>DGYFJ06201__coassemble_539_pt1 | contig 57056 bp, 42 predicted proteins | sample DGYFJ06201__metabat2_low_PE_011 | metagenome-assembled genome bin DGYFJ06201
CACAAATTGAAAAGTGCTATCCATTTGGAGATAAAACAATCACGAAGTATGCCGAACCGTTTGTAGGCGGCGGCGCCGTACTTTTTGATATTTTAAGCAAGTACGATTTGAAAGAAGTATATATCGGCGACATCAACGCAGAACTCATAAACACCTATCGCATGATTCGTGACAACATAGACGAGCTTGTTTCGATACTTGCCGGTACGCAAAGTGTGTTCGCCTCCATGGATACGGAACACCGTAAAGCGTATTATTTTTTGGCAAAGCGTGCGCGTTTTAATGATTTGAAAGTTCAAGAAAACGAGGGCGAAAAAATTGAAAAGGCCGCGTTGATGATTTTTCTGAATAAGGCCTGCTTTAACGGCTTATACCGCGTCAATCAAAAGGGCTTGTTTAACGTGCCTATGGGCGCTTATAAAAACCCTTTGATTTGTGATGCGGAAAATCTCCGCGCGGTATCGGAAAGGTTGCAAAATGTAACCATTGTGTGCGGGGACTACAGAGAATCAGCCGCTTTCATTGACGCCAACACTTTCGTTTATTTTGACCCTCCCTGTCGCCCCATAACAGATACCGCCAGCTTCACCGCATACACGGAAAACCTGTTTACCGACGAAGAACAGATTGCGCTTGCAAGCTTTGTGGATGCCATGCATGAAAAAGGCGCACGGATTCTAATTAGCAATTCCGACCCGAAAAATGCAGACGCAGAAGATGATTTCTTTGATACTCTCTATTCGGCTTATAAGATTCAAAGAGTGGATGCTGCCCGGATGATTAATTGCAAAAGCGAGGCAAGAGGGAAAATCAAGGAATTGCTGATTTCCAATTTTTAAGGGGTTTGTATATGGATATCAGAAAAGGGCATCACCTAATTGAAAACGGCACCAAAAAAGCAATCATAGAATTTATCTTTACAGATTATACTATCTATGTTTTTCAAGGAAGTTTGTCACAATTTGACATTGTAATCAAATACAAAAAAGGCAGCGCACGCATCCGCACGCCCAAGCATATTCATTGTCGGTAGATGTATTGATGAAAATGCAGGGTAATGAAGCGCTGACAAAAAGATATTTGCGGGCGATTCAAAATTGCTGGGAATCTTGTGTGCCGCTTGCCGGTAATGATTACGAAACGCTGAAGGCGCTTATCGTAAATGGCGAAAATGACATAGCTATTACGCAGTTTTTCAGCCTGAATGCTTTTGGCGAGTATGATGTCGAATTTCTTTATGTATTGATGGAACTGTTAGCGGTACAGGAAAAAACCAATCGTGCCGACGCCTATTTGTTTGGAAGTATTATCGAAGAACTGTTAAGCACAGACCGTGACATATTTAAAATCATATCTACAGCAGGATTTGGGGGAAGGAAGGGATAAATTTAACAAGCGTTTTTAACGAAAGACCCATGTAAATACGCCCTGTTAAGTTCCACAAGCCGACACGTTGGCGGGTAGAAAAACGGCGCCGCAAACAACTCCATATAGAGAAGCCCTTCGCTTTGGCTTGGGAGGCCGCAGCGAAGGGCTTTTGTCATTCGGTTTTGGGTGTCGCCTTTTTGCTTAGGTGCGGGAAGCTCGTTGTACACAGGCAAAAACAGCTTGTAAAGGAACGCTTTGTCGTCAGTATCCTTACCGAAAGCAGTTCCGCTCCGCCCGCATAGGGGGCGGTTGGCTTAAGCGTAAGGGCGGCGGGGCGGTTATGCGGCGGGCTCCAGCAGGATGCGGCGCAGCGCGTCGAGGTCTTCGGCGGCGACGCCGTTTGCGACTAAGCAGTTGTAGGTTTTTTCCGCCAGCGTTTCGCCGGGCGACGCCTGAATTGCCGCGTAATAGTCCGATTCGGTCAGGTTTTCAAGCGGCCGCTTGCCGCCGATGTCGCCGAAATTGGAGAACAGGTAGTCCCGGTACAGCGCCTCCTGCGGCACGCCGAGCAGGGCGTTGACAAAAAAGCTGAGCATGCCCGTCCGGTCCGTGCCGATGTTGCAATGGAGGAACACCGGGTAATTCTCCTCCTTTGCCAGGACGGAAAACACCCGGGCAATCTGCTCGCGGTTGTCCGCCAGCATCTCCCCGTCCCACGCCATCGGGCAATGGATATACTGCACCGTGTCGCCCAGCGGGCTTGCGGTGAGCGTGCCGTTTTCATGGTTCTCGCCCATGCGCACGTCGATTTCCGTCCGCACGCCGAGCGTTTCGAGCATGGTTTCCGCGCCCGCAGGGGTAATTTCAATCTCGACATAATCCACGTCGCTGACATTCAGCCGCCCGCAGCGGTACAGCATGCCCTGCCGCACGCGCCGGCCGTCCGCCGTCTGCCGTCCGCCGAGGTCGCGGGCGTTGGTGACCCCGTCGATATACAGGTTGCGCGGCGCTTCGTCTTCGGTCGAAAACGTATACACCCGGCTCGTCTCGCCGCCGGCGCTGACCGTCCAGTAGTATGTCGTCCCAATCTTCAGGTTGTACACGTCCAGGCTGCCGCCCTCTGCCGTAAAAACCTGGGCGTCTGCCATATCGGCCTGCTCGCTGATGCGCACCGTCGCCTCCCCGTCGGCGCCGTCCCAGCGGAATTCCACCGGCTTCGGCCGGCTTTTTTCGCGCTTGCCGCGGGCATAAAGGCCGATGCGCTCAACCGGGCCGTCCAAAAACGCGCTTTGCGAAAAGGTGTGCAGGGCCACCGTTTCGCCGTCCGGCGACAGCGCCGTGATTTCCCCCGCCGCGCGCGGCGCGGCGCAGCCCGCAAGCAGCAGCAGGACCGCCGCCGCGGCGAGCAGCTTTTGTATCCGTTTCATGCTTTTCGCCCCGTTTCTTTCTCTGTTTTTTACATTGTAGCAAATTTTCCCGTCCGCGGCAAGGCGAATGGAAAAGTTAGTCTTGACAGAAATTACCAAATCCTGTAAGATAGATTTATACGTTCTGCCTAAAAACTTGCGGGAATTTCTGCTTTTTCTGTTGGAAAAGATTTCCGTTTTGTTTTTTCGCAGGCGCAACGCCTTTTGGGAACACTATCAGGCGGAAAGCCTGTGGCGCGAGCGCGCCGGAAAGGAGCCTGCCATGCAGGAAGCGGTTTCCCTGCGTCCGTTCGGGATGCGCGACAAGATTGGGTACGCGTTGGGGGATTTGGGCTGCAACTTCTCGTTTTCGCTCATTTCCAACTATATGTTCCTGTTTTACACGCAGTGCGTCGGCCTGACGACGGAAAACTGGGCGTGGATTATTGTCGTCTCCAAGGTCTGGGACGCGGTCAACGACATTTTGGTCGGCGGAATGGTCGACCACAAGCACCTCGGCAAAAAGAGCAAAAGCAAGTTCATGCCGTGGATTCGCATCGGCTCGCTTTTGCTGTCGGCCTTTATGCTTTTGCTGTTTTTGCCGGTGGACAGCTTTTCGCAGGCGGGCAAGGCCGCCTGGTGCCTTATCGTGTACGGCCTGTACACGACGGCCTACACCATGGTCAACGTCCCCTACGGCTCGCTGCACTCGGTGATTACCGAGGACCCGAAGCAGCGCACGTCGCTGTCGACCTTCCGCAGCATCGGCGCGGGGGTCGCGGTGGTGCTTATCATGCTGCTGCCGCAGGTTGTGTATGTGGACAACGTGCTTTCCGGCAAGCGGATGTTTTTGGTCGCCGCGGTGTTCGCGCTGTTTTCCTTCGCCGCCATTTTCGCCATGCAGCGGATGGTGACCGAGCGCGCCGTGCGGACGGATACGACGGAAAAGGTCCGGTACGTTTCCACGCTCAAATCCTTTTTCACGAACCGCGCGCTGCTGGCCATCACCATTGCAACCTTCGCGGTCGTGGCGTTCCACAACTCGTCGGCCTCGGTCAACAACCTTGTGTTCCAGTTCTATTTCCGTGACGCGGGCAAATCGACGCTTGCCATGCTCGCCTCGTATATCCCGCTCGTCGCGCTGATGCCGTTCGCCTCGACCATCGTCGGGAAAATCGGCAAAAAGCGGTTCATCGTCATCGGCGGCTTCGGCAGCACCCTCGCGGGGCTTTTGATGCTGCTTCTGCCCATCACGCCCGACACCAAGGGCATGGTCCTGTACATTGCGGGGCTGATGCTCGTCAACATCGGCGGCTGCGTGTTCCAGGTGATTGTCTGGGCGATTGTCGCCGACTGCATTGAGCTGAGCTATCGCAAAAAAGGCGTGCGCGAGGAGGGGTCGCTGTATGCCATTTACTCGTTCTTCCGCAACCTGGCGCAGGGCGTGGGGTCGGCGGTCGTCGCGCTGTCGCTGAAGGTTGTCGGCTACAACGAAACCGCCGCTGTCCAGACCGACGCGGTCGCCTCGAACATCAAAACGCTGTATATCGTCCTGCTTATCGCGGGGCTTGCCATTCTGACGCTTGCCATGCAGTTCATCTACAACATCGACAAAAAGCAGGAGCAGGCGTTCGCCAAAGCAGAGTAAGGAGGGCTTTTATGCGCCAAATCAAAATCATAGACAAGGGCTGGCTGTTCCAAAAGGGAACCGGCTACACGCCGGGTATGGCGACGGACGGCTTTGCGCCGCTCGACCTGCCCTACACCTGGAACGGGACAGACGGACAGGACGGCGGCAACGACTATTTCCGCGGCAAGGGCTGCTTTTTGAAAACGCTTGCCGAAGCGGACCTGCCCGCCGGGGACGTGCGGTATCTGGAATTTGACGGCGTCAATTCGTCGGCGGAGATATATTGGAACGGCAAAAAGCTTGCCGCGCACGACGGCGGGTACTCGACCTTCCGCGTGCGGCTGCCGGAGATTGCGGCGGAAAACCTGCTCGCCGTGGTCGCCGACAACGCGCCGAACGACCGCGTCTATCCGCAGATGGCGGACTTCACCTTTTACGGCGGCATTTACCGCAGCGTAAAGGTCGTCGCCGTGCCGGAAAGCCATTTTGACCTGGACTATTTCGGCGCGCCGGGGCTGACCGTCACGCCGAAAGCCGACGGGGCGGACTACGACGTGCAGGCGCAGGCGTTTGTCACAAACGGCGCGGGCTGCACCGTACGGTACACGATTGAAGCGGACGGCGAAGCGGTGTTGACCACCGACGCCGACGCCGACGCCAAAGAAACCACGCTGCGCCTTGCAAACGCGCATCTCTGGGACGGCCGGCGCGACCCGTATCTTTACACCCTGCGCGCCGTGCTTTTGCGCGGGGAGGAGACGCTCGACGAAATTGCCGTGCGCTTCGGCTGCCGCAGCTTCCGAATGGACCCGCAAAAGGGCTTTTTCCTCAACGGCAGGCCCTATCCCCTGCGCGGCGTCTCGCGCCACCAGGACCGGCCGGGCATCGGCAACGCGCTGCATGACGAGCACCACAAGGAGGACATCGACCTCATCTGCGAAATGGGCGCGAACACGGTGCGCCTTGCGCACTACCAGCACGCGCAGGCGTTTTACGACCTGTGCGACGAGCGCGGGCTTGTGGTCTGGGCGGAAATCCCCTACATTTCCATGCATATGCCGGGCGGCTTTGAAAACACGCGCTCGCAGCTCACGGAGCTCATCTGCCAGAATTACAACCACCCGTGCATTGTCTGCTGGGGGCTGTCGAACGAAATTACCATGCACGGCGCTTCGGACAAGGGCCTGCTTGAGAACCACCGGATGCTCAACGACCTCGCGCACAAGCTCGACCCGACGCGGCCGACAACGCTCGCGGCGCTGACGATGTGCGGCATCGACGAGCCCTACGTCCATTTGACGGACATCCTCTCCTACAACCACTATTTCGGCTGGTACGGCGGGACGGTCGATATGTACGGGCCGTGGTTCGACCGCTTCCGCAAAAAATACCCGGACCGCGCGATAGGCCTCAGCGAATACGGCTGCGAGGCGCTCGACTGGCACACCTCAGAGCCCCAGCAGGGCGACTATACCGAGGAGTACCAGGCATACTACCACGAGGAAATGATTAAGCAAATCGCGGACCGCCCCTACCTTTGGGCGACGCACGTGTGGAACATGTTCGATTTCGCCGCCGACGCGCGCGCCGAGGGCGGGGAAAACGGCATGAACCACAAGGGCCTTGTGACCTTTGACCGGCAATACAAAAAGGACAGCTTTTACGCCTACAAGGCGTGGCTGTCGGACGAACCGTTCGTGCACATCTGCGGCAAGCGGTATGTCCGGCGCGCCGAGGACGTGACGAAGGTCACGGTGTATTCCAACTGCGACACGGTCGAGCTTTTGGCGAACGGCAAGAGCCTGGGCGTGCAGCAAAAGGGCAAATACCCGTTTTTCTATTTCAACGTGGAAAACGCGGGCAAAACGCAGCTAATTGCCAAAGCCGGCGCGTGCACGGACGAAGCGGCGCTGGAAAAGGTCGAGCAGTTCGACGAACGCTACCGCATGAAAGAGGCGGGCGGCGTGCTCAACTGGTTTGAAATTTCCGCCCCGGCCGGGTATTTTTCGGTCAACGACACGCTGGGCAGCATTATGGCGACGGCGCGCGGCAAGCTGTTCCTCATCTCGTTCGCGCGCGTGCTGCTCAAGGGCCTGAAGGGCGGCGACAAGCCGAAAAAGGAAAAGGGCGGTATGTCCGTTTCGGGCTTTGCGCTCAACCGGACGATGCTCGATATGGCCAAGGGCTTTACGGTTAAGCGGGTGTTTTCCATGCTCGGCGGGAAGTTCCAAAAAGAGGAAATTCTGGCGCTCAACCAGAAGCTCAACAAAATCAAGAAGCCGAAGACAAAGTAAAAAGACGCTGCCAAAGAAGCCGCGGACGCCCAAGACGGGCGCCCGCGGCCTTTTTGTATGGTTTTCGGGTTTTTTCTGTCGGACCCGGCGGCTTATGACTGCGCGGCGGCGGTTTCGTAGGCTTCGTACCGCGCCAGGATTTCATCCAGGTGCGTGTAATTCCCGCGCTGGCGCAGGAGCTTCTGCGCGTCCAAAAACGGCTGCGCGGCGCGGTAGTAAAGCGCGTGCTCGTCGGTCGCCTTCTGGATGTCGCGCTGCACCTTCGTTTTTTCGGCGCGCTGCGCCTTTATCTGCTGCCGCAGCGTTTCGACTTTGGCCTTGTCCTTTGCGGTCTTGGCGGCCTTCATGTCCATAAGCAGGTCGTGCAGCTTCTGCTCGGCGGCGTCCTCCGCGTCAAACAGCCGCTCCAGCACCGCGTTGTCAAACGGCACAATGCCGTTTTGAAAATGCTTGGCCACCGTCTTTTTCGCGGTCTCCATTTTGTCCGCAAGCGCGATGGCCTCGCGCCGGCGGGCTTTTTCCTCCGGCGTTTTGCGCGGCATGGCGCGCGCCTCGGCGAGGCTCTGCACCGGGACCTGCAAAAAGCCGTCCAGCCCCGCTTCGGCCATTTTTTCCGCATATTGCAGCGCCGCCTTGCCCTCCGGCGTGTCGAACCGGCGCAGCTCCTCTTTTACAAGCGCGGCAATCTCAATCTGCTCGCGCGTTTCGCGGACCGCCTTGTTATGCCGGCGCGCCGCCTTCTTTTCCGCGTGCGAGCCGCGCACCTTTTGAAGCGGCGCGGGCGTCATGCCGTCGTACCGGTCGGCGTCGCGCAGAATCTGGACGGCCTCGCCCATTTTGTCCTCGCGAAGCAGGCCGTTGCCGTAGTCCTCGAACAGCGCGCGGATTTTCAGCACCGCCACAATCGCCTTCTGCCGCGACTCGGTCAAATCATAGAAGAAATACGGGATGACGTTCATGATAGCGCCCACGACCGACGCGACGACCAGCACGGTGCTCACGCGCACAAAATAGTACGGGTCGTAAAGCACGTCGTAGACGTTTGCGCTTTCGGGGCGGACAAGCTGCAAAACGGTCTCGTTAAGCCCCGCGAAATCATACAGCGCGGGCAGCACGAAGCTCGTCGCCAGCGAAATAACCGTTCCGATAAGCCCCACGGCGGAGAACATCCCGTCAATCCGCTCGCCGGTGATGTACTGCTGGTAGTCGCGCACGTCGGCGTTGATGCCGGTGACCAGCAGGTTGCCGAACGTCGTGATGAAGTTGTTGGCAAACATACAAAGCGTCAGAAGCCAGATGATGTACCCGGAGCTGGTCTGCCGCACGATGGGCAGCATACACAGGAAAAAGCCGACGCTCATCAGGTTCGTGACAATCAGGATTTTGCGCTTGCCGAAGCGGCGGATGAAATACGGCGCGATAAGCATCGGCCAGAAGGACGCGTTGCCGGTAATCGTGACGATTAGGGAATACGTGCCGGCCGAGCAGACCTCCTGGTAGTTGTACATCCAGCCGATGATGCTGTTCGCCGTGCCCTCGAGGAAGCCCAGCCAGCCGGCCAGCGAAATGACCCAGAAATACTTGTTCCCCGCCACGGCCTTGAGCGCGTCCATAAACTTGACGCGGATGACGTGGGTCTTGGCCTGGACAATCTTTTCCTCGGTGTTCGTGTAAATGAGCATGGAAAAGACGAAGCCGAGCACAAAGATGACGGGATAGGCGGCGCGGTAGACGCGCAGGTCGTACAGCGTGTTTTCGCCGGTGATGAGCCTTGCGAACAGCGGCATGAAAATGCCGCAGATGGACGGCGAAAGGTTTTCGATAACCGCCTTAAAGGAGATGACGTCCGAGCGCTCAATCGTGTTGGGCGACAGGACGTTGATGATGCTCGTGTAGGCGTCGTTGAAGAAGTTGTAGAAAAATTGCAGCGCGATGTTGATGACCAGGATGAACACGTAGGAGACGAACACCGGCACGCGCTCATACGGGAACCAGACATACAAAACGCCCAGAATCGCCGTCGGCAGGCCCATCGTCAAAATGTAGGGGCGGTATTTGCCCTTCATGCTGCGGGTGTTGTCAATCATCTTGGCGCGCAGCGCCGTCAGCGGGAAGCTCGAGAGCACGCTCAAAAGCCAGATGACGTATACGGGCATGGGCCCGATGCCGACCGTGTTGCAGATAAAGGCGTTGCCCACGCTAATCATCAGCTGCGTAATGCCCCAGATGATGAACTTCGCGCCGAAGCCGCCCACGGAGAAGGACAAGATTTCCTTATAGGACATATAACGCCCTTTGGGCGGGGCCTTCCAGTAAACGGGAACCTTTTTGACAACTTCCTTTGCCTTTTCTATGACTGTCATGCGCGCCTGCCTTTGTCCTTGTATTGATATGCCCGCACATAATCGACCACGAAATCCGCGGGCAGCGCCCCGGGGGCGTTTTGCCGGATGTTGCCGGACCAGCCGTTGTCGGGATAGCCGCCGACGCCGTCGACCTCGACGGAAAGCATCATGTATTCCGGCCCCTGCGACACACCCCCGAAGGAGGACCGCGCCGTTTCAAAGCCGTCGATGTAAAAGATGTATTCGCGCGCGTTCCACTCGACGCCGTAGGTGTGGAACTGCGTGTACGGCTCGTCGACCCGGAAAAACCCGACGTTTTGGAAGCGGTGGCCGGGGCCGTAGCCGTTATAATGGAGATTCGTCGTGACAATGCCGTTGTCCTTCTGCCGGTACAGCGGCGACTCGAACACGTCGATTTCCATGCCGGCCGTCGGCGGCACGCCCGCCTTGACCGCGTCGGACTGCAGCCAGAACGACGACCACAGCCCCTCGGCGGCGGGCAGCTTGCAGCGGCACTCAAAATAGCCGTAGGTCTGCTGGTAGGTGTAGCGCGTGTCAAGGCACGCGGCGTAGTAGCCCGGCCCGTACGGCCCGTCGGGGCGAAAGACGGCGCGGATGTGCAGCTGCCCGTCCTCGACCGCCGCCATGTCGCGCGACCAGTAGCCGCCCTTGCGCATGGTGACCCTGCGCCCGTCGGGGTAGCGGCGGACGTCCCAGCGCGGCAGCGCGGGGTCGGAAAAGTCCTCTTCAAAAACCAGCTCGAACTTCGATAAGTCCAGCTTTGTCTGCCCGGCCGGGCGCGGCCGCCGGAGCTTGACAAACAGCGGATAGACCGCGCGCATCAGCGCGTTTTCGATTTTATGCTGTACTTGTGCCAAAGCGATACTCCTTTTTTGTGCAGAGAAGCACAGATACTCTTATTATATAGTTTTGATGAAAAAAGTCAATTCGTTCCGGCAGATTTGTGCAAAAATAAAATAAACGGTGAATTTGACCCCGCTGTTTTGACACGCCGCGCCGGGAACGGCAAAAAAAGCGCGGAAGGGAATACCCTTCCGCACCTCGCTGTCAGGTTTTTAAGACGGTTCGCGCGTCACCGTCTCGCCCAGGCGCACCGTGTCGGACAGCGCGTGCGCCGCGACGCGGACGGGTCCGTCCGCCGAGACCTCGGTCACAAGGCCGTTTTCCCAGGCAAAGGAAACGCGCACGCCGTTTACAAGCAGGTTTTCCGCCCGCCCCGACGCCGAAAACGCCTCGGGCAGCCCCGGCAGAAGCGTCAAAACGCCGTCCTCCTCGGTCAGCAGCAGCTCGTGTACGCCGGCGACGAAGCCCAAATTGCCGTCAATCTGGAACAGGAACGGCGGGTGGACGCAGAAAAGGTTGCGAAACACCGCGTGGCGCAAAAGCCCGCCCATGACCGCTTCGGCCGTTTTGCCGTCGCGCAGGCGGCCGGCCAGGCACACCGCCCATGCCGCCGACCAGCCGATATGCTGGCCGGAATTTTGCAGCCGGTAGGAAAACAGCCGCTCCACAAGCTTGCGCACCGCCTCGTCGCGCCGGTAGCCGATAACGCTGCCCGGGTAAAACCCGTAAAGCGGCGAAAAATGCCGGTGGCCGGGCTCGGGGGTCTCAAAGTCCGCGTGCCATTCGCAAATGCCGTTTTTCCCTGCGGAAAACGGGTAGAGCTTCGGCTCCTTTTCGCAAATCTCGCGCAAAAGCGGCGAATCCTCCGTTCCGAAAAGCTCCCGGAAATTTCGGAACGCCTGGCGCACAAGCCCCATGTCAAAGGCAGAGGCGTAGTCGAGCCGGCAGGTCTTGCCGTCCGTGCGGAACACGTTTTCGGGCGACGTCGAGGGGCAAACCACATAGTACCCGTCGTGCAGCACCAGGTAATCCGACGCAAACTGCGCCGCCTCGCGCACAATCTCGCGCACCCTGCTTTCCTGCCCGGGCGCACGCAGCGCGCCGTTTTTGTAGTGGGCGTAGACCTCGTTCGCAAGCCACACCCCGCAAAGCGGCGCGAACATATAGCTCGGGTCGCGCTGCACGGGCGGGGTCTTGCGCCACAAATCGACATTGTGGTTGCAGGCGAAGCCGCGGCACCCGTAGTTGATTTCGGCGGTCCTTTTGCCGTTCTGCATGGTTTCATACACCAGCTGCAAAAGCGGCTCGACGCAGGGCGCGAGCCCCGCGCGCGACGCGCCCCAGTAATTCATTTCCGTGTTGATGTTCACCGTGTAGTTGCTGCTCCACGGCGGGCGCACGGAATCGTTCCATATCCCCTGCAGGTTCATCGCCTGCCCACCTTCGCGCGACGCGCTGATGGTCAGGTATTTCCCGAAATTGTTAAACAGCTCGCAAAGCGCCGTAAATTCCGCACCGCCCCGACCCTTTTGCACGGCCTTTAAAAGCTTGTCCGTCGCAAGCGGGCTTTCTCCGTTCAAAGAGACCCTTGCCGCCCCGTAAAGCGCCGAAAAATCCGCCGTATGGCGGGCAAGCAGGCGCTCGTAGTCCAGCGCCGCGGCCTCCCGAAGCCGCCGGCGGCAGACTGCCGCCGCATTTTCGCTGGACGTGTCGGGCATTTCGGAAAAGCCGCGAAAACCCGTCGCCGCCGCAAAGCGCAGCGTGACGCGCGTCGCTTTGCGCACCTTGAGAAGACCGTCTCCGCTTATCACGCGGCCGTCGGTCTCGACCTCGGCGCGCAGGCAGAACGCCATGCCCTTGTTCTCGTCATAGCGGATGGGGTCGCGCTTCATGCGCAAATAGTTCGGCGCGGCGTAGTCCGGGGCGCTGCCCGTCAGCTCCAGCGCGCCGCCCGAGGCCGCACAGGCAAAATGCAGCTGCGAATCGGCGCGAACGGAAACGGAAAACGGTTTTTCGCTTTCGATATGGTACACGGCGACGCGGTCGGGGTTCGAGCAAAACGCCGTCCGCCGCAAAGCGGCCGTCTCCACCGTGCAAACGCCGCTCTCAAGCGACAGCCGGCGGCGGTACGCGCGCGGGGACGTGCCAAAAAAGCGCAGATAGACGTTCCCGAGCGGCATAAAGGCCTCGCTGTAATCCCCGGCCATCTCCTTTGTGCAAAGCGCGTCCGCCTCGCTGTTTTTCCCGGCAAACACCAGCTCGCGCACACGCTCGAGCGCGGCGCGGCTTTTCGGGTTGTCGTAATTTTTCGGGTAGCCCGACCAGAGCGTGCCCTCGTTGAAGCACAGCTTTTCGGTGCGGCGGCCGCCGAAAACCATCAGCCCCATAAAGCCGTTGCCCAAAGGCAGCGCCTCGCGCCAGCGGCGCGCGGGGGCGGTATATCGCAATTCGTCCATCGACAGGTTCCTTTCTGTTCCTTGCGGCAATGCGCTTTCGGTTGACTTGCGGACTGTTTTGATTATATAATGAAGCGCGGGCTTTTACAATCCGCATCGCACATATTTTTTGAAAGTCGCCGCCGCGCGGCGCAAAAGAGAGGAAACCCATGCAAAAATCCAAAACCGTCAAACGCCTGAAAATCGCCGTATGCGTCCTGCTGGCCGCCGTCGTCCTCGTGCTCGGCGTGCTGTTTTTCCCGCTGACCGGCGAAAAGCACGTCGAAATCTGGGGCGCGGGGCAGGCCTTTGACCTCGGCGCCGTGCAGACCGTCGAGAAAACGCGGACGGACTTTAAAATTCTTATGCTGACGGACACGCAGCTCTGGTCGAATCTTTCCGACAACGCGGCGTGCTACGCGGAAATGGATGCGCTGGTCGAAAAGACGCAGCCCGACCTTATCGTGATGCCGGGCGACAACGTTTCCGCCTTTGCCAGCCGTTTTTCGCTGCAAAACCTCATTGACCGCGTGGAGAGCTACGGCATTCCCTGGGCGCCGGTCTTCGGCAACCACGACGCCGAGCTGCCGACCAACTCGAAAAACTGGCAGGCCGACCGGTACATGGAAGCGGCGCACTGCCTGTTCCGAAAGGGGCCGTCCAACCTGTACGGCTGCGGCAATTACGCGCTCAACATCACCGAGGACGGCGCACCCGTGTACACGCTGTTTTTCTTCGACAACGGCGAGTACGGCGAATACGACGACGGCTCCGTTTCCGAGGTTCCCATGGGCGCCGGGCAGATTGCCTGGTACGAATGGAACGTCCGGGGAATTGCCGAGGCGGCGGGGCGCACCGTGCCGTCCATGGTCTTTTCCCATTTCGCCCAGCCGCAGTTCCGCGAAGCGATTGAAACCCTCGCCGTCCAAAATGCGGACGGCAGCTACACGGTGCCGGAGGAATACGGGTTCGGCACCTGCGCGTACCTTCCGGGGGCGGCGAAGGTCGATTCCGGCTTTTTTGACGCGTGCGCGGCGCTGGGCTCGACGAAATATCTGTTTTGCGGGCACGACCACGAAAACAACGCCAGCATCACCTACAAAGGCATTACGATGACCTACGGCTTAAAAACCGGCCCCTCCCCCGCGCCCTGGAACGGCGCGGCAGAAACCGGCGGGACGCTGGTGACCATCACCGGCAGCGGCGAACAGCAGACGGTCGAAATCGAGCACCTTGTGCAGACGCGCGTGGGCGCGTAACCGCGCATTTGCAATTTTACAAGGCTCGCCATGCAAAAAGCAGGCGCCCGCGCGTGCGGACGCCTGCTTGGTTTTTCTGCATGGGACGTATTCTTGTTTTGCAGCGTTAATAGTTGCGCAAAAGCGCGACGACGCGGCCGAGGATAACGACCTCCTTGGTGAGGATGGGCGCATACGCGTCGTTTTCCGGCTGCAGGCGGAAATGCCCCTTTTCCTTATAGAACCGCTTGACGGTCGCCTCGTCCTCCAGCATGGCGACGACAATCTCGCCGTTCTGGGCGGAGGGGGTCTTTTCCACAATGACGATGTCGCCGTTCAAAATCCCGGCGTTCACCATGCTGTCGCCGCGCACGCGCAGCGCAAACAGAACCTTATCCTTCGCGCCGCGGCCGCTGTACGGCAGGTAGCTTTCAATCTGCTCGACCGCCAAAATGGGCGCGCCGGCCGTGACGGTGCCGAGCAGCGGGACGTTGGTGACGTTTTCCGCCTCGCCGAGCACGCGAATGGAGCGCTTGAGCATCGGGTCGCGCTCGATGTAGCCGGCCTCCTCAAGCGCGTCGAGGTTCGCCTGCACCGACGAGGTGGATTTCAGCCCCACCGCCGCGCCAATCTCCCGCACCGAGGGCGGGACGCCCAGCCGGCTGCGTTCCATCAGGTATTCGTAAATCTTTTTTTGCGTCTTGTTGATGGTGTTCATGGAAAGCCCCTTTCCGAAAACTTGGCGCCGTTCCGGCGCATGGCAGGCTTCTTCGACGCTATTGTAGCACAAATGTTCTGAAAATGCAAACATTTGTTTGCATTTTTTGCAAAAAAATTGCGTGTGCAAGGAATTATGGACAAAAATTTTCGTATTTTTGCAAATTTTTGTTGCTTTTTCCGATTTGTTCATAATTTATTCATATTTTTCCGGTAAGATAAACCTGTACTCAACAGAAGGGGCGCCGCAACCCGTTCGACCGAGTACTTACCCCTCCTCACAAGCACAACCCTAAAATAGGAAAAGCTCCGGTACCCGCCGGGGCTTTTCCTATGCCTTTTTTTGGCGTTTTTGCGCGCGGCCGCGCGGCGCAGGGCGAACCGCGGCGGGCGTTTCGTCGTTTTACACAAAAATTTTTCTTTTGTCTATTTTGCATTTTTCAAAACTGTTTCTTGCATTTTTTGCTTTATTTCGGTAAAATGGTGAAGTAGTTTTTTATTGCGGGGCGCGTACCGTCCCGCGGGGAGGAGCCAGCCAATGAGTTATGTCAACGACGTGTTGGAGCGCACGACCGCGCGCTACAACTACCAGCCCGAATTTTGCCAGGCGATTACGGAAGTCCTGCATTCCATCGCGCCGGCGGTCGAAGCGAACCCGCAGTACGAAAAGGCGGCGCTGCTCGAGCGCCTGGTTGCGCCGGAAAAGGCAACCGTGTTCCGCGTGCCGTGGGTCGACGACAAGGGCGTTGTCCATGTCAACCGCGGCTACCGCGTGCAGTTCAACAGCGCCATCGGCCCCTACAAGGGCGGCCTGCGCTTCCACCCCTCGGTGACGATGAGCATCGTCAAGTTCCTGGGCTTTGAGCAGATTTTCAAAAACTCGCTGACCGGCCTGCCCATCGGCGGCGGCAAGGGCGGCGCGGACTTCGACCCCAAGGGCAAGAGCGACAACGAGGTTATGCGCTTCTGCCAGGGCTTTATGACCGAGCTGTACAAGGTCATCGGCCCCAACTCCGACGTGCCTGCGGGCGACATCGGCGTCGGCGGGCGTGAGATTGGCTATCTCTTCGGCCAATACAAAAAGATTACGGGCCGCCACGAGGGCGTGCTGACCGGCAAGGGCCTTTCCTACGGCGGGTCGCTTGCGCGCACCGAGGCGACGGGCTACGGCCTTGTGTACCTGACCGAGGAAATGCTGCGCCGCCACAACGACTCGCTCGAGGGCAAGACCGTCCTGGTCTCCGGCTCGGGCAACGTCGCCATCTACGCCATTGAAAAGGCGCAGGCGCTCGGCGCGAAGGTTGTGACCGCGAGCGATTCGTCGGGCTACGTCTACGACGCGGAGGGCATCGACCTCGCCCTGCTTAAGAAGGTGAAGGAGGAGGAGCGCGCGCGCATCGTCAAGTACACCGAATACAAGCCCACGGCGAAATTCGTCCCGGGCAAGCGCGTGTGGGAGGTTCCCTGCGACGTCGCGCTGCCGTGCGCCACGCAGAACGAGCTGGACGTCGAGGCGGCGCGCACGCTGGTCAAAAACGGCTGCATCGCCGTGGCCGAGGGCGCGAATATGCCCGCCACGATTGAGGCGACGGAATGCTTCCTGCAAAACAACGTCCTGTTCGCACCCGGCAAGGCGGCGAACGCCGGCGGCGTAGCGACCTCGGCGCTGGAAATGAGCCAGAACAGCGCGCGCATCGTCTGGACCTTCGAGCAGGTCGACGAAAAGCTCAAGGACATCATGGAAAACATTTATTTCCACATGGCGTCCGCCGCGAAGGAATACCACGCGGAGGACAACTTCGTGGTCGGCGCGAACATCGCAGGCTTCTTGAAGGTCGCCGACGCGATGATGGCGCAGGGCATCGTATAAACACCGCCCCGCCCGCACACAAAAGCTCGCCCCGCAGCGAAATGCTGCGGGGCGTTTTTGTTCTGCATCGTTTTGGAAGCCGCTTTTACGCCGTCGTCGCGGCGCCGGTGATTTCGGTCTTGCCGCTGTTGTCCGCCGGGACAAAGCCTATCCAGGATTTGCCGGTGTTGAGCTCGAGCGCATTGCCGCTTTCATCGGTCAGCTTCAGCGGCGCGGACGCGTTCGAGGCGCTCCCCTTGGACCAGCGGATGTTCTGGTAGGTGCCGTTCGAAACGTACACGCCCGACCCGCCGGTGAGGTCCCAGTCGCGGTGGCCGCTCGAGGAGCCGCTGACCGCGGAAACGTCCGTATACAGGATAAGCACGTTGGAAACCGCCATCGTCTTGCCGTTCGCGTCCTTCATTTCCGACTTGTTCATATAGTTATAATACAGGCCGTCGTCGGCGTTGTAGCGGAAGGTGTGCGTGTAGCTGCCGGAAAATTCCGCATATACGCTTGTGCACGCGCCGCCGGGCAGCGTGCGCTTTTCCGCCGAAAAGGCGAAGGGCGACGCGTACCCGCTTTTGAGCGTTGTACGGAACCCCTTGTCGGCAATGGCGGCGGCCAGCTTCGTCCCGGTCGTATAGGCGGTGTGCTCGGTAGAGACGTTGCGGGACTTGTCCCGCGCAAAGTACGAGCCGTCGGTGATGCCGTCGATGTCGTCGACGTTGTCCTTTTCAATCCTGTCATACGCATAGCCGCTGCCGCCGAAATGGACGTAAACGGCGTCAAAGCCTTCCGCAAGCTCCACATAGTCGTGGCGCGCGCTGCGCGTCGGGCCGACCTTTTCGGGGATGTCCGCCGTGTCGGCATACAGCCACATCATGCGCGTAATGCCGCCCTCGACCACACCTTCTATGACGATGTCCGGCGTGCTTAAGCCCCATTGCGGGCGGGCCTTCGGCGAATTTTCCACCATGACCGCCACGGGGCGCTGGCCCACGGCCTCCTGCCGGATAGGCTCGCCGGTCAGCGGGTTCGCGGGCGGCGCCGCCGCCTCGGTTGCGGGGACGGTCGTCGTGGGGGCTGCCTCCTGCGTTTCCCCGCCGCAGGCGGAAAAGGCGGTCAGCACCAGCACGGCGCTCATAAGGCCGGCGGTCAGTTTCCATGCAAATGTTTTAGCCATATCGTTTCTGTTTCCCTTTCCTCTTCCGGCAGCCGCGCTGCCTGTACTGTCCCGTATAGTGTAGCACATTTGCTCGAAAAAGGCAAAAGGAAATCCCAAGAAACTCGAAAATATGGGAGCCGGCACAAAGCCGACCCCCATATCTTGTTAAAACTATCCAGTTTCCGCGCTTATTCCGCCCGCTCGGCGGCGCGCTCGGCGATAACCTTGTCGGCCACGTCCTTGGGCGCCTGCTCGTACCGCGCAAACGACAGCGTATAGCTGCCGCGGCCCGCGGTCACGGAGCGCAGCACCGTCGAGAAGTCGCCCATCTCCGCCATCGGCACCTCCGCCGACAGCTCCTGCATTTTCGGCTCCTCTGCCGGACCCATGCCGAGCACCCGGCCGCGGCGCTTGGTGATGTCGCCCATAATATCGCCGAGGTTGTCGTCCGGCATGACGGCCGTCAGCGTGCCGATTGGCTCCAAAATGGCGACGTCGGCCTTGGGCATCGCGTTTTTAAAGGCCAGGGACGCGGCGGTCTTAAACGCCATTTCCGAGGAGTCCACGGGGTGGTACGAGCCGTCGTACAGCGTCGCCTTGAGCCCGACCATCGGGTAGCCTGCGGCAAAGCCCTTTTCGACGCACTCGCGCAGCCCCTTTTCGACGGCGGGGAAGAAGTTTTTCGGCACCGAGCCGCCGACAACCGCGGTCTCGAACACCAGGTCGTCGCTGTCGCAGGGCTCGAACTTGACCCAGACGTCGCCGTACTGGCCGTGGCCGCCGGACTGCTTCTTGTGCCGGCCCTGCGCCTCGACGGTCTTGCGGATGGTCTCGCGGTAGGCGACCTTCGGGACCTCGAGCGTCACGTCGACGCCGAATTTGTTCTTAAGCTTGGAAACAATCACGTCCAGGTGCTGCTCGCCGAGCCCCGACAGCACCTGCTCGCGCGTTTCGGTGTTGTTCGCGTAGCGGATGGTCGGGTCCTCCTCCATGAGCCGCTGCAGGCCCGCGGCGACCTTTTCCTCCTCGCCCTTTTTGGCGACCTTGACCGCCATGGAAAGGCAGGGCTCGGGGAAATCGACGCCCTTGAGCACGCGAACATTTTTCGCGTCGCACAGCGTGTCGCCGGTTTTGACCTTGGCAAGCTTCGTCAAAACGCCGATGTCGCCGGCGATAATCTCCCTGGCCTCCTCCTGCTTCGCGCCCTTGACGGTGATGATTTTGCCAATCTTTTCCGGCTCGCCCGTGCGCGGGTTAAAGGCCGTGCTGTCGGCGGTCAGGCGGCCGGAAACGACCTTGAAGAACGACATTTTGCCGACGAACGGGTCGGCGACGGTCTTAAAGCACACGGCGGCCAGGGGCCCTGCGACGTTGCAGGGGAGGATTTCCTCATTGCCCGCCTCGTCCTTCGCCATTTCGCCGGCGTACCCGTATGCGCCGGGCGCGGACCACGCAAGGCCGTACAAAAGCTGGTCGACCGCGGCGGTCGTCAGCCCCGAAACCGCATAGACCGGGTAAATGGAGCCGTCGAAAATGCCGATGCAAAGCCCCTTGAGAATCTCCTCGGGCGTAAAGGCCTCGCCCTCAAAGAATTTTTCCATCAGCGCGTCGTCCGTCGTGGCGACCGCCTCCATAAACGCGGAGGTCATTTCGTCAATGACGGGGTCCTTGGGCATTTCGACCTTCGTCGCCTTGCCGCCGTCGTAGGCGAACGCCATGCCGGTCATCAGGTTGACGTAGCATTTGACAAGATTGCCCTCCATATAGGGAATAATCGTCGGGCACAGCTTGTTGCCGTAGACCTCCTTGAGCGCCTCAAACGTCTTGTAGAAGCTGCGGTGGTCGGAGTCGGTCTTGGTAATGGCGAAAAACTTCGCCGCGCCGCGCTTTTCGGCCGCCTTGAACGCCTTCATGGTGCCGACGTCCACGCCGGAACCCGCCGACGTGACGATAAGCACGGCCTCCGCCGCGCGCACGGCCTCCGCCGCGCCGCCCTCAAAGTCGAACAGACCGGGGGCGTCGATAATATTGAGCTTGGTATTGTCCCATTCTATGGCCGCCATGGCAGAGGAAACGGAGGATTTGCGGCGCTTTTCCTCCGCGTCAAAGTCGAGCACGGTGTTGCCGTCCGCCACGCGCCCGAGCCGGTCGGTTGCCCCCGCGACGTACAGCATCGCTTCGCACAGCGTGGTCTTGCCCTTGCCGCCGTGCCCGACAACGGCAATGTTGCGGATGTGTTCGGATGAATAGGCTTTCATGAAAACGCCTCCTGTTTCAAATTCCCTGCCGCTTATTATATAAAAACAATAACAATTTCGACAAGCATGGGAAAATTGTAGCATATCTGCCCAAAAATAGCAATACGCTTTTTTCGGGATTTCGCAGGAAAATTTTCTGCGGAATTTGCCGCCCCGCCTTGCAATCGGGCGCAATCCTTCGTATAATAAGAGGATAAGGAGGGTGCGTATGTCCACCGCTCGTTTTTTGGAGCTGCAAAAGCAGTATCCCGTCTTTTCCTATGACGATTTTTCCATTGTGCAAAACGGCACGCGCCTGCGGCTGACGTTTTCGTTTTCCGTAAACGGGCTTTGCCGCTTTGCGCCGACAACCGAAATTGAAACCGAAAACCTGACGCTCTTAAACGACCCGCAGGGCCCGCTTGCGCGGCGGTTCGTTTTCGCGCTCGGGCTCGTGGAGCTTGTCAGCTACTGGAAGGCCGCCTGCCCGCGCCGCGTCGAGGTGCGCGCCGGCGCGCTTACAGAGGAGGACGTGCGGTTCTGGAAAAAGCTGTATTTCCGCGGGCTGTCGGAATTTTTCTATCGCAACGGCATCCAGACGAACGAACGCGATTTCATGGAGCTTGTGTCCTGCCCCCGGGCAGAGGACGCCGCGCCCGATGCGGCGGCGTTTCGCACCGCGGGGCTGCGGCTTGTGCCCGTCGGCGGCGGGAAGGACAGCTGCGTGACGGCGTCGCTGCTTGCCGACGCGCCGGAAAAAAATCTGTTTTTTACCGTCAACGACCAGAAGGCGCGCACCGACACGGTGCTGGCCGCGGGCTATACGCCCGACGCGGTGGTGCGCACCTACCGGACCATCGACCCCGCGCTTTTGGCGCTTAATGCCCGGGGCTTTTTCAACGGGCACACGCCGTTTTCGGCGATTGTCGCCTTCCTGTCCGCATACTGCGCGTACCTTGTCGGCGCGACGGACATTGTGCTTTCCAACGAATCGAGCGCCAACGAGGCCAACATCGCGGGGACCGAGGTCAACCACCAGTATTCGAAGTCCTACGCGTTCGAGCGGGATTTCGCCGCGTACTGCGCGCGCGTCCTCACGCCCGACCTGCATTATTTCAGCCTGCTGCGCCCCTTCAACGAATTGCAGATTGCAAAGCAGTTCGCCGCGCTCGGGCAGTTCCACGACACCTTCCGCAGCTGCAACCGCGGCAGCAAGCAGAACGTCTGGTGCGGCAAATGCTCGAAATGCCTGTTTGTGTTTTCCATCCTGTCGCCGTTTCTCGACTACGACCGGCTGTGCGGCATTTTCGGCGGCGACCTTTTGGACGACCCGGCGCTTGCGGCCGATTTTGACGGCCTGTGCGGGTTTTCGCCCGTCAAGCCGTTTGAGTGCGTCGGCACGCCGTCGGAGCTTTGCGCGGCGCTCTTTATGACCGCCGACCGGTTCCGAGAAGCCGGGCGCGCGCTGCCCTGCCTGCTGCGGCGGTTTACCGAAAAGGCCGTGCGCACGGACGACCGGCCGCTGCTCGACTGGAACGACGAACACAACATACCGGCGGCCTTCCTGCCCGCCGTAAAGGAGATGTACCGCTTTGTTGCCGCCGATTGCCGCCTATCTGCAAAATAAAACCGTTCTGCTCGTCGGCTTCGGCCGCGAGGGGCAGTCCTCCTACCGCTATCTGCGCCGCTTTTTCCCGGAAAAGCCGCTTGCCGTCGCCGATAAAAACGAAATAGCCGTCGACGACCCGCACCTAACCGTCTTTTCCGGCGCGGACTATCTTTCCGCCCTTTCGCAGTTCGACGTGGTGCTCAAAAGCCCCGGCATTTCCTTTAAGAACGTGGAAAACACCGGGGACGCCGAAATCACCTGCCAGGTCGACCTGTTTTTGCGCTTCGCGCCCTGCCGCAAGGTGGGCGTGACCGGCTCGAAGGGCAAGACGACGACCTCGACGCTCATCCACCTGTGCCTGCAGGAGGCGGGCTTCGACAGCCGGCTTATCGGCAACATCGGCGTGCCGGTCTTTGAAGCGCTCGAAACCGTGACAGAGGACAGCGTCGCGGTCATCGAAATGTCGTCGCACCAGCTGGAATTCACCCACGCGTCGCCCGAGGCTGCGGTGCTGACGAACCTGTTCGAGGAGCACCTGGAGCACTACCGCGGCGGCTTTGCGGGCTATGCGCGGGCAAAGTCGCACATCGGCCTGTACCAGGGGCCGGACGACCTGCTTATCTACAACGGCGACCAGGGCCTGGCGCTTTTCCCGGGGCTTTCGGACACGCCCGCGAAAAAGCTGGCGGTCTACAAAGACGACCCGCTGCCGTTCCCGCTGCAAAACGAGCACCTGTTGGGCGCGCACAACCGCCAGGACGTGCTGTTCGCGCGCGCCGCGGCGGCGCACTTCGGCGTGACGGACGCGCAGATACAGGCCGCCGTACACAAATACCGGGGCATTGAGCACCGCATGGAAAAGGTCGGCACGTTTCAGGGCATTACGTTTTACAACGACTGCATCGCGACCATCCCGCACGCCGTGCTGTGCGCGGTGGAGGCGCTCGGGAACGTCGACACGCTGCTGGTCGGCGGCATGGACCGCGGCATCTCCTACAAGGGCTTTGAGGCGGCGCTCGCAGAAAGCGGCGTCCGCAACATCTTCGGTCTGCCCGACACCGGCCACACGGTCGTCGCCGCCGTCCGGGCGCTTGCCCCCGAAAAGAACGCCGTCGCCGTCGCCGACTTGGACGAGGCGGTGCGCCTTGCGTACCGCTGCACCGCGCCGGGCAAAGTCTGCCTGCTGTCCCCGGCGGCGTCGAGCTACAACGTCTACAAAAATTTCGAGGAAAAAGGACGGCACTACAAAGCGCTCGTCCGAAAATACGGAGAAGGGGGAAACCCATGAAAAAGCTTTTGTCCGCGCTGACCGGCGGCGTGCAGGACGCCGCGCCCGTGACCTTCTCCATTGCCGCCGACGCCTGGAAGACCGCGCCGGTCGGGCAGTACCGCACGACGCTGACCTATACGGCCGCCGTCGTCTGACGGCCGCGCACCGCTAAAGCAGCGCCGCCAAAAGCAGCGCCTCGCGCACCGTCTGCCAAAGCGCCTGCGGCGGCTGCGAGCCGGGAACGGCAAGCTCGAACGCCGGGGCGTGCAGCGTTTCCGCAAACCAGGCGGGGAAGCTGCCGCGAAGCAGCGGCTCGCCCTTTTTGGAAAGTGTAAAGTCCCCCGCCGACGCCAGCACGCGCGCCATTAAGGGGGCGTCGGTAAGGTCTTTCGGCGCGCTCCAGAAGAGCCTGCCGCCCTCGCCCGACAAAAGCATCGCCTGCCGAAACGGCGTGCGCCGGCAAAGCCGCGCGAGCGCCGCGGTTTCCGCCTCGCTTTCCGGCGCGGGACCGGCGTACCGGCCGGCGTGCGCGCCGTCCTTTTCGGACGCGGAAAACGGGTGCGGCGCGTGGCGGTAATCGAAATTGTGCGCAAGCGCCACGCCGCGCGCGTTACAGGGCCAGGCCGAGAGGTCTTTTGCGCCCGCGCGCCCGACGAGCCCCGCGTAAACCCCCGCGCCGAAGACCCCCGTGCGGCAAATTTCGACGCCGTCGGGGTTTAGGCACGGGACGACGACGAGCCGCCTGCTTTGCAGCGTCCGGCGCAGCTTGACCCCGCAAAGCGTGGTGTCGCGCAAAACGGCGCGGCAGGCGCAGTCGAAAAACCGGTACAGGGCCTCGCTGCCCGCGGCGTCGCGCCCCGAAAGCCCGGATACATACAGCACCGGCGCGCCCGCCGGTGCGCCGACGTGCAGCGCGAAAATCGCGCGGCCGGCCGCCGTGCGGCCGAGCACCGAAACGGCGGCGAACGGATACCTTGCAAGCAGGTGCGCGCAGCAGCGCTTGGCCTGCTCATGCGAAAACGGCGCGCAAAAGCTGTTCATTTTGCCTCTCTCCTCTGTTCCCGAAAACCCGTGGGCAAGTCCCACACTGCACCTATATGCGCGAAAGGACGCGGATAGTATGAACTTAACGGAAAAAACGCTGCGGCAAACGTACAAGTACAAGGGGCGCATCCTCAACCTGCGCGTGGACGACATCGAGCTGCCCGACGGCAAGCCCGCCCTGCGCGAGGTCGTCGAGCACCCGGGCGGCGTGTGCATTGCCGCGCTGACCGAAACGCAGGAGCTGCTGTTCGTCGAGCAGTTTCGTTACCCGTACCGGGAGGTTGTTTTGGAGCTGCCCGCCGGGAAGCTCGAATACGGGGAGGACCCCTTAGAGGCGGGCAAGCGGGAGCTGCACGAGGAGGCCGGCGCCGCCGCGGACGTCTACCGCTCGCTCGGGACGCTCTATCCCACGCCCGGCTACTGCGGCGAAATCATCCACCTGTATCTTGCAACCGGCCTTGCCTTTTCCGCCCCGCAGCCCGACGAGGACGAATTTCTCCGGCTGCGGCGCATCCCGCTTGAGACGGCGTACCGCATGGTGCTGGACAATCAAATTCCCGACGCAAAAACGCAGGTCGGGATTCTGAAAACCTATCAGCTGATAAAGGAGGGGCTACTATGATTCTGGTGCTCGCTTCCGCGTCCCCGCGGCGCGCGGACATTTTAAAGCAGGGCGGGTTTTCCTTTGTGACGCGCGTTTCGGGCGCAAGCGAAGCGCTGCCCGCCTCCCTTTCCCCCGCCGCGGCGGTGCGGCGGCTCGCAAAGCGCAAGGGCGAGGCGGTCGACTGCGGTCCGGGCGAGGTGGTCCTTGCCGCCGACACGGTGGTCGTCTGCGCCGGGCAGCGGCTCGGCAAGCCCCAGAACGAAACGGACGCCGCCGGGATGCTCCGGCTGCTTTCCGGGCGCACGCACCACGTCTACACCGGCGTATACATCACGAACGGCGCGCAGGAGGTCCTGTTTTCCGAGCGCAGCGCCGTCACCTTTTTCCCGCTGTCCGAAGCCGAGATAGACGCGTATGTGCGCTCGGGCGAGGCGATGGACAAGGCCGGGGCGTACGCCATTCAGGGGCGCGGGGCGCTGTTTGTGCGCCGCGTTGCGGGGGATTATCTCAACATCGTCGGTCTGCCGCTGGCGCGCACGGCGCGCGAGCTGCAAAATTTTGGGTTCTGAAGGAAGGATACACACCAATGAAAACCGGACTTGTCTTGGAGGGCGGCGGGATGCGCGGCATCTACACCTCCGGCGTGCTCGACGCGCTCATGGACGCAGCCATACGCTTTGACTACTGCATCGGCGTTTCCGCCGGCGCGGGGCACGCGGTCTCGTACCTGTCGAACCAGCGCGGGCGCGATTTCCGCATCAACACAAAGTACATCAAGGACAAGCGCTACATCGGGCTCGACCCCATTCTCCACGAAAAGTCCGTGTTCGGGCTGGACTTCATCTACGACACCATTCCCAAGGAGCTGGACCCCTTCGATTACGACGCGTTTTTCCGCGACCCGACGGAATTTTACGCCGTGACGACCGACGCCGAAACGGGCGAGGCCGCCTATTTCGGCAAGGAGACGCTTTCCCGCGACGATTTTTCGCCGCTGAAGGCCTCGGCGTCGCTGCCGATGTTTTCCCCGCCGATAGAGATTGGCGGCCGCAAATATTTTGACGGCGGCGCGGCGGACTCCATCCCGGTGCAGCGCGCGCTGGACGACGGCTGCGACCGGCTTTTGATTGTGCGCACAAGGCCGCGCGACTTCCAAAAGGGGCCGGAAAAGCTGCGGCACCTTTACACACGCGTGCTGCGCGAGTACCCGAAGATGATTGAGACGCTCGACACGCGCCATATCCGCTACAACGCGTCGCTTGCGCTGTGCCGGGAGCTCGAGCAGGCGGGCCGGGCGGTCGTTATCGCCCCCGAATACCCGCTGGTCGTCGACAAATTCAGCACCGACACCGACAAGCTCGAGCACTGCTATTACGAGGGCTTTCGCGACACGAACCACGTGCTGGACAAAATTCGGCAGCTGGTTGCGAAATAACGGGAAACGGGACGCGCCTGCGTCCCGTTTTTGCAGACGGGATTTGACATCGGGTGTGTAATATCTTATAATAAACAGATACTACAAAGTGGAAAACAGCAAAGAGAAGGACTTTGAATATGCAGTGTGTGGAACGTGAATTTTTACCGGTCATTTTGGGCGCGGACATCACCGCCTATTCGCTCGCGCGCAGCTTTCACGAGGCGTACGGCGTCAAGTCGCTGGTACTGAGCATGGCAAAAGGCGGCTACATTGCGAATTCCGACATCATTGAGAACCGCGTGTTCCCGGGCCTTGAAAAAAAAGAGGTGCTCCTGGAGCGCCTTTTGGAGGTCGGCCGGGAGTTCGAGGGCAAAAAGCAGCTTATCGTGCTCGGCTGCGGGGACTGGTACGTCCGCGCGCTTATCGAAAGCAAGGACGCACTCAAGCCCTACTACATCGTCCCCTATATTGACGAGGCGCTTTTGAACCGCATTGTGTTAAAGGACAAGTTCTACGAGATTTTTGAGGAACTGGGGCTCGACTATCCGAAAACGTATGTGTACGAATGCGGGAAGGAAAACGACCTGCGGTTCGATTTCGACTATCCCGTTATCGCCAAGCCCGCAAACAGCGCGAAGTACCATTACGCCAAATTTCCCGGGAAACGCAAGGTGTTCAGCTTTGACGACGAGGCGGCCTTACGCGAAATGCTCGCGAATCTGGAGCAGTCGAGCTACGACTACAAATTCCTTATCCAGGACAAAATCCCCGGCGACGACACCTATATGCACGTGCTGACCTGCTACTGCGACCAGAATTCCAAGGTCCGCTTCGCGGCGCTCGGCCACACGCTTTTGGAGGACCACACGCCGACGGCGATAGGCAACCCCGTCGCCATTATCAACGAGGTGAACCCCGACATTGTGGCGGCGGCGACGAAATTCCTGGAGCACATCGGCTACGTCGGCTTTGCGAATTTCGACATCAAGTACGACCGCCGCGACGGGAAGTATAAATTTTTTGAGATTAATGTCCGCCTCGGACGCAGCAACTTCTATATCACGGGCAGCGGCTTTAACGCGGTCCGATGGATTGTGGACGACTACATCTACCACAAGCTTCCCGACTACACGGTGGCGGACAACATCTGCCTGTACACCGTCGTGCCGAAGGGGGTTATCCGGAAATACGTTTCCGACCCGGAATTGAAGGCGCAGGCCGAGGCGCTTTACAAGGCCGGCAAGGTTTCGTCCCCGCTGTTTTACAAGGCGGACAAAAACCTCAAGCACCGCTTCTACGCGGCGGCGGCCTTTTTTAACCAGTACCGCAAGTTCAAAAAGTTCTATTGAGCCGGTGACAGCTATGCAGGAAAAAGTTTTGGGCGTGCTCGGCGGCGTGGGGCCGCTTGCGACGGTGTATTTCGCCGATTTGGTCATTAAGATGACCGACGCGAAAACCGACCAGGAGCATATCCCGATGGTGATTTTGAACCACGCCTCCATCCCCGACCGGACGGCGTATATTCTGGACCGCACGAAGCCCGACCCCCTGCCCGTCATGGTGTCGGACGCCAAAAAGCTGGAGCGCGACGGGTGCGACTGCATCGTGATTCCCTGCAACACGGCGCATTATTTTTACGACGCGATGCAGCAGAGCGTGCGCATTCCCATCCTCAACATCTTAGAGGAGACCGTCGCTTATGCCGAAAAAACCGTGCCGAACCTGCGCTGCATCGGCATTCTCGCAACCGAGGGGACCGTCGCTTCCGGCGCGTACCAGACCGTCATCCAGAAGCACGGGCTCGATTACCGGCTGCCCACGACCGAGGACCAGGCGTCGCTGATGCACATCATCTACGACCAGGTCAAGGCCGGGGAAAAGGCGGATATCTGTGAATTCCTGCGCATCGTCGGCGCGCTGAAAAAGGCGGGCTGCGAAGCGGTGGTGCTCGGCTGCACCGAACTTTCGGTTATCCGCAAGGACTTTTCCTTAACGCAGCCGGAGCTTGTCGATTCAATGGAATGCCTGGCGCGCGCGAGCATCCGCTTTTGCGGAAAACGTCTTCGGGAGCCGGCGCAGGCGGACACGCATTTGGAATGAGGGAACATAAACTATGTGCGGATTTGTAGGCTTTGTCAACGACACGCCCGACACGAAAACCAACGAAGCGGTTGTGCGCGCCATGGCGGCGCGCATTGCGCACCGCGGGCCGGACTCCGAGGACTACTATGTGGACGACGGCGTTTCGCTGGGCTTTCGGCGGCTGAGCATCATCGACCTTGCGGGCGGCAGCCAGCCCATCCAGAACGAGGACGGCACCAAGGTGCTGGTTTTCAACGGGGAAATTTACAATTTCCAGGCCCTGCGCGAGGAGCTGCTCGCAAAAGGGCACGTCTTTAAAACGCGGACCGATTCCGAGGTGCTGCTGCACGGCTACGAGGAGTGGGGCAAGGACCTGCTCTCCCGGCTGCGCGGGATGTTCGCTTTCGTTATCTGGGACAAAACCGCCCGCCGGCTGTTCGGCGCGCGCGACATTTTCGGGATAAAGCCGTTTTTCTACTACCTGCGCGACGGGGTGTTCCTGTTCGCCTCCGAAATCAAGGCGTTTCTCTGCAACCCCCTGTTCCGAAAGGAGCTCAACGAAGCGCGGCTGCCCGAATACCTGTGCTTCGAGTACATCCCGAACAACGAGACGATGTTCAAAAACGTCTACAAAATGGAGCCGGGCGCCTATTTCACCTGGGAGGACGGCCGGCTTTCCACGGCGCGCTATTACACGCCGGAATTCGAGATTGACGACGAAAAGCCGCTTTCCTACTGGGAGGCGCTTATCGACGAGACCTTCCGCGGCTCGACCGCGGCGCACGGCATTGCGGACGTCGAGGTCGGCTGCTTTTTGTCCAGCGGCGTGGATTCGAGCTACGTCGTGCACGAGATGGCGAAGCGCAACCGCGTGCGCACCTTCTCCGTCGGGTACGCCGAGGAGAAGTATTCCGAGCTTTCCTCGGCCGAGGAATTCGCCAAAACCGAGGGCGTGCTGAATTTCACGCATAAGATAACGGCCGAGGCGTATTTTGACGCCGCGCCCGCCGTACAATACTACATGGACGAACCGCTGCCCAACCCCTCGGCCATTTCGCTCTATTTCCTGGCAAAGCTTGCCAGCGAGCAGGTCAAGGTTGTGCTTTCGGGCGAGGGGGCGGACGAGCTGTTCGGCGGCTACCACTACTACCGCGAGCCGCTGGATTTTCAAAACTATATGCGCCTGCCGCTTTCGCTGCGCAGAGCCCTTGCCCGCGCCGCGTCGAAGCTGCCGGATTTCCACGGCAAGCGGTTTTTGATGCGCGGGCAGTTCCCCATTGAAAAGCGCTACATCCGCAACAACTACGTCTACCGCCACGCCGAGGTGAACCGCGTGCTTGCGCAGCCGGTGGACGCGCCCGACCCGTCCGAATTTACAAAGCCGTTTTTCGACGAGGTGCAAAACGAGGACGACATTACGAAAATGCAGTACGCGGACATCCGCACCTGGCTTGTGCAGGACATTTTGGTCAAGGCCGACCGCATGAGCATGGCGCATTCTCTGGAGCTGCGCGTGCCCTTTTTGGACCGCGAGATGCTGCGCGTGGCGCTGCAGATTCCGGCAAAATACCGCGTCAACCGCGAAACGACCAAGGTTGCGCTGCGCGGCGCGGCGGCGCGCGCCCTGCCCGAAAAAACCGCGCATATGCGCAAGACGGGCTTTTTGACGCCGCTGAACGACTGGCTGCGCCGCGACGAATTTTACGCGCGCGTCAAGGCGAAATTTGAAAGCGACACGGCCAAGCGCTTTTTCAACACCGATTTCATCCTGAAGCTTTTGGACGACCACAAGGCCGGCACGGCGCACAACATGAAAAAGATTTGGTCCGTTTACTGCTTCCTGCTCTGGTACGAAGCATATTTTATAAACAACTGACCGCAAAAGGGGGCGCACGATGAAGCTCATTGACATTTCCAACGACCTGCTCACCGCCGAGGTGTACGAGGGCGACCCCGTCCCCGAGCTGCGCGCGGTGCAATCGATGGAGGCGGGAGACCGGTACAACCTCGGCGTCCTCACGGCGGGGCTGCACAACGGGACGCACATCGACGCGCCGCTGCATTTCCTTTCCGGCGGGGCGGACGTTTCGAAGGTGCCGCTGGACGCGTGCATCGGCCCCTGCCGCGTTTTGGAGGTCACGCCGGGCGTCATCACCGGCGAGGTCGTCGAAAATTCGTTCCCGCGCGGGTGCGAGCGGCTGCTGCTGAAATCCGGCGGGCGGGCGTTCATCCACGAAACGGCGGCGCAGGCGATGGCGTACTACGGCTGCCGGCTTGTGGGGACCGACGCGCTGAGCATCGACCCGGAATACGACCAGACGGGCGCGGCGCACATCGCATTTTTGCGCGAAAACGTCGTTATCCTGGAGGGGCTTAACCTTTCCGCGGTGCGCGGCGGCGACTATTTCCTTATCGCCCCGCCCGTAAAGATTGGCGAAGCGGAGGCCGCGTTTGCGCGCGCGGTGCTTGTCTCGGACTACATTTTCTGGAGCGGGAAGGGCCCGCAGGCGTAAGGAGCAATATGCAGAACATCGTAATTATCGGCGCGGGTCCCGCGGGGCTGACGGCGGGGCTCGAGCTGCTGCGCCGCGCGCCCGACCGCTTTTCGGTCACAATTTTGGAGGCAAGCGGCGCTTTGGGCGGCATTTCGCGAACCGTGAACGCCGGCGGCGACCGGATGGACATCGGCGGGCACCGGTTCTTTTCCAAGGACGCGCGCGTCAACGCGTTTTGGGAAAGCCTGCTGCCCACGCAGGGCGCGCCCGCGCTCGACGACCGGCTGCTCGGGCGGCAAAAGCCGCTTGCGCCCGGCGGCCCGGACCCGGAGCAAACCGACCGCGTGATGCTTGTGCGCGACCGGGTCTCGCGCATTTACTACGGCGGCAAATTTTTTGATTATCCCATCTCCGTCAAGCCGCAGACCTTTCGCAATCTCGGTCTTGCGCGCACCGTGCGCGCGGGGCTGGGGTATTTCGGCGCGTGCCTTCGAAAAAGGCCGGAAACGTCGCTGGAAAACTTCTATATCAACCGCTTCGGCCGCCCGCTTTACGAAATGTTTTTCGAGGATTATACCGAAAAGCTCTGGGGCCGGCACCCGTCCGCGATTTCCGCGGACTGGGGCGCGCAGCGCGTCAAGGGCTTATCCGTCCTGCGGGTCCTGCAAAACGCGCTGGGCCTTTCTAAAACGAAGGAGACGTCGCTTATCGAGCAGTTTCGCTACCCGAAATTCGGCCCCGGCCAGCTCTGGGAGCAGGCGGCGGCGGAATTTACCGCGCGCGGCGGGCGGCTTTGCAAAAACTGCCGCGTAACGGGGCTCGAGGTCCGGGACGGGCGGCTTTGCACGGTGCGTGCCGCAGACGGCGGCGCAGAAAGGGCGTTCCCGGCGGATTTTGTGCTGTCCTCCATGCCGCTTTGCGATTTGGTCGCCGCGCTCACCGGCGTTGCGGTCCCGCCGGCGGTTGCGCAGGCGGCGGCGGGGCTGCCCTACCGCGATTTCGTCACGGTGGGCCTGCTTGTGCCCCGGCTGCGGCAGAAAAACGAAACGGCGCACAAGGCGCTCGGCACGCTTGTGCCCGACTGCTGGATTTACGTGCAGGACCGTTCGGTGCGCCTCGGCCGCGTGCAGATTTTCAACAACTGGTCGCCCTACATGGTCCGCGACGTGCAGAACACCGTGTTTGTCGGGCTCGAATACTTCTGCCGCGAGCACGACGCGTTCTGGAACACAAGCGACGCCGACCTTGCCGAGGCCGGCCGCCGGGACCTTGTGCGCATCGGCCTTTTGGACGCGGACGCCAAGGTGCTCAAAAGCCATTGCGAGCGAGTCGAAAAGGCCTATCCGGCGTATTTTGACACGTATGCGCAGCTGCCGTGCATCCGGGAATTCCTCGACCGGCTCGGCAATCTGTACTGCATCGGCCGCAACGGCCAGCACCGCTACAACAACATGGACCACTCCATGCTGACCGCCTTTGCCGCCTGCGACGGCATTTTGCAGGGCAATCCCGACAAGACGGCGGTCTGGAGCGTCAATACGGAAAAGGCGTATCACGAATCGACGGAGGCACACGCATGAGCACGCCCGAGAAAAAGACACCGCAGTCGCGCTGCGATATGTGTATGTATTACGACTACGACGACGAAACCGAGCAGTATGTCTGCGTGCTCGACCTCGACGAGGATGAGCTGGAGGCCTTTTTGTCCTATCAAACGCAGAACTGCCCGTATTTCCGGTTCTATGAGGAATACAAGCTGGTCGAACGCCAGAATTAAGCAGGGGGAAAACCATATGGAACACGCAGCAGCCTGTTTGTACGGCGCGAAGAGCGCCTTTTCGCCTGTCCTTTGGAAGCCGGCGCTTTTCTGGGCCGCGGACGCCGTGCACGCCGCGGGCCTGGACGCGGGCGTCCTGCCCGAAAACGACGACGCGGCGAAAGCCGCCGCGGCAAAGCTGCCCGTTTGGGACGCGGCCGCGCTCGCCAAAGCTTGCGTCGGTGCTAAGGACCTTTTGCTCTTGCGCGGGGACCTCGCGCTCGTCGGGGCGGACAGCATCCGCGCCGCTTACGACGCGCACAAGGCGAATCAAAACGACCTGACGGCGTTCTGCTGCCCGGACACGGGCGACGCGCCCGCCGCCTGGGTGCGCACCGCGGCGCTGCCGGCCGCATTGCCGACGGAGCCCGGCTTCCCGCTGTCCGCGCTTCTTTTGCGGCTGCAAGCGGCGGGCGCCCGCATACAAAGGCTCGCCGCCCCCGTCGCGTCGGCCGCGCTTTGCGCCGACACGGCCGGGAACCGGCACCTGCTCACAGAAGCTGCGCGGTGGCAAATTTTGGCCGCGCTTTTGGACGCCGGCGTGGAAATTCCCGCTGCCGACGGCGTGCTCGTCGGCCCCGACGTTGCGGTGGAGGCTGGCGCAACGCTGCTGCCCGGCACCATTTTGCGCGGAAACACGCACGTCGGCGCGGGCGCGGTCTTAGGCCCGAACACGCTGCTGGAGGACTGCGACGTCGGGGAAAACGCCCGGCTCAACAGCACGCAGGGCTACAGCGCCAAAATCCTTCCCGGCGCGAACATCGGCCCGTTCGTCCACATCCGCCCGAACAGTGTCATTGGGGAAAACGTGCACCTGGGCAACTTTGTCGAGGTCAAAAACTCCAGCATTGACACCGGCACCAAGGTTTCGCACCTGACCTATGTCGGGGATTCCGACGTCGGCAAGCGCGTCAACTTCGGCTGCGGGACCGTGACGGTCAATTACACCGGCAAGGCGAAGTTCCGCACCACCATCGGCGACGACGCGTTCATCGGGTGCAACACGAACCTCGTCGCCCCCGTCCGCGTCGGCGAAGGCGCATACACCGCCGCGGGCTCGACCATCACCGACGACGTCCCCGCCGACGCCCTGGGCATTGCGCGCGCGCGGCAGGTCAACAAAGAGGGCTGGAGCCGCCGCTTCCTTGCCGACAAGAAAAAATAACCGCCCAAAAGCGGTTTTGGATTCCCGTTTCAGAAAGGCTGACACCATGTTTTTTCGCCGCAGCAAGCCCGCCGCGCCCGCCGGCGCGCCGGAATTCCTCATCGTCGGACTCGGAAACCCCGGCGACAAATATGCCGACACCCGCCACAACGCGGGCTTTTTGTGCCTGGATTTGCTCGCCGAACAGCACGGCGCGGACATCCGGCGGCTCAAGTACCGCTCGCTGCTCGGCGACGCGGTGATTGGCGGGCACCGCTGCCTGCTGCAAAAGCCCCAGACCTTTATGAACGCCTCCGGCGAAGCCGTGCGCGACGCCGCCGCGTTTTACAAAATCCCGCCCGAGCGCATCCTGGTGCTTTTCGACGACGTTTCCCTGGACGTCGGGCGGCTGCGCATCCGCCGCAAGGGCACCGACGGCGGCCACAACGGCATCAAAAGCATCATCTACCACCTGAACAGCGACCGGTTCCCGCGCGTCAAAATCGGCGTCGGCAAAAAGCCGCACCCCGACTACGACCTCGCCGCCTGGGTGCTTTCGAGCTTTAAGCCCGACGAAATACAGCCGCTTAAGGAGGCGCTCCGGCACGCCTGCGAGGCCGTGCCGCTTTTGCTCGACGGCAGGACGGACGAAGCGATGAACCGCTTTAATTCCTGACCCGTATACATAGCAGATGATTTTTAACTATGAAACTGCCTTTCCCGGCGAGCGGTATGCCTTTTGCGTCCCGCACGCCATATTGTAGTTAGTTTTTAACTATCCATAGAACGGAGACCCTGCCCATGTCCGGATTTCAAACTGCGCTGCAAGCCTCGCCCGAATACCGCACGCTGCTGCAGGCCGTCCAAACGCGCCGGCAGCCGCTGGGGGTGCTGGGGCTTTCCGGCGCGCAAAAAGCCATATTGACCGACGCGCTTTGCGGGGCGCTTTCCCGCAAGGCGCTTCTGGTGCTGCCCGAGGAGGCCGCCGCGACCAAGCTGACGGAGGACCTGCAAACCCTGGGGTTGCGCGCCTTTCTCTATCCCGCGCGCGACTTCGCCTTCCGCAGCGAAACCGAGGGGCGCTCGCACGAATACGAGCAGCGCCGCCTGCAGGCGCTGACCGCCCTGCTCGACGGGACGGCGGACGTCGTGGTCTGCGCGGCGGAGGCGGCCGTACAGCGCACCGTGCCGCCGGACGTCCTGCGCCGGCACGCGCGTACCGTTCGCAAGGGCGGCGAAATGCCGCTCGCAGAGCTGCTCGAAACCCTGACGGCGAGCGGCTACGAGCGCTGCGACGCGGTCGAGGGCGTCGGGCAGTTTTCGGCGCGCGGCGGGATTGTCGATATTTTTTCGCCGGGCTTCGGCCAGCCCGTGCGCATCGAGCTGTTCGGCGACACGGTGGAGAGCATCGCCGCCTTTGACGCCGCAAGCCAGCGCCGCACGCAGTCGCTTACGTCGTTTTCGCTGATGCCCGGCACGGAGCTGCTGCTGCCGCCGGGCGATGTGCTGGCCGACAAGCTCGAGGCCCTGGCCGGCACGCTTAAGGGCAAGCAGGCCGCAAAGCAGCGCGAAACGCTGTATGCGGACGCCGACCGCCTGCGCGGGGGCGCGCACATGGGGTGCGCCGACAAGTTTTTGCCGCTCATCTACGAAACCGTTGCCACGGTGTTCGACTACCTGCCCGAAAACGGGCTGCTGCTTGTGCTGGAAAGCGCGGGCGTGCGCGAGCGCGCCGCCAACGCCGCGAAGCTGTTTGCCGAGGATTTCAAGGCCTGTCTTGCGGACGGGACGCTGTGCCGCGGCTTAGACAAATTTTATCTGACGGAGGGCGAGCTCTTCCGGCACTACGAGCAGAAGGGCGCGCTGTACGTGGACAATTTCGCGCGCGGGAGCTTTGACACGCCGGTGCGCGAGCTGGTGACCTTTACGGCGACGCAGCTGCCGGTCTGGAACGGGCAGCTGGACGTGCTGTGCGAGGATTTGTCGCCGGTGCTGCAAAAGGACGCGGCCGCCGTCGTATTCGGCGGCACCGAAAAAGCGGCGAAAACGCTGGCGGAGGATTTGGCGGCCGAGGGGCTGCCCGCCGTCTATTTCCCGCTTTGCCCGAACGAATTTTCCAAAGGGCACGTGACCGTGCTGCCCGGCGCGCTGTCCGGCGGGTTCTGCTTCCCGCACGAAAAATTTTACGTTTACACCTACGGCCGCACCCGCCTGCAGGCGAGCAGGCGGCGGCACGCGCGGTTCCAGAAGGGACAGAGCCTCCATTCGCTTGACGACCTGAAAAAGGGCGATTACGTCGTCCACGCCGCGCACGGCATCGGCATATTCGACGGCATCCAGAAGCTGGAGGTCGGCAAAATTACAAAGGACTACATCAAGATTCGGTACGCCAAGGGCGACGTGCTGTACGTCCCCGTGACGCAGCTGGACCTGGTCTCCAAATACATCGGCCCGCACGAGGAAACCGGCCACGCAATCAAGCTCAACCGCATCGGCGGCGCGGAATGGGAAAAGACCCGCTCGCGCGTGCGCGCCGCGGTCAAGGACATGGCCGACCAGCTTATCGCGCTGTACGCCAAGCGGCAAAGTATGCCGGGCTACGCCTTTTCGCCGGACATCGATATGCAAAACGACTTTGAGCGGCGCTTCCCCTATGAGGAGACCGCCGACCAGCTGCGCGCCGCGGACGAAATCAAGGGCGACATGGAAAAGCCCTATCCGATGGACCGCCTGCTGTGCGGCGACGTGGGCTTCGGCAAAACGGAGGTCGCGCTGCGCGCCGCGTTCAAATGCGTCGCCGACGGCAAGCAGTGCGCCGTGCTCGTGCCGACGACCATCCTCGCTTTGCAGCATTACCGCACCATCCTCAACCGCTTTGAGGGGTTCCCGGTCAACGTCGAAATGATTTCGCGCTTCCGCACGCCGCGCCAGCAGGAGCAGATTCTTAAGGGGCTGCGCCGCGGGAGCATCGACCTTGTGGTCGGCACGCACCGGCTCGTCTCCAAGGACGTACAGTTTAAGGATTTGGGCCTTTTGATTGTCGATGAGGAGCAGCGGTTCGGCGTGGCGCAGAAGGAAAAGCTCAAGGAGCTGTTCCCGGCGGTGGACGTGCTCACGCTCTCCGCGACGCCCATTCCGCGCACCCTGAATATGGCGATGACGGGCATTCGCGATATGTCCGTGATTGAAGAAGCCCCGCAGGACCGCTACCCCGTGCAGACCTACGTCGTCGAGTTCGACATGGGGCTGCTTGCGCAGGCCATGGAAAAGGAGCTGCGCCGCGGCGGGCAGGTGTATTTCCTGCACAACCGCGTCGAGACGATTGACAAGCGCGCCAACGAAATCGCCGCCCTGCTGCCCGGCGCGCGGATTGCCGTTGCGCACGGCAAAATGCCCGAGGAAAAGCTCAGCGACATCTGGCGGCGGCTTTTGGAGGGTGAAATTGACATCCTCGTGTGCACCACTATCATCGAGACGGGCGTGGACGTGCCCAACTGCAACACGCTCATCATTGAGGACGCCGACCGCCTGGGCCTTGCGCAGCTGCACCAGATTCGCGGGCGCGTGGGGCGCAGCACGCGCCGGGCGAGCGCCTATTTCACCTTCACCCGCGGCAAGGAGCTGACGGACGTGGCGGCGCGGCGGCTGTCGGCGATTCGCGAATACACGGAGTTCGGCTCGGGCTTTAAAATTGCGATGCGCGACCTCGAGATTCGCGGCGCGGGCAGCGTGCTCGGCGCGCAGCAGCACGGACACATGGAAGCGGTCGGCTACGATATGTACCTGCAGCTTTTGGGCGAGGCGGTCAGCGCCGAAAAGGGCGAAAAAAGCCCCGTGCGGCAAAAGGAGTGCCTTGTGGATATGCAGGTCGACGCGCACATCCCCGAGCGCTACATTGAGAGCCTGCCGCAGCGGCTCGCCATGTACCGGCGCATTGCGGACATCCGCTCCGAGGAGGACGCCGCCGACGTGCGCGACGAGCTGCGCGACCGCTTCGGCGAAATCCCGCGCTCGGTCGAGGGGCTTATGGAGGTTTCGCTGCTGCGCAACGCCGCCGCGGACCTCGGGATTTATGAGATTGGGCAGAAGGGGCAGGCGGTCATCCTGTATATGAAGACGCTCGACACCTCGATGGTGCTCAATCTTTCGAGCGCGATGCGCGGCCGCGTTTCCGTGGCGGACACCGGCAAAAAGCACATTGCCGTAAAAATTACCGACAAAGAGCAGCCGCTGGACACCCTGCGCGAGATTTTCGGGTATCTGACCGTGTGAGCCGCCGGACGCGCCTTATGCGGGCCTGCGGAACAATTTTTTGCATTTATAAAAAGGGCGGGCCTGCCAAAAAAGCAGGTCCGCCCTTTTCGACGCCCGGCAGCTTATGCTGCCGTAAAGTTCAGCACATAGTCGTCGAAACGGATAATAAACGTCGGCGCCGCGCTGCCGTCGTAAAACGTCGTGTTGCCGCAGACGGCAAGACCCTCTTCCCCTTCCAGCGCCACAAAATAGGTTTTCGATTCGGGGTCGGCGGCCTCCAGCGCGTAGGTTCCCGTATAGGTCTTGCCGTTCGTCCGGTCGGTCAGCGTAATCGTCCCGTCTTTTGCCGTGCAGTCCATTTCAAGCACCGCCGCAGACGGGTTTTCCGTTTGGCGGTCGGGCTCGCACGCCACGACCTGCCCGTTCTCCCCGCCCTGCACGGAGGAGAGCGTCCAGCCGCAGTCCTCGACGGCCGGCACGCCGGCGCCGGCGCAGCCGGTCAGCACCGCCAAAAGAAGCAGCAGCAAAAGTCCAAGCTTTTTCATGCCAATCCCTCCAAAAAAGAAAAGGTACGGTTTTGCGCGCTGTTTTGTCACAGAACTGTACCCTTGCCATTTTTCTGCATTGCCGGTATCCGGCTTCGAGAGCCGGACCCGTATCAGCCCGCCGTGCGCTGCGCGTCCTCGTCCTCGTCGGGGAAATTGCGCCGTTCAATCTTCGCGCCCAGGGCCCGCAGCTTTTCCACGACGTTTTCATAGCCGCGCTCGATGTGCTGAATCTCCTCAATTTCCGAAACGCCCTTCGCCGACATGGCGGCAATGAGCATCGCCGCGCCCGCGCGCAGGTCGTCGGCGCGAATCGGCGCGCCCTTGAGCGTTTCCACGCCCTCAATCACCGCGGACTTGCCGTTGACATGGATGTTCGCGCCCATGCGCTGCAATTGCTCGGCATAGCGGAAGCGGTTGTCCCACACGCTTTCGGAGACGATGCTTGTCCCCTTCGCGAGGCACAAAAACGTTGAAAACTGCGGCTGCATATCGGTCGGGAAGCCGGGGTGCGGCATCGTTTTGATGTTGCAGTGCCCGGGGCGGCAATCCATTTTGACGCGCACCGCCTCGTCGTATTCCTCCACCGTCGCGCCCGCCTCGATAAGCTTTGCGGTGATGGACTCGAGGTGCTTCGGGATAACGTTTTTCACCAGCACGTCGCCGCGCGTCGCCGCCGCCGCGACCATGTAGGTGCCCGCCTCAATCTGGTCGGGAATAATGGAATATTCGCAGCCGTGCAGCCGCTTGACGCCGCGAATTTTAATCACGTCGGTGCCCGCACCGCGGACGTCCGCGCCCATGGTGTTCAAGAAGTTTGCCAAATCGACGATGTGCGGCTCCTTGGCGGCGTTTTCAATAACGGTGAGGCCCGGCGCCTTGACCGCCGCGAGCATCACGTTAATCGTCGCCCCGACCGAGACGACGTCGAGGTACACCGAATTGCCCATGAGCGCCGGCGCTTCCACGTGGACCATGGCGTTTTCCTCCATGGTGACGTCCGCGCCCAGGGCCTCGAAGCCCTTGATGTGCTGGTCAATGGGGCGAAGCCCCAGATAGCACCCGCCCGGCATGGCCACGCGCGCGCGGGAAAACCGCCCGATAAGCGCGCCGATAAGGTAATACGAGGCGCGCAGCTGCCGCGTCAGCTCATGCTCCACAACAAACGAGCGGACATGGCGCGTGTCAATTTCGAGCGTGGTTCTGTTGGGCACGCGCACCTGCGCCCCCATGGTCTTGAGAATCTTGACCATGGCGGTAACGTCGCTGATGTTCGGGATATTTTCAATGCGGCAGACGTCCTCGGCAAGGATGGTGGCGGGCAAAATTGCGACGACCGCGTTTTTCGCCCCGCTGACCGAAACCTCGCCCGTCAGACGGCGCCCGCCGGTAACGACGAACTTCTCCAAAAACGGTTCACTCCCCAAAAACGGTGCTATGGAAAAGCCCCGCGCTAAAAGCCGTATGCAAAGCTGCGCGCGGGCCGGGAAAAAGGCTGTGTAAAAAGCACGGAACACGAAATGTCCGTATAAAAACCTTTACTATTATAGCACCGAACCGGGCAAATTAAAAGCCCCAAAGCATAGAATTTTGCCCGCCGTTTTTGTCGATTTTTTTATAGCTTTTCTTACAAATTTTGGGGGTTTGTGCCAAGCGCCGTCCGACGCCCGGCCGCAAAAAAAGCGGCGCACCGTGCCGTGCGCCGCTTAATCTGGCTTTTGTTGCAGCTTACGCCTTGTCCTCGCAGCCGAGCACCGTTTCAATCTTGTGCGAAACGACGCGCTCAATGGCGTCGCGCGCCGGCGTCAGGTACTGGCGCGGGTCAAAGTGGGTCGGATTTTCGGCGAAGTGCTTGCGAACCGCCGCGGTCATGGCGATGCGGATGTCGGAGTCGACGTTGATTTTGCAGACCGCCATGGACGAAGCCTTGCGCAGCATCTCCTCCGGGATGCCAATCGCGTCGGGCATCTGGCCGCCGTACTGGTTGATGGTCTTGACGTCGTCCTGGTTGACGGAGCTCGCGCCGTGCAGCACAATGGGGAAGCCGGGCAGCTTTTCGGCGACCTCTTCGAGGATGTCGAAGCGCAGCTGCGGCTTCTGGCCGGGCTTGAATTTGTAAGCGCCGTGGCTCGTGCCAATCGCAATGGCGAGCGAGTCGACGCCGGTGCGGGTCACAAAGTCAAAAACCTGGTCAGGGTCGGTGAAGTGCGCGTCGTCCTCGCTGACGTTGACGTCGTCCTCAATGCCGGCAAGCTGGCCGAGCTCGCCCTCCACCACCACGCCGCGCGGGTGGGCATATTCCACAACCTGCTTGGTGAGCGCCACGTTTTCCTCATAGGGCAGGTGGCTGCCGTCAATCATCACGGACGTAAAGCCGCCGTCGATGCAGGCCTTGCAGGTTTCAAAATCCGGGCCGTGGTCCAAATGCAGCGCGATGGGCAGGCCCGTCTCCTCCGCGGCGGCCTTGACCATGGCGACAAGGTAGCCGTGGGACGCATATTTGCGCGCGCCCGCGGACACCTGCAAAATCACAGGGGCGTTGTGCTTTTTCGCCGCGCGCGTGATACCCTGGATAATCTCCATGTTGTTCACGTTGAACGCGCCGACGGCGTAGCCGCCCGCATACGCTTTTTTGAACATTTCGGTTGTAGTGACTAAAGGCATTTCCTTCACTCCTTGCAAATCTGCGCGCGGCCTGCCGCGCGGGGTCGGTATGCTCCTATTATACTGTTTGTGCGCCGTCTTGTCAAATCGCATCGCGCCGAAATCAGACGAAATATCGCAGCCGCGCCCGGAAAGATTTAGGTAAGCTGCCGGATACATTAGCGTCCCCCGGCCGGCGCAAAATATTCCGGCCGGCGGCAAAACGGGTTCGTTAAAATGACGAATTCAATTTTCATTTTTGGTGAATTTCAATTCGCCAAATATGGATTATTCCCATTGTTTTTTGCCTATTTCCTTTTCTTTTTCAAATGTTACGGATTCTTTAACGAAATGTTGCACAAAAAATATTTTACTTTTTTGGTAAAAAAGTCTTGACAAATCCGATAGCGCGGTTTATAATACAGACAATCTCAAGGAAAGGAGTGAACGAAATGCTGTATGACGAAAAGGCCCGCGAGGTGCGCAGACTGGTTAAGGAGCTGTCTGTGTCGAAGTTCTCGTGGAAGGCGCTGTGGAAGGCGCTGGAGCTGACCGCGCTCACCGAGCAGCTGTAAGCTCCCGCCCGACACGGACGACTATCCCGCGCAAGCGGGTTCCTATATTCTGGTTTTCCTCTCTTTTATATCCCCTTTTTCCGCTTCGGCGGCAAAAACGGACCCGGTTTTCTGCCGGGTCCGTTTTTGTTTGCTTATGAAATTCCGCCGGCCGTCAATACGCAAACCGGTATGTATATTCCGTAAACGCATGGCCGACCAAATCGCGCACGCGCACGACGACCTCTTCCCCATAGACCTCCACCGAATAGCCGAGGCCCGTGTCCTGCAGGACGCCGCCGTTCGTATTTTCCGAGCCGAAGGACGGGACGTTGATATAGGTAATCTGCCCCTCTGTCTTGTAGTCGCGCTCGTCGCCGTAAAGCCCCATGTGCAAATGTCCGCTGAAGAAGAAAATCCGGCTGCCGCAGGCCTCCAGCGCCGCCTTGAGCTGTTCGCTCTGCTCGCCGACGTGCCCCTCGGCCCAGACGTCGGGGAATACGTCGTTAAGCGGCCAATGGCTGAAGAGGAACACCGGGTTCCCGCCGGCCGCCGCCTCCTTAAGCACCCCTTCGAGCCACGCAAACTGCGCGTCCGACAGGTATTGCGCCACGCCCGCGTCGCGGTCGGAGCCGAGGACGATAAAATAGCACCCGTCCACAACCGCATAGTGGTACAGCTCGTCAATCTCGTGGTCGGTAAACGCGTTGTTGTAGCGGATAAAGCGCTTTTTCAGGCGGTCGTAATTCGCCAAATTGTAGTCGCTGCCGCAGATGTCGTGGTTGCCCGCCGCCATCAGCACCGTGTCGACCGTGCAGTATTTGCGCATCAGGCCGTACAGCATCCCCTGCTCGAACAGCTGGCCGTTCATCGTGTTGTCGCCGAGCATCACAAGCGCGTCGTACGCCGAGTCGGACGCCGCCGACAAATCGCGGAACGCCTCGCCCATCCAGTCGTGCTTGTCGCCGTTGTTGCCCTCGAGGTGCGCGTCGGAAATGACCGCGAACCGGAAGCGCAGCCCCTCCCCGGACGGCGCGAAGCTCGCCACGGCCGCGTCGGACGGCCGGAAAATGAACAGCGCCAGAATGGCGGCGAAAAAGCGCAGAAACCAGGACATAAACGGACCTCCCCGCCGCGGCGGTGCGCAGCGCACAAAACCGACCGGCTTTTTTCCATTTTATCTTATCACCCGGCGGCAGCCCGCGCAATCCGCAAAACTCCACAAAATCCGCCCCCGATTTTTGACAAGCCAAACGGCGCGCAGATTTCGGATATCCCGCCCGATTCACACGCCCTCCATGACGTGCATGGCGCGAAGGGCGCGGTCGCCGATGGTATCCTGCACCGCCAGGGCGTAGGGCTCGAGATACGTCTCGCCCGCCCGCTTTTGCAGGATACCCTGCCGCTCCAGCTCCGTGAGGAACACGTCGGCGAGGCGCTCCATCTCCTCGCCCGCCCGCTCGTCCGCAGGTGTCTGCAAAAGCCGTTCCAGCCGGTCGGGCACGCCGGGGAGCATCCCGGTTTCGCGCGCGGCGCGGAACTGCCATTTGTAAAACGGGCTGTACCGGCGCGCAAGCAGAAACAACAGGTGCAGCGCATGGCCGACAAACTCCCCGCGCGCAAGCGCCGCCGCGCCGGGCTCGCCGTGGCGCAGGCAGCGCGTAAAATTGTACTGCCCGCTCTGCGCCAAAAAGCACAGGACGGCCGCCAGCTTTTTGCGCCGCACGTCCTCGGGATAATAGGCGCACAGCGCTTTCCGCACCGCGGAAAACGCGCCCTCCCCGTCGTAAAACACCGCGCCGTTCGAGGCATTGGCCAGCGCGTATTCGGGCGTGTAGAGCCATTCCTCGTTGGTTTCGGGCGCACGGGGCAGGCCGATGAGGGTGCGGTAGAAATCCGAAATGCGAAACACCCCGACGCGGCTGTTGCCGTAGATGCTGTGCTGCTGCATTTTGACGCCGAGGAATTCCCGCGGCAGCCGGTTGTAGGCGCGCATCAGCCGGAAGCCGAAGTCCGCATCCGCCGCGTCCGTCAGCCAAAAGCAAAAGCCCGCCTCGAAATCGTGGTCGCGGGAAAGCGCGTCGTCGAAGCCGAAGCACTCGGAGCCAAGGCCGACAAGCCCGGCCGCCACGCGGTCCTTTTCGGCGGCAAACGCATTGTCCAAAAGCGGCAGCCCGTATGCTTCAAAATACCGCCGCGCCAGTTCAAGTCCCTGCATACAGCCGGTCCGCCCTTTCATCAAGCTCTTTTCGAATGCGGAAAAAGCCGTAATACCCGAACGCCTGCGCCGCCTTCCGGCAGACAAAGGCGTAGTACCCGTCGCGCACAGCCGCGGGGTCGTCCAGCAGCGCGAGCGCTTCCTTCAGCTTCTCTTCCACCGCCTGCTCCCCCTGCCCCGCCGCCGCCAGAAGGTCTGCCAAATTGAGCTTGGTCACGGCGCGGTCAGGCTCGGTGTGCGGGTTTTGCTCCAAAACGGCATACGCGCGCGCGTACAGCTGCTGCGCCTCCTCGAACCGCCCAATCTCCGCAAGCGCGGTCGCCTTGTTGTTATAAAGGCCGGCGCGCTGCAGGTCGTTTGCGGGCAGCTGTGTTTCGTAAACCGCTTCGACGCGGGCATACAGCGCCAGCGCGCGGTGCGGGTCCCCGAACGCCTTGCAGGTCGTCGCCGCGTTGAGCAGGATGGTCGCCGCCGAAACAAGCCCGCCGACGCCGAGCGCGTCAATCAGCGCAAGGCCGCGTTCCACCGCCGCCATGCCCCAGTCCCGGTCGCCGGTCTTGCGCGCAAGACCCATAATTTCGCTTTGCACGGAAAGCTCGCCGCGCTTGTCGCGAAGCGCCTGCGCCTCCGCTGCCCAGTACGTGAGCAGCCGCTTCGCCCCGGCGTTGTCCTCCTTGGCGAGCAGACCGTCGAGCTTGTCGATAACCTGCGCGACGGGAACGCGCCCCGCGGGCGCGTCGGGGTCCGGGTAGTAAAAATCCTTGCCGTCGCAAAGCGGACAGGCGGGCTCCTTGTAATCAAACGCATCCAAAGCGGCCATGTGGGAATCTCCTTTCCTTGCCGGCGCACGAGTTGCGGCGCGGCGTGTTTCTCTTGTATCATGCCAAAACGCCTTTGCCGGTGCGCACAGCTCACAGCGCGGCATATCTCTCCTGTATCATACCAAAACGTCTTTGCCGGTGCGCACGGCTCACAGCGCGGCGCGTCTCTCCTGTATCATACCGAATTTTCCCGGATTTGTCAATAAACGATAATAGGAACTTTTACTGTTATTGATAATTTTTCTGCGCAATCGGCGGGGAACGACTTGTTTTCCGGACCATTTCCGGCTGCGTAAGAAACGGAAAATGCGCATACACCGCAGGGCGGAGCACAAGCGTGCGCTGTATCAACCAGGGGACGGTTTTTGAACCGTCCCCTGGTTTCGCAGATATTCTTACTTTCTGATATTTTTGCGGCACTTGTGGTCCTGCGTCGGTTTTGCCGTCGGCGCGGAGCCCGGTGTTTTTGTCCGTGCGAAGCTGACCAAATTCCCGAAAAAGCGGGCCGTGGTTGCTACGCAAAGCGTGCCGAACCAATCGGGCCGTATTCCGTAAAAGCAGGCTGTGATTGTTACGCAAAGCGGGCCGTGCTGCCGCGCAAAGCAGGCTGTGTTACCACGCAAAGCGGGCCGTACAAGGCGTGCCGCATTACCGCGCAAAGCAGGCCGTACAAGGCGTGCCGCATTACCGCGCAAAGCGGACTATGTTACTGCGGTTACCGCGCGAGGCGGAACACGCGGCCGGAGAAATCCGCGCCCCAGACGCCGTCCTTGGTCACGGCCAGCTTGCCGAGCACCCGCGCGCCGACCGCATTACCGTACATCGGGCTATATTCCGTAAAAGCAGACTGTGATTGTTACGCAAAGCGTGCCGTGCTACCGCGCAAAGCGGGCCGTGCTGCCGCGCAAAGCAGGCTGTGTTACCACGCAAAGCGAGCCGGACAGCGGGCCGTGTCACTACGCTAAGCGGGCCGTACAAAACGTCGTATTCCCGGAAAAGCAGGCTATATTGCCGCGCAAAGCGGACTATGTTACCGCGGTTACCGCGCGAGGCGGAACACGCGGCCGGAGAAATCCGCGCCCCAGACGCCGTCCCCGGTCACGGCCAGCTTGCCGAACACCGGCGCGCCGACCGCATAGGCTTGCACAACGCTGCCGTCCGCGGCGTTCACACAATAGATTTTCCCGTCCGAAGCGCCGAACCAGAGCTGCCCGTCCAAAAGCACCGGCGTGCTTTCTATCGTTTCGGCGCCGTCGTTCGTGTAGGGCGCGGTAAAGACCATCGCGCCGCCGACCTTGGTCTGCCACAGCACGCTGCCGTCGGATACGGAGACCGCAAGCAGGCCGCTGTCAGACGCCGGGATATACGCCGTGCCGTCCGCAAGGACCGGCTGCGCGCTGGAGGAAAGGGATTTGTCCTCCAGCACCGTTTTCTGCTTGATTTCGCCCGTGGCCGCGTCCAGCAGCACCACCGCGTCGTCGTCCGCCACCAGAATGGTCGCGTCGTCCGCGGCGACGGGCGTCGAGCTGCGGAAGCGCACGTCCTCGTCGCTGTTCTTCCAAAGCTCCTTGCCGGTCGCCTTGTCGAGCGCAACCAGCGCGTCCCAATGGGAGCTGACCAGCAGCTTGTCGCCCATCACGACAAATTCCGCCGGCGAGCCCTCGCCGCGGCCGCGGAGGTTCTCCCAAACGACCTCGCCCGTTTCCGCCGAGAGGGCGGTCACGCCGGCCGCGCAGCCCGTATACAGCACGCCGCCGTCCAGCGCGATGCCGTTGGCGGTACTAAGTCCCGTGCTGAGCTTTACCTGCTTATGCCAGACCGGCTCGCCGCTTTCGGCGTCCAGACAGTAGACGTAGCCCTCGCAGTCCTGCGCGTAGACGCGCCCGTCGCGCACGACCACATTGTTTTTCACCGAATTGACGGTTTCATAAAACCAGACGACCGCGCCGGAATTCGCATCCAGACAATAGACCCCGCAGCGCCGCGGCCAGTCGTCGTCCACCGTGGCGGTATAGACCCGTCCGCCGTCGAGCACCGTATCGCAGAACAGGACGTTGCCCTCCAGCTGCGCGGCAAAGGCGGCGTTTTCCACGGTGGCCGGCGTTTCGGGCAGATTGTAGTAATACATCCGCGTCGAGACGGTCCCGTCCTCGGCGATGGAAATGAGCCGCGTGCCGCTCGCCGACGAGTCGATGCCGCCGCAGTCCGGGCGGGCGGTGGAGATGTTCAGGACGCCGTCGTTTTCCTGCACATAATTATAATGATAATGCCCGTACACCCAGGCGATGAGGTTGTGCGCTTTCAGGTCGAGCGTCTTGCGGTCGAATTCGAGCACGTAATTCTCGCTTGGGGACTTGGTGTGGTTGAACATAACGACCTTCATGTCCGGGTCGGTGTTTTGCAGGTCGTTTTCGAGCCAGCGCCAGCGGTCGTTTTTGTTGTAGCCCGATTTTTCGTCCCCGCCGGGGCCGAAGGGCGTAACGACATAGTGGACGTTGCCGACCTCGAACGAATACCAGGTCGGGCCGTACAGGCTTTCAAACAGCGCCTCGCCGTATTTGCCGTCCACGTAGTCGTGGTTGCCGAGCAGGTACCGGACCGGCAGCCCCATATTTTCGGTGTTCATGTCCTCGATATGGCGCTTGAGTCCGGCCTCGTAGCAGATATCGCCCGTGTGCACCAGGAAGGCGGGCTGCAGCTCGTCGGCAAGCCCCTTGACATGGTCAATCCATTCGCCGACGCCGTTCTCCCCGATTTCGGTGTCGGAAATCTGCAAAAAGGTGTGCGCCGCGCCGGCCGGAATCTCGGACACGTCGAGCGCAAAATCATAGCTTTCCGTGCCGCCGGACACCGGGATATAATAGTCCTCCGTCCAATAGCCCGCCGGGGCGGTTACGGTGATGAACCGCGTTTTGCGGTAGCCGGGCAGGGTAAAGCTGCCGTCCTCGGCGGTTTTTGTGACGTTGCGCCCGTCCGAGACGCTGACGCCCGCAAGGCCCTCCCCGGTTGCGGCCAGCGTCACGCGGCCCGTATACGGCCCGCCGCCGCGCAGCGTGAAATACAGCGTCAGGCCCACGATAAGCAGGACGGCGAGCGCGACGCAAAGGATGATAAGCTTCTTTTTTGACATGGTGTTTTCCTCCGGTTTCCATACGGATTCATGCTCAGTCTAACAAATCCGCCCGGCAAAGTCAACGGATAAAGCCGCCAAAATTTTCGAAAAAATGGTTGACAAAATACAATTGAAATGTATAATATATTACGGTTTTGTTCCAAAGTAAACCAAATATAGGGGGGATTGATTCAATATGGAGGATTTTATGAAAACCACGGAGTATCTCAACTGTATGCGCTGCATCGTGAAGTTGCATGAGTCCATGCTCAAGGTCGTCTGCCGCCGCTATGACCTGAGCAACACGCAGGCCGCCGTCATAAGCTTCCTGTGCAACAACCCCGATAAAAACACCGCCGCGCAGATTTCCCAGCTGCGGATGCTTTCGAAAGGCAACATCTCGACCGCCGTCGACGGCCTTGTGGAAAAGGGCCTGATGGATCGCCAGACGGACACCTACGACCGGCGCAGCCTGCGGCTCTGCCTGCTGCCCGCCGCCGAGCCCATTGTGCGCGACGTGCGCCAGGTGTTCGACGACCTGTTTGCCGAGCTGACCGACGGCTTTACCCGCGCGGAGCTGCGGCAGTTCCATGCGCTGACGCTGCGGCTGGAGGACAACGCCTACGTCGCCATGCGCCGGAGGAAACGGCATGGCTGAGGCGAAGCGGAATTTTCTGGAGACCGCGCCCGTCGGCCGGCTCCTGCGGCGGCTTGCGCTGCCCACCGTGGCCGCGCAGCTTATCAATATGCTGTACAACATTGTGGACCGCATCTACATCGGCCACATTCCGGAAATCGGCGCCGCGGCGCTGACCGGCGTCGGGGTCTGCCTGCCGCTTATTATGATTGTCTCCGCTTTTGCGGCGCTCGTCGGCAACGGCGGTGCGCCGCGCGCTTCTATTTTTATGGGCAAGGGCGACAACGACGCCGCCGAAAAGACGATGGGCAACTGCTTTGTCGCGCAGCTCGTCATTTCCGCCGTGCTCACGGCGGCGCTGCTCGTTTGGAACCGCGACCTGCTTATGGCGTTCGGCGCGAGCGAAAACACCATCGGCTATGCGCTCGACTACATGAACATCTATGCGCTCGGCACCGTATTCGTCCAGCTGACGCTGGGCTTGAACGCCTTCATTACGGCGCAGGGCTTTACAAAAACCGGGATGCTCTCGGTGCTCATCGGCGCCGTCGCCAACATTGTGCTGGACCCCGTGTTTATTTTCGGGTTCGATATGGGCGTGCGCGGCGCGGCGCTCGCCACCATCCTGTCGCAGGCAATGTCGTGCGTCTGGGTCGTCTGCTTCCTCTGCGGGCGCAAAACGGTCTGGAAGCTGCGTTTTCGGCAAATGCGCTTCGCCCCGAAGCTGCTGTTCCCGAGCCTTGCCCTGGGCCTTTCGACCTTTATCATGCAGGCGAGCGAAAGCGTGATTACCGTTTGCTTTAACGCCTCGCTCCTGCGGTACGGCGGCGACGTCGCCGTGGGCGCCATGACGATTTTAAGCAGCGTCATGCAGTTCGCCATGCTGCCCATGCAGGGCCTCGGACAGGGCGCGCAGCCCATTATCAGCTACAACTACGGCGCGAAAAACACCGCCCGCGTCAAAAAGGCGTTCCGGCTGCTGCTGGTCTCGAGCCTGACCTATTCTCTGGCGCTGTGGCTCTGCGTCCAGCTTTTCCCGCGGGCGTTCGCGTCCATGTTCACCTCCGACGCCGCGCTGCTCGACTTCACCGCGCCGGCGCTGCGCATTTACACCGCCGCGCTGGGGCTGTTCGGCGTCCAGATGGCGTGCCAGATGACCTTCACCTCGCTCGGGCGGGCCAAGGAGTCCATCGTCGTCGCCGTTGTGCGGAAATTCGTGCTGCTGCTGCCGCTCATCTACCTGCTGCCGCACATTCTGCCCACGGACGGCGCGACCGCCGTCTATATCGCGGAGCCCGCCGCGGACTTTTGCGCGATTGTCTTTACCGCCGTGCTGTTCTCGTTTCGTTTTAAACGGGCGCTGCAAAAAGCCGAGCAGGCGTAAAGCCCGGATACAGACAAAAATCGGCCCCGGAAGGCTTCGACCTTCCGGGGCCTTGCTTTGTGTCGCGTCCATGTCCGCAAACGCAAACCGTTATTAAAATGTGATAGCAGAGCAAAAACTCGCTGTAAAAATGTGAAATTATTTAAAAATATCGCTCATGTTTTGTGAAAACGATTGATTTTTTCAGCAAAACCGGGTACAATGAGGACAGGGAGGTGAACGGGATGCTGTATTGCAGACGCAAGGTCGACTTGTTCTTAAAAAACTGGAAGGCAGACCCCGACCGCAGGCCGCTGATTGTCAAGGGGCCGCGGCAGGTCGGCAAAACCGAGTCCATCCGGCGGTTCGGCGCGCAAAACTATCCGAACGTGGTGTATATCAATTTTGTGGAGGAGCCGAAATATAAAGCCATCACCGCAGACGGGTACCGGCCGGAGGATGTTTTGAAAAATCTGTCCCGCATTGACCCGTCCAAGCGGTTCCCGGCCGGGAAAACGCTGCTGGTGTTCGACGAGCTGCAGGCGTTCCCCGACATTGCGACGTCGCTCAAATTCTTCAAGCTGGACGGCCGGTACGACGTGATTTGCAGCGGCTCCCTTTTGGGGATTCAGTATCAAAAAATAGAAAGCAACAGCGTCGGCTACAAAACAGATTACGAAATGTTTTCCATGGACTTCGAGGAGTTCCTTTGGGCCTGCGGCTACGACGACGCGTTTGTCGACGAAATGCTTGCGCATATGCTGGCCGGCGCGCCGTTCAATCCGGCCCAAACGGCCGTATGCGGCGATCGGTTTTTGGACTACTGTGTGTTGGGCGGGATGCCCGCCGTTGTCCGCGAATATGTTGTCAAGGGAACCTTTGAAGGGTCGCTCGACACCCAAAGGCAGCTGCTCGCCGACTATCAGGAGGACATTCGGAAATACGCCGAGGGCCTGGACCAGACGCGCATTCTGAACGTGTTCCGCCATATCCCGGTCCAGCTTTCCAAGGACAACAAAAAGTTCCAAATTTCCAAGGTCGCCTCCGGCGCGCGTTTCCGGGACTACCGCGGCTGTATCGAATGGCTGCAGGACGCGGGCATGGTGAATATCTGCCACTGCCTGCGCTTCCCGGAGCTGCCGCTTCGCGGGAACTACGACGAGACCAAATACAAGCTCTATTTTGCCGACACGGGCCTTCTGGTCGCCATGCTCGACGAAGAGGCGCAGGAGGACCTGCGCGCGCACAAAAATCTCGGCGTTTACAAGGGCGCGCTGTACGAAAATGTTGTCGGCGAGGCCCTGCGGAAGTCCGGGTACGCGCTGTACTACTATAAGCGGGAGGACTCGACTTTGGAGCAGGATTTCTTTGTGCGGACGGCAAATGCGCTTATCCCCATAGAGGTCAAAGCGGCAAACGGCACGGCCAAGTCGATGCGCACCCTGATAAACAGCGAAAGGTACGGGGATATTCGCTGCGGCATCAAATTGACCGGCGGAAATATCGGTCTGCAAGACCGGGTCTACACCTTCCCGTACTACTGCGCGTTTTTGCTGAAGCGGTATTTATCGGAAGCAAGCCTGTGAGCATTTTTCACGAGGGCTTCCCGCAATTGCGCCGAAAAAGTCTGCGCCGGCGCAAAATACAAACCGCCCCGGAAGGCTTCGGCCTTCCGGGGCTTTGCTTTACTTTGCTTTGCAGCGTTGTTATTTGTCGTGGCGCGGGCGGCGATGGTCGCGGCGCGGCGGGCGGCGGTCGGAAATTTCATTTTCCGGCGTCAGGCCCTCGACTTCAATCAGCGCGTCGCGGCGGGAGAGGTTCAGCCGGCCCTGCTCGTCGCGCGGGAGCACCTTGACGATAATCTCGTCGCCGACGTTGACGACGTCCTCCACGCGCTCGGTGCGCTTGACGTCGAGGTGGCTGATGTGCACCATGCCCTCCACGCCGGGGACAATCTCCACAAACACGCCGAAGCTCATAAGCCGGGTCACAACGCCCTTGTAAATGGCGCCGGTCTCGGGGCCGTTGGCAATCGTGTCGACAATGAACACGGCCTTCTTCGCGTTTTCGAGGTCCACCGAGGAGACGAACACCTGGCCGTCCTCGTTGACGTCAATCTTGCAGTCGCACTCGGCGCAGATTTTCTGGATGACCTTGCCCTGCTTGCCGATAACGTCGCCAATCTTGTCGGGGTCGATGTGCGTCGTGAGCATCTTGGGCGCCCACTTGGAAAGCTCCTTGCGCGGCTCGGCGATAACGGGCAGCATAATCTCATCGAGGATATAGCAGCGCGCGGCGTAGGTCTTGTCGAGCGCCTCGCGGATAATCGCCGGCGTCAGGCCGTGAATCTTCAAATCCATCTGGATGGCGGTAATGCCCTTCTTCGTGCCGGCAACCTTGAAGTCCATGTCGCCGAAGAAGTCCTCGACGCCCTGGATGTCGACCATCGTCATAAAGCGGTCGCCCTCGGTCACAAGGCCGCAGGAAATGCCCGCCACGGGCGCCTTGATAGGCACGCCCGCCGCCATCAGGGACAGCGTGGAGCCGCAGATGGAACCCTGCGAGGTCGAGCCGTTGGAGGACAGCACCTCGGACACGACGCGGATGACGTAGGGGAACTCCTCCACCGACGGGATAACGGGCAGCAGCGCGCGTTCCGCAAGCGCGCCGTGGCCAATTTCGCGCCGGCCCGGACCGCGGGAAGGACGGGTCTCGCCCACGGAGTAGGAGGGGAAGTTGTAGTGGTGCATATAGCGCTTCTCGGTCTGGCTGTCAATGCCGTCGAGCATCTGCGCGCTGCTCATGGGCCCTAAGGTCGTAATGGACAGGCACTGCGTCTGCCCGCGGGTAAACAGGCCGGAGCCGTGGACGCGCGAGAGCAGGTCGACCTCGGCGTTCAGCGGGCGAATCTCATCGATGCCGCGGCCGTCCACGCGCTTGCCGTCGTCCAAAAGCCAGCGGCGCACCACGTATTTCTGCAATTTATACAGGCAGTCGTCAATCTTGTCGGCTTCCTCGGGGAACTGCTCGTCAAACTTCTCATGTACGGCTTCGTACACGGGCTTGAGCCGTTCGTCGCGGATGCGCTTGTCGTCGGTGTCGAGCGCGGCGCGGACGTCTTCAATCGCGAAGTCCTTGACCGCCTCATACAGCTCTGCCGACGGGTCGTTCGACGGGAACTCGACCTTCTCCTTGCCGACCTCGGCGCGGATGCCCTTGATGAACTCGACAATCTTCTGGTTCGCCGCGTGGCCGAACATGATGCCGTCGTACATTTCGTCGTTCGTCACTTCGTTGGCGCCCGCCTCAATCATGGCGACGAGGGAGTCGGTCGACGCGACGGTGACCGCCATCTGCGATTTTTCACGCTGCGCGGCGGTGGGGTTGATGACGTATTCGCCGTCCACAAGGCCGACGGAAACGCCGCTTATCGGGCCGTCCCACGGAATCTCGGAAATGCTGATGGCCACGGAAACGCCAATCATCGCGGTCACGTCCGGCGCGCAGTCGGGGTCGACGGACATCACCGTCGCCACAACGCCGACGTCGTTGCGCATATCCTTCGGGAACAGCGGGCGGATGGGTCGGTCGATAAGCCTCGCTGCGAGCGTCGCCTTTTCACTCGCGCGGCCCTCCCGGCGCAAAAACGAACCGGGGATGCGGCCGACGGAATAGAGCTTTTCCTCAAAATCCACGGACAGCGGGAAAAAGTCGATGCCGTCGCGGGGCTTTGCGGACATGGTGGCGGTGCAGAGAATCTCGGTCTCGCCGTAGCGGGCCATGCAGCTGCCGCCCGCGAGCTGCGCCATTTTGCCGACCTCTACGACGAGCGGACGGCCGGCAAGCTCGGTCTCAAAGCGTTTGAAGTCCTTGAAAAACATTGCCTTACCTCTTCCTTTTATGCAGTTTCCTGCGAAATTTATTTCCTCGGAAGCGGCTTTCGGTTTTTAGCAATAAATGCGGCCGTCCGAACAGGCGGAAAGCTCCATTTACCGCTAAACACCCCCAGCGCCTCCGGCGGATGCGTTGCAAAAATGCGGCAAACGCAAAGAGAGGCAAGCAGCCTTTTTTGGAAGGCCGCTTGCCCTGCAGCTTCTTACTTGCGGATGCCGAGCTTCGCGATGAGCGCACGGTAACGCTCGATGTCGGTCTTTTGCAGGTACGCAAGCAGGTTGCGTCTGTGACCGACCATCATCAAAAGCCCGCGGCGGGAATGGTGGTCCTTTTTGTGGGTCTTCAAGTGCTCGGTCAAATCGTTAATCCGCTTCGTGAGCACCGCAACCTGGACCTCCGGCGAGCCGGTGTCGCCCTCATGGGTGGCGTATTCGGCCATAATGGCCTGCTTTTCTTCCTTGGTCATGTCTTTCACCTCTTTCAAAATTTGCCTGTCGCGCAGCACAGAAGAAGGTTAGGTGAATACCCGGCGTTTGCGTACCGGGTCTGCGCCAAAATCCGTGCGTGCCGAATCAGCGTTGCTATTATATACCGTCTTTCACCCCTTGTCAAGGAGAATCTTGCTGTGATAGGTGTTAGATACTAGATACTAGATGCTAGATACTAGATGTTAGATGCTGGATGCTGGAACGCAAGCGGCAGGTTCTGTCAGAATTCTGATTGGCCGTCCCCTTTCGCTTCTCTGCGGTGTTTACAGCGCGCACGGCGGTTTTGTTTTTGTATAGAACGCTGAAATCTTTTGCTTATGGTTGCTATTTTAAGAGAATTAGTATATTATATACAAATAGAATATCCACCAACTTGGTTTCTCGAAAATATTTTGGAGGATTTGTATGAATTACGCGTTGTCCAAAAAGAAAGCAAAGGAGCTGCTTGAAGCGAAGCTCTCCCACTTCATGGGCGTTTCGCCCGAGGAGGCGACCGACGAGCAGTATTACAAGGCCATCGCCCTGATTCTGCGCGACATGATGAGCGCGGGCCGGGCGGACTTTTCCGCGCAGGCCGCAAAAGCCGGCACAAAAAAGGTCTATTACCTGTGCATGGAATTTTTGATGGGCCGTTCGTTAAAGAACAACCTGTACAACCTCAATCTGACCGCCGTGTTCCAAAGCGTGCTGGCGGACTACGGCGTGAAGCTGGAGAACCTGTACGAATGCGAGCCGGACGCGGGACTCGGCAACGGCGGCCTCGGGCGGCTTGCCGCGTGCTACCTGGACGGTCTTGCGACACAGGGGTACCCGGCGCGCGGGTATTCCATCCTCTATGAGGCCGGCATTTTCAAGCAGAAGCTTGTCGACGGCTGGCAGACCGAGCTGCCCGACTTCTGGCTGCCCGGCGGCGACGTGTGGCTTGTCCCGCACGAGGAAAGCGCCCTGGAGGTCCGCTTTGAGGGCAACGTGCAGGAATCCTGGGACGGCGAGTTCCACCACGTCGAGCAGGTCGGCTATCACCCGGTGCAGGCCGTGCCGTATGATATGTACGTCTCCGGCAAGGACGGCAAGGGCATTTCCGTCCTGCGCCTGTGGGCGGCGAAGGCGCCGGCTTTGGATATGTCGCTGTTCAATCAGGGCGACTATATGCGCGCCATGGAGCAAAACGCCATGGCGGAGGTCATTTCGAAGGTTCTCTACCCCGCCGACAACCACCCGGAGGGCAAGTCCCTGCGGCTTCGGCAGCAGTATTTCCTGGTTTCCGCGTCGGTGCAGGACATCGTCCACCGCCACCTGCGCGTCTACAGCACCATGGACAATTTCGCGGACAAGGTCGCCGTCCACATCAACGACACGCATCCGACGCTCGCCATCCCGGAGCTTATGCGCATTTTGCTCGATGAATGCGGCTACGGCTGGGACGATGCGTGGAAAATCGTGACGAACGCCGTCGCGTATACGAACCACACGGTCATGGCCGAGGCGCTCGAGTGCTGGCCGGAGGACCTCTACCGCCGGCTGATGCCGCGCATCTGGCAGATTACGAAGGAGATAGACAACCGCTTCCGCAGCTTTGTCTGGCAGGCGACGGGCGACGCCGAACGCGTCGAGCGCATGGCCGTCATTTCCAACGGCGTGGTGCGCATGGCGAATCTCTGCGTTGCGGGCTCGCACTCGGTAAACGGCGTGTCGGCGCTGCATTCCGAAATTCTCAAGGACTCCGTGTTCCACGATTTCTACCTGCTCACACCCGACAAGTTCCAAAACGTTACCAATGGCATTGCGCACCGCCGGTGGCTGTGCCAGGCGAATCCGAAGCTTTCCGCCCTCCTTTCGGACCTCATCGGCGACGACTTCGTGCTGCACGGCGACGCGCTTTTGAGGCTGCGCGACTACAAGGACGACAAAGGCGTGCTCGAGGAGCTCGGCAAAATCAAGCGGGAAAACAAGGTCCGCTTTGCCGAGCAGGTGAAAAAGCAGACCGGCGTGACGCTCGACCCCGACTCGGTGTTCGACGTTCAGGTCAAGCGGCTGCACGAATACAAGCGCCAGCATTTGAACGCGCTCAACATTTTGGCGCAGTACCTTGCCATTAAGGCGAACCCGAACGCGGACTTCCCGGCGCACACGTATATTTTCGGCGCCAAGGCGGCGGCGGGCTACGTCATGGCGAAAAAAATCATCAGCTTTATCTGCGCGCTCGGCGACATGATTCACAACGACCCCGACGTGCGCGGCCGCCTGAAGGTCGTGTACTGCGAGGATTACAACGTCACCATGGCGGAAAACCTGATGCCGGCGGCGGATATTTCCGAGCAAATCTCGCTGGCGGGCACCGAGGCGAGCGGCACCGGCAACATGAAGCTGATGCTCAACGGCGCCGTGACCTTGGGCACGATGGACGGCGCGAACATTGAAATCCACGACGCGGTCGGCGCGGACAATATCTTCATTTTCGGGATGCGCACGCCCGAAGTCGAGGAGCTCAAGCGCCGCGGCTACGACCCGCTGTATTTCTACAACAACAATCCCGAACTGCACAGCGTGCTGGGCTTTGTCGCGCGCACGCCGATTGCGGGCAAGAGCTTCCCGGATATTGCGAATCTCGTGCGCCACGACCCGTACATGGTGCTTGCGGACTTTGCCGACTACCGCGCCACGCAGCAGCGCGCCGCAGCGGCCTACGGCGACGCGCTCGGCTGGAACCGGATGTCCCTGATGAACATTTCGGGTGCGGGCCGTTTCGCGGCGGACCGGGCCATCAATGAATACGCGCAGAACATCTGGCACACGAAGCCGGCGTTCACCCCCGGCGAGGCGGGGAAGGCGGCCGGCAAGGCAAAGGCGGCAAAAGCTGCCAACCCGGCGGCTGCAAAGCCGACAGCTGCCAAAACCGCAGCCGCAAAACCGGAAGCCAAGCCCGCAGCCGCAAAACCGGCTGCCAAAGCTGAAACCGCCAAACCGGCTGACAGAGCTGCTGCAAAGCCCGCGGCCGTCGCCGAAAAAGCGCAGAAGGTCGCGAAAAAAGCCGAGCGCCTTGCCGAACAGGCCAAAAAGCCCGGCAAAACGAACGGGAAAGCAAAAACCAAATAACGGCGCAAAGCCACCGTGTGCAAAAAGCGCGCAGACCGCCCGGTCCGCGCGCTTTTTCCGTTTCCCCGGGCAGAATGCAGAAATTAGATATTAGACGTTAGATGTTAGACGTTGGACGCGGGTTGCCGGATTAGGCTGGTAAAACCGAAAGGCAGATAACACCTTTTCCTCCCTCAGCGGCCAGATGTTAGATGTTAGATGCTAGATGCTAGACGTTAGAAGCGGGATACCGGATTAGGCGGGCAAAACCAAAAGTCAGATAACACCCTTTCCTCCCTCTGACGAGGGAGGTGGCACGCGCGCAGCGCGTGACGGAGGGAGAGACAAAATTAGATACGAATTTTTATTTTTTCTCTCCCCCAGTCTCGACGCCGCAAGCGCCGTCTCGCCAGCCCCCTC
>DGYFJ06201__coassemble_555_pt1 | contig 48756 bp, 45 predicted proteins | sample DGYFJ06201__metabat2_low_PE_011 | metagenome-assembled genome bin DGYFJ06201
AACGTCAATACAACAGCTTCCCCATGCGTCCTCTAAACTGGCGCTCGCCTAAACAAGTCTTATTCGCTTTCCCGAATGTGTAACACATCATTGACAAACCTACAATTTACCAAATTCGTTGCATTTTACACGGGATTTACGTTGATTTTTCCGAAATTTTACCGCGGCGCGCCGCCGTGTGCGGCAAGACGGCAAAACCGCTGGCGGCCCGCCCCGGTTTGTGCTACAATACAGGCAGAAGCAAAAAAGGAGGCGGCGGCATGGAAAAGGTCGCGCTGGTTTCGGGCGCGTCGGGCGGCATCGGCGCGGCGTGCTGCAAAAGGCTTGCGGCAAGCGGGTTCTGCATTGCGGCGCTCTATCACAAAAACGAATCGGCCGCCGAGGCGCTTGTGCGGGACATCACGGCCTCGGGCGGGAAGGCGGCCGCGTTTTGCTGCGACATCCGCGACAGCGGCGCGGTCGGCGATACGGTAAAGGCCGTTCAAGGGACGCTCGGCGGCGTCGACGTCTTGGTCGGGTGCGCAGGCGTTTCGCGCCAGCGGCTGTTCCAGGACATTACGGACGAGGCCTGGGCCAAAATGCGCGGCGTGCATTTGGACGGCGCGTTTTACCTGACGCGCGCGGTGCTGCCGGAGATGCTCCGGAAAAAGCAGGGACGCATCATCCACATCGCCTCCATGTGGGGCGAGACGGGCGGCTCGTGCGAGGTTGATTATTCGGCGGTGAAGGCGGGACTTATCGGCCTTTGCAGGGCGCTCGCCAAGGAGGTCGCGCCGTCGGGCATCACCGTCAACTGCGTCTCGCCCGGCGCGGTGGACACCCCGATGCTGCGCGCGCTGGGCGAGGAAACCTGCCGCCTTGTGGAGGCGGAAATCCCGCTCGGCCGGCTCGGGACGCCCGAGGACGTTGCGGGTGCGGTCGCCTTTTTGGCAAGCGGCGACGCGGCGTACATCACCGGGCAGGTGCTGTCCGTCAACGGCGGGCTGGTCATCTGAGCGCCAAAAGCGCAGCAAACGAATTTACTTTTTTCGAAAAAAGGTGTATAGTAAAGGCAGAATCCACGCCGCTTCGGCGGCGGACTCCCGGGAGGCTTTCATATGCGTTCGACGGTTACCAAATTGGCGATGGCGGCGACGGCGGCCGTTGCGTCCAGCGCGCTCGGCGGGGTTATTTACCGCCATATGCGCTACAAAAAAATCCAGCCCAAGCCCTTAAAGGCGTATGACGAGCTGCGGCCGGGCGACACGCGCGAAATCCACCTGACCGCGCACCGCGGGCTGTCCGCCGTTTGTCCCGAAAACACCGCGCCCGCTTTTACGGCGGCGGGCAAGGCCGGGTTTTACGCGCTGGAATGCGACACGCACTGCACCACCGACGGCGTGTGGGTCGTGCTGCACGACGGGCAGATTAAAACGATGTTCGAGGGCAGCGGCGACGTCAAGGGCTATTCCTACCCCGAAATGCTGAAAAAGAAAATGGTCAACGGCGCGAACATCGACAAATATCCCGGCACGCGCATCTGCACGCTGCAGGAATACATAGAGATATGCAAGACCTACGGCTGCCGGCCGATGATTGAGGTCAAGGACCCGCGCACCGACAAAATGGCGTCGCTGTATGCGCTGCTGCGGGAAAACGGCATTTTGGAAAGCTGCATCCTCATTTCGTTCCACATCGCCGTCCTGCGCGCGCTGCGCGAGCTTGACGCGGACGTGGAAATGTGGTACCTGGTCGAGTATATCACAGGCAAAAAAATTGCCGCCGCCAAGGCGATTTCGGCGGGCGTGGCGTTCTGCGCGCAGTACAACGCCCCGCGCCCCGAGGCGATTCGGAAAATCCACGAGGCGGGGCTGACGGCGGCGTGCTGGACGGTGGATTCGAAGGAGCTTTTGGAAAAAATGATGGACGCGGGCGTGCATTACGTCACGACGAACTCCATTTTGCCGACCGCGGCGGCGCGCGACAAGCTGGCGGCGGAAGCGGATAGATAATTTTTAACTACACTGGTTTTGGAGCGAACTTCCCATGACATCCTTTTGCCCCCTGTTCTCCTCAAGCAAAGGCAACGCGGTCTACATCGGCGCCGAGGGCGGCGGCGTGCTGGTGGACGCCGGCCGGTCGTGCCGGCAGCTGGAGGCCGCGCTGCACAACATCGGCGTCGCGCCCGACAGCCTGCGCGCCGTGCTTATCACGCATGAGCATTCCGACCACGTGCAGGGGCTGCGTGTTTTTGCCTCCCGCTACCACACGCCGGTCTACGCCACCGCGGGAACGCTGGAGGCGCTCGACAGCCAGCGCCTTCTGGACGGGCAGTTCGACGCCTATGCCTTAGGGCCGGACGGCGTGGACTGCGGCGCGCTGTTTGCGACGGCCTTTCGCACCCCGCACGACGCGCGGGAAAGCTGCGGCTACGTCTTTACGGACGAGGACGGGGCGCGCATCGCCGTTGCAACCGACTTGGGCGAGCTGACCGACACGGTCCGCGCGGCGCTGACGGGCTGCGAGACCGTGCTGCTCGAATCGAACCACGACGTCGCAATGCTCCAGAACAACCCGCAGTACCCCTACCCCTTAAAGCAGCGCATTTTGGGCGCGCGCGGCCATTTGTGCAACGAGGCCTGCGCCGAAGAGGCCGTCCGGCTTGTAGAGGCCGGCACGCGCAGCCTTTTTTTGGGACATTTAAGCGAACAGAACAACCTGCCGTTTTTGGCCGACCGCGTTACAGCGGACGCGCTGGAGGCGGCCGGCGCGGTGCGCGACGGGGATTTCACGCTGACGGTGGCGAGCCCCGTCTGGGCGGGGAAGGCGGTGCGGCTGTGCGCACGGTGACGGTCCTCTGCGTCGGCAAGTGCCGCGAAGGCTACGTGCGCGAATTCTGCGCCGAATACGAAAAGCGGCTGGCGGCCTACTGCCGGCTGCAAACGGTCGAGCTGCCCGCCGAAAAGCTCCCGGAAAACCCGTCCGGCGCGCAGATTGCCAAAGGGCTCGAGCGCGAGGGCGCGCAGCTCTTGGCGCGCATCCCGAAAAACGCCTTTGTGTTCGCGCTGTGCATCGAGGGGAAAATGTTCTCGAGCGAAGCGTTTAGTCAAAAACTATCTGCGCTGGCGCTGGACGGCAAAAGCGACCTTGTTTTCGTGCTCGGCAGCTCCTTCGGTCTTTCCGACGCGGTCAAGCGGCGCGCCGACTGCCGGCTGTCAATCTCCGAAATGACCTTTCCGCACCGTCTTGCGCGCGTGATGCTTTTGGAACAGCTTTACCGCGCGTTCCAGATTGAAGCCGGAGGAAAATACCATAAATAGACGTTAGATTCTAGATGTTAGATTCTAGATGTTAGATTCTAGATTCCGGCGTCCAACATCCAGCATCCAGCATCTAGCATCTAATATCTAACATCTAGCATCTAGCATCCGGCGTCCAGCGTCTAGCATCTAACATCTAGCATCCGGCGTCCAGCGTCCAACGTCCAGCATCCAACGTCCAGCATCTAACATCTAACATCTAGCATCCGACGTCTAACGTCTAGCATCTAACATCTAGCATCTAATATCTAACACCGTGGACAATTTGCGGGGTTTGCGCGTCTTACAATACGGATACACCCGGCTTGCCGCCGGAAAGGGGATAGCGATGAAGTTCCAAAACGTGGCGATTTGCGATTTGCGCAGCTACAACACGCCCGAAGCCGCCGCGTCGGTCGAGGCGGTGCATAACGCGGCGCTGGTGATTTTGCCGAAGAGCTGTGACGAGCAGACGCGCCTGGCGCTCGCCAAAATCAAAATGAAAAACGTCGCGTCCACCGTTTATGCGGACGCGGATACCGAGCTGCTCACCTTCAACGGCAACACGACGCTGACCGCCGACCACCTCCCCGACGGGGACAGCATCGGCGTCGTCAACGGCACCGTGACCATTTTGCCGCTGCCCGAAAGCAAGCGGCTGTCGCTGATTGTCAACGGCGCCGCCGTCTGCGACAAGCGCAGTGCCGGGAACGTCAATTTCCTGGCCGTCAACGGCACCGTCAAAACGCTTGATTTTTCCAACGTCGAATTTTTGCCGGACCCGGCGGTGCTGCCCGCCGAGCGGTTCACGTCCGACACGGACAGCTGCTACTACGGCCGGCACGTCTTTGTGCCCGCGGTCCCGCCTACGGCGCGCGGCGAGGTGACCGCAGACCTTGTGGTCGCGCACCCGAGCGTCCAGAAAAGCGCGCTGACCCTAAGCGCGGACACAGTGCTGTACGCCGACATCGGCAGCGACCTCCTGTTTAAAAAGGACATGGCCGAGTTCCGCCTGTCGGAAGGCCTTTTGGACGCCGTTTCCGGCAAGCTTGTGCTGATGGACATTGCAAAGCTCTACATCGAAAAAGACGTGACCGCCGAAATGCTTCTGCAAAAGGTCTGCCTGATTGCGGACGTCGCGCTGCTGCGCGCAACGAAGGAGACGTTTGACGTGGCGCAGCTTTTGGCGCACAATGTCGCGAAAATCCGGAGACGATGAACGCACAGCAGAAGGCGGAGGCGTTCGACACCGTCTACGACGCGCTGTTTTCGGACGTGTTCGCCTACTTCAACGTCTGCTTCGGCCCGCAGGAGGCCGAAGACCTCGCGCAGGAGGCGTTTTTGCGCGTGTGGCGCGCGATTGACGAGGAAAAGCCGCCCGACAACTGGCGCGCGTGGGTGTTCCGCTGCGCGGTGAACCTGAAAAACGACCACCTGCGCCGCGCCTACCAGACGCGCCTTTTCCAGCCGCTCGACGAAACGCTGCCCGACACGGACCGTCCCGACGACCCCGCGCGGCTCGCGGTGCAGCAGGCGTTTGCCGCGCTCGAAAAGGACGAACGCGAGCTTTTGGTGCTTAAGGCCTTCGGCTTTCGCAGCGAGGAGCTGGGCGCGATGCTCAGCGTGACCGCTTCGGCGGCGCGCACCCGGCTGCAAAAGGCAAAGGCACATTTCGCAGAACAGCTTGACAAGGAGGAAACCCCGTATGATGGCGCCTGATTTGAACCGTGCGCTGCAAGGCGCGCTGGCCGCATACCGCCCGTCAGCCCGGATAAAAGAGCGGGTGCGTGCGCGTCTTCGGCGCGCGCAGAGCGGCGTTTCGGTGTTGTTCGTGGCCAAGGACAGCGGAAAAATTCTGGAACGCCTGTTCCGCAAGGTAGACAAGCAATTCCAAAATATTGCGTGAGCCGACAGACCGGCCCGGCGTCCGAAGGGACGCCGGGCCGGCTTTTTATTGCATGGTTTCCGCTAAAAATTGCAGGGTGTCCGCCAGGCAGTCCTGCGCGTTTTTCTCGTGCAGGCGCAGCTGGTATTCGTGCATAACCTCGCCGAACTGCGCCTTGTCGAAATACCGCTCGGCCGTTTTGACCCCGGCCTCCCGCAGGCGCTCGCCGAGCGCGCGGCCGTGGCTTTCAAACGAAAACGTGTTGCCGTCGGTGATGTAGGTCGGGACAAAGTCGCGCGTCACATAGCGCGGGACGGTGACCGTGTCGAGCAGCGGGGCGTTTTTCCAGTCGCGCCGGCCGAAATAGCTCCAGCCGATGCGGCTGATAAACAGGCGCAGCACGCGGTTTTTTATCCCGAAGAACCGCTCGAGGTCATACGGCCCGCAGTACAGCAGCGCGCACCGCAGCGCGTTTTTCGCAATGGGCAGCCGGATGCCGAGCCGTTCGGAGAACGCCGGGTTCGTCGCAAGCAAAACGGCCTGCGCGGCCATGTGCGCCCCGGCGGAGTCCCCGGCAAAGGCCAGGCGCCCCATGTCGAGCGGCGCGCCTTCGGCGGCGTATTTTGTCAAAAAGCGCAGCGCGTCGGCGATTTGAAAAAGCGGCGCGGGATACGGCGCTTCGGGCGCCCATTCGTAGTTTATCGCCGCAACGGCATAACCGTTCGCCGCGAGCGTTACGCCCCAGTTTTTCACGCCGTTTTTGTCGCCCGCCACAAACGCCCCGCCGTGTACCCACAGCACAAGCGGCGCGGCCTGCGCGTCCTTCGGCAGATACAAATCCAGCGTATTTTTGCCGTAGTCGGACGGGTAAACAAGGTCCCTTTGCACCGTCACGCGCGCCAGCAACGCCGCCGCGTCGCCGGGCAGCTCGACCGGCTCTTCACAAGGCCCGCGGCGCAGCCTTTTGACCACCGGCATCGGCGAGCAGAGAAAGTAAACGGCGTACCCGAGCGCCGCCAAGGCCAGCGCGCCGGCGGCGGCCAGGCAGCCAATTTCAAAGCCTGTCATGGCGTTCCCCTCCTCAGTCATACCGGCCGGCGAACAGGCGCTCGGCCTCCTCGCGCGGAAGCTTGCCTTCGTTGACGTCGGCCATAATCTGCACGTCGCGGTCGCGCAGCTTGTATTTAAACAGCAGCGGCAGCCCGATAAGCTGGCCGACAATGGGGAACCAGCACATCCCCGCGAACAGCCCCGCCTGCTGCGCCTCGTTCATCATCGCGCCCGATTCGCTGTCGTAGCCGATAAGCATCAGAAGGACCCCGGCAAGCGCCGTGGCGACCGACGAGCAGAATTTGTTGGTGAACGACTGCATGGCGAAGGTGATGCCCTCCTTGCGAATGCCGGTCTTGTAGCAGCCGTATTCGACGCAGTCCGCGGGGATGGCGCTCATCAAAATGCTCGGGATAATGGCGGCGTCCAGCGCGCAGACCAGCAGCGCGACCATCAGCCATTTGCTTTCGTAGCCGACGAAATACAGCGTCCCGTAGGCGAGGATGACCAGCACCATGCACACGCGGTAGATGCTAATCTTGTTGAAGCGCTTCATCAAAAGCGGGGCGCACAGGTACAGCACCGCCGAAAACGGAATGGCGACGAGCATAATCGTCGTCTCAAAGCGGATGTCGTTCAGGCAGTGCTTTGTAAAATAGGTCAGCACGGAAATGAAGGTGCTGCCGGAAATCAGCCGGTACACAATAAAGTAGCGCAGGTACTTGTTGCCCTTGACATACACCCACATATCGCGCAGCGTCGCGTTCTGCTCACGCTCCTTTTCGGTCGGGCGGTGCCGCTCCTTTGCGAGGTGGACAATCGGGCGCATGAACAAAAGCCCGAGCGCGCTGACGGTAATGGCCGTGTACAAAAAGCCGACGCGGTCGAAAATCTGCACCAGGAAAAGCGACGTCAGCGCCGTGGCAATGGCGCCGCCGATGCCGGCAATCGTGTAAATGTTGCCGCGCTCGCGGATGTTGTTGGTCATGGTGGTGACCAGCGAGAAAATCGGGACGTCGCACATCGTGTACAGCAGGTCCCAGATGAGGTAGGCCGCCACCGCCCACGTCGCCTTGACCCCCTGCGCCGCGCCGCCGGGGACGGCGAACAGCAAAATGGTCCCGACGGGCAAAATCAGCGTCGAGAGGTTGAGCCACGGGCGGAAGCGGTTGCCGCTTTTGAAGCGGACCTTGTCGACGACCACGCCGAACAGCGTGTCGTTGACCGCGTCCCAGAATTTGCTCGCGGTCAAAAGCACCGTGACGATAGCGGTCGAAATGTGGACGTAATCCGTCAGGTAAATCATCAGATAGCGCGAAATCATGCTGTAGATGAAGCCCTGCCCGAGGAAAAACACCCCGTAGGCGATGCGCTCGCTGACCCGGGTCTGGTTCGGATTTTTCAAGGTCGTCTCTTTCATTGCTTTGCCCCTTTTTCAATATCCAGCAAGGGCCGCAGCCCTTCCTCGCAGCCGTGCGCCTTGTTGCGCGCGCGCCAAAGCTGCCGGTGCGTTTCGATGCACCGCCCGAGCGCCTCTGCAAGGTCCTCGGGGCGCGTCCCGGAAAGCATCCAGGCCCGCGTCTTCGTCATGCACGCGGCCATCAAAATGCCGTTGCGCATCTCGCGCAGCACGGTTTCGCCGTCTTCGGCCTGCGGCCGCGCGGCCGAGAGCATTTCGTCCGCCTCCTTAAGAACCGCGAGCACCGCCGCAAAGTCGGGCGCCTTTTGCTGCTCGTAGCTGCGCCGGTAGTCGGCGACGAACGCCTCTTTCGAGAAAAACGACTGGCTTTGCACCAGCAAATCGACCGTCGCGAGGTACTGCGCGCGGGGGACGAGCCCCGTGGTGAGCACCGTCGAGGCGAGCGTCCGGCACGGCAGGCGGAATTCCTCTTTTCGGTCGTAGGTCCCGGCCGCAAGCAGCGCGCGCCCCATGACGCCGGCGCGGTCGCAAAACACGAACCGGTCGAGCGCCTTTTCGACCTCCGAAGGCGCCGCGCCGCGCGGATTCCAGGCGTACGCCGCGCCAACAAGGAAGCCGGGATAGGACACGGGCAGGTACTGCAAATGCCCGCTGTCGCCCCAGTCGGTCATCAAAAGCCCCTCGGCCTTGTACCGATAGGCGGCGTCGGCCGCAGAGGCGGCGCAGGCGAACATGTTGTCGGTCATGCCGGTAAAGGAGAGCCAGCTGTTCGTCCCCGGGCACACGCAGAACGGCCGCCCGGCTTCGGAAAGCCGCTTGGCGCGTTCCGAAAACGGGTGCTCGCGCTCATAGCCCCAGTCCAAGAGCAAAATGCCGTCGTCGAGCGTTTGCAGCGCGGCGGGCGACGCGACGGCGACGTCGTCCCACATGGCCATGCGCAGGCCCCGCTCCCGCAGGCGGGCGTGCAGGCGGTTGGCATACGCCGTGTAAAGCCTTGCCCGGTCGCCGCCGCGGTTCTTGCCGAAGCACAGCTCGAACGGCTCGTCCAAGCACGCGTTGACAAGCCCGCTTTGGAAATGCGGCAGCAGCTCGTCGTAGAGCCGGTCGACAAACGCCAGGCTTTTTTCGTCCGCCGGGTCGAGCGTTGTCGGCGGGAAGCTGCGGCCGTAAACGGTAAAGCCGTCCGGGCATTCCGCAAGCGGCCGCAGCGCGGGCTTTGAAAGCCACCGCCCCATGTGCCCAAGGCCGTTCTGGCAGGGGACAAGGTCGACAAAGCGCGCGCGGCAGTAAGCGTCGAGCGCCCGCACCTCGTCCGGCGTCAGCGGGGTCTCGCCCGCCCACAGCGCGCCGAAGGACGGATAGGCGAAGGAGAGGCCCTCGATATACAGCTCCAAATGGTTGAGCTTGCAGCGCGCAAGCAGGTCGACCGTCTCGCAAAGCGTCTTGAGCGTCGGGACCTTGCCGCGGCTGATGTCGAGCAGCACGCCGCGCAGGCGAAGGCCCGGCGCGTCCGCAATGTCGCAGCAGGGGATTTCCCGCCCGCCGCAGGCGAGCTCGCAAAAGGTTACCGCCGCGTAAAACGCGCCGCAGGCGGTGGACGCCGCCATCGTCACGCCGTCGGGGCGCACGGTGAGGGTGTACCCCTCTTTTTCGAGCGCGGCGTCCGAACGCACCGTCACGCACCCGCCCGCGCCCGTTTCGGCCGAAAGCGCCGGAAACAGGGAGAGCGCCGTCTGCACGGCGGGCAGAAAGGCCGGCTCGGCCGCCACCGTACAGCGCGCCGGAAGGACGCAGACGCCGTCGCGCTCGGCAAAGTGCCGCACGGCGGGAAACAGAAAGCTTGGTTCCATACCGATTTCCCTCCGCTTAGAAATAAACGGTCACAAGCGCCGTTCCCATCGGCGGCAGGTCAAAGCCGAGCGTGACGCCGTCGGATGTATTGGCAAACGCCTGCGCCTCGCGCCGGAGCGCGGACGCCGCCCGCAGCGCGTCGAGCTCGCCCGCCTGCAAATACGCCGGTTCGCCCATTTGCTGCCAGACCCGCAGCGCGTTCGCGTGCGTGTCGTCCACACGGCATATTTCGGCGGCGGCGCAGGGCTTTTCGGTTCGCAGGCAGACGCGCACGGTCTGCGCTTCAATGTCGTGCAGCAGGGAGTTGTGGTTGACCGCAAGCAGCTGCACGGCGGAGGCGGCCTCGTTTTTCACGGCGTACACGTCGACCGTCTCCCCGCGCCCGACCTGCTCGTACAGCGCGCCGTCGAGCCGGTGCAGCAGCTCGTAAACGCGGTAGGGGGCCTTGGGCACGCCGTGCTGGGTCAGCAGGCCGAAGCCGCCGTGGAACTCGCGCGCGTCCTGCCCGTTTTCTTCGACGATGTCGCAAAATGTCCAAAAGGAATACCCCTTGACAAGGTCCACGCCGTCGAGCACCGTTTTGGCGATGAACGACGCGCCGAACGGGCCGTCCGATTTGAGCCCCGCAAGGCTGCCCCATTCCGTATAGTACAGCGGCAGGCCGCGGGTCTCGGACACGGCGCGGCGGGTCATGTCGGTCAGCACCCCGCGCGGCACGTGCGCCCAAATCTGCGACTGAAAAACGCTGTACTGCGCCTTGAAATCCTCAAACGCCTTGCCGCCCTCCTTGGCGAGCGCCAGCACGTCGCGCACGCGGTCGGCGTCGTCGAGCGGCAGGGGGTTTGCGAAATTCGCGCTGTCCTCCACCCCGTAGCCGAGCACCACGTCGGTCGGGTAGTGGTGGGTGGTGACAAAATCGACCGGCGCGCCGCTTGCCATGCAGAAATCCAGAAATTCCGGAATCCAGGCGTTGTTGGAGGTCGCCGGACCCCCGACGCGCAGCCGGCTGTCGCAGGCCTTGACCGCTTCGGCGGTCGTCTTGTAGAGCTTGAAATATTCGTCCCGGTCCGCCGACCAGAAGCCGTACGGGGACCCGGGGCCGCCGAGGTTCGGCTCGTTCCAGACCTCAAAAAACCATTGGCGCACCTCGCCGCGGCCGTAGCGCTCCAGAAGATGCTCGACAAACGTCCGGATAAACGCGCCCCACGCCGCATAGTCGGCGGGCGGGGAGGTGTTGCCCTTATAGTGGAAAATCGTGCTCGTGCCGCTCGCGAGCGCCGAGGGCATAAAGCTCAGCTCCACAAACGGCTTCATCCCGATGGACAAAAGAAAATCGTAAATGCTGTCGATGTTGGAAAAGGAAAACTGCGGCCGGTCGGCGAACACCGGGCGGCGCACGACGCTCATGTCGTCGTCAAACAGCCCGTGGAAGCGCAGGTACCGGAAGCCCAGCTCCCGGTGGCAGCGCGTCAGCATTTCGCGGTAGTCCGCCCGCAGCGCCGTGGCGGCGTGGCAGCTGCCCACGCAGAATTCCCAGTAGCGGTCCAGCGGACACGTTTCGGCGTCGAGAGAAAGCGTAAAGTTCAGCATACCATCACCTGTATATGGATTCAAGTTCATAGGAAAGGTCGGCGACGACCGTTATAAGCGTATAGGAAAAGTCCGCCTGCACGCGCTCGCTGCCGGTCACGGTGACCGAGATGAGGCGCGTGTAGTCGTCGTTAAATTCGGCGACGAGCTTGCCGCCTGTGAGCGTGACGGTCGAGGTTTTCAGCTTGACGCTCCCGGGCGCGTCCGGCACGGCGTTTTTCACGCTGACGCCGAGCTCCTCGGCGCGCGCGGCGTCCAAAATGTTGACATAGCCGCCGGCCGTCTGCCCGGTGAAGTCCGTTTTTTCGCAGTCGCGCAGCGTGACGGTCAGCGTCGTGCCCGCGCCCTGCACGCTTTGCACGTCGGCCGACGTAAGCGCCGCGAGCGCCGCGCCGTTTTTGTCGTCGCGCTCAAAGGTTTCGCGGAAGGCGATTTCCGAGTCGACCGTCGTGTATTTCGGGTCGGAAAAATCAATCACCGGCTTGCTGCGAAGGCCTATCGTGCCGGACTTAAGCGACTGGCGCGTGCTTTGGCAGGCAAGGCCCCCGGCGGCCAGCGCGCGGTTGTAGGCGTCGAGCCACTCGGCCTGCGTAGAGGGGGCTTTTGCGGCTGCGGCGGGCGCTTGGGTCGGCGCTGCGGCCGGCGCAGTCGTCACGGCGGCGGGCGCAGTCGTCACGGCGGCGGGCGGCTCGGTCGGCGCGGGCGCTTGGGTTTTGCCGCAGGCGCACAGCGCGGCGCTCAAAAGCGTCAGCGCGGCGGCGGCACAGCATAGGCGTACGGACAGTTTCATATGGTCGTTCCCCTTTTTTGCGCCGGCAAAAATTTGTAGAAGCCTACAGCTTTTTGCCGGTCTCCCTGTGTTTTTTGGCAATTGTATCGTACCACAGGCGCGCGAAAAAGAAAATCGCCTATTTTTCGGAAAATTATCGGTATTTCTTTTCTTTTTGCAAAAAGTATGGTATCCTTTGGACAGACAAACCGTAAAAAGGAGGGGCGGCCATGGACCTGTTCCACACCTATGACCGGCTGACGGCGCTCGACGAGGTCGAGCAGATAGGCTTTGCGTATTACCAAAAGACCGGGCAGTACCTGCGCTACACGGCGCTGATGTACCTGGAATCGCGCGGCGACACGGCGGATTTTGCCGCGCTGGAAACGGACGAGGCAAAGGCCTTTGAGGCGCAGGTGCTCGGGCGGCTGCACACGGGGCTTGCCGACGTGCTGCCTGAGCAGCAGTTCATCCCCGCGGGGACGAACGCCGAGCTGCAGCACCTGCCGCGCTACCTCGACATCGCGCCGCACCGCCACGACTTTTTCGAGCTGGTCTGCGTGCTGCGCGGGCGCTGCCTGCACAAGGTCGAGCACGCCGCGGTCACCATGCAGCCCGGCGACGTGACCATCATCGCCCCGAACGTCCGCCACTACCTGCGCGCCGAGCCCGACTGCATGGCGCTGACCATCAAAATCCGCACCAGCACCTTCGACAACGCCTTTTCCGTCCTGATGCGCAGCGGCACCCTGCTTTCGGCGTTTTTTGCAAAGACCCTGTACGCGCGCCACTACCGCAGCACCCTGACCTTCCATTGCGGCGCGGACGCGTATCTGCCGGAGCTGCTGCTTTATATGTTCCACCAGCAGCTCGAAAAAAAGCGGCATTACAACTATGTTATCGAGGGGCTGCTGTCCGCGTTTTTCCCGTACCTTGTGCAGAATTTTGAGGACCGCATCGAGCTGTCCGCCGGGGACAACGCGCGCGACGGGCGGATGATTGCGGTGGAAAACTACCTGCGCCAGCACTACGCCGACGCGACGCTGCAAAGCACGGCCGAAACGCTGTACTTAAGCCCCGCCTATTTGAGCACGCTTATCAAGCGCCAGACGGGGCTGACCTTTTCGAGCATCCTGCGGCGCATCAAAATGGAGCAGGCCGCTGCGCTTCTCAAAAGCACGGATATGCGCGTCGAACAGGTCTGCGAGCACGTGGGCTACGCCGACCCCACGCAGTTTATCCGCACCTTCAAAACGTTTTACGGCACGACCCCGCTGCGCTATAAAAAGGAGGCGCAGCAGGGCCTGCGGCCTGCGGCAACGCCCCGGCAGTAGCTGTCGGGGCGAGCTGTCGGGGCGTTCTGCCGTTTTGCGGGCATACCGAAATCCGGCAGCCGAAAACGCCGCGGCGTAAAATAACGGCAAGAAAACCGCCCCGCTTTTGCGGGGCGATTTCGGTTTGGCGGAAAAGCGAGAAATTGGCACACCCCGCGTAGTGGCGGGCTGACATCTGATTTTGTCTCTCCCTCCGTCACGCGCTGCGCGCATGCCACCTCCCTCGTCAGAGGGAGGAAAGGGTTTTATCTGACTTTTGGTTTCGTCTGACTTTTGGTTTTACCCGCCTAATCCGGCATCCCACATCTAACATCTAACATCTAGAATCTAAAATCTAACATCCAGCATCTAGAATCTAGCATCTAACATCTAGAACGCCGGGACGGGGGTTCTGCGGGGTTATTGGGTTTTGGCTTTTTGCTTTTTGCGCTTTATTGCCGCGCGCTCCACCGCTTTGACAATTTCGACGAGCGGCACAATGGCGAACGCCAGCAGAATGGCGACGGCGTATTCAAAGAAGCTGATGTGCTCGAACTCGAACGCGTCGCGCAAAAACGGGATGTAGATGACCGCCGTGGTCGTCACGAGCGACGCGAGCGTGGACAGCGCGAGGTACTTGTTGTGGCTGCCGCGGAAGGTCAGCGCCACGGTGCTGCCGCGCTGCGAGCGCATATTGAGCGAATGGAAAATCTCGCACAGCGACATGGTGAGGAACGCCATCGTCATGCCGTCGGTGCTGTCCGTAATCGCCCAGTTGCCCTGTTCGATGAAGTGGCCGATGAAGTAGGCCGCCAGCGTCAGAAGCGAAATTAAGAAGCCCTGGTAGGCGACGTCGCCGCCCACGCCGCCGGCGAAAATGCCGTCGGAAGTCTTGCGCGGCGGGCGTTTCATGATGTCGCGCTCGCCCTTTTCCATGCTCAGCGCCAGCGCCGGGAACGAGTCGGTCACCAGGTTAATCCACAAAAGGTGGACGGGCTTCAGAATAGTGAAGCCCAGCAGGTTCGCAAAGAAAATGGACAGAACCTCGCTTAGGTTCGACGCGAGCAGGAACTGGATAGACTTGCGGATGTTGTCGTAAATGCGGCGTCCCTCGCCGACGGCGGAGACAATCGTCGCAAAGTTGTCGTCGGCCAGCACCATGTCCGCGACGTTTTTCGTCACGTCCGTACCCGTAATGCCCATGCCGACGCCGATGTCCGCGCTCTTGATGGAGGGCGCGTCGTTGACGCCGTCGCCGGTCATGGCCGTGACCATGCCGTTCGCGCGCCAGGCGTTGACAATGCGGACCTTGTGCTCGGGCTGGACGCGCGCATACACGGAATACTGCTTGACGCGCGTTTTGAATTCCTCATCGGAAATGTCGTTGAGCTCCGCGCCGGTAATCGCCTCGGACGCATCCCGGATAATGCCGAGCTCCTTGGCAATGGCGACGGCGGTGTCCTTATGGTCGCCGGTAATCATGATGGGCCGAATCCCGGCGCTGCGGCACTCCTCAATGGACGCCTTGACCTCCGGGCGGACCGGGTCAATCATGCCCGTAAGCCCCACGAACGCAAGCTCCTGCTCCAGAGAAGCGGGGCTCTGGTCGTCGGGCAGCGCGTCATAGGTGCGCACGGCGGCGGCCAGCACGCGCAGCGCGCGGTCGGCAAAGCCCTTGTTGGCCTCCAGCACCGCCTCGCGGTCCGCGTCGGTCAGCGGGACGTAGGCGCCGTTTTTGAGTATTTTCGTGCAATGCCCCAGCACCACGTCGGGCGCGCCCTTGGTGCATTGCAGGATGCCGTCGGACGTTTTGTGCAGCGTGGACATCATCTTGCGCGACGAATCGAACGGCGCTTCGCCCACGCGCGGCGCATCTGCCAGCAGCTCATTTTTATTAAGCCCGAGTTTCAGCGCATACGCCACGAGCGCGGCTTCGGTCGGCTCGCCGACCAGGTTTCCCTCGCGGTCGATGCTGACGTCGGTGCACAGCGCCATGCACTTCGCCAAAAGCGCCTCGTCCTCGCCGTAATGCTCGACGACGGTCATTTTGTTCTGCGTTAAGGTGCCGGTTTTGTCCGAGCAGATAATCTGCGCACAGCCGAGCGTCTCGACGGCAGTCAGCTTGCGGATGATGGCGTTCTTTTTCGACATATGCGTCACGCCGATGGACAACACCACCGTCACAACGGCGGCAAGCCCCTCGGGTATGGCCGCGACGGCCAGGGACACGGCAATCATGAAGGTGTCGAGCAGGAACTCGAAGCCGAGCGCGCCGACGGTGAAATATTCCCGCACGACGCCGAACGCGAAGATGAACACGCAGATGCCCAGCACCACGTAGCTTAAAATCTTGGACAGCTGCGCGAGCTTCTGCTGCAGGGGCGTGCGCGATTCCTTCGCCGCGGACAGCGCGCCCGCAATCTTGCCCATTTCGGTATCCATACCCGTCGCCGTCACCACGGCGCGGCCGCGGCCGTACACGACCGACGAGCCCATGTACATCATGTTTTTGCGGTCGCCCAAGGGCACGTCCTTTTCGTCGCCCAGGCCCAGCGCCCCGACGAGCTTGTTGACCGGGACCGATTCGCCCGTGAGCGCGGCTTCCTCAATTTTCAGGCTCGCGCACTCAAAAATGCGCGCGTCCGCGGGGACGGCGTCGCCCGCCTCGAGCAGCACGACGTCGCCGACGACGAGGTCGGCGCTCGGGATTTGCCTGACTTCCCCGTCGCGCAGAACCTTGGAGGTCGCCGCCGCCATTTTTTGCAGCGCTTCAATCGCCTTTTCCGCCTTGCTCTCCTGGTACACGCCCAAAACCGCGTTGATGATGACCACGGCCAGGATGATAAGCACGTCCGTCGGGAATTCGTGCTCCATGGCCGACGTGATACCCGAGACCACCGCCGCGGCGAGGAGGATGATAATCATCGGGTCGGCGAACTGCTCGAGGAAGCGGCGAAGCAGGGATTTTTTCTTCCCTTCGGCGAGCTTGTTCGGGCCGTTTCGCGCAAGGCGTTCGCCCGCCTCTTTCGCGGACAGGCCCTGTTCGCTGCTGCCAACCGCCTCGAACACTTCCTGTGGGGTCTGCAAATAGGTCTGCATACTGTTACCTCCCGTAAAAGGATAAAACGAAAGACCTCCGGCCAACGCAAAACGCAAGCCGAAGGTCTCGCCACCTAAACCGATAGGCTCGCCGGCCAGCCGAAAACGGCAGGATGTTGACCGGCGAAAAGCCGGACGCCGAAAGACGCCCGAGCTTGCGGCTACTCCCCTTCTGAGGAACTTTACGTCTTGAGCATACCACGATAATTGACAGTTGTCAAGTATTTTTATTTTTCTTCCGCCGTCGGGCTTTGCGCGGTCTCCCGCAGCCGCACCGTCTGCTTTTCCGACGCGCCAGAGAGCAGCGACGCGTCCGCCCCGGCGGGCAGGATGTAGAGGACGCCGCTTGTTCGGTAATTGTCCGCAAGACGCGCCTCCACCGCCGAAGCCGCCGCCGTATAAAACGCCGCGTCGTCCATGGAGGCCGCATACGCCGTGCCGCCGAGCACAGCGCCGTCGGCAAGGCCTTCCCGCGTCAGCTCGACCGCCGCAAAGTCCGCCGCCGAATCGAAAATACCGCCGCCGTACGCCGCCGCGTCGCCCGCGACCGCCGCGGAAAGGGGCATGGAAACCGCCAGCGGCACGCCGCGGGCCGCCTCTTTTGCACGTTCGATAAACCGCTGCAAAACCGCGTTGCGCGAATAGGTGCTTTCCGCCTCCCCGGGGAAGGTCGCCTGCGCGGCGCGTTCGCCCGTCGGGAACTGCACGGCGTCGAGCACCACCACGTCCGCGCCGAACTCGACGGCGCTCGCAATCACGGCGAGCAGGTAGTCCTGCGCCGTTTCGGAATACGGGTTAAGCCACGGCTGCCCGCCGCTGCGGGCGCTGTCATCGAGCCAGACGCTCACGCCGTCGGACTCGGTTACGGCTGTGCCGGGCAGCTGCGACGCCGCCAGCGGGTCGCAAAAGCAGTACACGCGCGCAAGGATTTTGCAGCCCTGCGCCTTTAAGCGCGCAACGGTGTCGGCCGCCGCGTTCGTCGCGGCGGAGGCGCCAATCTCGCCGGCGGCCTCGTCCGCCTGCGTGCAAAGCCGCCCGTTTGCACCCTTGTAATCGAGCAGCACCGCGTTCGCGCCGCTTTCGGCGAGCGTGTCCGCAAACAGGTCAAAGGCAATGCCGCCGCCGAGCTCGTCCGGCGTAATGTACAGCGCATGGTACGTCCCGTCAAACGGCGCGGCCGCCCCGTCGGACTCAACGGGCCGCTCGTAAAGCGAAATGCCGACGAACGCCGCTGCAAAGGTCAAAAGGAATACGACGACCAGCGCCAGGGCATACGCGACGTTTGCCCGGCGCTCCTTTTCCCGCCGCGCGCGGGTCTCGCCGATGGCGTAGGTCGTCCCCGTGCGGCGGCTCGGATAATTTTTGGAAAATGCGTAGTAGCTGCGCTTGCGCGGCTTTACGTCGCGGCTCCAAAACATACGGTTCGCCCTTTCAGACACCCATTCCCCCGCCCGACAGGCCGGTAAAGGCCAGCGCGAGGATGGAAACGTAACAAAACGCGGCGGGCGTGCCCCGGAACGCGCCGGGGATGCGCTCGTTCTTGGCGAGCGCGCGCAGCCCGAAATTCGTCAGCAGCACCGCGACAACAAAGCTGACGCCTGCGCCGAGCCCCGCGCCTATCGCCTCAAAAACGCCGAACGCCGCGCGGTAATTGATAAACGGCACGGCCAGCACCAGCGTGTTGAAGGCCGCAACGCCGAGGCGGCGCACCGTGCGCGGCTGGGCGCGGAAGCCGAACCGGACGACCAGCAGCGTCGCAAGGTACAGCACGGCGCTCACGCCGACGAACAGTAGCGCGTGCCACATAACGCCGCTTGCGCGCACGGCCGCAATCTGCTCAAGCAGCACGCAGACGACCGAGCTTAAGGTGGAAAAATAGACGATGAAAATGGTCAGCGGGAACAGCTGCCGGGGCTTGGCCGCCATGCGGATGGCCTCGTCCATACCGTAGCCGCCGGAAAATATCAGGTTCTGGAACAGGCAGGCGTACAGCGCTGCCGACAACAGACTGCCGAGTATGCTCACGCCTCGTCCCCGCCTTTCTCTTTGGACCCGTCCGCCGCTTCCGGCGCGTCTCCCGTCGCCTGTGCGCCGGGCTCGGCCGCCGTCTCCGGCGCATCGGGTTCGGCCGCCGTTTCGCTTGGCGCCTTTTCATAGGTTTCGCGGTAGCGGTCCAGCTCCGACAGAATTTCATCGAACTCCGCCGCATAATCCGCCTGTGCGGCGCGCGCCGCGCGCCGCAGCGCACGTTCCCCGGCGTCCTCCGGCGGTTTGGCGCTGCGCGCCGGCTTCTGCGCCTTCTTCGCCGGCTTTTTCCGCTTCGTCCTGTCCGCCCGCGGCGGCCGCTTTTCCCGCTTTTCCTTGTCCGCCTGCGGCGGCTGCGCGGCGTCCGCCTCGCCATACGGGTCAAACTCCGTATGCAAAAGGCTGCGCAGCGAGCCGACGTGCGACTCGGAAACCTCCCGCATATCGAACGCCTGCTCGACCGGCTCGTCCGGCTTGCGGCTGCGCGCGCACGCCTGCACCGCCGCCGCAAGGAAGCCCAGCAGCAAAAGCCCGCCGAACGGGTACAAAAAGCCGGGCAGCTGCACGGGCAGCCCCAGGTCCCGGGAATACAGCGTCCCGCTGCCCAGGACCTCGCGCAAGACGCCCACCAGAAGGCTTACGGCCGCATACCCGACGCCTGCCGAAACCGCGTCCGCCGCCGTGGCGGCCAGCGTGTTTTTGACCGCGAACCGCTCGCAGTGCAGCACAATCAGCGAATTGACCGCCAAAAGCGGCACGAAGATGCCGGCGTTCTGCGTCTCGTTGGGCGCAATGCGTTCAAACAGCAGGAAAACCGGGATGTTGAGCAGCACCCCGAGCACCGCATACAAAAGCACGCGGAAATGGCTTTTCACCCTTTTCAGCGCCAGGCACGCAAACAGCTCGATAAAGAGCAGCTCCACGCACGAGACGACCGCCAGAATAATCGCGGATTTTAAGGACACCGCCATGGCGGCGACCGGCGCCAGGCCGATGGCCTCGAACAGGACCGGGTTTTGCATCGTCAGGCCCGCCGAAAGCGAGCGGAAAAACGTCTTGAATCCCTCACGCATCCGCCGCACCTCCCTGTACATCCGGTGCGGCAGCGGCATTTTCTGCGGCCGCCGCACGGCGCTGTTTCCGGCGCCTGCGCGCCCTGCGGCGCGCCGGGAATTTCGCATCGGGCAGGCGGTCAAAGACGCCGGTGAGCGCCTGGGCGAGCAGGACGGCGAACATCACGCCCTCCGCATACGCGCCGAACCGCCGGAACAGCATGGTAAAAAGCCCGCCGCACACGCCGAAGGCGAGCCGGCCGTAAAAGGTCTTCGGCAAAAACGATTCCTCCGACAACAGGAACAGCGCGCCGAACAAAAGCATCCCGCCGCACAGCTCCATGGCCACAGACTGGCCGCGCCCGGCCGTTACGCGCGGGAACAGCAGCGCATAGACCGCCGCCGCCGCAAGGAACCCGGCCGCCGCCGTAAACTGCCCGGGACGGCGCACAAGCAAATACAAAAGCGCGCCGCAAAGCGCCAGGATGCAGCCGGCGCCCATCGGCCCCGGGTATGCGCCGAGCAAAACGGGCAGGTAATTGGAAAACTCCCCGCCGACAGAGGCGCGGTTTTCCAAAAGTTCGGTCAGGGACACGCCCTCGGTAAAGGCGAACGCACCGTAAGCCGGCACGCTCTCGCCCGCCTCGGGAAGCACCGGGTAGGCGAACACATACTGCGGCAGGCAGACCGTCACGAACGCAAGCCCGGCCGCCGCCGGGGAGAAATGCAGGCTTCTGGCCGTGCCGAACGGGAGCTTGGCGGCGAGCACCGCAAACGAGGATGCGAGCATCGGCAGCCATGCCGGGGACGACGCGGGCAGGCACAGCGCCACGGTGACGCCAATCGTGACCGCGGAAAGGTCCAAAAGGGTCGGGTGGCGGCCGACGGCCTTGCGCCCGACGGCCTCGCAAACGCAGGCGGTCAGCACCGAGATGCACACGAGCCACAGCGCGCGCGCGCCGTAATAGTACCACGCCATGACCGTCGGCGCGGCAAGCATCGCGAGCCGGTCGTACATCTGCCGGCGCGTCGCCTGCAGCTGCGCCTTCATTTCGGCGGTAAACAGGCGGCCATCCGCCTGCGGCAGCATATCCCGGGGCAAAAAACCACCTCGTTTCCAAATATTTTGCATTGCAAAGCGCCGCGTCCCGTAATAGGATGGAATAAGCCGTTCTGCTCTGACGGCGCATTTCGTTTCAGTTGTTGGGAGGCGCATTATGGAGCTGCACCGAACCGATACCGTTCTGCTCGCCGCGCTCACGCGCGAGGAGCTTTCCGCCTACCGGCTTTCCTTCGGCGCCCTGCGCGCCGGGGACCCGTCCACCGCGCGGCTGCTGCGGGAAATTCTGCGGCGCGCCAAAACCGCCCTGCGCTTTTCCCCGCCGAAGCCGGGGAAGCTGCGCGTGGACGCGCTGCCCGAAAAAGACGGCGGGTGCATTTTTCTGTTCACGGCGCGAAAGGGGCGGCTGCGCGTCCTTGCGGCGCCGCCGCTGCTTTTGTGGCAGACGGCGGACGCAAACGCGTTTTTAGACCTGTTTTGCCTGCTGCGCCGCGCGCCGGCTATGTGTGCCGGGCTTTCCGCGCTCTACCGCACGGAACAGGGCTTTGCGGGTCTTTTTTCCTTTGCGGACGCCAAAGCCGCCAAAAAGGGTGCGCGGCTTTTGGCGGAATACGGCGACGTGCGCGCCGCCGGGCGGGAGATGCGCCGCCATTTGGACGAACACGCCCGCGCGCTTATGCCGCCGAAGACGCCTACGCCTGCCGCGCCGCGGCCGCGAGCGCTTTGAAGCGGGCGATTTCCGCCCGCATATCCGCGCTGCCGAACAGCGCGCTGCCGGACACGAACACATTCGCGCCCGCCGCGGCGGCCGGGCCGATGGTCGAAGCGCCAATGCCGCCGTCCACCTGGATGTCCAGCTCCGGCATCCCCTGCCGGGCGCATTCCGCCCGCAGGGCGGTGAGCTTCACGAGCATATCCGCGCGGAAGCTCTGCCCGCCGAAGCCGGGCTCCACGGTCATGACCAGCACCATCGCAAGGCGCGGAAGGTACGGGTACACGGCCTCGACCGGCGTGCCGGGCTTGACGGCAAGACCCGCCTCCTTCCCGGCGGCCTCTATGGCGTCGAGCGTCGCCGAAACGTCGCTTGCCGACTCCACGTGGAAGGTAATGCGGTCCGCGCCCGCCTTTGCGAAATCATCAATGAAAAAAAGCGGGTCCTGAATCATCAAATGCACGTCGAAGGGCAGCGTGGTCGAACCCCGCAGGCAGCGCACAACCGGCGCGCCGAGCGTGATGTTCGGCACAAAGTGCCCGTCCATGACGTCGATGTGCACCATATCCGCGCCCGCCGCCGTCAGGTGCGCGAGCGCTTCGGAAAGCCGCCCGTAATCGGCGGACAGAATGGAGGGGGAAATGCGGTCTATCATGGAACTCTCCTTTGCCGTTACGCGCCGGTCGTCTGGGCGGCCGTCGTCCCTGCCGGCGCCGTTGCCGGGACGGTCGTCGCGGGCGGTGCGGTCGTCGCGGGCGGGGCGGCGGTTGTCGCCGTCTCGGGCGCGGCCGTGTTTTGCAGCGCGCTGATGTAGTAGCCGTTTTCGCCCTCGCGCAGCGTCACGCGCATATATTTGTCGGGCTCGGGCGCAACCATGTTGCCCTGTTCGTCCTGCGTCCACTGGTCGCCGCCGATATAGCCGACGGTCAGCACAATCGTGTCGCCGCGCGTTTCCTTATCCACAACGCGCGGGGTGTAGGTCGGCACAACGCCCGTCAGCGGGATGGAATAGGTCTGCTGCGTCGCGTCGTAGGCGAAGGTGTAGCCGTACCCCTCGACCGTGCCGTGCTGCGGGGCGACCTCGGTGCCGAACAGGCGCACAAACTCGGCGGTCACGTCCGCTTCGGGAATGACCATGCCGTTGTCGTCGTAGTCGTATTGGTCGGGCGACAGCCCGCTTCGCAAAATCGACCAGATGGTGATGTCCAAAAGCTGCTCGGGGTCGGCCTGGGTCAGGTCGTCGAACGCCGCGGGGTCGTTCATCACGACCGGCGCGAGCAGGGTGTTGTATTCGTCAAAATTTCTGCTTTTTTCCACAACGCCGCGAATGGCGGACACGCCCGCGACAAGCACCGTCACCACGCCCACGAGCGCGAGCACCGCGATGAGCAGCCCCAAGGGGAACGCCCATTTCCGCGCACCCTTTTTATGCTTCGCTCTGGTTTTTTCCATCGGTCAAGCCCCTCTTCTCTCAGCGCACCTGCCCGTCGCCGTAGATTTGATATTTGAAGCTCGTCAGCTGCGGCAGACCCAGGGGACCGCGCGCGTGCAGCTTCTGGGTGGAAATGCCAATCTCCGCGCCGAAGCCGAAGCAGCCGCCGTCGGTAAAGCGCGTGGAGGCGTTCCAGTAGACCGCGGCGGAATCCACCTCGTTTAAGAACCGCTCGGCGGCCGCGGCGTTTTCGGTCACGATGCAGTCGCTGTGGCCGGAGGAATACTTCGCGATGTGCGCCACCGCCTCGTCGAGCGAGCCGACGACCTTGACGGACATTTTGTAATCGAGGTACTCGCGCCCCCAGTCGGACTCGTCGGCCTTCTCGATGCCGGGCAGAATCTCCTGCGCGCGCGCGTCGCCGTACAGCGTCACCTGCTTTTCGGCGAGCCTTTTATAAACCGCGGGCAGGGCGGCCTCGGCGACCGCCTCGTGCACAAGCAGGCTTTCCGCCGCGTTGCAGACCGACACGCGCGACGTTTTCGCGTTGTAAACGATATCCGCCGCCATGGCAAGGTCGGCGTCGCGGTCGATGTAAATGTGGCAGTTGCCGACGCCCGTCTCGATAACGGGGACCGTCGCGTTGGCGACGACGGTGTGGATAAGCCCCGCGCCGCCGCGCGGAATGAGCACGTCGACGTAGTCGTTCAGGCGCATGAGCGCGCGGGCGCTCTCACGCGAGGTATCCTCCACAAGGCAGATGCAGTCCGCGGGCAGCCCCGCGCGCTCCACCGCGCCGCGCATGGCGTTCACAATGGCGGCGTTCGAGCGCACGGCCTCCTTGCCGCCGCGCAGAATCACCGCGTTGCCGGATTTCAGGCACAGCGCCGCCGCGTCCGCCGAAACGTTCGGGCGCGCTTCAAAAATGACGGCGATAACGCCCATCGGGACCGAAACCTTGCGCACGCGCAGGCCGTTGGGCCGCACAACCTCGGACAGCGTGACGCCCACGGGGTCGGGCAGCTCGGCAACCTCCAGAAGCCCCTTCGCCATGCCGGCAAGCCGGCCGGGGTCGAGCGCGAGCCGGTCGAGCATCGAGCTTGCCATGCCGACCTCCCGCGCTTTTGCAAGGTCCTTCGCATTTTCCGCCAAAATGGCGTCCTGCGCCTCCAAAAGCGCCTGCGCCGCCGCGGCGAGCGCCCGGTTTTTGGTTTCCGTGCTCGCCGTCATCAAGGTGCGCGACGCCTGCTTTGCGCGGGCGCCGAGTGTTTCGAGTGCGTTCATACGCCTTCTCCCTTCTCTTTCTGTCCCACAAAAAAGGTGCCGACCTGCTTGCCGTCGAGCGCCTTGTAAATGGCCTCCGGCGCCGCGCCGTTCATCACGATAACGTCCACGCCCGCGTCGCAGGCCAGCTTTGCCGCGTGCAGCTTTGTAACCATGCCGCCGGTCGAGAACCGGGAGCCGCGCCCGCCCGCCACGCGGAACAGGTCGTCGGTAATCTCGCGCACCTCCGGGATAAGGCGCGCGTCCTCGTTTTCGGTCGGGTCGGCGTCGTAAAGGCCGTCGGTGTCGGTCAGGATAATCAGCGCGTCCGCGCCGATGAGCTTTGCGACAATCGCGGAAAGGCTGTCGTTGTCGCCGTAAACAATCTCCTCGACGGCGACCGAGTCGTTTTCATTGACGACCGGGACCGCGCCGTATTCCATCAGCTTTTCGAAGGCGTTGGACAGGTTCGCGCGGCGTTCGGGATTTTCCACGTCGCTTTTCGTCATCAAAAGCTGGGCGACGGTGTGGCCGTATTCGCCGAACAGCTTGTCGTACATGAACATCAGCTCGCACTGGCCGACGGCCGCGGCCGCCTGCCTGCCCGGCGTGTCCGCCGGACGCGCCTGAAGCCCGAGCTTCCCGACGCCGACGCCAATCGCCCCCGAGGTGACCAGCGCCACCTGCACGCCGGAATTGACAAGGTCGGACAGCACCGAAACGAGCTTGTGCATCCGCCGGATATTCGTTTTGCCGGTCGCGTACGTCAGCGTCGACGTTCCCACCTTGACGACCAGCCGTTTCACATCCTTCAATACTGCCAAATCCCCATACGCCCCCAAAAGCGCCGGCGTTTTGCCGGGCATAGTTATACGTATAGACAGTATAGCACAAAACCGCCCGCCGCACAACCGGAATTTTCCGTGTTTTGCAGCGGGCAGGGCGCGGTCGGCGCCCGGTTTTTACCTGTCGCCTTATTTTTTCCGGCTGCGCCGCAGCCGGAAAACCAGCACGGTCATGTCGTCGCGCCGGTGCGCGCCGGGCTTCGCGGCAAGCTCCAGCAGCCGCTCGGCCGCGGCGGGGCAGGGCTTTTCCCGCAGCGCGGGCAGGCTGCGCGTCAGCTTCCCCTTGTCCGCGTCGAACACGCCGTCGGAGGCGAGCACCACCAGGTCGCCGCTTTGCAGCGTTTCGCGGTCCTCGGCAAAGCGCACCTCGCGCAAAATGCCTGCCGGCAGGGACGCGCGCCGCACCTCGCGGCACACGCCCGCATGGAAAACCAGCGATTTCGCCGCGCCCGCCTTGTAAAACGCCGCCTCGCCGGTGTACAAATCGAACCGCACCACGTCGAGCGTCGCAAGCGACTCCTCGGCGGACTTGAGCATCAGCGCGGCGTTGACCAGCCGCAGCGCGCTGTCGAACCGCACGCCCGCCTTGCAGAGCTTGGCGAACAGCGTAACCGTCAGCGTGCTGTCCACCGCGGCGCGCGCCCCCTGCCCCATGCCGTCGCTCAACACCGCGACAAAGCCGCCGCAGCCGTCGTAAAAGGTCTCAAAGCTGTCGCCGCACCGCTTTTGCGCGTCCGCCGCCCGCCGCGCCGTCCCGACCTCGACGCAAAACGCCGTCCGCTCGCAGAAGGTCACGCAAAGCCCCTCCTCCTGCGGCTGCAGCACCGGCGGCTCCAGACTTCTTCCGGCCGCCGCCTCCAGCGCGGCCTGCAGCTCTTTTTTCGGCGGGACCGCTTTGGCGTCGGCAAACACCAGGCGCATATGCAGCCGGTCGTCCGCCGAGCAGGTGCATTGGACCTCCTCGGCCGGGCAGCCGAACCGTTCGCGCAGGACCGTTTCCGCCCGCTTTGCCGCCGTCTCGTCGAAGCGCAGCTCCGCGCCCAGCTCCGCGGAAAACGCCCGCAGCATATCGCACAGGCTGTCGAACTGCTCGGCGGTCACGCGGCGCACCTCGTTAATCTTCATCTGCGCCGCCGTCCGTTCCGTCGCGCGGATGTACTGGCTCGTGAAGGCCTCGCACAGGCTCGTCGCCTTAATGCAGCGGCTCGAAAGCCCGGCGGGCAGGGTTTTGGGCGTCAGCGCCTCCCCGCACGAAAGCGTCCGGCGCGCCGCGTCAAATTCCCCGAGCGTCTCCCTGCGGGCGCGCCCCCAGCACAGCTCGTGCCGCCCGCAGTCGGCGCAGACGGCCTCGTAGACGCGCACCGTGACCGCCGCGCCGCGGTCGGTTGTCGTCTCCAGCAGGGCGGACACCGATTTTACGGACTGCGCCATTTCATCGACGGCGTGCACCGCGCCGGACAGCCGCGACAGCACCGCGCGCGTTTCGGGCGGCTGCTTTTGGGGGACGGGGCGCAGCGAAATGCGCCGTTCCGCCGTTCGCAGAAGCGCCGACGGCGTCAGCAGGAACAGCCCGGTTCCGAGCAGCGCCTCCGCGGCCTGCGCAAGGCCCCCGCCCGTCAGCAGAAGCCCCGCGCACAGCGCCAAAAAGCCCGCCGCGCCCGCGCGCACGCGTTTTTCCCCGGCGGCAAAGCCCGCCGCAAGCCCCGCGGCGCCGAAGCTCAGCGCCGAAAGCCCCAAAGCCGGGTCGAGCAGGAACGCGAAGGCGGCAAGCCCGCCGGCGGCCGCCCCGCCCGGCGCCTGCAAAAGCTGGGCGGCGGCAAGCACCAGCCAGACCGCCGCGACGCGCGATACCGCCACGCCGAGCAGCGCCGCATCCGCAATGCTCAAAAGCAGCAGGAATACGCCGAGCAGCGCCTTCCAAAGCTCCCGTATCGAGACCGCGCCGCCGGGAAGCGCGGCGCGCACGGCCGAAAAAAGCCCCGCAAACGCCCAGGCGCACGCAAACGCCGCCGCCGATTCCGCCAAAAGCGAGCCGACGGCCGCCGGCGAAACCCCCGTCGCCGCCAACGCCGCAAGCCCCGTCAGAAGGCAGACGCCCGCCGCCGTGCAGGGCGCGGTCAGCGAAAAGCCCTGCAGCCGTTCAAATTCCCGGAACAGCCGCGCGAGCACCCCCGCGCTCAAAAGCGCGGCGACATACCGCAGCGCCGAAACGCTGTCGAGCGTCAAAAGATACCCGGCCGCCGCCCCCGCGCCCGCCGAAAACAGGTACCCCGCCGGGACGCCCGCCAAAAAGCCGAGTCCAAAGGGCGCGGCCTCCCCGAGCCGCACCGAAGACAGCAGCAGCCCGCACAAGAACGCCGCGATGTGCGCCGCCGCCGCACGCACCGGCCGCGGCAGGCTGCGCGCCGCCTCCAAAACCTTTTCCTGTGTCCAAGCCGCCGTCTGCGCCATAGCAATTCCGCCTTTTCCCCGATTTGCGGGACAAGCCCGCGATACGGAACTATTATAGACCGGCCGCGGCAGCCCTTTTTGTCGCTTCCCGCTGTCAAAAGCGGCGACTTTTCCGAGAAGCGGCGGGAAACGGCCGGGCAAGGCGAAAAAACCGCGGACCACGCGAAAAGCCCCCGCACGAAAACCGTGCGGGGGCTTTGGAGCTGCTAACCAGATTCGAACTGGTGACCTCGTCCTTACCAAGGACGTGCTCTACCACCTGAGCCATAGCAGCGTCTGGCGCCGACATTTGCGGCGGATATTATTATAGCAACCGCGCGCGCGGTTGTCAATCTTTTTTTGGCAAAGGCGGGATTTTTCCGGCGGCGGACGGCGGCGCGCGGTCGTGCTTTGTACGGCGATGGAAACGGCGGTTTGCATAAACCGCGGCAAAAGCGGGCATAAAACCCATGAAAAACCGCGCCCGGACGGGGTTTTCCGGCAAAATCCGCTTGCAACGGCTGTTGAAACCGTGTATAATGAAGATACAAATTATGCTAAATTGCGGGATTTTGCGTACAAAAAATGCCCGAAAACGGGGGACCTCGCCGCGCCGCCGCTTCGGCGAGCGACTTTCGGGCGTTTGCTTTTCGTAAAAATTTCAGTCAGGAGGAAACAGACCGTGGGCGGAGACTTGCATTGCCACACCAAACTTTCAGACGGCTCCCTTGGGATTGAAGACCTCATTTCCCTGGCCAAACGCAGCAATGTTTCGACCATTGCCATCGCCGACCTCGACTGCCTGGCGGGCACCGTCCGCGGCAAGATTATCGGCGAGCGGCTCGGCGTGCAGGTCATTCCGGGCGTGGAGCTTTCCGCTTCGGACAAGGCGACCGGCGCGCGCGTACACATCCTCGGCTATCTCAACGAATTCCCCGACCGGCTCGAGGGCCTTTGCCACCGCAACTCCCTGGCGCGCAAAAAGGCGGCGCATTTCATGATGCTGCAGGTTGCGAAGCTCTATCCCGTCAGCACGGAATTCATCGTCAAATGCGCGACGGGCTCAACCAACATTTTCCCGTCGCATATTATGCAGGCGCTTGTGGAATGCGGCTGTGCGGACTCGCTGTACGGCGAGCTGTACCAAAAGCTCTTTTCCCCTGGCGCGCCGGGCAGCGTCTATACCGCGCCGAAATTCCCGGACGCCGCGGAGGTCGTGGACGCCGTGCACGCGGCGGGCGGCATCGCGGTGCTGGCAAGCCCCGCGGCCGACGGCAGCCTCGAGGTCCTGCCCCGCCTTTTGGAGCACGGGCTCGACGGGCTGGAGGTCTGGCACCCCTCGGCGGACGCGGCAACGTCGGACTCGCTTAAAAAGCTTGCGGCAAAGCACAAGCTGCTTTGCGTCGGCGGAACGGGCTTCCGCGGGCTGTACAGCCCCGCGCGCGTGCGCGTAGGCGAGGTGGAAACGCCGGACGACGCGCTGCAGAAGCTGCTCGGGTACAAGGCGCGGCAAAAGCGCCTCGCAAAAAAGGCGGCGAAGGCCGCCGCACAGGGCGCGGACTGACCGCGCGGGAGGTCTCCCATGGAAGACAGCGACATCAAAATTTTCGGCGCGCAGCCGAAGCCGGACGAGGAAGCGGACGAGCTGCGGCTGATTCGGCAAATGGAAACGCAGCGCGCCAACGGCAATATAGACAAGGCCGCGAAGCTCGGCGACTACCTTTCGGACATTTTCTTAAACGAGGACGAACTGCTGCGCCGCCTGTCGGCGGAGGTCGGCGCGCTCGACTACCCGGCCGCGGTCATCCACCAAATCAAGATTCTGATGTTCTTCGCGGCGGAATACTGCATCAACCGCGAGCTGCCGAACACCATCCTCAAAAGCACCGCCATCAACGCGCTGTACGGCAACATCAAGTACGGCGACGCGGCGTTTTACGAGGAGTTTTCCGACGGCGGCGAATACAGCTTTTACTACCTCGCCATGCGCAAGGAAACGCGCAACGTCCTGCAGGAGATTGGCCGCACGTTTTCGATGCTCTGCGGCAAGGAGGACGACCCGGCGTTTGTGGAGCTGGGGCGGCGGCTTTTCAACCTCACCGAGGAAGAGGTCGAGAACATCATCCAGATTTTTGACTTCAAGACAATGTAAAAGCAGAGACGGTTCCGTGCCGTTTCAGCTGAGACCGGACAGGGGACGGTTCTGTGTCGCTGCGACACAGAACCGTCCCCTGTCTTACCCTGTCTTAATACCGCCACCACTTTTCCGAATGATACGCCGGTCTGCCGTCCGCATAATAAGCGTCCTGCAGGCTTTCCTGGGGATTGTCCTCCTCCAACGGGTCATCCGAGCCGTCGGCATACGTTTCAGAAATTTTCTCCTCTTTCCCGCACACAAAAATATTTTTGTAATCAAAATAATCCACGTATCGCGTGCTCAGGAAAATCGTCACTTCCGCCACATATTTTCCCCCGTCCCGCTCTACGATGTGCACCGGATGGATTTCGAAAACCAAAATCGTGCCCACTACGCTTGCGCCCAACGCGGCGACCCACGCAAGCGACAGAAGCACGGCGGCCGCCGTACACAACATGGATGTCCGGACGCGCAACGTTTCCTTCGCGACCCGGGAAAGGCGATACACCCCGTAAAGCAGCAGCGCCAGCGCCCAAACCGCCGAAAGGATTCCAACGGTCTGGGAGACATAGCGCGTAAACTTCAGTCCGAACAGCCCGAGTATGGCGTTTAACCCGAAATAAAGCGCCACTACCGCCGCCCACGCCCCTGCGGCAATCCACCCCTTCTTCGTTTTCCGCGTCCTTGCCGCTTCTGTCTCTTTTTTCACACCCGTACGCTCCTTAGGTCCCGACCGGGCAGGGGACGGTTTTGCGCCGCTGCGGCACAGAACCGTCCCCCGTTCTACTTTCACGTTATTTCGCTTTCCCCTGGAACAGCGCGGCGAACAGCGAGCCGATGTACATGAAGAAATCGGCGCTTCTGCGGTCGCGGAAATAATTCGCCACGAGTTCGATGCGGTCACGCATGGTTTTCATCGCGCTTACCCCTTTACCACCAGGTTCACAAGCTTGCCGGGGACGTAGATTTCCTTAACGACGGTCTTGCCGGCCAAGAACGCCTGCGTCTTTTCGTCCGCTTTGGCGGCGGCGATGGCGTCGGCGGCGGCGCAGTCGGCGGAAACGGTCAGCTTCGAGCGCAGCTTGCCGTTGACCTGCACGGCGATTTCAATCGCCGCGTCCACGCACTTTGCTTCGTCGTAATCCGGCCACACGCCGTCTTTCGCCAGCATTTCGCCGTAGCCGAGCTTTTCCCAAAGCTCCTCGCAGACGTGCGGCGCGAAGGGGTCGAGCAGCAAAAGGAAGGTGCGCAGCTCCGCGCGGTTGATGCTGCCCGCGTCGTAAACGGCGTTTAAGAGCGTCATCATCGCGGCGATGGCGGTGTTGTACTTGAGCTGCTCGATGTCCTCCGAGACCTTTTTGACGGTCTTGTGGAACGCGCTTTCGAGCGCCTCGGAATACGCGTCGCCGTCAGCGAGCATCGTCTGCAAATTCCAGACGCGGTCAATGAAGCGCTTGCAGCCCTTGACGCTGTTTTCCGACCAGGGCGCGGCCTTTTCGTAGTCGCCCATAAAGAGCACATAGGTGCGCAGGACGTCCGCGCCGAAGCTGTCGACGACCTCGTTGGGGTCGATGACGTTGCCGCGGGATTTCGACATTTTCACGCCGTCCGGCCCTAAAATCAGCCCCTGCGCGGTGCGTTTCGCATACGGCTCGGGACAGGGCACGACGCCGATGTCGTAAAGGAAGCGGTGCCAGAACCGCGAATAGATTAAGTGGCGGGTGACGTGCTCCATGCCGCCGTTGTACCAGTCGACGGGCAGCCAGTATTGCAGCTTGTCGTAATCGGCGAGCGCCTTGTCGTTGTGCGGGTCGCAGTAGCGCAGGAAATACCAAGACGACCCCGCCCACTGGGGCATGGTGTCGGTCTCGCGCTTGGCGTCGCCGCCGCATTTCGGGCACTTGCAGTGGACAAAGCTGTCGATTTTGGCAAGCGGGCTTTCGCCGTCCGAGCCGGGCTCGAAATTTTCGACGGCGGGAAGCCGCAGCGGCAGCTCCTCATACGGCACGGGAACCATGCCGCATTTCGGGCAGTGGACAATCGGAATCGGCTCGCCCCAGTAACGCTGGCGGTTAAAGGCCCAGTCCTTCATCTTGTACTGCACGCCGCCCTCGCCGAGCCCCTGTTCGGTCAGGTAGGCAATCATCCTGGCGATGGAGTCCGCCTTATTCGTAAGGCCGTTTAAGAAGCCGGAGTTGACCATTTCCCCGTCGCCGGCGTAGGCCTCTTTTTCCACATTGCCGCCCTTGATGACCTCCACGACGTCGATGCCGAATTTGCGCGCAAACTCCCAGTCGCGCTGGTCGTGCGCGGGCACCGCCATAATCGCGCCGGTGCCGTAGCCCATCATGACGTAGTCGGAAATGTAAACGGGAATCTCTTTCCCGTTGACGGGATTGACGGCGGAAAAGCCCTCGAGCTTTACGCCGGTTTTGTCCTTTACCAGCTGCGTGCGCTCAAACTCGGTCTTTTTGGCGCATTCGGCGCGGTAGCTTTGCACCGCGTCCATGTTGCCGATTTTTTCGGCGTACTTGTCGATAAGCGGGTGCTCGGGCGCCATGACCATAAAGGTCACGCCGAACAGCGTGTCCGGGCGGGTCGTGTAAACGCGCAGCGTTTCGGGCGTGTCCTTAAGGCGGAAGTTGACGAACGCGCCGCGGGACTTGCCAATCCAGTTGACCTGCTGCTGCTTGACGTTCGGCAGGTAATCGACCGTCTCGAGCCCCTCTAAGAGCTTGTCGGCGTATTCGGTGATGCGCAGATACCAGACGTCCTTGGACTTCTGCACCACGTCGCTGTGGCAGATGTCGCACTTGCCGCCCTGCGAATCCTCATTCGAAAGGACGACCTTGCACGACGGGCAGTAGTTGACAAGCGTTTTGTCGCGGAACGCAAGCCCGTGCTCGAACATCTTTAAGAAAATCCACTGCGTCCACTTGTAGTAGCCCTCTTCGGTCGTGTCGATAACGCGCGTCCAGTCGAACGAAAAGCCGACCTTTTTAAGCTGCGAGGTGAATTTCGCAATGTTCGTGTCGGTCACCCTGCGCGGGTGGATGCCCGTTTTAATGGCGTAGTTTTCCGTCGGCAGGCCGTACGCGTCGAAGCCGATGGGGAACAGCACGTTGTAGCCCTGCAGCCTCCGCTTGCGCGAGAGGACCTCGAGGCCGCTGTAGGCCTTGATGTGGCCGACGTGCATCCCCGCGCCCGACGGGTAGGGGAACTCGACGAGGGCGTAATACTTCGGCTTTTCGGAATTGTCGGCGGCGTGGAACACGCCCGCCTCCTCCCAGCGCTTTTGCCATTTGGCTTCGGCGGCTTTAAAATCGTAATCCATTGCTTTCACCCTTTGCTGGAATAGATACTCGTTTTACGCGGTCACCCAGGCGGACAAATCCACCGGCTGCGCGTCGCCCCAGAGCTTTTCGAGCGCGAACTGCTCGCGTTCGGCCGGGGTAAAGATATGGACGACCAGGCTTTTGTAGTCGAGCAGAATCCAGCCGGTCGTCTTGCCCTCTATGTGGTCGGGGACAACGCCCAGCGCCGCAAGCTTTTCCGCAAGCTCGTCGGCAAGCGCGCGGATGTGCGTCGTGGACGTGCCGGTCGCAAGCAGGAAATAGTCGGCGAGCGCGCTTACGTCGCCGATGGCGAGCGCGCAAAGGTCCATGCCCTTTTTCGCGTCTAAAATTTTTACGGCGTTTTCAAGCATTGCCTTGGGTTCCATGTAAGGCGTTTCATCCTTTCTGTTCGCTTTGTTCCGTAAGCGCCAGCGCCGCGTCGTTGTATGCGCCGATGCTGTCGGGGTCGACGGGGCGCGCGGCGCAAAGCAGCTCCTGTATCGTAAACTGCAGCCCCTCGACGACGGCCGCGTCCAGAGACTGCGCGGCGGTTTCGCGCATATGGCCGACGCCGGGGTAGTCGCGGTCCTCGGAAATGAAATCCGCAATAAACACGACCTTTTCGAGCGTCGTCATGCCCGCGCGGCCGGTGGTATGGTAGCGCACCGCCGACAAAATCTCCTCGTCGGTCACGTGCAGCGCGGTGCGCAGATACGCCTCCCCGGCTATCGCGTGCCACGTTTTCGGGCTCGCGCGGCGGGCGGCTGTGAGCATTATACCATTGTCCGCAAAGAAATTCAACAGGTCCGCCGGCGGCGTGTTCTTCATCACGTCGTGCACAAGCCCCGCCGTGTACGCCTTTTCCTCGTCCCCGCCGTACTGCGCGGCAAGCGTTCGGGCGCTTTCGGCGACGCACAGCGAATGGTGCAGGCGGTACGCGTCGAGCTTCGTTTGGAGCACCTCTAAAAATTCAGCGTTGCGCTTTGTATCCATACAATCCCTTTTCCCGAATATAGCGTTCGACCCCGGCCGGCAGATACCGGCTCATGTCCGCGCCGGCGGCAAGCGCCGCCCGCAGCGCGGTGGAGCTTATCTCCAGCGGCTCGGCCGCAAGAAAACGCAGGTGCTCGCCCGCGCGGTCCTTGACGTATACGCGCAGCTGCGAAAAGGCGTAGCCGCGCAGGGCCTTTAAATCGTCGGCGGTCTGCCGCGACGCGACGCAGAGCGTGCAGCGCTCGAAAATCTCGCGCCAGCGATACCACTTGTGGAAGCACAAAAACATATCCGAGCCCATCAGCAGATACAGCTCGGCCTGCGGGTATTTTTCCGTAAGCGTGCGGACGGTATAGACCGTGTAGCTGTCGCTCGGGCGGGCAATCTCCATATCGCTGACGGTGCAGCGCGGGCCCGAAAACGCGAGCCTGCACATTTCGAGCCGCTCGGCGTCGAGCGCCAAATCCTCGCAGATTTTGTGCACGGGGCGCTTGTCGGGGACGACGAACACCCGGTCGAAGGCGATTTCGCTTTCGGCCGCCTGCAAAAGCCGGACGTGGCCGAGATGCGGCGGGTTGAATGTCCCGCCGTACAGCGCGATTTTTTCGGCGCTCATTTGCGCGCCCGCTTTTCTTTTTCGTGCAGCTTTTCGCTGTAGCGGTAAAAGACCATGCTGCCGCCGACCACCGAAACGACCTCGGCGCGCGTCGCTTCGGCGAGCGTGTCGGCGAGCGCATACGGCTTTTCGGGCGCGGATTCCAAAAGCACCTTTAATTTTACAAGCTCCCGCGCGGTCAGCGCGTCGTCGAGCTGGGTAATGAGCGCGGGCGAAACGCCGCCCTTGCCCACCTGGAAAAGCGCGGGCAGGCCGTTGGCCTGTGCGCGCAGCGCGGCGCGTTGTTTGGATGTCATAGCGTCTTATTTCCTTTCGTTTGCGTCAAGATAGGCGGGCAGCGCGGCCGCAAGCTTGCGCAGCGCGTTGCCCCGGTGGCTTATCGCGTCCTTTTGCGCCGCGGTAAGCTCGGCAAAGGACCGGCCGCCGACGTAAAACAGCGGGTCGTAGCCGAAGCCGCCCGCGCCGCGCGCAGAGCGGCCGACCACGCCTTCGCACACGCCCTCGACCGTGCATTCGCGCCCGTCGGGGAACACGCAGGCGACGGCGCTGACAAAGCGCGCGGTGCGCTTTTCGTCCGGGACGTCCCGCAGCAGCCCCAAAAGCTTTTCGTTGTTCTTTTCGTCGTTGCCGTGCTCGCCGGCAAAGCGCGCGGAATACACGCCGGGCGCGCCGTCGAGCGCGTCCACGCAAAGCCCGGAATCGTCCGCAATACAGGGCATGGCGCCCTCTTTGCAGCCCGCGCGGGCCTTTAAAAGCGCGTTTTCCAAAAAGGTCGTGCCGGTTTCCTCGACGTCGGAAAGGTCGACGCCCGCCTCGTCGGCGGTCAGCACGTGTACGCCCAGGGGCGACAAGATGCGCTGCAGCTCGTCGCGCTTTTTCAGATTATGTGTGGCGATTAAAAAATCCAAAGCGTCTCTTCTCCTTTTTCGGCTTCTTGTCCGCGCCGCTTACCGGCGCTTCCGGTTCCACGCCCGAAACTCCGTCTTCAGAAGCTGCGTCTGCGGTACCGGCACGCCCCGCTTCGGGTGCAGCGGCGTCCGCCGGTACGCGGTCGGGTGCGTTTTCGGGTTCCGGTCGTGCTGCGGCTCCCTGTCGAACGCCCGAAACGTCCGAAACGCCAGCTTCCACATCCGTTTTCTCCAGGTCTTCATCGGCTTGCTCCTCGGTCTCGTCCTTTTGTTCAAACAGGCTTACGGCAAACGCCTGCGGGTCGAACGGCTGCAGGTCGTCGACCTGCTCGCCCACCCCGATAAATTTGACGGGGATGCCCAGCTCGTTTTTGATGGCGAGCACCACGCCGCCGCGCGCCGTGCCGTCGAGCTTGGTGAGCACGATGCCGGTTATCTCGGCGACGTTTTGGAACTCGCGCGCCTGGTTGACGGCGTTCTGCCCCGTGGTCGCGTCGAGCACCAAAAGCACCTCGCGGTCGGAATAGGGCAGCTCGCGGTCAATCACGCGGTAGATTTTCGCAAGCTCGTCCATCAGGTTTTTCTTGTTGTGCAGCCGCCCCGCGGTGTCGATAATCACGATGTCGCAGTCGCGCGCCTTGGCGGCGCTGACGGTGTCGAACACCACGGCGGCCGGGTCCGCGCCCTCGGCGTGCTTGACAAGCTCCGCGCCCGCGCGCTCGGCCCAGACGGCGAGCTGGTCAATCGCCGCCGCGCGGAAGGTGTCCGCCGCGCCCAGGATTACGCGCTTGCCCTCCGCCTTGTACCGGGCGGCAAGCTTGCCGATGGTCGTGGTCTTGCCCACGCCGTTGACGCCGATAACCAGCACCACGCTCGGGACGGTGACAAGGCCCATGTCCTCGCCGCCCTCCAAAAGCTCGGCGACAATCTCCTGCATCGCCCGCTTGACGGCCGCCGCGCCGCGCAGCCGCTTTTCCGCCACGCGTTTGCGCAGGCGGTCCGTAATTTCCACGGCCGTGGGCACGCCCACGTCGCCCATGACAAGGATTTCCTCGAGCTCCGCGTACAGGTCGTCGGTAATCTCGCCGCCGTCCGCGAACAGGCTGTCAATGGCCCCCGCCATTTTGCTGCGGGTCTTGGAAAGCCCGAAATTTATCTTGCTGAAAATGCCCATGCGCCTTCACCCTTTTCCAGTTTTTGCATATGTATGCCGCCCGTCAGGCAAGCCCCAATTCCTTCGCCATTTCGGCGGTCTTGAGCTCCAAAAGCTTCGACACGCCGCTCTCCTGCATCGTCACGCCGTACAGCACGTCCGCTTCCTCCATCGTCCCGCGGCGGTGCGTGATAAGGATGAACTGCGTGTTCTTCGTCATGCGCCGCACGTACTGCGCGTAGCGCGAGACGTTGACGTCGTCGAGCGCCGCTTCGACCTCGTCGAAAATGCAGAACGGCGCGGGCGTGACCTTTAAGATGGCGAACAGCAGGGAAATGGCCGCAAGCCCCTTTTCGCCGCCGGAAAGCGGTTCGATGCTCTTTAAATTCTTGCCCGGCGGCTGGACCTTGATTTCAATCTCGCATTCCAGCACGTCGTGCTCGTCGGAAAGCAGCAGCTGCGCGCTGCCGCCGCCGAACAGCTCGACAAACGTTTCGCCGAACGCGCGGTCGATTTGCCGAAAGCGCGCCGTAAACTGCGCCGCCATACGCTCGGTCAGCTCGCCGATGAGCCGCAAAAGCTCCGTGCGCGAGCGCTCGACGTCGGAAACCTGCCCCGACAAAAAGGCGTACCGCTCGGAAACCTCTTTGTATTCTTCAATCGCCGCAACGTTGACCGAGCCGAGCGCGCGAATCTGCCCTTTCAGCTCCGCCAGACGCTTCGACGCCGCCTGGTGGTCGTCGAGCCGGATGTCAAGCGCCGCCGCTTCCCGGCGGGTCAGCTCGTATTCCTCATACAGCTTCGCGATAAGGTCGTCGTACTCCTTGCGCATGGCGGCCTTGCGCTCCTCCAGTCGGGCGAGCTCGCCGCTCAGGCGTTCGCGTTCCTCGGCCTTTGCGCGCTCGAGCGTGCGCAAATCGTTCTGCTTTTTCGTCAGCGCGTCGCGCTCGGCCATGTGCGCCTCCACCCTTGCGCGGACGTCCGCGTTCGACTGCCGCAGCGCTTCGGCGTTCGCCCGCAGCGCCTCGATGTTCGCGCGCAGGTCCTCGTTTTTCTGCTGATAGTCCGCTATCTCGCCGTCGAGCGCGGCGCGCTTGTCCGCGTGGCCGCTCAGGCGGTTTTCGAGATGCTGCAAATCGTCGCGCGCGGATTGGGCGTCCTTTTCGAGCGTCAGGCTTTGCAGCCGCAGGGCGGCCGCCTTTTGGGACAGCGTCTCGCGCGCTTCTATAAGCGCGGCGCTGTCGCCGGTCAGCTTTTCGAGCGCGGCCTCCTTTTCGGCAAGCTGCGCCTGCAGGTCCCCGAGCGCCTTGCGCGCTTCGGCGGCGTTCTGCAAAATCCGGTCGGCGCGCGCGCGCAGGGTCTCCTTTTCCGTGACAAGCTCCTCCACGGCGCCAAAAACGCCGGCGAGCTTGTCGGCGGCAAGCTTTTCCTCGCCCTCGCGGCGAATCTTCTCCTCGCCCGCGCGCAGCAGGTCGCCCTGCGCCCCGTCGAGCTGGGCCTTGGCGGCGGCGGCGTCCTCGGTCAGCGTCTTTTCGTCGAGCCGCAGGGTCTGCAGCTCCGTTTCGGCGGCGGCAATCGCCTTTTTCAGGCGTTCAATCTCGTTGCCGCGGCTTAAAATGCCGACGCTCTGGGCGCGCGAGCCGCCGGTCATCGAGCCGCCCGCGTTGATAACCTGGCCGTCGAGCGTCACAATGCGGAAGCGGTAGTTGTACTGCTTCGCCATGGCAATCGCGGCGTCCATATCCTCGGCGACGACGGTGCGCCCGAGCTGGGCGCGGATGACGTCGCGGTACTGCGCGTCCGCCGACACAAGCTCGTCGGCCATGCTGACAAAGCCGTAGCGGTCCTCGAGCCCCGTTTCGCGGAACTCGCGCGGGCGCACGGCCGAAAGGGGCAAAAACGTCGCGCGGCCGGCGTTCTTTTCCTTCAAAAACGCAATGGCGCGCTTCGCGTCCTGGTCCGTTTCGGTGACGATATGCTGCACCGCCGCGCCCAGCGCCGTTTCGACGGCGGTCGTGTACTTCGGCTTGACGGAAATCAGCTGGGACAGCGGCCCGTGGACGCCGCGCAGCGCGCCCTGCTTTGCGGCGCGCATGACGGCGCGCACCGCGCCCTGGTAGCCCTCCATGTTTTTCTCCAGGTCCGAAAGCAGCCGCACGCGGTCCTGCGTTTTTTGCAGCTCGCGCTCTTTTTCCTGCAAGGCGCCGCGCAGCGCCTCCGCTTTTTTCGCGCGCGAGGCGTAGCGCATCGTATAGCCGTCCATCGCGTTTTGCAGCGCGGAAAGGGTCTCTTCGGTTTCTGCAAGCGCCGCCGCGGCCGCTTCGTGCGCGGCCTTGAGCGACCGGTAATGCGCCTGCCGGCTGCCCAGGGTCTCGTCAATCTGCCGGATGCGCGTCTCAATCTCCTCAACCGAGGAATTCGCCGTCTCCGCGACGACGCGGTCGTCGGCAATCTGCACGGACAGCGCGGAAACCGCCGCCGAAACCGCCGCCGCCTCTTCTTTGGCGCGGGTGCTTTCCAGAAGCCGCGCCTCCTGCTCGGCGGTCAGGGCGGCAAGCTCGGCTTCGCAGGCGGCGCGCGCCTGCTCGCTCGCTTCAATCGCGGCCTTCGCCTCTGCAATGCGCGTATCCAGGTGGCGGTTCGTCTCCTCCTCCTCGGCGCGGTCGCGCAGCAGGCGTTCAATCGCCTCTTCGTTGTGGCGGATGGAGGTCTCCTCCACCTGCACCTGCGCCTCCAGCGCGGCGGCCTGCTCTTCGGCCTTTGCGCCCTCGGCGCGAATCGTCTCAATCTGCACCAGCAGCGCCTGCACGTCCTCGGCGGCCTTGTCAATCTGCGCGCCGAGGTCGTCGAGCTGCTTTGCCGCCTCTGCGTGCTGCGCCTCGGCGGTCGCAATCTTATGCGACTGCTCGCGCAGGCGGTCGTCCGTGCGGTCAATCGTATACAGCCACAGCCCGATTTCGAGCTGCTTTTTTTCTTCGGCGAGCGTCAAAAACTTCTGCGCCTTTTCGCTTTGCGCCTTCAGCGGGCCGACGCGCCCTTCGAGCTCCGACAGGATATCGCGCAGGCGCACCAGGTTTTCCTCCGCGGCCGCCAGACGCTTGTTCGCGTCGTTGCGGCGGTAGCGGAAATGGGAAATGCCCGCCGCCTCCTCGAGCATATCGCGGCGTTCGCCCGCCTTGCCGGAAACCAGCTCCGCAATGCGCCCCTGCCCGACCAGGGAGTACCCGTCGCGGCCGAGGCCCGTGTCCATGAACAGCTCGTTGACGTCGCGCAGGCGCACCGTCTCGCCGTTGATACCATATTCGCTTTCGCCCGAACGGTAATACCGGCGCGTCACCGAAACCTCGTCGGTCTCGCGCTGCAGGGCGCGGTCGCGGTTGTCAAAGCGCAGCGTCACCTCGGCAAAGCCCTTCTGGCGGCGGGTGTCCGTCCCCATGAAGATGACGTCCTCCATTTTCGAGCCGCGCAGGCTTTTGGTGGACTGCTCGCCGAGCACCCAGCGCACCGCGTCGGAAATATTGCTCTTGCCGCTGCCGTTCGGGCCGACGACAGCGGTAATGCCCTTGTCAAATTCCAGCACGGTCTTGTCCGGGAAGGACTTGAACCCCTGCATTTCCAGCGACTTTAAAATCATGTATCCGTATCCTTCTGCGTAGTTTTCCAAACAGACTTATCTTTTCTATTGTACAACGAAACCCGATTTCCTGCAACGCTTTTATAGCCCCATAAGCTCCAGCGCCTGCCGCGCGGCGGCCTGCTCCGCCTTTTTCTTGCTCGGGCCGCTGCCGCGCCCTAAGACGTTGCTGTTCAAATGCACCTCGACCGTAAAATGCTTGTCGTGGTCGGGCCCGGATTCCGAAACGACCACATATTCGAGCGTTTCGCCGGGGTTTTGCTGCGTGACCTCCTGCAGGGTCGTTTTGTAATCGCGGAACACGGGCTTGGCCTCGACGTACGGCCCGACATACCGCAGCACGAACGGCTTGACCGCCTCCATGCCGCCGTCGAGGTACATGGCGGCGATAACCGCCTCAAACGCGTCGGAAAGCACCGACGCGCGCGTGCGCCCGCCCGTGCGTTCCTCGCCCTTGCCCAAAAGCAGGAATTCCCCGAGCCCGAGCTGCTTTGCGTAGACGTCCAGGGATTTTTCGCACACCGCGTAGGCGCGCAGGCGCGTCAGCTCCCCCTCGGGCACGCCCTTGTGCTCGGAAAACAGGTATTCCGCCGTGATGAAGCCCAGCACCGAATCGCCCAAAAACTCGAGCCGTTCGTTGTCGCCGGGGGCGTTCTGCTCGTTGGCGTAGGAGGAGTGGGTCAGCGCGCGGGTCAAAAGCGCGGGGTTCTGAAAGGTATAGCCGAGCTTTTCCTCGAGCGCCTTATTGCGCTGCGTCATGCTGCATCGCCTCCCGAATTTTTTCCGGCACGTCGGCCTCGACGCACATCGCCGCCTGCCGCAGCGCGCTTTGGAACGCGTATGCGTCCGACGAACCGTGCGCCTTGATAACCGGCTTTTGCACGCCCAAAATCGGCGCGCCGCCGTATTGCTTGTAGTCGAGCGTCCTGCGGAAGTCCGCCATGCCGGACTTCACGCCGAGGTAGGAGAGCATGGTCAGCGGGTTCTTTTTGAACATGGCCTTGATTTTGCCCGCCATCATTTTCGCGACGCCCTCATAGGTTTTTAACAGGATGTTGCCCGTAAAGCCGTCCGCCACAACGACGTCCGCCGCGCCCAGCGGGATGTCGCGCGCCTCGACGTTGCCGATAAAGCGGATACCCTCCATTTCGGACAGCGCCCGGTAGGTCTCCTGCCGCAGCGTGTCGCCCTTGGACGCTTCGGTCCCGATGTTCGCAAGCCCCACGCGCGGGGACTCGACCCCGAGCACGCGGCGCATATAGATGTCGCCGAGCTTCGCAAAGCAGCAGAGCATCGGCACGCTGCCCTCGGCGTTCGCGCCGGTATCGACCAGAATAAAGGGCTTGTCCGCCGTCGGCATCACCGCCCCGAGCGCGGGCCGCTTGACGCCCCGGATGCGCTTGACGAGGAACGTCGCGCCCACCAGCAGCGCGCCCGTGCTGCCGGCCGAAACAAAGGCGTCGCCCCGGCCCTCGGCGAGCGCGCGCAGGCCCACCGCCATGGAGGAATCCCGGCCCGCCTTTAAAAGCGCGGTGGGCTGCTCCTCCATGGAAAACACGCCGTCGGCGTGCAGGATTTTCATGCCCGAAAGGTCAAGCCCCTCTTGCTCGGCGCAGGCTTTGATTTTCTGCGTGTCGCCGACGAGGGTAATCTCATAGCCGTAGGCCTTCTGCGCCGCCGCGCAGCCCTTTAAAATTTCCAGCGGCGCGTTGTCGCCGCCGAAAGCGTCCGCCAAAAGTCTCATTCGCCCATTGCCTCCTTGTAGTCCGCCAGCGCCGCGAGCGCGCGCGACGCCAGCGCCGCATACCGCGCGGCCTTGTCCCTGATGCGCGCGTCTAAGGGCGGCAGAATCCCGAAATTCGCGCCCATGGGCTGAAAATTCGCCACGGACGGGTCGCTGATGTAGCGTGAAAGCGCGCCCATCATTGTGGTTTCGGGCAGCAAAAGCGGGGGCTTGCCCGCAAGCGCGCGTGATGCGTTGACGCCGGCGAGAATCCCCGACGACGCGGACTCCATATACCCTTCCACGCCCGTTATCTGCCCGGCGAAATAGATGCGCCGGTCTGCGCGCAGCGAAAAGTCCGCAGAAAGCAGCCGCGGCGAATCCAAAAACGTGTTGCGGTGCATGACCCCGTAGCGCGCGAACTGCGCGTCGTGCAGCGCCGGAATCATCGAAAACACGCGCTGCTGCTCGCCGAACTTCAGGTTCGTCTGAAAGCCGACCAGGTTGTACAGCGTCCCGGCGGCGTTCTCCTTGCGCAGCTGCAAATTCGCCCAGGGCCGGCGGCCGGTCTGCGGGTCCACAAGCCCCACGGGCTTCATCGGGCCGTAGCGAATCGCGTCGTGCCCGCGGGACGCGAGCGCCTCAATGGGCATACAGCCCTCGTACACGTCGCGCCGCTCGTCAAAGCTGTGCGTTTCGGCGCGCGCGGCGCCGGTCAGCGCCTTGTAAAACGCCTCGTACTCGGCCTTGTTCATCGGGCAGTTGAGATAGTCGTCCGCCCCGCCGCGGTCGTAGCGCGACTGCGCAAAGGCGTACTGCCGGTCGACGCTGTCGGCCGTCACGATGGGCGCCGCCGCGTCGTAAAACGAAAGGCCGTCCGCGCCGGTCAGCGCGCGGATGGTTTCGGCGAGCGCGTCGGACGCGAGCGGCCCCGCGGCGACGATAACGACGTCCGCGTTTTCGGGCAGCGACACGACCTCCTGCCGGTGGACGGTGATGCCGGCGGCGCCCTCCGTTTTTTCGGTGATATAGGCGGAAAACAGGTCGCGGTCCACCGCGAGCGCGCCGCCCGCCGGGACGCGGGTTTTGTACGCCGCCTCCACGCAAATCGAGGAAAACGACGCCATCTCCGCCTTTAAAAGCCCCGCCGCCGAATTTTGCCGCTCGGCCTTCAGGGAGTTGGAGCACACAAGCTCCGCAAACCCCGCCGACCGGTGCGCCGGGGAAAAGCGCTGCGGCTTCATTTCGTAAAGGTCGACGCGCACGCCGCGCTTTTGCAGCTGCCACGCCGCCTCCACGCCCGCAAGCCCCGCGCCGATAACCGCCGCCCGCATCCTTACGCCTCCGCCTCGTCCTTTTTCCTGCGCTTGCGCTCCGCCTTGCGCGAATAGCCGCAAGCCTCGTCCTCACAGACGATAAGACCGCCGCGCCGCTTGAACAGCGATTTGCCGCACTGCGGGCAGGTTTCGTCCGTGGGCACGTCCCAGGTCATGAAATTGCAGTCCGGGTAGTGGTCGCAGCCGTAGAACGTATAGCCGCGCTTGCTCTTTTTCTGGATAACCCTGCCGCCGCACTTCGGGCAGCGCGCCGCCGTTTCCACAACCAGCGGCTTGGTGTTTTTGCATTCCGGGTAGCCCGGACAGGCTAAGAACTTGCCATACCGGCCGGTCTTGACGACCATCATGCGGCCGCACTTTTCGCAGGGGATGTCCGTGACGTCCTCCTGCAGCTGAATCTTCATGCCCTGGGTCTTTTCCTTCGCCTTTTTCAGCTCCTCGTCGAAGCCGTCGTAAAACGCGTGCAGCATCGCGACGTAATCCACCTCGCCGTGCTCGACGCGGTCGAGGTCGTTTTCCATGTTCGCGGTGAATTTCACGTTGACAATGTTCGGGAACTGCTCCTTAAGCAGCTTCGTGACCGCCTCGCCGAGCTCGGTGGGCTTGAGCTGCTTCTGCTCGCGCGTGACGTACTCGCGCCCGGTGATGGTGGAAACAATGGAGACATAGGTGCTCGGCCGGCCGACGCCCGTCTCCTCCAGCTTTTTGACCAGCGACGCCTCGGTATAGCGCGCGGGCGGCTGGGTAAAGTGCTGGTTGCCGCCGAGGTCTTTGAGCTTGAGCGCGTCGCCCGCCGTCAGCGCGGGCAGGGCGGACTCGTCCTCTTCCTCCTCGTCGGTGCCGGCGACGTACACCTTCGTGTAGCCGTCAAAGCGCACGGTATAGCCCGCCGCGGTAAACAGGCAGTATCTGCCCGCCGCCGCGTCCGCCGCGTTCGCCCCGTGGATTTCGGCGCGGACCGTGTCCTGCACGCAGTTCGCCATCAGGCTCGCCATGAAGCGCTTCCAGATAAGGGCGTACAGCTTGTACTGGTCCGCCGACAGGCTCGCCTTCGCCTGCTCGGGTGTGAGCGACGGGACGGTCGGGCGAATCGCCTCGTGGCCGTCCTGCGCGTTCGCGCGGCTCTTATAGTACCGCGGCTTTTCGGGCAGGTAGTTCCTGCCGTAGGTCGCTTCAATGAACGCGTTGCCCGCGGCGCGCGATTCCTCGGAAATGCGCAGGGAGTCGGTACGCATATAGGTGATAAGACCCATCGCGCCGTACCCCTCGACCTCGACGCCCTCATACAGCTCCTGCGCAATGCGCATGGTCCGCTTGCCCTGGAAGCCCAGCTTGCGCGAGGCCTCCTGCTGCAGGGTCGACGTCGTGAACGGCGGGGCGGGCTGGCGGCGGCGCGTCCCCTTTTTGACGCTCGCCACGGTGTAGGCGGCGTTTTCCAGCCGGGAAAGCACCGCGTTCGCCTGCGCCTCGGTCCGGATTTCAACCTTGCCGGTCTCGTCGCCCGCAAAGGCGGCCGAAAAGGCGCGGCGCGACGACGGCGCAAGGAATTTTGCGTCAATCGACCAGTATTCCTCCGGCCGAAACGCGCGGATTTCCTCCTCGCGGTCGACAATGAGCCGCAGCGCGACGGACTGCACCCGCCCGGCGGAAAGGCCGCGGCGAATCTTCTGCGAAACGAAGGGACTCAGCTTATATCCCACCAGCCGGTCCAAAATGCGGCGCGCCTGCTGCGCGTCGACCAGGTCCAGGTCGATTTTTTCGGGGTTCGCCATGCCCTTTTCGACGCCGGAACGGTTAATCTCGTTGAATTTGACGCGGTTCTTGTCGTTCATATCGAGCCCCAGCACCGTCGCCAGGTGCCAGGAAATGGCCTCGCCCTCGCGGTCCGGGTCGGTCGCAAGATAGACGCGGTCGGCCTTTTCGACCAGCGCCTTGAGCTCCTTGACCAGCTTTTCCTTGCCCTTGACAATCGCGTACTTCGGCGCAAAATCATGCTTGACGTCCACGCTGAGCTTCGCGGCGGGCAGGTCGCGGATGTGCCCGACGGACGCGGCAACCTTATAGCCCTGTCCCAGGTATTTTTGAATGGTTTTCGCCTTGGAGGGCGACTCCACAATCACAAGATTTGCCATATGAATCCTTCCTATATGCTTCTGTATTTTCTGCCCTCGGAAAGGGCCGCAAATCCATAAACTTCGAGCTCCGTCAGCGCCGCAAGGCACGTCCCGGCGGGCAGGCCGGCACGTTCGGAAAGGTCGTCGATGTGCACGCCCGCGGGCTCGAGCGCCGCGTAGACCTTTTGGGCGTTTTCGCTCAAGCTCTCGGGCAGCGCGCGTTTTTCGGCGGGCGCTGCGGCGGGCGGCTCGGCCCCGTGCGCGTTTTTCGGCGCGCGTGGCTTTGCGGCGGCGGTCAGCGGCTCGCGCGAGAGGGTCTCCGGCTGCTCGCCGTTTTCGCGCAGCAGCTCGCCGAAGCTCTTGTCCGGCACGTCGTGCAGCTCCCCGGGGAAGCGGGGCAGGTATTCCGCCAGCACGTCGCGCGGGGAAAAGACCGGAACCGCGCCGTCTCGAATCAGCCGGTTCGCCCCGGTAAAGGCGCTGGAAACCACGTCGCCCGGGACGGCGAACAGGTCGCGCCCCTGCTCGAGCGCACAGCGCGCGGTGATAAGCGAGCCGCTTTTTTCGCCGGCTTCAATGACGACCGTGCCCAGCGACAAACAGGAGATAATCCGGTTGCGCCGCGGGAACGTATAGCGCGACGCCGGGGCAAACGGCAGGAATTCACTGACGACCACGCCGTTTTGCGCAATGCGCTTGCGCAGGCCGACGTTTTCCCGCAGGTAGTCGGTCCCGAGCCCGCAGCCGAGCACGGCGACGGTTTTGCCGCCCTCTGCGCGCAGGGCGCCCTCGTGCGCGGCGCTGTCAATGCCGAGCGCCCCGCCGGAGACGATAACCGCGCCGGCGGACGCGAGCGTTTCGGTCAGCAGCGACGCGACCCGCACGCCGTACGCCGAGGCCCTGCGCGTGCCGACCACGGAGACGGCAGCCTTGCGCTCGAGCACCGTCACATCGCCCCAGGTAAACAGCACGGGCGGCATATCGCGCAGCTCCCAAAGCCGCCGCGGGTACCACAGCATATCGGGCGTCACGGGGAACCAGCCGTTTTCGCGGCAGGCTTCCAGCACCCCGCCGCATTCCGACGGGGAGACCCGGGACAGCGCCGCAATCTGCTTTGCCGTCATCAGCCCGCAGATGCGCCATTCCGACGCCCCCGCTTCATAGAGTTTCCGCGCAGAGCCGAAATATTGCAGCAGGTCCTGCAATACGGTCGAGCCGCCCAGGGTTTGCAGCAGCCAGACCCAGTAAATCGTATCTTCCATCAGGCACGCACCATTTCCCATATCAGGATGGCGGCGGCAGCCGCCGCGTTGAGCGATTCCGCGCGGCCGGCCATCGGGACGGTCAGCCTGCGGGCGCATTCGAGCGTTTCGGGCCGCACGCCGTTGGCCTCGTTCCCGACCACGACCACCGCCCCGCCGGAAAAGTCCGCCTGCTGGACCGGCAAGGCGGTTTTGTCCGGCACCGCGGCGAAAACCGGCAGCACCCGCGCGGCGGCGGCAAGCGTTTCGGAAACCGACGCCGCCTCCCAGACGGGCAGGCGCAAAAGCGCGCCCATCGACGCGCGCAGCGCCTTCGGCGAAAAGCGGTCGCACCCGCCGAACAGCAGGATGCCCGTAAGCCCCAGCGCCTCCGCCGTGCGGGCGGCCGCGCCGAGGTTCTGCGGGTTCTGCACGGCGTCGAGCGCAAGGTACCGCTCGCCCGCCGCGGGCGCAAACGGCCGCGTTTTCGGGAACGGCACCTCGGCAAACACACCCTGCGTCGTCACGGTATCCGAGAGCTTTTCGGCGACCGGGTCGGAGATGAGAAAAACCTCCTTCGCCCCGGACAGCAGCGCGTCCATGCGCGCGCCGCCCTTGTCCAGCGCCGTCTTCGTCACATACAGCGCGGAGAGGGTCCCGCCCGTTTCCACGCAGTCCGCGCACAGGCGCAGACCCTCGAGCACAAAGCGCCCGGCGTCTCTGCGCGCACCGGCGCTGTCGCGCAGGCGGCAAAAGGCCTGCACGCGTGCGTTTCGTCGGCTTTCCAGCGGCTGCGGCTGCATAGGCGCGCCCTCCCTTTTTGCGTTTCCCCCTGTCTTGAAAAAACGGAAACCACGCCCCCGCGTGCGCACGGGGCGTGGTTCTGGCTTATTGAAGCGCCGCTTTCGCCTGCTCGCACAGGGCGGTGAAGGCGGCGGGGTCCGCGATGGCAATCTCGGACAGCATCTTGCGGTTAAGCTCGACGCCCGCTTTTTTCAGCCCATTGACAAACGTGGAATAATTCATGCCGTTTTGCTTGCACGCCGCGGAAATGCGGGTAATCCACAGACGGCGGAAATCCCGCTTCTTCTGCTTGCGGCCGATATAGGCGTACTGGCCGGACTTCATGACCGCCTGCTTCGCGGTCTTGAAAAGGCGGCTCTTCGAGCCGTAGTAGCCCTTTGCCAGCTTCAGAACCTTATTTCTTCTCTTGCGCGTCATCATCGCGCCTTTCACTCGTGCCATTCGTAGTTACCTCCGTTGCTTTGCGCTTCTTATTTGTAGGGAATCAGGCGCTTAATCTGACGCTGGTTCGTCGTGTCGGCGACCGCCGTCTTGCGCAGGTTGCGCTTGCGCTTGGTGCTCTTCTTCGTCAGGATGTGCGACTTGTTCGCGTGCGCGCGGATGGGCTTGCCGTTTTTCGACAGCTTGAAGCGCTTTTTCGCTCCGGAATGGGTCTTGATTTTCGGCATTTCAAATTCCTCCTGATAAAATATGCTTACTTCAGCGGCGCTAAGAACATCAGCATCTGCCGGCCCTCCATTTTGGACGGCTTTTCGACAGTGGAAAAGTCCTTGCACGCTTCGGCAAATTTTTCCATCGTGCGGTGTCCGAGGTCCGGGTGCGCCATTTCGCGCCCGCGGAAGCGGATGGAAACCTTTACCTTGTTGCCCGCCTTTAAGAATTTTTCGGCGTGCTTTGCCTTCGTCTCAAAGTCATGCGTGTCAATGTTCAGCGACAGACGGATTTCCTTGAGCTCGACGGTTTTCTGGTTCTTGCGCGCTTCCTTGTCGCGCTTCGCCTTTTCAAACCGGTACTTGCCGTAATCCATGATTTTGCACACGGGCGGCTTCGCCGTCGGCGCGATTTTCACAAGGTCGAGGTTTTTTTCCTCCGCCATTTTGAGCGCATCGCGCGCGGACATGATGCCAAGCTGCTCGCCGCCTTCGCCGATGAGGCGCACCTCGCGGTCGCGTATCTGTTCATTGAGCTGCGGTTCTTTGGTACTGATTGCAAATCACTCCTTCAAAAATCAAAAAGCGCGAACGAAGAACGTCCACGCTTGACAACACGAGCCGAATGCCCTAAGGGGCGGCGCATATTGACCTGTTTTGTACGAAACGCACAGGTGAGAACGAACGCTCTTCTTTGTTTGCTTAGATACTATACCGCACTTTTTCCGTTTTGTCAACAGGAATTTTTGCGTCGGCGCGAACGCCGGGCGGGCTACGGCAAATGCGCACGCACACGCAGGGCGGGCTTACCCGGGCAGAATTCAGAGGTCAGATGTTAGAGGTCAGAAACGTAGGGCGGGGGCTTGCTCCCGCCGCAAAACCCAGCCCGGCAAGGACACATGTTTCGGCTGTGATGAAAACCAAAAGTCAGATATAACCCTTTCCTCCCTCTGACGGGCGCCGTCGCCGAAGCGCCGCCGGTGGCGGAAAAAGCGAGGCGAGGGCGGCGAAGCGGTCAAAATTTGCCCGCGCGTAAA
>DGYFJ06201__coassemble_564_pt1 | contig 47039 bp, 37 predicted proteins | sample DGYFJ06201__metabat2_low_PE_011 | metagenome-assembled genome bin DGYFJ06201
GGGACGGTTCTTTGTCGTTTCGACACAGAACCGTCCCCTGGCTGGTTATTTTTCCGCGCGGCTTGCTCCGTAAATCTGCACAAAAGCGCGCCCGGCTCTGTTAAAAAATTGTCAAGGGAAACAGATGTTAAAAAATTAACAAATTTCCATTGACAACGCCGCCGCCGTGCGCTATCATACAATCAATACAGGATTACTGATAGGGGGCAGAGCCATGGCGCAAGTCCGGTCCGGCGTTCGCAGCGTATCGCGGCAGACGCTGCTGCGGCTGCCCGTGTATCTCGACTTTCTCAAGCGCCTGCCCGCCGGCGACGCGCGCATTTCCGCGCCGAAGCTCGCCGCGGCGCTGGGGCTTAACGAGGTCCAGGTCCGCAAGGACCTCGCCGCCGTCAGTTCCTGTGCGGGCAAGCCGAAAACGGGGTTCGAGGTCGCCCGCCTTGTGCGGGACATCGAAGCCTTCCTCGGCTATGACAGCGTCAACGAGGCGGTGCTTGTGGGCGCCGGGAAGCTCGGACGCGCGCTGCTCGGGTACGAGGGGTTCGCGCAGTTCGGCATCCGGCTGGTCGCCGCCTTTGACCGGGAGGCCGACGAGACCGCGCCGTATATCCGCGGCGCGCCGAAAATTCTGCCGGTCAGCAAGCTGACGGACCTCTGCCGGCGCATGGGCGTGCACATCGGGATTATCACCGTGCCCGCCGAAAGCGCGCAGGAGGTTTGCGATATGCTCGTGGAGGGCGGGGTGCGCGCCGTTTGGAATTTCGCGCCCGTCCGCCTGCGGGTCCCCGACGGGGTGCTTTTGCAAAACGAAAATATCGCGTCGTCTCTGGCGGTGCTGTCCGCCCATTTGAAACAGTCGTTACAGGCATCCATGCAAATTCGGTAAAGGAGTACGGTACACATGGAAAACACGAGGACGTATGAAGTGGTGGACTCGGTCGAGAAGCTCGAAGCAGCGCTCAAACGGGTCCGCAAGGCGCAGGAGGCTTTTTCGACCTATACCCAAGAACAGGTCGACGCCATTTTCCGCGCCGCCGCTATCGCCGCCAACAAGCAGCGCATCCCGCTTGCGAAAATGGCGGTCGAGGAGACCGGCATGGGCGTTGTGGAGGATAAGGTCATCAAGAACCACTACGCCGCCGAGTATATCTACAACGCGTATAAGGACACCAAGACCTGCGGCGTTGTGGACGAGGACCCCGCCTTTGGGATTAAGCGCGTCGCCGAGCCCATCGGCGTTATCGCGGCGGTCATTCCGACCACGAACCCGACGTCCACCGCGATTTTCAAGACCCTGATTTCCTTAAAGACCCGCAACGGCATCATCATCAGCCCCCACCCGCGCGCGAAAAAATCGACCATCGCCGCGGCCAAGGTCGTGCTGGAGGCCGCTGTGGCGGCGGGCGCGCCCGAGGACATCATCGCCTGGATTGACATCCCGTCGCTGGAAATGACGACGCTTTTGATGAAGGAAGCCGATATTATCCTTGCCACGGGCGGCCCGGGTATGGTAAAATCAGCTTATTCCTCCGGCAAACCGGCGCTGGGCGTCGGCGCGGGCAACACGCCGGCGATTATCGACGACACCGCCGACATCCTGCTCGCCGTCAACTCGATTATCCATTCCAAGACCTTCGACAACGGCATGATTTGCGCGTCCGAGCAGTCCGTTATCGTGCTCGACAAGGTCTATAAGCAGGTCAAGGACGAATTCACCCGCCGCGGCTGCTATTTCCTCAAAAAGGCGGAGATTGAAAAGGTCCGCAAGACCATCATCATCAACGGTGCGCTCAACGCCAAGATTGTCGGCCAGCCGGCTTACAAGATTGCGGCGCTCGCGGGCGTGACCGTTCCCGAAACGACCAAGATTCTCATCGGCGAGGTCGAGAGCGTCGACATCTCCGAGGAGTTTGCGCACGAAAAGCTTTCGCCCGTGCTTGCCATGTACAAGGCGAAGGGCTTTGACGACGCCATGGATAAGGCGGACCACCTTATCGCGGACGGCGGCTACGGCCACACCTCCTCGGTGTATCTCAACGCCGTCACCGAAAAAGAGAAGCTCGCGCGCTTCGGCGAACGCATGAAGACCTGCCGTGTGCTTGTCAACACCCCCTCCTCGCAGGGCGGCATCGGCGACCTTTACAACTTCAAGCTCGCGCCGTCGCTGACCTTGGGCTGCGGCTCCTGGGGCGGCAACTCGGTTTCCGAGAACGTCGGCGTCAAGCACCTGCTGAACATCAAGACTGTTGCCGAGAGAAGGGAAAATATGCTGTGGTTCCGCGCGCCTGAAAAGGTGTATTTCAAAAAGGGCTGCCTGCCCGTTGCGCTTGACGAGCTGAAAAACGTGCTCGGCAAGAAAAAGGCGTTCATCGTGACCGACTCCTTCCTTTACAACAACGGCTACACGAAGCCCATCGAGGAAAAGCTCGACGAAATGGGCATTCAGCACACCTGCTTCTATGAAGTCGCGCCCGACCCGACGCTGCAGTGCGCCGAAAAGGGCACCGACCAGATGCGCCAGTTCGAGCCCGACACCATCATCGCCGTCGGCGGCGGCTCCGCCATGGACGCGGCAAAGATTATGTGGGTCATGTACGAGCATCCGGACGTCGACTTCTCCGACATGGCCATGGACTTCATGGACATCCGCAAGCGTGTGTATACCTTCCCGAAAATGGGCGAAAAGGCGTATTTCATCGCCGTCCCGACCTCTGCGGGCACGGGCTCCGAGGTCACGCCGTTCGCGATTATCACCGACGCCGAGACCGGCGTGAAATGGCCGCTTGCCGACTACCAGCTCATGCCCAACATGGCGATTGTCGACGCCGACCTTATGATGAGCGCGCCGAAAGGGCTGACGGCCGCCTCCGGCATTGACGCGGTGACGCACGCGCTGGAAGCGTACGCCTCCGTCATGGCGACCGACTACACCGACGGCCTGGCCATCCGCGCGCTGCAAATGATTTTCCAGTACCTGCCGCGCGCCTATGACAACGGCCCGAACGACCCCGTCGCACGTGAAAAAATGGGCAACGCCGCCACCATGGCCGGTATGGCGTTCGCGAACGCCTTCCTGGGCGTGTGCCACTCCATGGCGCACAAGCTCGGCGCGTTCCACCACCTGCCGCACGGCATTGCCAACGCGCTGCTTATCGACCATGTCCTGCGCTACAACGCGGCGGAGGTTCCCACCAAGATGGGCACCTTCCCGCAGTATGACCACCCGCACACCCTTGCGCGCTACGCTGAGGTTGCCGACGCGCTTGGCGTGACGGGCAAGACCGACGAAGAAAAGCTCGAGGGCCTTATCGCGAAGGTCGACGAACTCAAGGCGCATTGCGGCGTGAAAAAGACCATCCGCGACTACGGCGTGGACGAGAAATACTTCCTCGACACCCTGGACGAAATGGTCGAGCAGGCGTTCAACGACCAGTGCACCGGCGCGAACCCGCGCTATCCGCTGATGAAAGAGCTCAAGGAAATGTATCTGAAAGCCTATTACGGTGAATAAGGAGGAGCAGAAATGAAACTGGAAAAGGTTATCGCGGTCCGCACCGCAAAGACCGTTTACCGCGACGGCGACCGCGCTGTGAAGGTGTTTGACGAGGGCTACAAAAAGTCCGACATCTTAAACGAAGCGCTCAACCAGGCCCGCGCCGAGGAAACGGGGCTGCCCGTGCCGAAGCTTTTAGAGGTCGGCGTGATTGACGGCAAATGGGCCATCGCCTCCGAGTTCATCCAGGGCAAAACGCTCGCCCAGCTTATGGAGGAGCACCCGGAAAAAGAGGACGAATACCTCGATTTGTTCGTCGAAATCCAGCTGCGCATCCACAACCAGAAGGCGCCGCTGCTCAACAAGCTCAAGGACAAGATGAACCGCAAGATTGACGAGACCGACCTCGACGCGACCACGCGCTACGAGCTGCACACCCGCCTGGAGGGTATGCCCAAGCACAACAAGGTCTGCCACGGCGACTTCCGCCCGAGCAACATCATCATCGGCGACGACGGCGTGAACTATATCATCGACTGGGCGCACGTCACCCAGGGCAACGCCTCCGCCGATGCGGCGCGCACCTACCTTGTGTTTTCGCTCAAGGGCGAGTCGGCGCTTGCGGAAAAGTATCTGAACCTGTTCTGCAAAAAGAGCGACACCGCCAAGCAGTACGTCCAGAAATGGCTGCCCATTGTCGCCGCCTCGCAGAGCGTCAAGCGCAACCCCGAGGAAAAAGAGCTGTTGATGAAGTGGCTTGACGTCGTCGATTACGAATAAGGCTGCCGCAGGGTAAAGGAGAGGCTTCGCAATGAAAGTAACAGTCTGTATCGGCAGTTCCTGCCACCTGAAGGGCTCGCGCGCCGTCGTGGAGCGGCTGCAGCAGCTTGTGGCGGAAAACGGTTTGAAGGAAAAGGTCGAGCTCAGCGGGAAATTCTGCATGGGCAACTGCCGCAACGGCGTGTCCGTCACGGTGGACGACGTGCTGTTTTCCGTTTCGCCCGAAACGGTCGACGACTTTTTCAAGGAGAACGTGCTGGCAAAACTTGCCTGAAAAACGGGCTTTGAGAAAAAGCCCGGCAGCTTTAAAATTTGCAGACGGAAACGGGGGAGCGATATGTCCAATTATATCCACCTGAAGAAGTCCAACTGCAAAAACTGCTACAAGTGCATCCGTAACTGCCCGGTGAAATCCATCAGCTTTTCGGGCTCGCAGGCGCAAATCATCGAGGATGAGTGTGTTCTGTGCGGGATGTGCTTCGTCGCCTGTCCGCAAAATGCAAAAGAGATTCGAAACGACGTGCCGTCCGCCAAAGCCCTTTTGGCGGGCGACGCGCCCGTTTATGTGAGTCTCGCGCCTTCGTTCGCCGCAAACTACGAGGGCGTCGGCATTGCGGGGATGCGCAAAGCGTTGATGCAGCTTGGGTTTGCCGGCGCAGAGGAGACCGCCGTCGGCGCCACAATGGTCAAAAACGAATATGACCGCATGGCGGACGCCGGCGAGCAGGACGTTATCATCGCCACCTGCTGCCACACGGTCAATTTGCTTATCCAAAAGCATTTTACCGAGGCGCTTCCCTTTCTCGCCAAGGTCCAGTCGCCCATGCAGGCGCACTGCGCAGAGCTCAAGCGCGAGCACCCCGGCGCCAAAACGGTCTTTGTGGGTCCGTGCATCTCGAAAAAGGCGGAAGGGGAGGCGTACCCCGGGATTGTGGACTGCGTGCTGACCTTTGAGGAGCTGGACGCCTGGTTCGAGGAAGCGGGCGTTGTTCCCGAGTCCCTGCCCGAGGACGGCGAGCCGCAGGGGAAGACGCGCTTTTTCCCGACAGCGGGCGGCATCCTCAAATCCATGCGCTGCGACAACCCGCAGTACAGCTATCTTGCGGTGGACGGTATGTCCGCCTGCATCAACGCCATTGAAGACGTGATAAACGGCAACATCCACAACTGCTTTATCGAAATGTCGGCGTGCCCGGGCAGCTGCATCGGGGGGCCGACCATGCGCCATTCCCACCGCGCGCCCGTGCAGGGGTATCTGGCGGTCGAAAAGTATGCAAAGCAGGCCGGCGGCGCCGATTTCCCGGTTGAACAGCCGGACAGCGCCGCGCTGCAAAAGGAGCTGCCGTTCCTCAAAAAGGAAAAGCCGCGCGCAGGCAGCCGTGCGATAGAAGAAATCCTGCGCAAAATGGGCAAAATCCGCCCCGAGGACGAGCTCAACTGCGGGTCGTGCGGGTACAACACCTGCCGCGAAAAGGCGCAGGCCGTGCTCGACGGCAAGGCGGAGCTTTCCATGTGCCTGCCGTACCTCAAGGAAAAGGCGGAAACGTTTTCCGATACCATCATCCAGAACACGCCGAACGGCATCCTGATTCTCAACGAGGACATGGAAATCCAGCAGATAAACGCCGCCGCGCGCGATATCCTCAATATCCGCAGCCAGAACGACGTGCTCGGCGAGCCGGTCGTGCGTATCCTGGAGCCGTTTGATTTTATCGAGGTGCTTTCCGGCGGCATCGGGATTCACGACAAGCGCGTGTATCTTGCCGAGTATGACAAATATGTGGAAGAGACCATCATCTACGACCGGCAGTACCACATTTTAATGTGCATTATGCGCGACATCACCGCCGAGGAAAAGGAAAAGGCCCGGAAAGAGGAAATGAGCCGCCAGACGATTGAGGTGACGGACAAGGTCATCGAAAAGCAGATGCGCATCGTCCAGGAGATTGCCTCGCTTCTGGGCGAGACGACGGCGGAAACCAAAATCGCGCTGACCCATTTGAAGGAGTCGCTCAAAGATGAATGACCTTTGCACCGACATCGGCTATATGAGCGTCAACAAGTTCGGCGAGCAGCTCTGCGGCGACCACGTGGAGGTCATTGACCAAAGCGACAACGACCACGTCGTCGTGCTGGCGGACGGCCTTGGCAGCGGCGTGAAGGCGAGCATCCTTTCGACGCTGACGTCGACCATCATTTCCACCATGGTTGCCAACGGCATGAGCCTGGAATCCTGCGTGGATACGATTGCCGCAACCCTGCCCATCTGCGAAGTGCGAAAAGTCGCATATTCTACATTTACCATCGTCCGAACTCTTGACAACCGCGAGGCGGAAATTATACAATATGATAACCCGAAGCTTATCCTGCTGCGCGACGGCAAAAGCTTTGACTATCCCCAGACCGAGACGAAAATCGACGGCAAGACGATTTACAAAACGAAGCTGGCCCTGCAAGAGAATGATTTTCTTGTGTTTACCAGCGACGGCGCCATTTGGGCGGGCGTCGGCACGTCGATGAATTTCGGCTGGCAGCGCGAGGAGATAGTGGAATTCCTCGAAAAAATGGTCCGGCCGGACTTCACGGCCAAAACCGTTTCCTCGCTGCTTTTGGATGAGTGCTGCCGGCTTTACGGCGGGAAGCCCGGGGACGACACGACCGTCTGTACCGTCAAAATCCGGCGGCGCATGACCGTCAACCTGCTGTTCGGGCCGCCGAGCAATCCGCAGGACGTCCAAAAGATGATGCGCCTGTTTTTCTCGAGAGGCGGCAAGCACATCGTCAGCGGCGGGACAACCTCTACGCTCGCGGGGGAATATTTGGGCAAGCCGGTGGAAACCCAGCTGGACTACATCGACCCCGATATTCCGCCCATTGCGAAGCTCGAGGGCGTTGACCTCTGCACCGAGGGCGTCATTACGATGAGCCGCGTGCTGGAATACGCGAACAGCTATGGGGAGACGGACAATGTATACGCCGACTGGAACGTCAAGGAGGACGGCGCCTCGCGCATCGCGCGGATGCTGTTAGAGGAGGCGACCGACGTCAATTTCTTTGTCGGGCGCGCCATCAATCCCGCGCACCAGAACCCCGACCTGCCCATTACCTTCAACATCAAAATGCATTTGGTCGAGGAACTGTCCGAGCGGCTCAAGACGCTCGGGAAACGGGTGAAGGTCAGCTATTTTTAAGGAGTACCGGAATGGGAAAAGAAGGACGAAAATTTGACACCAAGGTGCAGTACCTGAAATACAAGGTCCTGCGGGAGGTCGCGCGGATTGCGTTTGACGGCGACGAGTTCCAGCTTGCCAACAGCTTCAACGACATCGCCAAGGTTGTGGCCCCCGGGCCGAAGGCGACCATGCGCTGCTGCATCTATAAAGAACGCGCCATCATTGCCGAGCGCATTAAAATGGCGTGCGGCGGGGATAAGAGCAATCCCAATGTCATTGAGGTCATCGAGATTGCCTGCGACGAATGCCCGGCGAGCGGCTACCAGGTCTCGCAGGACTGCCGCGGGTGCATCGCGCACCGTTGCGAGGACGTCTGCCCGCGCGACGCGATTACGTTTGACGAAAACCAGAAGGCGCATATCGACAAGACCAAATGCGTCAACTGCGGCGCGTGCGCCAAGGTCTGCCCGTATTCGGCCATTTCCAACTATGTGCGCCCGTGCGAGCGCGCCTGCAAGGTCAAGGCCATCTCCATGAAAAATGACGAGATGCGCGCCGCGCACATCGACAATGACAAGTGCATCGCCTGCGGCGCGTGCGAATATATGTGCCCCTTCGGCGCGATTGCCGACAAGTCGTATATCCTCGACGTTATCAACATCCTGAAAAAGAGCCAAAACAACACGGCGTACAAGACCTACGCGATTGTCGCGCCGTCGATTGCGAGCCAGTTCACCTACGCAAAGCTCGGCCAGGTCGTCGCCGCCATCAAAAAGCTCGGCTTCCACAGCGTCGTCGAAGCGGCGCTCGGCGCGGACATGGTCGCTTATGCCGAGGCCAAGGAGCTTTCGGAAAAAGGCTTCCTGACCAGCTCCTGCTGCCCGGCCTTCGTCGCCTATATCCGCAAAAGCTTCCCGCAGCTTGCCGAACACATTTCGCACAACCTTTCGCCCATGGCGACGATTGCGAAGTATATCCGCGACAACGAGCCGGACTGCAAAATCGTATTCATCGGCCCCTGCACGGCGAAAAAGCAGGAGATAGGGCTGGAGCGCGTGAAGCCCATTGTGGATTCCGTGCTGACCTTTGAAGAGCTGCAGGCGCTGTTTGACAGCCGCGACATCGATTTTTCGTCGCTGCCCGAGGAAGCGCTCGACAACGCCTCCTACTACGGCCGGATTTTCGCGCGCAGCGGCGGTCTGCGCGACGCCGTGGAGCAGGCGCTCAAGGAGCAGGAGATTGACTTAGACTATAAGCCCATCGCCTGCGACGGGATTGAGGAATGCCGTCTGGCGCTTCTCAAAGCGTCCAAAGGGGTGCTGCCGAACAACTTTATCGAAGGCATGGCTTGCGTCGGCGGGTGCATCGGCGGCGCGGGCTGCCTGACGCATGAGGCGCGCGACAAAAACGAGGTCGACAAATACGGCCGCGAGGCGATGGAAAAGACCATTTCCGACGCTATCCGTATGCTGCAATAACGCGCTTCCAAAAAAGACCGGGTCCGTACCTTGTACGGACCCGGATTTTATTTTTCCGAAAACGAGTCTTTCCAAATCCGGTCCAGCAGCCGGCAGGAGGCCCGGAACCGCTCCATTTCGTGGGGCTCGAGCTCCAGGGTCAAAACGCCGCGCACGCCCTCGCGGCCCAAGATACACGGTACGCCCGCGAACACGTCTTGCACGCCGTATTCCCCGCAGAGCTTCGCGGAAACGGTCAGCACGCTGTTTTCCCCGCCGAAAATGGCCTTGACAATCCGCACAAGCGCAAGGCCGATGCCGTAATACGTCGCGTTTTTCGCCCGGATAATCCGGTAGGCGGCGTTCGTAACGTCTGCGGCGATGCGGTCGAGCGCCTCCAGCGAGAAGCGGTCCGGCTGCCCGGCAACGATGTCGCGGATTGGTTTTGTGCCCACAAGCGCCTGCGACCACGGCGTCATTTCGCTGTCGCCGTGCTCCCCGATGACATAGGCGTGCACGTTTTTCGGGTCGACCGTGAAATAGGCGCCGAGCAGGTACCGCAGCCGCGCGGTGTCGAGCGTCGTGCCCGAGCCAATCACCCGTCCGCTTGAAAAGCCGGACAGGCGGTAGACGACGCGCGTCATGATGTCCACCGGGTTCGTGGCGACCAGAAAAATGCCGTCAAAGCCGGAGGCGAGCACAGGCTCGACAATGCTTTCAAACACCTTGCGGTTGCGCTGCAAAAGCGAGATGCGGTCCTCGCCGGGCTTTTGCGAAACGCCCGCGCAGATGACCACAATGTCCGCGTCGGCGCAGTCCCTGTATTCCCCGGCGGTTATATTCATGTTCGTTTTGGCAAAGGCAAGCCCGTGGTTCAAATCCATCGCTTCGCCGACGGCCTTTTCCCGGTCAATGTCCAAAAGCACCAGCTCGTCGCACGCGCCGTCGCACAGCAGCGCGTAGGCGAAGCTCATCCCGACAAAGCCCGTACCCACCACGGCGACCTTCTTTGTAAACCCGTTGTTTTGCATTTCTTCCTCCGGCAATGTGTTCTGCCGGTAGTGTTGCCGGAAAACGCGCTCAAATGCGGATTTCCGGCCGGAATTTTTCGAGCCAGTAGTTCATCTGGACGAAATACGCAATGGTCTGCGGCGTCGTCATCAGCTGCCCGTACCAGGGCTGCCGCACGTCCTCTGTCATGAGCTGCTCGAGCGCGCTGCGCTTTACAAAGCGGTAAAGCGGCGCGCGCGAGTCGTCCAGCACCTTTTGCAGCTCCCGGCGCACCGCCGTAAGGTACGCCGGGTTGTGCGTTTTCGGATACGGGCTTTTTTTGCGCCAAAGGATATCCGCGGGCAGTAAGTCCCTGACCGCCTCGCGCAGCAGCCCCTTTTCATAGTGGCGGTAGTCCTTGTATTCCCACGGCACGGTGTACAGGTATTCCGCAATGCGGTAGTCGCAAAACGGCACGCGTACCTCCAGCGCGCTGTACATACTCATCCGGTCCTTCCGCGTCAGCAGCGTCTGCATGAACCAGTCCAGGTTGAGCTTCATCATTTCTTTCATGCGCGCTTCCTCTGCGCGGATGCCGGGCAGCTTGTCGGCCGCCGCCACGGTGTCTGCGTACCGCGCATAGACAAATTCCTCCGCCTGGTGCGCCGTGAACAGGCCGTCCTGCAAAAAGCTCTGCCGGTACGAGGTCGACTGCGCCCACGGGAAGCCCTCGCGCAGGCGGATGGTTTTGTCGCGGTACCAGGGGTAGCCGCCGAAAATTTCGTCCGCGCATTCGCCGGACAGCGCCACCGTGCCGTACGCCTTAATCTCCTTGCAAAACAGCAGCAGCGAGCTGTCCACGTCCGCCATGCCGGGCAGGTCGCGCGCGTCCACCGCGCGGTACAGCGCCTCGGTCAGCGCCGGGGTATCCAGCGTGACAAGGTGGTTTTCGGCGTGCAGAAAGTCGTTCATAAGCCCGACGAACTGCGAATCGCTGTTGGGCTGGAATTTGCTTTTCTGAAAATAGCGGTCGTTGTCCTTATAGGTCACCGTAAAGGTATGCAGCCGCTCGCCGCGCGCGGAAAAGACCCGGTCTGCGACGGCGGAAATAATGCTCGAATCCAGCCCGCCGGATAAAAACGTGCAGACCGGCACGTCGGAAACCAGCTGCCGCTCAATGGCGTCCACCACAAGATGTCGAACGCGCTCGACAGCCTGCGCAAAGGTGTCCGTAAAGGGCTTGTCGCGCAGCGCCCAGTACCGCCATACCCGCAGGCCGCCGCGGTCCAGCCGGGCGCAATGCGCGCTTGGCAGCTCCGAAACGCCCCGGAACACGCCGCACCCGGGGGTGTGCCCGGGTCCCAGAAGCATGACCTCGGCAATGCCCTCGCGCTCGAGCACGGGCGCGAGCTTCCCGCTTGCAAACAGCGCCTTAAGCTCCGAGCCGAACAAAAACCAGCCGTCCGTTTTCGCGTAGTACAGGGGCTTGACGCCCATGCGGTCGCGCGCCAAAAAAAGCTGCTTCTGGTTTTCGTCCCAAATGGCAAAGGCGAAAATGCCGTTGAACCGCTCCACGCAGCGCTCGCCCCATTCCAAAAACGCGTGCAGCACGACTTGCGTGTCCCCGTGCGAGGAAAAGCGGTGCCCCGCGCCTTGCAGCTCCAATCGCAGCTCCTGCGTGTTGTACAGCTCGCCGTTGTAGACGAGCGTGTACGTGTTTTCCCGATAGGTTTCCGTCATCGGCTGCCGGCCGTTTTCCCGGTCCAGGACCACGAGCCGCGTGTGCAAAAGCGCGCAGTTTTCCGAAAAATAGGCGCCGCTCTGGTCCGGCCCGCGCGGCGTCAGGACCTTCTGCATCCTTAAAAAGGAATCCCGTTCGTTTTCCACGCTGCACATATAGGACACCGCGCCCGCAATGCCGCACATATGACCACCCCTGTTTCGTTTTCTCTATTCTATGCGCCGGTCGGGGCGGTTCGTTCCTCGGCGCTCTATTGACAAAATCGAAAAGAAAGCGTAGAATAAGACAAAATTTCAACTTGACTTTACCGCCCGCTATTTGTGCGCTTCGGCCTTGCCGGGGCGCCGCGGTGTGCTTTCCGCAGGGGGTTTCCGATATGAAAATACTGAAAAAGTTTCAAAAGACCATTGTGCTGCTTTTGAAGCTGCTGCTGTTCTTCTGCCTGTTCGCCATCTTTTTCCTAATCTTTGCCAATGAAAACGAGTGGCTGCTGCACGCCTCGCGCACGACCGCCATCACGATGCTGACCTTCGCGGTTCTGGGCGTTGCGCTGATGTCCGTGTACGGCGGCTATAAGATTGGCGTATACAAAAGCAAACCCATTATCCATTCCATGACGCTGGCGACGTTTTTCACCGACATCATTACGCACCTGCAGCTTTGCATCATGAACACCAACCCCGCGAACAACCCGACGTTCCGGTACGAAAACGTGCATTTGCTGCTGCTTGTGATGCTGCTGCAATTTGTTGTCATCGTCTTTTTTGCATATTTCGGGAACTTTGTCTATTTCACCATCAATTCCCCGGAAAAATGCTGCGTGGTCACCTCGTCGAAATACGCGCTCAACAGCATTGTCCCCAAGATTTTGAAGTACAAAAAGCAGTACCGGATAACGGACATGGTTCTGTATACGGACGAACGGCTTTTTGACATCATCAACCGCTGCGACACCGTGTTCCTGTACGACGTCCCGATGACGACGCGCACGATGCTCGAGGAGTATTGCTACGCGAAAAACAAGAACATCTACTTTAATTTTGAAATGTGCGACGTCGTTTCATTGCGCGGGCGCACGTCCATTCTCGACGACAAGCCGCTTGTCGAATCGCACGTCGGCGGCCTTACGGCGGAGCAGGCCATCGTCAAGCGCGCGATGGATTTGTTCATTTCCGCAATCGGGCTGCTTGTTTCAAGCCCCGTCATGCTCGTCTGCGCCATCGCCATTAAGGCGGAGGACGGCGGCAAGGTGTTTTTCAAGCAAAAACGCGCGACCAAGGGCGGCCGGGTGTTCGAGGTCTATAAATTCCGCACAATGCGCGAGGCCGGCTCCGTGAACCGCTCGGTGACGGAGGACGACGACCGCATTACGCGCGTCGGCCGCATTTTGCGCAAGTTCCGCATCGATGAGCTGCCGCAGATTATCAATATTTTCAAGGGCGAGATGAGCGTGGTCGGCCCGCGCCCGGAAATGCTCGAAAACGTAGACGAATACACCCAGGCGCTGCCGGAATTCAGCTACCGCCTGCGCGTAAAGGCGGGGCTTACCGGCTACGCGCAGATTATGGGCAAATACAACACCTCCCCGAAGGACAAGCTTGTGATGGACTTGATGTACATCGAGCATTACAGCATCTGGAACGACATCAAGCTGATTTTGCAGACGCTGACCGTTTTCCTGAAGGCCTCCGACAGCACCGAGGCGTTCAAGCACGGCGACGGGTACGACTTTTTCACCACTGAGCCGGAGGACGACCTGACAAACGGACAGGACGAAGCGCCGCAAGACGAGCCGGAAGCGTAAAATCTGTTGGATACAAAACAATCCCCGCACCGCCCGGTGCGGGGATTTTCTGCGTTTGGGGCTTCACTTAGCCGACGGTAAAGGCTGCAAAATCGCGCACGGCGGTGTCCAGCGTAATCTCCTTTCCGTCAACGGACAGGTCGTGGCGGTATGTGCACGGCATGGAAAACACGGCGGAGCGAAGGACGTCCGTCTCTGCGTCGACCACGCAGGTCAGCGTACAGGCGCCGTACTCGCAGGAAATGTCGGTGATATACGGCGCGTATGCCGCGTAGTCGGACGAAAGCATCTGCGAGCGGTACTGCGCCTTGGTCGTCAGCATCGGAAAGACCTTTCCAAGCTGCGTTTGAGACGCGTTTTGCGGCAGCGGGAAGGAAGCGCCGGGGCAGGTGATGGTAATGGTATACGTCCCGTCGCCGGCCGTGACGGAAGCGGCTGAAACGTCCAAGGCGGTCAGCGTCCCGCGAACGGCGCCGTAGGATGGGTACACGTCGGTCAAATCCTCGCCCGGCGCATAGGAAACGACTGCGCCCGCGTCCGTATATTCGGCCGTATCGCCTTTGAGCGCGTTGATGTCGTCGTTGTCTTCAAACTTAGAATAATCGGAGGTCGGCCAAAGATTCCAGGGAAACGGGTTTTCGACCCCGCCGGCAAATTTCGTAAAGTACGTGCGCTCGAGCGTCAGCCCCGGGCGGCTCGTCTTGAGGTTGGCGCAGACGAAATTGTAATACTGGAGCGCCTGCTCGGTGCTTGCGGTCACGGCAGACCCGGAAAGGCCGAACGCCTCCGCCTTTATGTCGCCGAGCCCCGCCGCGCCGCGCAGGATAATCCGAACCTCTTTCAGCGATACTTCGTCGTCGCAGTCAAAATCCGCCGCATACAGCGCGTTTCCCTCCAGCGTGCGCAGGTCGGCGGCGGTTTGCAGGGCAAACCGTGCGTCCGTTACATCCACGCTGCCGTCCCCGTTGACGTCCCCGAGCCGCAAGGCCGCCGTCGCCGACGCGGGTGCGGCGGCGGAAAGCTTCTCTTGCGCATACGCTTCGGCCCGGCGGGTAAACGTCCGTTGGGCGTGAACCTGCAGGCCGGCCGGCACCGCCAAAAGCGCCGCAAGCCCCAGCGCAGCCGCCGATACGAAAAGCTTTGTTCTTTTTTTCAAGGCAATCGCCTCCGCTAATTTCATCGGAGCTATCGTACCATATTCCGCCGAAAATTACAAGTATATGTCTAATTTGAACTCGAACGCTTTGTACAAAACCATCTTGCAACGCGCGGGCGGATATGGTATATTGTACACAGATTTTGTTCGGACCGGGGGAAAATTATGCTGAAAAACGAAATTCGCACCTACCGCAAAAACATCCACCGCGCAACCGCCATCCTGTTTATTGTCCAGCTGTTTGGAGCGCTCGGCGCGGGCTTTTTCTTTGTGGTGCAGAATATTTTGGGCGTCGAGCACATTTTGGGCGCCACGGAGCCGCAGAACGAAAACATCCTGTGGTTCATTCTGTTTTGGGGTACGGACTTTTTCTTTGTCGCGCTGGCGGTGGTGCTGTCTTACCTGATTGCGGGCTTGCCCGCCGTCGCGCCCGCCATGGCGCTGGGCGTTTATTTCGCCCATTTTGCCGGCGACCCCGTGCCGGCGGTGGAAATGTATTCGGCGTATTTCGCTACCCCGCGCAATTTCGGCGGCGGCGCCAACATCGGGTACATGGGGTATTTGATTCTCGCCGTCTTTCTGTCGTATTGCATCAAGTACCTGTTCATCGCCTGGAACAACTGTAAGGAGTCCCTCGGCAAAAAGCTGGACCGCTCTTTCCAAAAGCACCGCGACAAAGGGAAAAAACTCCCCGACACGCTCACGGGCGTCGGCATTTTGGAGCAGGTGGACCTTATCGTGCTGGTGCTTATCATGCCCGTTGTCGCCGCGGCGCTGACCTTTTTGCTGATTCGCTACGGTGTGCAGCTGCCCTTCAACGCGCTCGGCGAGGCGCTGGCCGCGCCCCTGCAGGAGCTTTCCGGCGCTTCCGTGGTGCTCTGCGCGGTCGTCATGGGGCTGATGGTCGGCTTCGACCTGATAGGGCCGGTTTCCATGTCCGCCTTCTCCGTCGCCGTGGCGGCGTTCTTTGACGGCAACGCCCAGCTGATGACGATTTACGGCGCGTGCTTTATTACCATCGGCTGGATTCCGCTGATGACCGTGCTGCTGCAAAAAATCACGAAAAAGGGCGGCCGGGCCGATACCGACGACTTCAATCTCGCGGCCAGCGGCCCTATCAACGCGTTCTTTGAAAACGTCAAGCTGACCGTGGCGTTTTCCATGCCCTACGCCTACCGCAGCCCCCTGACCGTTATCCCGGGCTATATGCTCGGCGCGGCGGTGACCGGGCTTCTGACGGCGGCGTTCGGGATTGTCAATACCGCGTACTTAACGGAGCTGCCCAAGTACGGCAACGGCGAGACCTTTGCCGAGATGTTTACGCGCGGGGAAATTTATATTTCCTTTACGCTGCCGCTGCGCTCGGGCGACTGGCTCTCCTGCCGCATCCCGCTGTTTTTCATCATCCTGTTCGGCGCGCTTGTCGGCGGGGCGGGGATGCTGCTGTTTAAGGAGCTTGCCTGCCGTTCCCAGAAAAAGCGCGGGACTTATGTGGAAACCGACGGCGATATGGTGCTGGAGTTCCGGCGCTACGCCCAGAAGCTTTGGGTGCCCTTCAAGCAGCAGCGCGGCAAGCTGCCCGCGCAGTACGCCGGGAAAGAAGAGGCGGCGGTTTCAAAAGAGAAAGGGGAACAATAAGATGCGCAAGGCGCTTGCCGGCCTTTTGGCCGCTGTCCTGCTGTGTATGTGCCTGCCCGCGCTGTCGTTTGCAGAAGGAACGGAGAATATGGAAAACGTCGCGTTTCGCCTGACGGTCGACCCCGCCCGCACGCCGGACGGAAAAACCGTGTTTTCGAGTCTCGCGGACGCCAAGGCCTATGTCCGCACGCTGGATAAGTCGCACGGCGATGTTGTGGTCGAGCTTGCCGACGGCGTGTACGAACTCGACGAAACGCTTGTGTTCACGCCCGAGGACAGCGGGACGCCAAACGGCCGCGTCCGCTACGTCGCCGCCGAGGGCGCGCACCCCGTGCTCAGCGGCGGGAAAACCGTGACGGGCGACTGGCGGGACGAGGGCCACGGCATTTACAGCGTCGAGCTGTCGCGCGACCGGAAGCTGCGCGCGCTGTATGTCAACGGTGAACGCGCGTATATGACCTCGGAGGTTGCAAAAGGCAGGGGCGCGACCGGTGAAGTGACCGTGACCGCGGGCGAGGCCGACTGGGCATGGGCGGACGGCACGGTACACGACGGCGTCCTGTTTGAGAAGGACGCCATCCCGGTGGACACGCGCAACCCCGAGGACATTGAGCTGATGACCCAGACGCGCTGGAACACCACCATTGTCTGCGTGGATTCGCTGAAGCGGCGCGGCCTGCGGCTCGAGGCGAAGCTGCAAATGCCCTATGCCGGCATTGCGCAGACCCTCGGCTGGGGCAACGAGTACCAGTTCAAAGAGAACAATATGATTTACAACGTCTTTGAACACCTCGACGAGCCGGGCGAGTTTTATTTCGACAAGGCGGGCGGCAGGCTGTATTACTGCCCGCGCGAAGGCGAGGATTTATCGACGGCGCAGGTTGTCGTCCCGACGCTCGAGTCGATTCTGCGCATAGAAGGGGAGAGTCTCGAAAACCGCGTCCACGACCTTTCGTTTGAAGGCCTGACCTTTGCATATACCGACTGGAACCTCCACGAGGTCGGCGGCTCCTTCGGGCGTGCGACGAACCAGGCGGCAGCCGCCCTGACCGCCTTTGCCGAGGAGGATTGGCACGGCTACCTCTACCGCGCCTACGACGTCGGCCCGGCGGCCGTCCTGCTCACAAGCGCCGAGCGCATCGAGCTTTCGGGCAATACGGTCTGCCACACCGGCAACGACGGCGTTTCGCTTGTCAACGACGTATCCGATACGGCCGTCACGGCAAATGCGGTTTACGACACCGCCGGCGCGGCGCTGCTTATCGGCCATCCGCAGCATATGTATATCGGCGACAAGGCTTCCGACAAGGGCCGCCACGCCGAACGGGAAAAATACGACGTCACCGTGGAGGGCGCGTGCAAAAGCCTGACCGTCGAAAACAACCTGTTTAAAAACACCAGCCGCCTCTTTTGGGGTGTGGCGGGCGTGCTGGTTTATGCCGCCGACGGGCTTGCGTTTGAACACAACAACATTGAAAATACGACGTATTCCGGCCTCAGTCTCGGGTGGGGCTGGTGGAACATGAACGGAGACAGCGAATCGGTTGTGCCGGGCACGCCGTCCACGACCACGCGCAATTTGTCCGTGCGGTACAACAAATTCGTCAACACCGTCACGACCCTGAGCGACGCGGGCGCAATCTATACCATCGGCGATATGCCGGGCACGGTTATCAGCGAAAATTACATCGATACCATCGGCTCGGCGTATTCCAATAAGGCCTACCACATCCGCGGCATCCATATCGACGAGGGCACCCGGCACGTCTACGGCGAAAAGAACGTGATAAAGATTGACCCGGCCTACGCCTGCATCGACTGCGGCGACTGGGGCAAAAAGGGGAACAACACCTGGGACAACAACTATTCCACGGCGCAAAGTTATACGACGACCGAGACCTATGAGCCGGGCACCGTCATTACGAATGCGCACTACGTCCCCGACGCCGACTGGGACGTGACGGCGCAGGCGGTTGTGGACAATGCCGGCGTAGCGCCGCAGGTGTACGCCGCCTTCCCCGCAGCGGCGCGGGAAAGCGAGATGGCGGTCATGCGCGCCATTCCGGAATACAAGCCCAACGTTCCGCTGATTGGCGGACTTTCCGTGGCCGGCGCGGCGGCGCTCGCCGCGTGCGCCGTATGCATTGTCCGAAAGGTCATCCGAAAACGCAGGCAAAAAGCGCAGTAAAAACAGGGCAGGGAGCCGCGCGGCTCCCTGCTTTTGCGTTTTATGGGTTTTGCTTGCAACACGACGCAAAATCCTGTATAATACTCGATAGCACGCGGCAAGGCTGCCGCTTTGGAATCGAGGACGAGAGTTTATGAAGCTTGGTATCGTAGGCCTGCCGAACGTCGGCAAAAGCACGCTGTTCAATGCGATAACGAATGCGGGCGCGCAGGCGGCGAATTACGCGTTTTGCACCATCGAACCGAACGTCGGCGTCGTCGCCGTGCCGGACGCGCGGCTCGACCGCCTTGCGGAAATGTACCACCCGAAAAAGCTTACGCCCGCGACGGTCGAGTTTGTCGACATTGCGGGGCTTGTGCGCGGCGCGTCGAAAGGCGAGGGACTCGGCAACAAATTCCTTTCCCACATCCGCGAGGTGGACGCAATCATCCACGTGGTGCGCTGCTTTGACGACGACGACATCGTCCACGTCGAGGGGAGCATCGACCCGCGCCGGGACATTGAAACGATAAATCTGGAGCTTATCCTGTCGGACCTTGAGCTTTTGGACCGCCGCATTGACCGCGACAAAAAGGCGATGAAGGGCGACAAGAGCCTGCAGGGCGAGGTCGCGTTTTTTGAGCGCCTGCGCGCGTCGCTTGCCGACGGTGTGAGCGCCCGCGCCGTCGAGATGGACGACGAGGAGCGCGCATGGCTGTCGAGCGTGGCGCTGCTGTCGTCGAAGCCCGTTATCTATGCGTGCAACATGAGCGAGGCGGAGTTCGCCGCGCCGCTTGCGGAAAACGCCTATTACGCCGCCGTCTGCGACGTCGCCGAGGCCGAAGGGGCACAGGTGCTGCCTATCTGCGCGCGGCTCGAGGAGGAAATTGCGTCGCTGCCCAAAGAGGAAAAGCTGCTGTTCCTTTCCGACCTCGGCATGGAGGAGGGCGGGCTTGACCGCCTGATTCGCCATTCCTATCACCTGCTGGGGCTTATCTCCTATCTGACCGCCGGCGAGCCGGAGGTGCGCGCGTGGACCATCAAGCGCGGCACCAAAGCGCCGCAGGCGGCGGGCAAGATTCATTCCGACTTTGAACGCGGCTTTATCCGTGCCGAGGTCATTTCGTTTGACGAGCTGATGGCGTGCGGCACCATGCAGGCGGCGAAGGAAAAGGGCAAGGTGCGCTCCGAAGGCAAGGATTACGTCATGCAGGACGGCGACATTGTGCTGTTCCGCTTCAACGTCTGACGGAAAATGTTGCGGCAAACGGCGGCAAATGTGTAAATTTTGCTTGACGTTTTGCGCCGAACGCGATACAATAACGGTGCGCGTTTTCCGCGCGCCCTATGCGCTTGTAGCTCAGCTGGATAGAGCGTCAGACTCCGACTCTGAAGGCCGCTGGTTCGAATCCAGTCAAGCGCGCCAGCGAAAGCCCCACACGCCAATCGCGTGCGGGGCTTTTGTTTTGCCCGCAAAGCAGCGCAGACGCCGGCGGGTCGTTTTGAAAAGGAAACGGCGGCGCAGCTTTTGCCGCACCGCCGTGTTGGGTAGTCTTTGCTTATTCGGCGTCTTCCGCAAGCTCGCCGGCGGCCGCCTTGCGTTCCGCAATCTCCTTGACCATCTGCTGCTGTCTCTTTTCCGTCAGACGATAGAACAGAATCGGGATGATGGTGCCGACCATGCTCAGCGCGCCGGAAAGGACCAGCAGGTTCCAAAGGGTCTGCGAGCCCTCGGCGGTGATGTAAATGCCGTCCGCCGCCGTCGGGTTGATGCCCGCCCAGTCGTAGGAGAACACGCCGATGAACGCGCCGACCGCCATACCAATCTTGTTCATGAGCGTCTGCATGGCAAAGCAGATGCCTTCCGCACGTTCGCCGGTTTTCCACTCGAGGTAGTCGACCGTGTCGCCAATCATCGCGTAGGAAAGGATGTTGTTCGCACCCTGCGGGATGCCCAGAAGCACCAGGCCCACCGCGCAGAGGATAAGCTTCCACGGCGCGTCATAGCCGACAAAGTACATGACGAACATGACAACGGCGCCAAGCACGTGTACGTAAATGTACGCCCATTTTTTCGTGAACTTTTTCGTCATCCACGGCACAAGCAGCGAGGCGACAAGGCCGCCGGGGACGACGAGCAGGGTGATAAGCGAATACCAGCTGTCGTTGTGCAGGACGTAGCGCGCAAAATACAGGCCGCCCGTATAGGTATAGACCATGCGCGCGCCGCCCAGAATACCGGAAATGACAATCAGCATCAGCTCGCGGTTTTTAAACAGGAGCTTTAAGTTGTGCCCGAGGCTCGGCGGGTTTTCCAGGGACTTGATGCGTTCCTTGGTGTTTTTAAAGCCGTAGTAGAACATCGGGATGGCGACCACGGTGAACACCAGCGCGCAGACGAAGTAGGTCCACTTCAGGGCGTTTGCATTGTTGTAGATTTCCGAGGGCAGGACCGTGCCGGTTTCGGGGTCCTTATATTTTGCCGTAACAAGGTCCGTAATGATAGGGACGCCGACCGTGACAATCCCCGCGCCGAGCGTGCACACAAGACGCGTAACCGTCAAGAGGTTGCCGCGCACGATGGTGTTGTTGGTCATGCTGCTCGACAGCGCCCAGTAGGGCACGTCCACAACCGTATAAACGACCGACCAGATGACATAGACCACCGCGATGTAGACGAACGTGCGCACTGTGCCGCCCGAAACAAAGGGGTTAAAGCACAGGAGCGTCATTACGGCGATGGGCAGCGCCATCCATTTTAAGTAGGGGCGGCACTTGCCGTATTTCGTACGCGTTTTGTCCACGATGGAACCCATGATTGGGTCGTTGAGCGCGTCGAAAATGCGCGTGCCGAGCATCAGGTACGCAACCGCCATGGCGCCGGTCACGCTGCCGACCATGACGTTGGCGGAGCCGTACAGTAGCGCGTCCGTCATGAAAACGGTCAAGTAAGAACCGATGATGGTGCAGATAAAGTTCTGCCCGAACCCGGCCACCGCGTAGGCGACGGCCTCCTTGGGCTGCAAATTCCCGTCGTTCGGCGTGGTGCCGTAGACTTTGTGCAGCAAAGCCTCAATTTTACCCATTGAGTATCTCCTTTCCTTTCTGGCAATACTATAACTATAAAACAAAAACAGGGGTTTGTCAACCGACTTATTGGACGAAATGTATATTTTTCGCCAAGCCTCGCGGTTGACAAACCGCCCGGGGTGTGGTATCGTGCAAGGAGAAATCTGCCGGGAGCCGAACGCCATAGGGTTTGGGCGGTTCCCGTTTAAGGAGTGGTACCCATGGCGAATATTTACACCCGGCTTTCCGAGCTTGTCGGCCGCACGCCGCTGTTCGAGCCCGTGCGCCTAACAAAGCAGGCGGGCGTTTCGGCGCGCATTTTATTGAAGCTCGAGGCCTTTAACCCCGCCGGCAGCGCCAAGGACCGCATTGCGGTTTTCATTTTGGAGGCGGCGGAAAAAAGCGGCGCTCTAAAGCCCGGCGGCACCGTGATTGAGCCGACCTCGGGCAACACCGGCATCGGCCTTTGCGCCATGGCCGTTCCGCGCGGCTACCGCGTTATCATCACCATGCCCGAGACCATGAGCGTAGAACGCCAAAAGCTGATGCGCGCCTACGGCGCCGAGCTGGTGCTCACGCCGGGGCAGGAGGGGATGGCGGGCGCCATTCGCCGGGCCGAGGAGCTGCACGCCGCCACCGAAAACAGCATTATCGCCGGCCAGTTTGAAAACCCGGCGAATCCACGCGCGCATTACGAGACGACCGGCCCCGAGATTTGGCGGGACACAGACGGCCGGGTCGATATTTTCGTCGCCGGCGTCGGCACGGGCGGCACGCTTTCGGGCGCGGGCAGGTATCTGAAGGAACAAAATCCCGCGGTGCGCGTCGTGGCGGTCGAGCCCGCATCGTCGCCGGTGCTTTCCGAAGGGCGCGGCGGCGCGCACGGCATCCAGGGCATAGGCGCGGGCTTTGTGCCGAAGGCGCTCGACACCTCCGTGTACGACGAGGTCCTTGCCGTTTCCGACGCGGATGCGCTGCAAACGGCGCGCGCCGTAACCCGGTCGGACGGCGTGTTTGTCGGCATCTCCTCGGGCGCGGCGCTGTATGCGGCGCTCCGGCTCGCCGAGCGCGCGGAAAACGCCGGCAAAACGATTGTCGCCGTGATGCCCGACGGCGGCGACCGGTATCTGTCCACGCCGCTTGTGGAGGACTGACCTAAATTCGACAACGCGCGCGAAATCGACGCCCGGTTTTGCGCGCTTTTTGTGGATTTCGCGGAAAATAAACGCTTTACCGCCTTTTGTGGAAAAATGGATTGAAGCGCCCGGAAATATTTAGTATAATAAATGCAAATTTGTGTTAGGGGAGCGTGTGTATGGAAGCAATCACACAATTTTTGGAGCCCCTGTTTGGCAACGTCGTCAACCTCGACTACAAACAGGTCATTATGTGGGTGATTGGCGGGATTCTCATTTATCTCGCCGTCAAAAAGGACATGGAGCCGACCCTGCTTTTGCCCATGGGCTTTGGCGCGATTCTGGTCAACCTGCCGCTGTCGGGCGTTGTCGACCAGATTTACGACACCGGCACCGAGGAGGGCGTGATTGACCTCCTGTTCAATTCCGGTATTGCCAACGAGCTGTTCCCGCTGCTTCTGTTCATCGGCATCGGCGCGATGATTGACTTCGGACCGCTGCTTACGAATCCCAAGCTCATGCTGTTCGGCGCGGCGGCGCAGTTCGGTATCTTCTTTACCCTGAGCATGGCGGCGCTGTTCGGCTTTGACCTCAAGGACGCGGCTTCCATCGCCATTATCGGCGCGGCGGACGGCCCGACCTCCATTTTCGTCGCCAACTATTTTGAATCGAACTACCTCGGCGCTATCATCGTCGCGGCCTATTCGTATATGGCGCTGGTGCCTATCGTCCAGCCGCCGGTTATCAAGCTTCTGACCACCAGAAAGGAACGCCTCATCCGGATGCCCTACGAGCAGAAGGAAGTTTCCAAGATGACGCGCATCCTGTTCCCCATCATCGTCACGATTATCACCGGTATTTTCGCGCCCCGTGCGGTCGCGCTCATCGGCTTCTTGATGTTCGGCAACCTGATTCGCGAATGCGGCGTGCTCAACTCCCTGTCGGAAACGGCGCAGAATGTCCTGGCAAACCTTATTACGCTTTTGCTCGGCATCACTATCGCGGCGCGTATGCAGGCCGAGGATTTCCTCAATCCCCAGACGCTGCTTATCCTTGCGCTCGGCCTTGTGGCGTTCATCTTTGACACCGCCGGCGGCGTGCTGTTCGCGAAATTCCTGAACCTGTTCTTAAAGAAAAAGATTAACCCGATGATTGGCGCCTCCGGCATTTCGGCGTTCCCGATGTCCGCGCGCGTCGTCCACAAAATGGGGCTTGCCGAGGATAAGCAGAACTTCCTGCTGATGCACTCCATCGGCGTCAACGTCTCCGGCCAGATAGCCTCGGTCATTGCGGGCGGCCTGATTTTGAATCTGATTGCGAGGTAAACTATGGGTATCAACGTAGAGCTGTTCCTGCAAACGCTGCCGATTATGGCAAAGGGTCTCGTCGGTATTTTCGTCGTGACGGGGATTATCATTCTCTCCATCTACATCCTCAACAAGTCGACCGGCCGGCCGAAAAAGGACAAAAAGAAAAAGGACGAAGCGGGCCAATAACGCCGCTGTCCCAAAAAGCGAACCGCCGCAGTACACGGGTACTGCGGCGGTTCTCGTATAGAAAGGGGAGATGCAATCAGCTTGCCGCGTCGGTCGGGTCCTCTGCGGGAACGGGCTCGGGCAGGGCGCTTAGGGTGCGCGCATCCGCGCCCGCGATGTAAAGCCCCGTGACCTCGGCGTGCCCGCGGTACAGGGCTACGGTTACATACGCTTCGGGCTGCCTGGTTTCGGGGGCGTTTTCGTCCCGGTCATAGGGGCTGCCCCGGTAATATTCCTCCAAATATTTCGCGTGCCCGTAGCGTCCCGACTGCCCTTCATAAAGCGCGGCGTTGCCGGAATCGTAGGTCGCGCTCTGCGGGAAGGCGTTCGGCAAATCGACGCGGATGTAGTAGTCCGGGTCGCCCGAGGCGATAATGTCGTGCGCCTTGGAATAGCTGGAGTAGGCGAACCCGTCGTTGCCGATGTAGACCGGCTGCTCCACCTGTCCGTCGTAATACCAGTAATCCTCCGGCCGGAAGGTGATTACGCCGTCTTCATCGACCGAGATGAGCGTGACGCGAAAGCGCAGCTCGACGCCCTTTTCCAGGATAACCCGGTCCAATTGCAGGAAGTACGCAATAAACCCCGTGACGGCCGCAAGCTGCAGCGCAATCACGCAAAACAGGGCGGCAATGGAAAGCTTCTTTTTCATGCGTCTGCCTCCGTTTCGCTTGCCGCCTCGGCGGCTTCGGCGGCCTCCTGTTCCTGCCTGTCGCGTGTGAGCTTGACGTTGATGCCGATAAGCAGCGCGCCGAACGCGACGAGCACAATGCCGAGGAACAGGATGTGGATGTGCAGCTGCAAAAGCAGCTGGATGCATTGCGCAAAGAGCACAAGCAGGCCGAGGTTGACATAGGTCAGGCGCATATTTTGGATGCCCGACCACAGCAGCGCCGCGCCAAAGCCTATGGCGCCGAGCACGCAGCCCAGAAGCCAGCCGGTCGCGTCAAGCCCTGTGCCCACCAGCGCGAACAGGAACGTCCCGCCCGCGCACGCGGCCGCGAGCACCTTCGGCATATTCTCTTCAAAGGTGCTGCGCCGCAAGACCGCGCACGCGGCGATTAGGACAAGGGATACGGCAAGTAAGATGTACAGCGTTTCTCCCTCTTGCGTGGAGGCGCTTGGAAATTCCGGGACCCAGGTCTCCCGCGCGGAGGGCTGCTCGCTGCCGAACAGAGAAAGCCCGGTTTCCCCGGAGCTGCCGAGATGCCCGATAAGCGGGGATTCCCAGCCGAAAACGGAGTACAGAATCTCCAAAGCGGAACAGCCGAGCACGCCGAGCGGCGCAAACGGCAGCCGCCAGTTTTGCTCCCTGTCCAACAGCAGCAGCGCCAGAAACGGCGGAAGCAGGAAGGGGAATATGTTGGAAGTCGAGTCCGTCCGGGTAAACAAAGACAGAAGCCAGAACGCCGCCGCAGCGAGCGCCGCCATCCAGACGACAAACCGATAGCGCGCGTCCGTGCGGTCCTTGTAAAACAGCAGCACAAGCAGGATGCCGAAAAGCAGCAGCACGCCGGGCAGAAGCGTCTGACCGCCCGCGACGAACCAGCAGAGCGTCATCCCGAGATAGACGGGCAGCATGGCGGCGGAAGCGAACAGCCACAGCACCGGCAGGCACAGCACAATGTCAAACAGCAGGCAGGTCTGGAACCCGCAATGAATCTCAAACACGCTGTTGACGAGCGCAACGGTTGCAATTACGCCCACGAACCAGAGCACCGCCGCGCCCTCGCGAAACAGCACGCTGTCCCGCTTTTTCAGGTATACGAAGGCAGCCGCCGCCTGGCCGATAAGGATGGGCAGTACGGCAAAGACCGCCTGCAGCGCCGTCGGGAAATCACGCCAGAAGTTGACAAAGATGAGCACAAGACCTACGCCCACGAACAGCGAGCCGAGTACGGCGAGCACAATGCGGATGCGGTTGTCCTGCACGGGCTCGTCGGTGCCGACGTTTTTGCGGCTGCCGTAGATGAGCGTTTCCAGGTCCGTCTCAAACAGCGCCGCGACCGCCGTCAGGGTGTCTATGTCCGGCTGCGTTTTCCCGGTTTCCCAGTTGGAAACCGCCTGCCGTGTGACGTGCAGCTGCTCGGCAAGCTGCTCCTGCGTCCAGCCGCGCTCGGTGCGCAGGCGGCGCAGGCTTTTTGCGACTTTTGCCATACGAATACCTCCTTTACGTCTTTATTAAAGCACCAATCTGCCAAAATGTCACGCAATATATCGTTGCAAACGGAAAAAACCGCACGGCAAGGGGAACTTTCCCGCCGTGCGGCTTTCTGTTTCAATGAATTATGTTGGATTTTACAGCACGACCTTCTGCGGCGCGCCGTTTTCTTCGCGGGACCGGTCGGCGAGATAGACGCACAGGTGCCCCGCGACGGAATCGAAAATGGAGGTGCACGCGAGGCTCGTTTCGCCGCCCTGCAGGAAGTTGACAAAATCCTCCGCCAGCCGCTCGTCGCCGCCGCCGTGCCCGCCGTACGCGCCGACCATGTCGCCAAAGACGTGCAGGTCGACCTCCTCCACGATTTTTTCGTCGGTCTTGGTCGGGTGGATTTTGGAAACGTAAAACTTCGATTCCTCAAAATCCCCGTAAATTTCGCCGAGCGTGCCGATAAGGTGGATGCGCCGCTCCGACTTGGAAGCGCCGCCAACCATATTGTGCGTGCCGGTAGCGCCGCTTGCAAAATTCACCAGCACCGACTGGTGGTCGACCACATTGTTGTTGCATTTATAAATGCAGCGGCCGTAGTTGCTGTCCCCCTTTAACAGGTTGACGCGGTCCTCCTCGGTCGGGTTGTCAATCCCCTCGAGCTTATCCCAGATGTAAAACGCCCAGCGTTCGGGCTGGTCAAGATACAGCCGTTTTGCGGAATACCGGCAGGTCTCCACAAGCGGGCAGTCCACAAGGCAGCGCGTGCCGGCCTGCTTCGGCGCGTTTTCGGGCTTGAACTGGAATTTGCTGCCGAACGAGCAGACCGCAACGGGCTTCGTTTCGGCCATCATCCACATCATCAAATCGATGTCGTGGCAGCACTTCGCCAAAAGCATCGAGGTGTGGCACTCGTCGGAGTTTGCCCATTTCCCGCGGACATAGGAGGTCGACAGGTGGTGGTAGCTGACGTGTTCGTTCATCTGGATGTTGATGATGTCGCCAATCTCGCCCTTTGCAACGCGTTCCTTAATGGACAAATAGAACGGCGTGTAGCGCAGCACGTGGCAAATCATGACCTTGTTGCCGTTTTTGCGCACGCAGTCCACAAGCCTGCGCATTTCCGCCTCGTTCGTGGCAAAGGGCTTTTCGAGCAGCATATCGTAGCCCTTTTCCAAAAGGGGTATGGCCGTTTCCACGTGCTGCTGGTCCATGGTGCCGTTGATAACCGCGTCCGCAAGCTTCGGGACGGCGGCCAGGCTCTGCGCATCCGCAAAGCAGTTTTCCTCCGGAAAGCCGAACAGCTCCCGCGTCTTTCTGCGGCGGATGGGGTCGGGGTCCGCAACACCCACGATTTTCAGCAGCTCGGGCTTTTGCAGCGCGAGCTTCGCGTAGATGATGGCGCGGTGTCCTGCGCCGACAATCACAGCTGTAATGGGTCCTTTTGCCATAGCACTCATCTCGTTTTTCAAATTTTCATCATTATATACCGCCGCGGGCGAAAATACAAGGGTAAGATGCAAAACAGCCCTTCCGCAAAAACGGAAGGGTTTTTGTCAGCGCAGTCGGATGCGCATATCGCCGCCCGCAAAATGCAGGACGGTGTAGTTGCCCAAAATGCGCGAGGTCACGCGGTCCGAATACCTTGCCTCCAACTCCGGGAAGGTGAGGTTGGAATTTAAAATGGTCGGCTTCCCGCGCAGCAGACGGGTGTTCAGCAGCTCATACAGCGCCGCCTTCGTGTACCCGGTCGTGTATTCCGCGCCGAGGTCGTCCAAAATCAGCAAATCGCAGTCCGCAAGCAGACCTTCGGTATTTTCATCCGGCGCGCGGCCGAACCGCTCTTTTTCCAGCTTCCCCAAAAGCGTCGGCGCCGAGCCGTATACCACGCCGAACCCCTTGTCAATCGCGGCGGCGGCAATGGCGAGCGACAGATGCGTTTTGCCAAGGCCCGTTTTGCCGTACAAAAACAGGCTGTCCGCGTGCTCGGAAAATTCGGCGGCATAGGTTTTGCAAATGGAAAGAATGGCCGCCATTTCCTCGCGCGGGACAAGTCCCGTTTCGTCCGGCTCGTCGGCATAGAGGTCCAGCCGGAAGCTTTGAAAATCCGAAAGCTTTAAGGGGCTTTGCGCGGCGAGCTCCTGAAAGGCGAGCTCGCGCAACAGCCTCGCCCGGCATTCGCAGACCGCTCCGTTTTGAAAGCCCGTGTCCGAGCATTTTTTGCAGGTGTAGGCGGGCTGCAGGCAGTCCTCGGAAAACCCGTGCCGCAAAAGCAGCTGCCGGCGCTCCTCCTGCAGCTCCAGGTTGCGCTTGGCAAGCGTCTGCACGGTCTTGCGCGCGTGCTGCGGGTCGCCGACGGCGCGCACGGCAGAAAGGCCGGTCGCCGCCATCTCCCGTTCAATCGTTGACAGCTCGGGACACCGCTTTAAAACCGCTTCGCGCTGCCGCTGCGCCTGCTGCTCCGCGGCCGCTCTTCGTTCCTGCAAAATGTGCGACGCGCGCGCGAGCACCGATTTGGAATATCCCATCTGTTTTACCCCGCTTTCCCGTCGTTCGCAAGCTTTTTCGCCGATACCGTCGCTTTTTTGAGCGCCTCGTCCAAATCATAGGAGGTTTTGCGCTGCGCGGCGGGCTGCCGGGGCGTCTTGGCCGCCTGATAGCTTTTGTCGACCGCGTCGGGCGTCTTGAGGCCCTGCGCGTGCCAGCCGCGCAAAATTTTGTCCATATAGGCAAACGAAACCTTGCCCGTGCGGTCCGCCATTTCCTCATACGCCTTAATCACCATTTCGGCGGAAAAACCCATTTCGAGCCACGCGAGCAGGTGCTCGGTCTGCTTCGGGGTGGGGCGGGGGTTCGCAAGCCCCGCCGCCGACGCCAGCGACCGGTAAAGCGCCGTCGCCGCCGCGTCGTTTTGGATGTAGGCGTTCGCCTCGTCGAGCGTTTCAATTTCGCGCTCCGCCCAGGTGCGGCCCAGCTTTAAGATGTTAGCGGTCGAACCGCGGCCCTTTTCGGTCAGGTGCTGCAAAAGCGTCAAAATGACCTCCTTCGAGAGGCCGTAGGTGTCATACAGCGCCAGAAGCGTCGTCTGCACGTCCAAACCGAAGGTCCGCCCCAGAACGCGCTGCGCCTCCAAAAACAGGCTGCGCACGGTCTCATCCTCGGAAAGCCGCGCGCCGATTTGCTCCATCGTCGGCTTCGGAATGGACGCCGCCGCAAAGCTTTGTGCCGCCGGGCGTGCGGCGGGCGCCGTATTCGCATTGTCCGCGGCGGGGGAGGCCTTCTGTGCTGCGCTGCGGACAAAGCGCGTGTTGCCGCGTTCGTCGGTGAATTGCAGGACGCCGTGCGCGACCCAGAAGTCCAGCGCCGTCAGCACCCCGTCCGCCGAAAGCTGCAAAGCAGAAGAAAGCCCGTCCACGGAAATTCCGTTTTCGGGATGGCAAAACACGTGCAGAAGCACCTTGATTTCGGTTTCGTCCGCCTCGTTTAGGCAAATCTCGGCGGCTTTTGCGGGCAGCGCGAACATCGCGCCGTAGCAGCTCGGGTCAAATCGATACATAGGTCGTCATCCTAAATTTTCTTTTTGCAAAAGTCGGCGAGCGTGCAGCGCTCGCAATACGCCTTGCGCGCTGTGCAGACCGCGCGGCCGTGCAGCACGCAGCGGTGGCAGAAGTTGTTGCTCTCGTCGGCCGGCAAAAGCTTCCGCAGCTCGCGCTCGACCTTCAGGGGGTCTTTCGTCTCCACAAGGCCAATCCGGTTCGCCAGGCGGATAAGGTGCGTGTCCGTGACGACCGCGGGCTTGTGGTAGACGTCGCCGACAATCAGGTTCGCCGTTTTGCGTCCGACGCCCGGCAGGGTTGTCAGCGCCTCAATGGTATCGGGTACGCGGCCGCCGAAATCGCTTTTGATTTTTTGCGCCATCCCGATGATGTCGCGCGCCTTGGCGTGGTAAAAGCCGCAGGAATGAATGATGGCCTCCACGTCCGCAAGGCTTGCGTTACAGTAATCGTCCAGCGTCCTGTATTTGGCGAACAGGACCGGCGTAACCAAATTCACCCGCGCGTCGGTGCACTGCGCCGACAGACGGGTGGCGATAAGAAGCTCCAGCGGGTTTTGCGCGTCCAGCGAGCAAAGCGCGTCGGGATAGAGTTGTTTTAAAGCCGCAACAGCGCGCAGCGCACGTTCTTTTTTTGTCATAGCTCGTTCGGAAACTCCATGTCGCGGGGCAGCCCCAAAAGATAGTCGGCGGAAACGCGGAAATACCGGCAAATGGCCACGATGTCCCGCAGCGAGGGCTCCGAAGCGCCGGTTTCCAAAAAGGAAATTTTCCGCTGCGTAACGCCGATGGCGTTCGCAAGGTCGGACTGCGTCAGCGGCGGCAGCTTTGCGCACCGCAGCGCTTTCAGATTTTGCCCGAAGGACATACGCCCGCGCCCCCTTTCTTTCGTCGAATCGACCCTTATTTTAGCACATCCGTCCCGCCGCAATCAAGCCTAAAAACGGCGGGTATAGTAAAAAAACAACTACCATTTTTGTGCATTTTGAAAACTATACAATATTTGGTGCTTTCCGGCCGAAAAACAGGGGAAAAGCACAATCGGGCACTTGTAAATTCCGGGCGAATTTGGTATACTACCCCATAAAGGAAACCGAGTTTCGGATTGTAGGAGGAACCTGCCATGCGTTTTTTGAAAACCATGCTTGCGCAAGCGCTTGCGCTCATGCTGCTGCTCTCGTGCGCGCTGCCCGCCTTTGCGGCGCCGGCGGCGGCGCAGACCGACGCCGCCAAGCAAATTTCCGATACGGCGTCCGCGCTGCGCGACCCGGCGGGCAGACCGCTGGTTGTCTCAAAATACGGCGACAAGGCGAATTACCCTGAAAATTCCGCCGCCGCCATCACCGCCGCGGCCGAGGCCGGCGCGGACCTTGTGCAGGTGTATGTCCGCAAAACGGCGGACAACTACTTTGTGCTGTCGGCGGATGAGAACCTGTCCAGAATGTGCGTGGACGCGCTCGGCAACGTGATAGACCGCAACGTCTCCGAAATGGGCTATCACGAGCTTTCCGCCTGCCACCTGCGCAACGGCACGGGGAACCTGCACGAGCCCATCACCGAGTATACGGTCCCGACGCTGGAGGAGGCCGTCGAAGCGGCGAACGCCGCCGGGGTTTTGCTGGTGCTGGAGGGCGCGTGGGCGTTTCGCGAGGAAATCTATGAGCAGCTGAACGCTGCCGGAACGCTCGGCAGCGTCGTATTCTTGGCGGACGGCGACCGCGGGGAGGTTGTGGACTGGCTCGAATCCAAGTCCCAAATGCCGCTGGTGTTTTCCGCCTATACCGGCAACGTCGTCTTTTCCGCGCGCTCAACCGTTTCCCGCACGCTGTCCGCGGGCGCGGTGGGCACGATGCTTGCAAGCGCCAACGCCTACAGCGTCGTGTTCGGCGATTCCGTCATGTCGCGCTTTGCGGAAAAGGGCAGGGGGGTCATCGACATGACCGACCCGGCGCTTTGCGGCGACCGGGAGGACAACTATATCGGCTACAACGACGTGACCGCGCGCGGCTACAGCGTGCTGGTGACCGACCGCATTACGGAGCTTTGCGAATATTTCGCCCGGCTTTCGACCGAACGCACACGCCTGAACGAAGCGCTCGATAAGGCCCAGCAAATCGACGTGACGCTTTGCAGCACCCAGTCGGCAAACGCGCTGAAGGACGCAATATCCGACGCGCGCGACGCGCTTTCCGCGCCCGCCTCCGAAAACAGCCTGATGCAGGCGCGGTATGCCCTGGAGCTGGCGGTTTCCGGCCTTACGAACCGCACGCAGGAGTCGGACGGCAAGACCGTGACGGCCGGGCGCGTGGCTGCCGCGGTGCTTGTCGTGCTGGCGCTTGTGGCGCTCGAGGTCGTCATTGTCCGCGTCCGGAAAAAGAAGCAGGAAAAGCGCCGCCGCGAACGCCGCCGCGCGCATGAGCAGAAGGACGAGCAGGATTGACATTCCGCGCCGGAGCGCCGCCGCGCGTTTTCCCCGGCACCTTACATAAATTTAACTTGCACATTTTTTTGAAATCTGTTATCATTTACAATAGACTTGCAGCAAAGGAGTGTGCGCATTGGCAGAAAAAGCAAAAGAACTGTTTTGTGAAAAAAACGGGAAACTGAACTACTGGCATACCATTCTGACCGGGTTCGGCTTTCTCGCCTCGTCAATCGCCTGGGCCATCTACGACCCGTACATCACGAAAATCCTCAACCATCTGTTGGGGGATTCGCCTACGGTTGCCGCCTGGAGCGCCAAGCTCAATGAGAGCCTGCCGTTTTTGGCGCGCTTTGCCGCGGCGCAGGGGGAGGACGTAACCCTGGCCGGCGGCGGCATTACGCTGGTGCCGTTGTTCATCGGTATCATCATGACCTTTGACAACATTTTCGGCGTCATTTTCCAGCCCACCTTCGGCAAGCTTTCGGACCGGTGCCATTCGCGGCTCGGCAAGCGCCGCCCGTTCATCACGTTCGGTGCGCCGGTCTGTGCGCTGCTGTTTGCGCTCATCCCGCTGTGCGCGCTGCGCGGCTCGCTGCCGCTGACGATGCTCTGCATCATCCTGTTCGTTTTTGTCATGTCTCTGTGGCGCGCGCCGGTCGTCGCCCTGATGCCGGATTTGACGCCGCCCGCGCTGCGTTCGGAGGGCAACGCGATTATCAACCTGATGGGCGGCCTCGGCAGCCTCATTGGCATGGTTGCCGGCACGATTGTTACGCTGGTGTATACGGCCGCTACGGGCATTGAGGTCAATTCCGCCAACGAGGAACGCACCTACCCGTACGTGTTCCTTATCGGCTCGGTCGTCATGGTCGTCGGTATGCTCGTCGTCCTCCTGAAGGTCAAGGAGCCCGACAGCCGCCTGACCGTGGTCGCCGACCAGAACATGGCGATGGATGCGGCCGCCCGCCGCGCCGCCGAAAAGGAAGCCAAGCGCCGCGAAAAAGCGGAGCGCCGCGCCCAAAAGCTGTCGCGCGCCGAGCGCAAGAGCCTCATCTTTATGCTGATGGGCCTCTTTTTCCTGTTCTGCGGCTCCAACGCCATTCAGACCTTCTTCTCGCTGTTCGCCGCGGAGATTCTCCACATGGAAACCAGCCAGGCGACGATTCTGATGGCAATCTTCGCCGTCTGTTCGGCCGCCGCCGCGCTGCCCGCCGGCAAGCTCGGCAAGAAGTTCGGCCGCAAAAAGACGATTCTCGGCGGACTTGCCATTTTCATTCTGGCGTTCGTCGTATTCTTCAGCATTTTCAGCGTCCTGATTTCGCAGGACGGCTTCAATATCAGCTCCTTCAATTCGACCAACAAGGTTTATACAAGCGTTGTCGACCAGGTGGATACTTACAATGACGAGCACGCGCTCAAGGACGACGCGCTCATTGAGATGGACGGCTACATCGCCTATCTCAACGGCGGGCTCACCGGCGAGGAAGCGGCCAAATACGCCGCCTTTGACGAGGAAATTACCGCAGAAGGGTATGATTTCGGCGCCGTTGTCCGCGCGGCGAACGCGCAGTTCGGCCTGCAGCTGACCGAAGCGGACCGCGGCCGGGCACTGGAAGCGGTCAACAGCTCGCTCAACGACGTCATTGACATTCTGAAGATTCTCATCTATCCGGTTCTGGTGCTTGCGGGCGCGGCGAATATGTTCATCACCGTGAACACCCTGCCTCTGGTGCTGGAGATTGGCGGCGTGGAAAAGGTCGGCACCTTCACGGGGTATTATTACACGGCGACCTTCTCGGCGCAGATTGCGTCCCCGATTGTGTACGGCGTAGTCGCCATGCTCAGCGGCACGTACCTCTCGCTGTTCTATTACAGCCCGATTGCCTTTGTCATCAGCGTCCTGTGCATCCTGTTTGTCCGGCACGGCGAGGCCGTCCCGCAGGAGATTGTGGACAAGGTCGAAATGGAAAACGCCGACTGACGCTTTTCAGTAAACAGCAAGGACCCGCAGAAAGCTACCTGCGGGTCCTTTTTTTTGCGCGGGCGCATATGCGGTCCGGCTTTTCAGGCACGCAAAAGGGCGCGACCGTACCGCCGCCGGCGCTTTTCGGGTCCGGTACGGTACATTCTATGGCGGGGGCTGCGGCGGGGTTCCCGCGTCCGGGCAAAGGAAAAGCCGGGAGGACAGTCCTCCCGGCCGTATGCTTTTATTCGCTTACCGGCGCTTGAGCGCGACGGTAAGGCCCTTCCCGACCGCCGAGCCCAAAACGGCGCAGACCACAAGCTCAATGGGGGCGTTCAGACCCGCCGCTATGCCGATAACGGTCTTAAGCACCGTGTCGACCCCGCCGAGCGCAGCCGCCTGGTCGGGCGTGAATTGCACGTTCCAAAACAGCAGCGCAAGCGCGCCCAAAAACAGCGCGGTATTCAAAAGCGAGCCGCAAACGCCGGCGGCGACAAAGCTCCAGCCGCCGCGCCGGTCATGCTTGCGGCAGACTTGGAACACAAGCCCGCACAAAAGCCCCGCCAGCAGTCTCGGCACAAAGCAGACGACAAAGGTCCGCGGGATGCTGACCGCGGCCAGCACCGTGCCGAGCGCGCTGCCCATAAAGCATTGCGCAAAGCTCGTCAGTCCGAAAACACCGCCCAAAAAGGCGGCGACGCCGGGGCCGCGCGTGACCGCACCGATGATGACCGGGACCATGATGAGCGTCAGCTCCAGCCCGGCGACGCGCAAATAGCCAATCGGCGTAAAGGTCATGACCAGAATAATCGCCGTCAGCACCGCGGTCTCCACAAGCGCGACTGTTTTGCCCGCGCGCGTGCGCGCGGACGGTTGTTGGGTGGTTTTCATATGTTCCTCCTTGCTGCTGCTCCCGGGCGGGATGCAGCGCAAAATTTGACAGAGAAAGCCGAAATGTCTGTTCAGTTGTTTTTGTCGTAGATGGTTTTGAGGCCGTGCAGAATCAAATCCGCGTCGTGCCGGATTTCGTGCCGGCAGACCGGGTACACGCATTTGGAAAGCCCGCCGGTCGCAACAATGCTTTTCGGCGCGCCGAGCTCCTCGGCGAACCGGTCCAAAAGCCCGTCAATCATCGCCGCCGTCCCGAGCACAACGCCGCTTTGCATACTTTCCACGGTGTTGGTCCCGCACGCCTTTTTCGGCGCTTCCAGGGGGATAGCGGGCAGCAGGGAGCTGACGCTGGTCAGCGCCTGCAGGGAGACCTGCACGCCCGGCGCAATCATGCACCCGTGAAAGCTGCGGTTTTCGTCGACGGCATAAATTTTGGTCGCCGTCCCGAGGTCCACGACGAAGGCGGGGAGGGGATGGCGCTGTACGGCGCCGACCGCCCCGGCGGCAAGGTCCGCGCCGAGCTGGGCGGGGTTGTCAATTAAAATGTTGAGTCCCGTGCGCACGCCGGGCGACAGCACAAGCGGCGTTTTGCCCGTGAGCGTCCGGACGGCCTCGACAAGCGCCGTCGTCAGCTCCGGCACGACCGAGCTGACCACGCAGCCCGCAATGGCGCCGAGCGACACGCCGTGCATGGCAAACAGGGTGTGCAGCAGCACGGCATACTGGTCGTCCGTTGCGTCGCGCTGTGTGGAAAACCGCGCGCGCATCGTGATTTTTGTATCGTCGAACAATCCGAGATTGATGTTGGTGTTGCCGATATCCAGCGTTAAAACCAAACCTGCACCTGCTTTCTGCTTGCGTTTCAAGTCCAGTTTACCACAATTTCGGCAAAAAAACAAGGGACCCGGTTTCCCGAATCCCTTGCAACGTGTGTTCTGCTTATTTGTCGGACTTCTTCTTGCGGGTCAGAAGCAGCGCCGCACCGGCAGCCGCCGCAACGCCGACAACAGCAAATACGACCGTATCGCCGTTTGGAGGGCCGCCGCCGTAGATATTGTCCTCTTCATCCACGTCGCCGCCTTCGCCGCTGCCGCCTTCCTCGCCGCCGCCGAAGCCGAGCATACCGCCGATGGTGTCAAAGATGCCGCCGAAGAAATCACCGACGCCGCCCAGAAGGCCGCCGATGCCGCCTTCGTCATTTTCCGCCGCCGTGGTTTCCTCGGAAGCGTTAATCTGCGCAATGACAAGCTCGTAAACGTTCGGCGGCAGGATGCCTCTGTCGTAAAGCTCTTGCGCAACGTCGCGCATCTGGTCCGCCGAAATGCCAAGACCCTGCAGCGCGGAAATGACCTGCGTGGCAATCTCCTGCGCCTGCTCGTCGCTGACGATGGGCGCCTCGGTCGTCGGCTCCTCCGCCGCCTCCAGAGCCGCTCTCAGGGCGGCAACGGATTCCGCGTTCAAAGTGCCGTCAGCCTCGAGCTGTTGAATGACCGCCTCAACGTCCGCTTTGGAAGCGCCCGCATTGAGCATGACAGACACAACGGTTTCGGCGGTTGCCGCATCCAGCGTGGTGCCCTGCAGCATATCTTTAAGCATATCCATGAGCTCATCCGAGGACGGGGCGCTGACATCCGGGAGCGTCGGCGTGCCGCCGCCGGTAATGGAGCCGATGATTTGCTCAATCACCGGACCGACCGTCGCAATAATCTGGTCCAGAACGCCGGATTCCGTCGGGTCTGCCGCAAAGCTCGGTACGCACAGCGTGACTGCTAAAACCAAGGTCATCAGGACTGCGAGAACCTTTTTCATGTTTTTCCCTCTTTTACTCAAAATTTGCAGGCATAAGCCTACTCTTGAGGATAGTTTACAATATATTGCGCATACTGTCAAGGAAATCACACAAAATTTATAAAAATCATCAAAATTCGTTCTAAATGTCTACAAAAGAAACCGGCAAACCGCCCGCAAAAAACGCAGGGTGTCGCAGACACGGCATAGACGCGCCGTTCGCGTTACAGACAAAACAGCAGCCGACATAGTCGGCTGCTGTTATTAAATGCTGTCTAAAATCGATATTCCTTACATTGCGACCGGCTTCCATGCAAGGGGAAGCAAATCTTTTATATCCGCCTTTACCACATTGTTGTTTTCGTCGTTTAATATGACCTGAATATTCGGGCAGTATTCTATAAGCAATTGACGACAATTGCCGCAGGGCGGAACCAGGAAATTCGGCGCGTTGTCGTGAACCGCGACAATTGTGTCGAAATCTTTTTCTCCGGCCGAAATTGCCATGCCGATTGTGATGTATTCTGCGCAAGAACCGTGAATGCCGTCACAGTTTACGCCGCTATAAATTTTTCCGCTTTGACAACGAAGCGCCGCGCCGACAGTATGGTGATAAATCCCATCGTCAAAATTTCTTTGTAATGTTTCAAGCGCGATTTTTATAAGTTCTTCATCTTCCCCGGTAATTTTATAAAATTTCATCTGCTGTTCCCCTTGGCGGTGTTGACGGAAGCGGCAAGCATTGCACGCAATCCGGTGCAAATTTTACCCGGCTCTTTCAATCGATTTTCGCTTATGAAAGTTTTTCATTCGCGCCTTTTGGTGCGCTTCATTGCAAAATAGCAGCCGACATAGTCGACTGCTTTTTTCTGGTTGCGGGGGTGGGACTTGAACCACACGACCTCCGGGTTATGAGCCCGACGAGCTACCAACTGCTCTACCCCGCGATATGTCGCGCTCTCTCGAGTGCCTTAATATCATACTATGCAAGGCCCCGTTTGTCAAGACCTTTTTTGCATTTTTTTCGGCACGGCAAAACGACGCCGTTTTCGGCTATACTATTTTTGCAGTTTCACGCCAAAAAAGATTGACGATTCGGTGAAAGCGCTATAAAATATATGTTAGGAATTATGATTTTATTCAGGTTCACGAAAATCGGTTTGGCGTGCAGAAAAGAGGGTAATTTTATGTCTCTACGTTCTTCACGTCGATTTTCCGTTTTGCTCGCCGGCGCTTTGCTGCTTTTGACCGCCGGGTGCGGCGGCGAGCCGCAAACGCATACGCCAGGCACGACCGCGCCCGCCGAAACCGTCCCCGCGGCGCAGACGACCGAAGCGGCGCAGGAGCCCGCGCCCGCCGCGGCAGCCAAGGCGGCGCAGCCGTCCGTCCCGACGTCCAAGGCGGATATTTTGCGCCTGTATACAGAGGTCATGAACAAGGCGAAATCCGAAAAGCCCGCATACCGTAAAATGGAATACCAAGAGGTCACGGAAAAGAACTTTGAACAGGCGGCCGTCAACGTCGCGCTGGGCCTTGCGTCGCAGTTCATGACCAGCGAGGAAAAGGCGAAGAAAAATCCCGAGCTTCACGAAAAAGGCGCGCCCGCGCCGTACTTCCCGCTGTACGAAGGGGAGGTTGGGTGTATGCTGGACCCCGCCGACGCGGAAAAGGCGATTGAAAAGGCTTCCTGCCGCAAGCTGTCGGACGGGAATTACGAAATCGTCATGACGCTCAAGCCCGAAACCGACCCCGAGCCGTTCACCTCTTACCACGGGCAGGTGTTCGCGCCCATTTCCCGCAAGGTCATCGACGCCGAAATCGAAAAGCTGCGCGTCGTCAAGCCCGAGCGGTATTCCATCGACTACCACGACTGCACCGCAACGCTCGTTTTCAACCCGCAGTCCAAAGAGATTGCGTCCCTTTTGCAAATGACCTATGTGACCATCACGGCGAAGGGCGTTATCGACCTGGGGCTTGTGGAATACGCCATTGACGGGAGCGCGGCGCTGGAAAACACGCTGACCATTACGGATTTTCAATATTAAACGCCGCCGAAAAGCAAAGCCCGGCGGCATAAGGAGGCTTACCTTTGCAGCACGAAATTACAAAACGCACGCCGCTGCTGGACGAAAACGGCAATCTTTCAGAGCCCGGCTACTGCGTTCACAACCTCTACGACTACGACCGCCGCGCCGTTCGTGCGAACCCGCTGCGCATTAAGGAGTGGGATTTTTATCAAATCTCCGACAAGCGCTATACAATCCAGATGACCATCGCGTCGATTTCCTACGGCGGCATGGCGGGCGTGACGCTGTTTGACCGGCAGACCGGCGAGCGCCACGAGTGCACCGCGCTGTCTCTTTTGACCTTTGACAAGTACCATCTGCCTTCGAATACCGAGGTCCCGCATAAGATTGTCGTGGAACGGCCGCATTTCCACATGTCGTTTGACGTGACCGAGCGGCACCGCATTTTAAAGCTGCGCGGGCGCAACCGCAAAGGCGGCGATTTTAAGGTGGACGTCGTCTACGACGTCATGCCGGGGCTGCAGTCGCTTGTCATGGCGGTGCCGTTTCGGCAGAAGGGCCATTTTTACTTAAACCAGAAAATCAACTGTATGCCCGCCCACGTGCAGGTGCGCCTCGGCAAGCGCGTTATCACGTTCGACCCGGAAACCTCCTTCGGCCTTCTGGACTGGGGCAGGGGGGTCTGGCCGTTTGCGCAGAGCTGGTACTGGGGCAACGGCAGCAGCTATCTGCCCGACGGGCGCATTTTCGGCTTTGAGATTGGCTGGGGCTTCGGCAGCATGGACGCGGCCAGTGAAAACACACTGTTTTTGGACGGCGTCGCGCACAAAATCGACCAGGTCTACCTGCAAAAGGACCCGAAGGACTATATGCGTCCCTGGGTGTTTTCGTCCAACGACGGGCGCTTTGAAATGACCATGACGCCCGAGTTTGACAATTACACGAACCTGCGCTTTTTCGGCGTCGGCAACCGCTGCCACCAGGTGTTCGGCAAATGGAACGGCTCGGTTGTTCTCGACGACGGGACGAAGCTCGACATCCGCGACATGACCGCCTTCTGCGAGTTTTCCGACAACCATTGGTAATTTTGCGTTTTGCCCGCGGCGCCAAGTGCGCCGCGGGCTTTTTTTGCGCCGCCGGAAGCCTTGCAATTTCCGGGATTTCTTGGTAAAATAATAGCGCTTCAGTTTTGTTCTTATCGGAGGAACCTTTATGCAGGCACGCAACCTCATCGACCTTGCGGATATGTCCCGCGGCGACCTGGAAGAGATTATCCGCTTGGCGGGCATGATTCGGCAGAATCCCGCGATTTTTACCGACGCCTGCCACGGCAAGATTATGGCGACGCTGTTTTACGAGCCCTCTACGCGCACGCAGATGTCCTTCCAGACCGCCATGCTGCGCCTGGGCGGCAAGGTTATCGGCTTTGACGACCCCTCCAACGCGTCCGTCGCAAAAGGCGAGAGCTTAAAAGATACCATCCGCGTTGTCAGCGGCTATGCGGACCTTATCGTTATGCGCAACCCCGTGGAAGGGTCGGCGCTTGCCGCGTCGCTGTATTCGAAAAGCCCCATTGTCAACGCGGGCGACGGCGGCCATCTGCACCCGACGCAGACGCTCACGGACCTTGTGACGCTCTGGTATGAGAAGGGGACGCTCGAGGGGCTGACGATTGGCCTTTGCGGCGATATGAAAAACGGCCGCACCGTCCACTCGCTTGTCAAGACCCTGTCGAAATATAAGGGCAACCGCTTTGTCATGATTTCAACGCCGCAGCTGCAAATGCCGCCGTATATTCTGGAGATTTTACAGGAGAACGGCTGCGCGTACAGCTTCGCGGACAGCCTTGAGAGCGCCATTGCCGACCTCGACGTGCTTTATATGACGCGTATCCAGCAGGAGCGCTTTGCCTCGGCCGAGGAATACGAAGCGCAAAAGGGTGTGTTCGTGCTCGACGAAGCGAAAATGCGCCTTGCAAAATCCGACCTTGTGGTGCTGCACCCGCTGCCGCGCGTGGATGAGATTACCGTCGGCGTGGACGAAGACCCGCGCGCCAAATATTTTGAGCAGGCGGAATACGGGATGTACGCGCGCATGGCGCTTATCATCACCATGCTGCAGTCCCGCCGGGACGCCGTGCCCGAAACGCCGCGCTGGGACGACGCGCGCTGCTGCCAAAACCCGCGCTGCGTAACGAATACCGAGCCCTACGTCCCGCACCGTTTTTATGAAAAGGGGGGTAAGGCGGTCTGTCGGTACTGCGACAGCCCGCTCGACGCATGAACGTACTGGTCCTGTTCGGCTCGCCGCACGCGGTCGGCAGCACCGCAAAGCTTTGCGACGCGTTTTTGTCGGGGCTGCCTAAAAACGCGCAGGTGGATATGGTCCGCTTGTTCCAGCTCAAGCCCACGCCCTGCAACGACTGCGGCTACTGTAAAGCCGCCGACGGCTGCTCCAAAAAGGATTTGGACGAATTTATGCAGCGCTTTTTTGCCGCCGACCTTGTCGTGGTTGCGTCGCCCGTCTACCTGATGTCGTTCCCCGCGCCGCTTAAGGCGCTGTTCGACCGCTTCCAGCGCTTTTATTGCGCGCGGTTCTGCCGCGGGATAGAAGGGTACGTCCAAAAGCCGAAGCAGGCGGTGCTGCTTTTGACGGCCGGCGGCGAAGCCGAGCCGGGGCGGACCGTCATCCTAAACCAGGCAAAGCGCGCGTTTTCCGTTATGAACACCCGCATTTGCGGCGATGTCACCGCGGAAAAGCTGGACACAGCGCCCCTTTCGGAAACAACGCTTCGGCGCGCATATCAGCTCGCCGAACGTGTACAATAAGAAAAAAGGCAGGTATCCACATGGAAATTCAGCACATTTCGTTCGCCAACTATCAAGAGGAGGTTGCCAAAAGCGACCACCCCGTCCTTTTGGACTTTTACGCCGACTGGTGCGCGCCCTGCCGGGCGTTCGCCGGGGAGATTGCGGCATTTGCCGCCAAAACCGACCGCGTCAAGGTCGGGAAAATCAACGTCGATGAATCCGGCGACCTTGCCATGACCTACGGGGTGATGTCCATTCCCACGCTCGTGCTCGTGCGGGACGGGCAAGAGGTTGCCCGGCGCGTGGGCGGCGGCGAAGTCGCCGATATTGAAAGCTTTGTCGCGGCGAACCTGTAATTCGAAGCGTCAAAACAAAATGCCCGCCGCAGGTCGGTAAGACCCGCGGCGGGCGATTCCGTTTCCCGGTTCAGGAAACGTAAAAATAGATTTTCCGCGTCAGCGTCGTGCGGTCGCTGTCGCTCTGCGCGTCGTCCGCGAAGCCCGGGTACTGCACCTCGCAGTACGTCGGGTACCACACGTATTCGATTTCACTTTCCTCGCCGTAAAACCCGTACAGCGTCCCGGCGTTGCGGTAGGAGAGGAAAAAGGGGCTGTACCGCTTGTATACGTGCACGACCGGCTCGCCGGCGTCGGCCTGCGTTTCCAAAAACGCCTTGTGCGCCCCGTCGTCTGCGACGTCGCCCGCGGCGTAGGGCGTGTGCGTCAGCAGCGCGCCGAACACGGCGGCAAGGACTGCGAGCGCGCAAAGCGCGCACAGGACAATTTGCAGCGCGGTTTGCAGGAGTCGGTCGCCGGTTTTCTTGCGGCGCTTAAGCCAGAGCACAAGGCAGACCGTAAGCCCGATTGCGCCCGCAAAAAACGGCAGCGCAAGAAAAGCGTGCAGCGGCCGGCCGAACAGGCAGACCGAAAGGCCGAAAAGGTCGAGGACGATAAAAACGACGCTTAACGCGAGCAGCGCGCCGAACACGCCCGCTAAAATTTTCAGTTTGCTTTTTCGCATGGTACACCCGCACTTTCCGCATAGGAAGAAACCGCTGCAAATCAAAATGAAAAAACCGAAAGCCTCGGCTTTCGGTTTTTTGGTGCGGATAAGAGGACTTGAACCTCCACCGAGTTGCCCCGACTAGAACCTGAATCTAGCGCGTCTGCCAATTCCGCCATATCCGCATATCGCACGCGTCTTGTTTGCGTGCTCGAATATAATAGCATTGAAATCGCGGTTTGTCAATCCCGTTTTTTCGTTTTTTTGCGAAAACCCGAAAATCCGTTTTCCAAGTCGTCTTACGAAAACCGCTTTTCCAAAAAATTCGCTACGCCGTCGTCGTTGCAGCTGCCAATCACGTCGTCCGCCGCTTCCCTGACGGCGTCCACCGCGTTTGCCACCGCGTACTTCGCATCCGCGACGGCGAACATCGGCAGGTCGTTTAGGTTGTCGCCGAATACGACGAGCCGGTCCGCACCGCAAAGCCGCTTCGCCTCCAGCGCGCCGGTCCCTTTTCCGGCCTTCCCGGAATAAACCTCCAAAAACCAGTAGGGGGAGTAGCTGTCCGCACAAAAGGAGAACCGCAGCTCGGGTATCTTCTCCAGCGCCTTCGTTATCGGCAGAAGCGATTCGTAGGTATCCACCGTGCTCAAATAGGTCGGGTGCTGCCCGGGCGGGACCTGGAGCTTTTCCACGCGGCGGAAACGCCCCTGCAAGCTCGCCTTGCGCGCCTCGTAAAAATCCTTTTGCACCTGCAGGCGGTGCTCGGTAAAATGGATGGACAAAAGCCCATCGTCGCCGTACAAAAACAGCTGCGGGGCCTTGTCGTGCGCCGTAAAAATGCGGATGGCCGCCTGCAGCGCGCCGTGCGCGATGGCGTGGTAGGAAAGCACCCGCTTCTTTTGCAAATCATACAGGAACACGCCGTTGTTGAGGACGGCCGGGGCGCGCAAATCGAGCGTCTCAACGAGCTTGGAAGCGGACAGGAACGTCCGCGCCGTAGAGACGGAAAGCAGCAGCCCGCGGTTTGCGAGCGCGTTGACGGTGCGTGCGGTAGTTTCGGAAACGGCCCCGGCGCTCGTCAGCAGCGTGCCGTCCAAATCCGTTAAATATAAGGTCTTCATACCGGCTCCTTCCTTGTGTGCGTCTATTGTAGCACAATTTTTTGCCCCCTGCAACGCAGGAAACGCCGCAACGCGGCGGGATGTGTAAAAAAACGCAAGGTGTACTCTGCCAGCATATAGATTTTGGGTAAATTTCCTGCTATAGTACTGCTGTATACTTATACGAAAAGGGGAATCGACATGGTGAAAAAACGGATACTATCCATTGCCCTGGCGCTGTGTCTTGTACTGACGGCGCTGCCGCTGTCCGGCGTGCTGGCGCTTGCGGCGGCCGGCGGGGACTTTCAATACGAAGTCCTGTCCGAAGCGGATAAGACCTGCGAGATTACGGGTTACACGGGCACGGCGACCGAGCTCGAAATTCCTTCGACGCTGGATGGATATACCGTGACGCGCATCGGGGATAGGGCGTTTGTTTTCTGTACTTCTCTTACAAGCATCACCATCCCGGACAGCGTAACGAGCATTGGGGCGGGTGCGTTTGGTTTATGTACTTCGCTGACCAGCATCAATATCCCGGATGGCGTAACAAGCATCGGGGATTCTGCGTTTGGCTATTGTTCTTCACTTGCAAGCATCGCTATCCCGGACAGCGTAACAAGCATCGGGGCGGGTGCGTTTGGGGAATGTTCTTCGCTCACAAGCATCGATGTAGCAGCGGAAAATCCGAACTATTCCGGTCAGGACGGCGTTCTGTTTAACAAAGACAAAACCGAATTGCTCACGTATCCTGCCGGAAAAACAGATACGACCTACAACATTCCGGGCACGGTGACGCGTATCGGGGAGTATGCTTTTGCCTATTGTTCTTTGCTTACAAGCATTGATATCCCGGACAGCGTAACAAGTATCGGGGATTATGCGTTTGCTTATTGCACTTTGCTCACAATCATCAATATTCCGAACAGTGTAACGAGCATCGGAAAGTATGCGTTTTTCCATTGCGACGCACTTACAAGCATCCATATCCCAGACGGTGTCACAAGTATCGGAGAGTATGCTTTTGCCTATTGTTCTTTGCTTACAAGCATCAATATTCCGAACAGTGTAACGAGCATTGGGGAATTTGCGTTTTATGGCTGTTCTTCGCTGACAAGCATTGATATTCCGAATGGTGTCACAAGCATCGGGGCGTATGCGTTTTTCTATTGCGACGCACTTACAAGCATCCATATCCCGGACAGTGTCACAAGCATCGGGGAGTATGCGTTTGGGGGTTGCACTTCGCTTACAAGCATCGATATCCCGGACGGCGTAACGAGCATCGGGGAGTATGCGTTTGTGGGCTGCACTTCGCTGGCCAGCATCAATATCCCAGACAGCGTAACAAGTATCGGGGATTATGCGTTTGGGGGTTGCACTTCGCTTGCAAGCATCGATATCCCGAACAGTGTAACGAGCATCGGGGCGGGTGCGTTTGGGGAATGTTCTTCGCTCACAAGCATGGACATTCCAGACAGTGTAACGAGCATCGGGGCGGGTGCGTTTGCGGACTGTCCTTCGCTTATGAGCATTAACGTAGCGGCGGATAATCCGAACTATTCCGGTCAGGGCGGCGTTCTGTTTAATAAGGACAAAACAGAATTGCTTGCATACCCGGCCGGAAAAACAGATACGGCCTACAACATTCCGGGTACGGTAACGCGTATCGGGGATTATGCATTTGCCTATTCTCCTTCGCTTACAAACATTGACATCCCAGACAGCGTGACGAGCATTGGGAATTCAGCATTTCGCGACTGCACTTCGCTGACAAGCGTGACGATTGGCAACGGTGTAACAAGCATCGGGGAATATGCGTTTTACGGCTGTTCTTCGCTGACAAGCATCGATATCCCGGACGGCGTAACGAGCATCGGAGATGATGCGTTTAACGGTTGCACTTCGCTGACCAGCATGGACATTCCGGAAAGCGTAACAAGCATCGGGTCTAGTGCGTTTTACAACTGCGGCAGTCTTATCCTTGGGGTTGTCCCGGGCAGCTATGCATATACCTACGCTCGAAACAATGATATTCCGTACATCGGCTTTAGCTACAGCGTACTTTCCGAAACGGATAAAACCTGCGCAATTACGGACGTCGCGGTTGATTCTACAGTGCTAAGCCTCCAAATTCCGGCGGAGATTGACGGATATACGGTGACAAGCATCGGGGACTCTGCGTTTGCCTACTGTTCTTCGCTCACAAATATTGACGTCCCGAACGGCGTAACGAGCATCGGGGATTCTGCGTTTGAGGGTTGCACTTCGCTGACAAGCATGGACATCCCGGACAGCGTAACGTGCATCGGGGATTCTGCGTTTGAGAGCTGCGATTCGCTGACCAGTATCCATATCCCGGACGGCGTAACAAGTATTGGGGATTATGCGTTTAGTTATTGTTCTTCGCTGACAAGCATGGATATCCCGGACGGCGTCACAAGCATCGGGGATTATGCGTTTGGGGTTTGCACTTCGCTTGCAAGCATCAATATCCCGAACAGTGTCACAACCATCGGGGATTATGCGTTTTACAGCTGTTCTTCGCTTACAAGCATCGATATTCCGAACAGCGTAACGAGCATCGGGGATTCTGCGTTTAAGAGCTGCACTTCGCTGACAAGCATGGACATCCCAGACAGCGTAACGAGTATCGGGGAGGAAGTATTTTCAGGTTGCACTTCATTAACGAGCATGGACATCCCGGATGGCATAACGAGCATCGAATGGTGTGCGTTTAACGGCTGTTCTTCGCTTGCAAGTGTTACGATTGGTAAAGGTGTAACCACTATAAACCGAGTCGCGTTTGAGGACTGCAATGCACTGACGCATATAGATGTGGCGGCAGAGAATCCGAGCTATAGCAGTCTGGACGGCGTGCTGTTTAACAAGGATAAAACGGTGCTGGTGAAATATCCGGCGGCAAAGCCTAATACGGCCTACAGCATTCCGGATACGGTAACAAGCATCGGGGACTCTGCGTTTGAGGATTGCACTTCGCTGACGAGCATCGAAATCCCGGACAGCGTAACGAGCATCGAGCGCTGTGCGTTTTGGGGCTGTACTTCGCTTGCAAGCATTGATATTCCGGACAACGTAACGAGCATCGGGACTTGGGCGTTTTACCACTGCACTTTGCTGACGCAAGTCAAAATTCCCAATGGCGTAACACAAATCCCGCATCAGGTGTTT
>DGYFJ06201__coassemble_566_pt1 | contig 46831 bp, 38 predicted proteins | sample DGYFJ06201__metabat2_low_PE_011 | metagenome-assembled genome bin DGYFJ06201
CTTTGTGTGATTCAGATGAGTGTTGCAAAACCTACATAATGAACAAGGCACCGCCGAAACGGTGCCTTGTATTATGGTCTATCAACAGTGGATACACCGATGCTGACTGCATAAATAACCCTGGCGGTACCGCTTGTGTAGTAACGCATTAACTCTTTTGAATTAAGGATAAAATTTTGGAACTACCGGCACTGCCGGTAGTATTCGTTTCACAACAAAAATCCGACCATCTCATTCGATGATCGGATTTTTGCTTACCCCGTACCGGCTTTCACCCATTGGTCAATTTTTGTCCCTTTGAGCGAAAACCCTTGATTTTACTGGATTTTTTAGTCCAGAGGCTTCATTGTGGGGAACAGGAGGACGTCGCGGATTGCGGGAGAATCGGTCAGCAGCATGACCATACGGTCAATGCCGAAGCCGATGCCGCCCGTGGGGGGCATACCGACCTCGAGCGCATAGAGGAAATCCTCGTCCGTGTGGTTCGCTTCCTCGTCGCCCTGGGCAAACTGCTCCTCCTGCGCGGCAAAGCGCGCGCGCTGGTCCACGGGGTCGTTGAGCTCCGAATAGGCGTTCGCCATTTCCCAGCCGTTCATAAAGAACTCGAAGCGCTCGACGTACTCGGGGTCGTCGGGCTTTTTCTTGGTCAGGGGCGAAATTTCGACCGGGTGGTCCATGACGAAGGTCGGCTGCACAAGATGCGCTTCGGCGTACTCCTCAAAAAACAGATTGAGGATGTCGCCCTTCTTGTGGCGCGGCTCATACTCGATGTGGTGCGCATCCGCCGCGGCGCGCGCCTCCTCGAGTGTATGAATCTCGCGGAAGTCCACGCCGGCATACTGCTTGACCGCGTCCACCATCGTAATGCGCCGGAACGGCTTGCCGAGGTCCATCTCGATGCCGTTGTAGGTAATCTTGTCCGTCCCGAGAACCGTTTTCGCAACGTAGCGGTACAGATTTTCGGTCAGGTCCATCATCCCGTGATAGTCGGTGTACGCCTGGTACAGCTCCATCAGCGTAAATTCCGGGTTGTGGCGGGTGTCGAGCCCCTCGTTGCGGAACACGCGCCCAATCTCATAGACGCGCTCCAGGCCGCCGACAATCAGGCGCTTGAGGTACAGCTCCAGCGAAATGCGCAGCTTGACGTCCGTGTCGAGCGCGTTGAAATGCGTTTCAAACGGCCGCGCCGCCGCGCCGCCCGCATTGGAAACGAGCATGGGCGTTTCGACCTCGATGAAGCCCTCGCCGTCTAAGTACCGGCGAATGGCAGAGATAATCTTGGACCGCTTTAAAAACGTATCGCGCGATTCGGCGTTCGTTATCAAATCGACGTAACGCTGGCGGTAGCGCGTGTCGGTATCCGTCAGGCCGTGAAATTTTTCCGGCAGCACCTGCAGGCTTTTTGCAAGGAGCGTCACACATTCGGCGTGGACGGAAATCTCGCCGGTTTTCGTCTTGAACACCGTGCCCGCAACGCCGACGATGTCGCCGATGTCCAGCTTTTTAAACGCCTTGTAGGGCTCGTCTCCGAGGCTGTCGCGCGCGACATAGCATTGGATATTGCCCGCAAGGTCCTGCACATTGCAGAACGACGCCTTGCCCATGACGCGTTTGGACATGAGCCTGCCCGCCACGCGCACCGATTTGCCTTCCAGAGAATCAAACTGCGCCTTAATCTCGGCGCTGTGGTGCGTAACGTCATATTTGGTAAGGCGGAACGGGTCCTCGCCCGCCGCCTGCAGCGCCTGCAGCTTTTCGAGCCGGATGCGGTGCTGCTCGTTTACATCCTGCAAAGGCGCCTGCGGCTTTTGCTCTGCCATATGCTTTCACTTCCTTTTTTGTTCTTGTCCGTTCGTTCAGCGGTCGAGCGAAACAATCTTGAAATTCAGCGTACCAACCGGGGCCTCGACCGCAATCTTGTCGCCGACCTTGTGCCCGAGCAGCGCTTTGCCGACCGGCGATTCATCCGAAATTTTACCCTCGTCGGGATTCGCCTGCGCAAAGCCGACAATCTGGTAGGAGAACTTCTGGCGCTTGCTGTTCTGGATGGTCACCTTGGAGCCGATGTGTACAATCTCGGTGCTCGCGGTGCTCGCATCAAACACCTTGGCGTTCTTAATCATGTTCTCGAGCTCGTTGATGCGCGCCTCGAGCTTTGCCTGGTCGCTCATCGCCTCGTCATATTCGGCGTTTTCGGAAAGGTCGCCGAAGCTGCGCGCGACTTTGATTTTTTCCGCCGCCTCTTTTCTGCCGACGGTCTTGAGCTGTTCGAGCTCTTCCTCCAACTCTTTCAGACCCTCGGCGGTCAACAGCGTTTCCTGCAACATGGCGGTAAACTCCTTTCGAATTTTGCATTTACACAAATTCGTATTATACTTGTTTTAGCGGGGCGTGTCAAGCCTTTCCCCGGCAAAATCCGGGCACAGCGCATCGAAGCAAAGGTCCGCGGACAGCGGCGCGCCGCACAGCTCATGCAGCGCCGAAAGGAACAGCAGCGGGTCCGCGCCGGCCGGGCGGCGCTTTTCCGTTTCCGGCGGCAGGCGCAGGCCGGACGGCGTCCGGCGCTCCCCGTCCGCTTCCAAAGCGCCCGGATAGTGCGGTCCGTTTTTTTTAAACGGAAAAAGCCTGGCCGCACAGCCGGCCAAAGCGGATTCCCGGTCGGTCAGCACCAGCGGCAGGCCCCATTTGCAAAGCACCTGTTCCTCGGCCGCGGCATAGCGCTGCGGCGCGTTCGTAAAAACCCGCAGCTCCCCTGCAAACGGTGCGAACGCGCCGATTTCCCCGGCGAGCAGCCCCGCCGGGTCCGAAAAGCCCAGCGACGCAAACGTCCGGCGGCGTTTCGCAAAGTCGCAAAGCGCCGTATGAAGAAACAGCTTCGCGGGCGCAAGCTGCGGCGCATACAGTGCAAACGGCGCGGGAAGCGTCGGCAAAGACCCTGCGGGCACGACGCGCTTTACGCAGCCGCCCAGCGACAAAAGCGGCGAAAAGTCCGCCCGGCCGCGCCGGTCCGGGGTGACGGCCGCCAAATAAAAATAGGCGCCGCCGCGCACGGCAACGCGCGTAACGACGGGCGGGGTTTTGCGCACAAGCCGGGAAAAGAGGCCTTTTTTCGGAACGTACGGTTCGACCTTTAAAACAAGGAACATACAAAACACCCCACATACCGTATGGTATGCGGGGTGTTGGCGTTTCATTCCGAAGCGGACGGCTCCGCTTCGCCGGACAGCAGCGCGTAAGCGCGCTGGTACTGGTCGTCCTCGCTTTGGGCGAGCACCGGCAGGCGCGCCGCTTTTTCGGGCGGCAGCGCAACCTCCTCATCCGGCACAAGCCCGATGCGGTTATAGCTTTGGCTGATATACGGGCGAAGCTCGGCGGTCGTCAGAACCAGCGCGCCGCCGTCGCTCAATTCAAAAATCTCCTGCAGCGAGCCGTTGCCCGCCGTCGTCTCGCCGATAAGGCGCGCCATCCCGTAATCGCGCAAATCGCAGGCGAACAGCTCCGAAGCGCCGGTCGTCCGGTTGTTGACGAGCACCGCCATCGGCATGGAAACGGACGACGCCTCCGCCGTAAAGGTCCTGCGGACCGAGCCGTCCTTGGAATAGGCGGTCGCAAGCGCCCCGGTGCCCTCGCTCGCAACGGGGACAAGCACGTCGAGCGCCGCGGCGGCATATTCGACCGTGCCCGCCTGCGTATCGCGCAAATCGAAAATGAGCGCGGTCGCGCCCGCGCCGGAGAGCGCGTCGACGGCAGCCTTCAGACGGTCCGCCGTATTGGCGTAAAACGCGGTAATCTTAATGTAGCCGACAGAGCCGTTCTGGCTTGTGAAAATGGTTTGGGCGGTATAGCCCTTGACCAGGTTCACCGTCTGGCTTGCGCCGTCGCGCGTGAAGGTCACCGTCACGCTCGAAAGGCGGTCGCCCGTGAGCGCTTCGGAAAGCTCGGCGTAATTGTAGGCGGTCACGTCCTCCTCATTGATGCGGACAATGCGGTCGCCGGTTTTCAGGCCCGCGAGCGCCGCCGGAGAATTTTCGGAAACCTCCGCCACATAGAGGCCCGCGTCGGTCGGGTCGTAAAACACCCCGGCGCCGACGCCGACCATCTGCCCGCGCAGCTCGTCCTGATAGCGGGCGTATTGCGCGGCGGACATATAGTAGCTGTACCCGTCGCCGATGCCCTCCGCATACCCTTCCGAAAGGTCGGCGTTGAGAAGGCTGTCGTTGATTTCCCCGAAATAGTTGTTGCGGACAATATCGTCAATCTCCGAAACCGTCGCATACAGGCTCGAACGGCTCGGGAGGTCGCGGATAATGGAATTGTAGGTGCGCATGGTCACCGCTGCCGTCGCGGCAGCCGTGCCGGCGATGGCGAGGAACACAATGGCAAGCGCAAGGCCCAGCGAAATCTTCCGGCGCATGGGGCCGCCCCCTTCCTTGGTTTTCGGCGCTGCTTACGGCAGCCACGGCGCGGGGTTCACACGCGTGCCGTTGACCCATACCTCAAAGTGCAGGTGCGCGCCCGCGTGCGGGTTGGAGGCCGACGGGCGGGGGCTGACGTTGCCGGTGTTGCCGACATAGGCGATAACCTGCCCCTGGGAAACGTGCTGCCCGGCGGACACAACCATCCGGCTGCAATGCGCGTACCGCGTATACACGCCGTTGCCGTGGTTGATATAAACGTTATTGCCCCAGGAATAGTGGTATTCCGCCGAATAGACCGTACCGTCCGCCGCCGCGCGAATCTCCTTGCCGTAGGTGTTGCCCGTGGCGCCGCGCGTGCAGAAGTCGATGCCCTTGTGGTTCGCGTAGCCGTACCAGCCGGCGGAAACATAGACGTTGGGATATTGCAGCGGATGAATCATGCCCTTGGAGGACACCGGGTAGTTGCCGGTGTTCCCGCCGCCGCCGCTGATGGAACCGCTGCCGCTTTCCATGCCGGCGGCTTGCTGGCGGTCATACTCTTCCATTGCCGCATTCAGCTCATCCAGATTGTCCTGGGTATCGGACAGCTTTTTCTCAATTTCATTTTGCTTGCTGACCTGAAGGCTGCGCGCCTCGAGCTCCTCGGCGCGGTCGGCGGCAAGCGAATCGCGCGCCGACTGCTGCGCGGCCAGCTTTTCCTCGGCCGCGGCCTTGTCGGACGCGAGCTTCGTCTTGGTCGCGTCGAGCTCGTCGATATCCGCCTGCAGGCCGGAGACCAGGTTCGCGTCATACTCGGAGACACGGCGCACAAGCTCGAGCCGCGTTAAAAACGTTTCAAAATCCTCGGCGCTCAAAAGCAGCTCGAGCGTGGAGGTCGAGCCGGCGACATAGGTTGCGTACAGCCGGTCGCCCAGTAGCTCGTATGTATCGCCAATCTGCGTTTCCAGCTCCGCCTGACGGGTCTCGGCGGCGTCAATCTGCGCGTCAAGCGTGTCCAGCTCCGACTGGTACTGCGCGATGACCTTGTTGTACTCGGCAATCTTGGTGTTGAGCGCGGAGACCCGGTCGTTGATGACATCCATTTCCTTCTGCAGGTCATCCAGGTCGCTGTTCAAAGAGTCCTGTAACGCTTCCTGCTGGTCAATCTGCGATTGCAGCTCATCCCGCTCTGACGCCGCTGCCGGGAACAGGCAGCCGGTCACAAACAGGATGCAGACCGTCAAAAGCCCGACCGACCGGCGAAACACCGGGTTACTCATTGTTGACCACGCTCCTTTGCTCACGCAGGTACTTGTTCATCGAAATCATACTGCCGACGCCGCCGGTGAATACGCCGATGGCGAGGAACACAAGGAAAATCTGCAGCGCATAGCCCGAAAACGGGACCAGCGCAAAGCCGAACGAGCCGAGCAGGTCGGCGGCGTACACGGTGATAAGCTCGTAAAGCCCCCACAGCACGCCCAGCGACACCGCCGCGGCGATAACGCCCAGGATAATCCCCTCTACAAAGAAGGGCCAGCGGATAAAGCCGTTCGTCGCGCCGACCGCCTTCATGATGTTGATTTCAAGCTTGCGGCTGAACATCGTGATGCGGATGGTGTTCGCAATGATGAACAGCGCGACCAGGAACAGCATCACGACAAGCCCGATGCTGACAACCGTAACCGCACGGCGCACCGAAACCAGCTTCCCGGCAAGGTCGCTGTTTTCCCGGATGCTGTCCACGTGCTCGACCGCGCGAATCTGCTCGACGATCGCATCGAACTGAGAAAGGTCCGTGAGCGTGACCTTGTAGGCGTCCGGCAGCGGGTTGCCCGGCAGGCCGTCATAAATGCTGCTGTCGCCGCCGAGCGCCTCCAGCTGCTCGGCAAACGCCTGCTCCTTCGGGACCATTTCGCAGCCGTCGACATTCGGAATGGCCGCAAGCGCCTGCCCTACGGACTCGACCGTCGCGTCGTCGGCGTCCATTTCCAGATACACCATAACGACGTTCTGCGATTCAACGCGGTCAAGCAGCGCGCTGATATTGAAAAACGCCATCGCGCCCACGCCGATAATCACAAGACACGCGAGCAGCACCGTCACAGAGGCCAGCGACATCAGCCGGTTGACCCAGATATTGCGGAAGCCCTCCCGCGTCAGATACTTCAGACTTGCGCCCTTCATGCCTTCTTCCCCCCATCCTGCTTCGCCGCATCATCCAGATAGGCGGAATAGTCGATATTGTCCTCGGCAAGGTCCATATCCTCCAGGCCGTAATTCTGCATAAAGGCCTCCAGGTCCTTGTCGACGTTGGGCTGGATATAATAGGTCGATTTGGACGACGCCTCAATCGTCGTATCGGAGAGCGCCGCCGCCTTTTTCGCCTGCTCGGACGTGCCGGAGGTCGGGTAATTCGCCTCAATGGAGGCGTAGTCCTCGGGCAGCTTGTCCGTGTCGCTCGTGTCGGAGACAATCTCGCCGCTTTCAATGGTTATCACGCGGTGGTGGAAGTGCCGCACCAGATTGTGCTCGTGCGTAACCATGACGACGGTCGTGCCGCTCGCGTTGATGTGGTTGAGCAAATCGACAATCTCATACGACATTTCCGGGTCGATGTTGCCGGTCGGCTCGTCCGCAATCAGAATGCCCGCGTTGTTGACCAGCGCCCGCGCGAGCGCAACGCGCTGTTGCTCGCCGCCGGAGAGCTGCGTGGGCTTCTGCCGCGCCTTGGAGGTGAGCCCCACAAGGCTTAAGACGTAGGGCACGCGCTTGCGGATTTCCTTTTCCCGCGCGCCGATAACGCGCATGGCGAACGCCACGTTGTCGAACACCGTCATGGTGGGAATCAGGCGGAAATCCTGGAACACGATGCCCATGGTGCGCCGCAGCATCGGGATGTCGCGCTTGCGCATGGTCGTCAGGTCGAAGCCGTTGATGTGGACGGTCCCGCTGTTGGGGACCTCCTCGCGCATGATAATCTTCAAAAACGTGCTTTTGCCCGCGCCCGAGGAGCCGACAACGAACACAAATTCGCCGTCCTCGATGCGCAGATTGACGTTTTTGAGCGCTTCGGTACCGTTTTTATATGTTTTGGAAACGTTCTTGAACTCAATCACAGCCGCATACCTCTCGCTTCATGAAATCAAAACAAGGGTGGCACGGCGCCTGCAAGGCAGGTCCCATACCACCCTTAAGTATAGCATAAAGCTGCAAAATTTGTAACCGTTTTGTAACCCGCGGCGCAGATTCTGTATGTTTCCACAAAATATGCGGCAAGCTCTGTGCAAATTCCACAGAAAAAATCCTATATTTTGTGAACAAAATCAAAACCTGTCCACTATCTTGTGGCCTTGCGCCGCCGGATTGCGCGTCTTAATATTTTATCGGGCTGGAATCCAGGTATTTCTTGACCATCAGCGCCACCTTGAACACGATGGCGTCGTCAAACTCGCGCAAATCGAGGCCGGTGAGCTTCTTGATTTTTTCAAGCCGGTAGACGAGCGTGTTGCGGTGGACGAACAGCTTGCGCGAGGTCTCGGAAACGTTCAGGTTGTTCTCGAAGAACTTCTGGATGGTAAACAGCGTCTCCTGGTCGAGCGATTCAATGGAGCCGCGCTTGAAAACCTCTTTTAAGAACATTTCGCACAGCGTCGTGGGCAGCTGGTAAATCAGGCGCGCAATGCCGAGGTTGTCGTAGCTGACAATCGTCTTTTCGGTGTCGAACACCTTGCCGACCTCGAGCGCGACCTGCGCCTCGCGGAACGAACGCGCCAGGTCCTTAATGCCCTCGACCGTGGTGCCGATGCCCACAAGGACGTGGGAGTAATACTCGGCGCCGAGACTGTCCGCAATAGAGCGGGCGAGCTTTTCCAAATCGCGCGGGTCGACGTTGGGCTTGACCTCCTTAATCAGCGCGATGTCCGTCTCGTTGAGATTGATGACGAAGTCCTTGTTCTTGTCGGGGAACAGGTTCTGGATGATGTCGTAGACCGAGATGTCCACGTGCTCGGTGATGCGAATCAGCACAACGACGCGGCTGACGTCGTTGTTGAAATGCAGCTCGCGCGCCTTGAGATAGATGTCGCCGGGCAGAATGTTGTCCAGAATCACGTTTTTGATGAAATTGCCGCGGTCATACTTTTCGTCATAGTACTGCTTGATGCTCGACAGCGAGACCGCGAGCACCGAAGCGTATTTCTGCGCAAGCTCGTCGTCCCCCTCCACAAATACGGCGTATTCGGGGTGCATATGCGTGCCGAAGGCGCGGTAAACATAGCCGTCGAGCACAACGGGGTCGGACGCCTGGAACACGGCGCTCAGCTCCGGGGGCAGAACCTCGCCCACGCGGGAAAGCTCGCTGCAGGAAATCACGGTGCCGGTCTCGTCCAGGACGCCGATGGTGCGGCCGACCGCCTCGGTCATCTGGTGCATGATTGCCTGAAACAGTCTGTTCGACATAAGAGGAACCTCCAAAGCGTAATTTATACAATACGTCCATGTTGTTACTATGTATTTTACACAAGGAAAGGAATTTTTGCAAGGGATTTTTTTGATATTTTCAATTTTTCCTTTGCATTTTGCCTAAAAAACCAGATTTTTTTTGGTAAATCAGTAGATTGGGCGCCTTTTTTTCGCCGAAAACAGACAAAAAATCTTTGGGCAAAATCACAAGAGCGCGCCGCCGAAATCATCCGCCGCAGCAGACGCTGCAATAGGTATAGCCGTCCGCAAGCAGCCCGGACAACTGCCCCTCGCTTGCTTCGGCGCGGTTTTCCGCCTTAAGGGATTCGGCGTACCGGCAGTCCGGGCGGTGAATCTTTTTGGAGCTTGTGTTGAGGACATAGTCGAAAGCAGGCTCGGTTTCAATCGTCTGCACGGACGCCTCTGCCTGCGGCGCCGTTGTGCGTTCTTCGTACCAATGAATCTGCGGCGCGGTGGTCGCCTCCGCAAGGAACCGCGCATGGACGCTGCGGTCTAAGTAAATCTGGTTGACAAACAAGGCGCCGGCCAGCAAAAGGCAGATTCCCGCGCTTGCGAGCAGCCAAAGCGGGTGCGCACAAAGCAGGTCGGCGAGCTGTTCAAGCTGTTTTTTCATGACGCGTACCCCTCGCAATGCGCGCACAGCTCGTAGCCGTCGGCAAGATATTCGGAAAGCGCCGAGGCCGAAATTTCCCGGCGGTTTTTCGCATCCATGTTGCGGACGTAGGCGCAGTCCGGGCTGTGTATCTTTTTGGAGCTCGTATTGACCACCAGCGTTTCGGAAAGCGTTTCCGCCCTCGCTTCGGTCGTGTTGGCCGGCGCGGCGGTCGTCGGCGCTTTGCGGACGGTCAGCGGCTCCTCCCGCGCGGCTTCGGTCGGGCGGACGGGCTGTGTCTGCACCGCCGGGCTCTGCTGCGGCGTGTCCGTAAAAACCTGCGGCGCGTCCGTGACGGTCTGCGGCGCGGTCTGCGCGGCCGCGGGCGCCGCGTCCAGCGTCCGGCGCAGGGAAAGCTGCATGGCGAACGTGCCGACAAGCAGCGCAAGCGCCAGCACAAAAAAGGCGGCGGTGAACAGGGCCGTCTTTCGTTTCCCGTCCATCGCCGTCACATCCTTTGGTAAAAAATTCCAAAAGCCAAGCGTATCTGCGTTTATTCTATCATTTTTATCGGATTTTGCTATAAGATGTGCCGCATTATCACAATTCGGCCGGGCTGCCGTGCAGCGTCCAGGTTTTGGCGCGCAACTGCTCCGCCTCCGCCGGGTCGTGCGTAACCAGCAGCACCGGGCGGCGCTGCGCCTCTTGTGCCAGCAGCGGCAGCAGCGCGTCCCGGCAGGCCTTATCCAGGCCCCGGAACGGCTCGTCCAGCAGCAGAAACGCGCTGTCGTGCGCAAGCGCGCGCGCGAGCGCGACGCGCCGGCGCATCCCGCCGCTTAACGCCGCGGGCTTTGCGTCCAGCTCCGCGCCGAGACCGACCTTTTCGAGCGTTTCCCGCGCCTTTTGAGCACCGCTTACAATCGCGACGTTTTGGCGCGCGGAAAGCCAGGGCAGCAGACGGTCCTCCTGAAACAGACAGGTGTACCGCGCCGGGAACCCGACAACCCGCCCGGACGCCGGCCGCTCCAAGCCGCAGAGCACGCGCAGGAAGGTCGTCTTCCCGACGCCGGAAGCGCCCAGAAGCGCCGTCACGCCGGAAAAGTCCAGCGTGCGCGAAAAGTTTTCCAGCACGGTCTTTTCGCCGTAGCGGACCGTGACATCCTGAAAGGTCACCTGCATACAGCGCCCTCCTTTGCCGCGCGCGCCGAGATACGGCCGACGAGATAGACAATCAGGCGTTCAAACGCCATGCTCAGCAAAATCACGACCAGCGTCCAGGCGAACAAATCCGCCGTTTCCAGATACACCTTCGCGTTGTAAAGCTGGGTGCCTATCGCGCCGCGCGGCGTGCTGATGACCTCGGCGGCAATGCCCGCCTTCCAGGCGAAGCCAATCGCGGTCGTCAGCGCGGTCAAAAAAGCGGGCAGGACGCTCGGGAAATAGACGTACCGCAGCGTTTTGCCGCGGCCGAGCCCATAGACCCGCGCCATTTCCAGAAGCCCGGCGTCCGTTTCGGCGATGCCGGTCGCAAGGTTCGCCCAGACAATAGGCAGAACCATCAAAAAGGAGATACAAACGGGCACGTGCTCCTTTTGCAGCCAGACGAGCGCCAGAATGATGAACGATACGACGGGGGTGGTGCGGATAACGGTCAGCATCGGCTTGAACACCGCGTACAGCCATTTGGAGGAAGCGGTCAGCGCCGCGAGCAGGACGCCGCACAGCACGCCCAGCAGATACCCTTCGGTAATGCCGAGCAGCGAACGCAGGGCGGTAAGCCAGAACGCCCCCGTGCGCGCAAGCTGCCACAGCCGCCCGAACGTTGCGGCGGGCGATGCGAACAGCACCTCCTGCCCGACGAGCAGGCTGACGGCCTCCCAAACGGCAAGCCACACGCACAGCGAAACGGCTGCGCGCACGGCTTTTTTCCCTTTGGCGTCGGGTCCGCTCCCGAATTTACGCGCCATACCAGAAGTCGTCGCCGGGCAGCGCGCCGCCCACGGACTGCGCGTTCGCCTCGAACAGCACGTCTAAATTGGCGGACGCCGTTTCCCGCATTTGCGCGCCGCTTTGGAACGCGATGCTGCAGCGCGGAATGGCCTGCTTGGCGACGGCGGCCTTCGGGATAACGCCGTAGGTCTCGCACAGCGCGGCGGTCTCGTCCAAATTGGTGCCCGTGTACTCGACGGACGCCTTGTATTCCTGCAGGAACGCGTCTACGGCCGCCCGGTTCGCTTCAACAAAGTCTTTTTTCGCGACGATGCAGCCCATCGCAAGCGCCACGCCGGAGGCGCTTTCAAAAGCGTCGGACAAATCCAGCGCGACGGACAGCGCTTTGTTTTGCAGCAGCGCGGAGGTCACGTTGGGCTCGGGCAGCAGGTAGAGCGTGCTGTCCTCGGCCGCGGCAGCGGCGGCAAGCGTCGCCACCTCGGCGTGCTCCGAACGGAATTCCACGCTCACGCTGTCGGCAAGACCGTTTTCCTCGAGCAGATAGCGCAGCACATATTCGGGCGTCGCCCCCTGCCCCGCCGTGACGACGGTCCGGCCCGCAAGGTCCGCGATGCTTTCCAGCGGCTGCGCGGACAGCAGATACAGCGTGCCCAGCGTGTTGACCGCAAGCATCTGCACGTTGCCCTCGAGCTTATTGTAAAGCACCGCCGCCATATTCAGCGGGCAGGCGGCCACATCGTAGTTGCCCGCAATCATGCCCGCCGTGACCTCCGTCGGGTCGGTGCACAGCGTCACGGAATAGGCGTTTGCAGCCGTGCCCGCGTCATTGTCCGCCCACAGCTTGACGGAGCCGATACCCGTAGGACCCTTGAGCGTGGCCAGGCGAATCGTCGTCTTTTCCGCGGGCGCGTCCTCATTTTGCGCTTCCCCGCCGCAGGCGGCAAAGGTGAGCAGCACGAGCGCAAGGCTTACAAGCAGCGCGATGGTTTTTTTCATATCTATCATCCTTTCCCGGCGTACAACCGCACGCCTAAATCCTTAACGTAATCGTTTTGCCCCGGTGGCGCAGCTTGCCCTGCGCCTCCAGAGCCTCCAGCGCCCGGTAGACGCCGGCGCGCGAAACGTTCACCTGCCGCGAGAGCTCGGAGAGATTGACGTTTTGCAGCGTGCCGGACGCGCCGCAAGCGCCCTCCAGATACAAAAGCAGGCGTTCCTCGGCGCTCGGCGCGGTATACGCTTCAATCTTCCGGTTCAAAAAATAGATGCGCTCGGAAAGATACGCGATATACGCCACGGCAAAATCGCGGTTTTCCGCCATGCAGGCGTCCACGCCCTCTTTTTTGAGGAACAGCACGCGGCAGGCGGTGCGCGCGACAATCGTGTTGACGAAGCCCTCGGCGGGGTTGTAAAGCGTGACCGCGCCGAACTGGCCGCCGCGCCGCAGGACGCTGACGGTTACGTGGTCCTTCAGCACGCGCGCCTCTCCCGAAAGCAGCAGCCCCACGCAGCGCGCGGGCGACTCCCGCGAAAAAATGACTGCATCCTTTTTGTAGGCGCGCACCGAAGCGGCGCCGTCCAAAAGCGCGCTGCGCTGCGCGTCGGTAAGCGCCGAAAAAATCTGGGCGTCCGCAAGGGCGCGCAAGCAGCGTGATTTTTGCGATTCCGTCATAAAACAGCCTCGTTTTTGTCTCATATGATACAGTATTTGCAGTATACTATACCTTTTCCCGGGCGTCAAGCGATACGCGCAAGAATTTTTCGATACACAAAAGTTTCGGAAAAGTTCATAAAATGTTTGCAGGTTCCCCTTGTTTTTTCGCACGGAATTTGATAAAATTTTAACGTAAAGGCGCGGCTCACCATCCGTGCCGAAAAAGAAAAAGGAGTTGTTCCCCATGGCCAATCGATTTGTTTTGAATGAAACCTCCTATCACGGCAAGGGCGCCATCCAGTCCATCGCGGACGAAGCGATTGCGCGCGGCTTTCACAAAGCCTTCCTCTGCTCCGACCCCGATTTGCTGAAATTCGGCGTGACCAAAAAGGTCACGGATATTTTGGACGCAAAAGGGCTCGCGTATGAAATTTATTCGGACATTAAGCCCAACCCCACGATTGAAAACTGCCAGCACGGCGTGGACGCGTTCCGGGCCTCGGGCGCGGATTACCTGATTGCGATTGGCGGCGGCAGTTCCATGGACACGGCGAAGGCCATCGGCATCGTTGCGGCGAACCCGGAATTCTACGACATCCGCAGCCTCGAGGGCGTCGCCCCGACCAAAAACAAGTGCGTCCCGATTATCGCCGTCCCCACCACGGCGGGCACGGCGGCGGAGGTCACCATCAACTACGTCATCACCGACACCGAAAAGAACCGCAAGATGGTCTGCGTGGACGTGCACGACATCCCGGTCGTCGCCGTCGTGGATCCCGATATGATGTCGAGTATGCCCAAGGGTCTGACCGCCGCAACGGGCATGGACGCGCTGACGCACGCGATTGAAGGCTACATCACCAAGGGCGCGTGGGCGCTTTCGGATATGTTCCACATCAAGGCGGTCGAAATCATCGCCGGCTCCCTGCGCGACGCGGTGGCGAACACCCCGAAGGGCCGCGAGGACATGGCGCTCGGCCAGTACGTGGCGGGCATGGGCTTTTCGAACGTCGGGCTCGGCCTTGTACACTCGATGGCGCACCCGCTCGGCGCGCTGTACGACACGCCGCACGGCGTGGCAAACGCCATTATCCTGCCGACCGTCATGGCGTATAACGCGCCCATGACCGGCGAAAAATACCGCGACATCGCAAAAGCCATGGGCGTAGAGGGCGTGGACGCCATGTCGCTTGAGGACGCGCGCAAAGCCGCCATTGACGCGGTGCGCCGGCTGTCCGAGGACGTGGGCATCCCCGCGGACCTCAAAGAGATTGTCAAGCCGGAGGACCTCGACTTCTTGGCGCAGTCCGCCTATGACGACGCGTGCCGCCCGGGCAACCCGCGCGACACAAGCGTTGCGGAAATCAAGGCGCTGTACGAATCGCTCATCTGACGTTCTTGCGGCAGCACAAAAACAGCGGCATGGAAACCATGCCGCTGCTTTTTTGCGTTGTGCGTCACGCGCCGCGCTTGTCGCCGAAAAAGAACAGCGCGACCGTACCGGGGCCCGTGTGCGCGCCGATAACGGTGCCGATGGAATTTATCATGACCTTGCCGTTTAGGTGCGGGAAGGTCTTTTCAATGCGCTCGGCAACCGCCCGGGCATCCTCCAAGCACGCGGAATTGGAAATAAAGCATTTGCCGCTGTAGTTTACGCCGTCCTTGGCGTGCTCGACCATTTTTGCGACAATCTCGTCTATGGCCTTCGCCTTGCCGCGGCATTTCTGGCGCGGAATGAGCTTGCCCTCGTCGTTGACGTTCAAAAGCGGGCAGATTTTCAAAACCGTGCCGAAAAAGCCCGCCACCGGCGTCACGCGGCCGCCGCGGATGTAGCTCGTCAAGTCCGTCGAGAAGAACCAGTGGTGGAGGTCCAGCCGGTTTTCCTCGACCCAGTCGCGCACCTCCTGCGCGCTTTTCCCGCTGTCGCGCAGGTCCGCCGCCGCATCGACCAAAAGCCCGTAGCCGGACGAAGCCGCCAGGGAATCGACGATGTAGAGCTCGGCCTGCGGGTACGTCTCCAAAAGCGTCTCACGCGCCATGCGCGCGGAGTTGACCGAGCCCGAAAGGCCGCTGGAAAACGCGATGTGCAGCACCGTTTCGCCAGCCTCTAGCATCGGCTCAAAGTACTCGACGTACTGCTGGACGTTAATCTGCGAGGTCGTCGGCTGCGCGCCGTCGGCGATGCGCCGGTAAAATTCCGAAAACGGAATGGACTGCCCGAGGTCGTCCGGGTATTCTTTGCCGTCCATGTTGAAATGGAAGCAGGTGTACCGAATGTCGCGCGACTCGAAATATTCGCGCGGCAGGTCGGCCGTGGAACAGCAGGATAACGTAAAGCTTGCCATAGGATTACCCCCATCGATAAAATAAATTTCGTTTGCCGCAGGTTGTGTTTACAGGCGACGCGCCGTTACGCCTCTTCCTTTTCCCGAAGCGCCTCGCTGACGGCGAATTCCCGGCCGGTTTCGCCGCGATGGTAAATGGGCACGCGCTTGACGTTCCATTTGCGCGTTTCCAGCCGCGAATAGTAGACGCCGGTCTTGCGCCAATAGGTCTTGTACCAGCTAAGGCGCTTGTAGAAATCCTTGAATTTGCGCAGCGCCGGGTCGGTCCACGCGACCTCCGCGAGCGCGGCGATGCGCGGGAACATGGCGAATTGCAGCGCGCGCTCGGTTTCGAGCCACTCCGACCAGTGCATACATTCCAAGCCCAGCACGTCCGCCTTGCCGAAGCCGACCTTTTTGGGGGTGAAGCGGTACGTCTTTTTCAGCGGGATGTTCGCATAGGAGATGTCAAAATAGCAGTAGCCGTCGGGCGACAGGATGAATTTGCGCTTTTGCATCTGCTTGCGCACCGCGCGTGGGTCAAACAGGTGCCAGAACTGGCAGACGACGCCTTCGTCCACGCCGTCGCCGATGCAGTCGTTCCAGGCTATCGCCGTCTTGCCGTATTTTTCGACAATCTTAGCCGCGCGGCTCATAAACAGTTCCTGCAGCGCCGCGCCGTCTTTTAAGCCGTTTTCCTCCATCAAAGCGCGGCACTTCGGGCACTTTTCCCAGACCTTGTGGCCTTTGGAGGCCTCGTCGCCGCCCAAGTGGAAATATTTGCCGGGGAACAGGCCGCAAAGCTCCTCAAACAGCCCGTCCAAAAACGTATAGACCGCGTCGTTGCCCGCGCAGAGGATAGGCTCGAAAATGCCGGTCGTGCAGTCGACCTCAAACGGCCCGCCGGTGCAGGAGAGCTCCGGGTACGCCGCCAAAATGGCGGTCGTGTGGCCGGGGATGTCAAATTCCGGGATAACCTCGATGTGCCGCGCGGCGGCATAGGCGACAAGCTCGCGGATTTCCTCCTGCGTATAGAAACAGGTGTATTCCCCGCCGCGGTTCTCGAGGCCGCACCCTTTTAGCCCCGCATATTTGCGCGTCGCGCCGATTTCGGTAAGCAGCGGGTAGCGTTTGCTTTCCACACGGAAGCCCTGGTCGTCGGACAAATGCCAGTGCAGCGTGTTGAGCTTGAGCATCGCCATGGCGTCGAGCGTCTTTTTGATGGTTTCGGCGCCGAAGAAATGGCGGGATTCGTCGATATGTACGCCGCGATACGAATAGGCGGGCGCGTCCTCAATGAAAAGCCCCTCCACCGTCGCCTTGCCGTCCTGCTTTTTCGCCTGCATCAAAATGGTGCGCAGGGTGACCGCGCCGTAAAACGCGCCGGACGCGTCGGACGCCTCTATGACGATGCCGTCGGGCGAGACGCGCAGCCGGTACCCCTCCGGCGGCAGCCCCGCGGCCTTTTTGACCTTCACGGCGCCCGCGTCGGCCTGCGGCTTCGTCTTTAAATAGGCGGTCAGGTAATTGCCCGCGTCCAAAAATTCCTGCGCGCATAAAATTTGCGTGCCCTGCGACACGGTGAAGCTGCCCGCCGCCTCGTCGTAGCGGTTGGGCTTCGGGATGAGATTGTAGTGCAGCATCGGTTTCCTCCGGAAAATACGCGCCCCGCGCGAAATGCCGTGCGCCGCAAGCCGGTGTGTTTTCGGCGTAGCGGGTCTAATGCCCTGCGGCGTACCGAGACCATTATGACAAATCGCGCGGGGTTTTGCAAGCGTTTACCTGAATTTTTCGGCGATTTTTTCAAAGAGCTCGACGAGCTTGAACCGCGGCTCCAAGCGCGGGCTTTTTTCGACCACGTCCGTTTCGGCGGAGCTGAGCACGTCGGACAGCGCGGTCTCCCCTTCCGCTGCGGGCAGGCACAGCGGCGGGAACATCACGCACCACCAGTTCTGCCCCGCCCCGCTGCCGAGCGTGACGCGCACCGCCGTATAGACCCCGGCGGGCAGCGTGACGTCGTCCGCATAGGTCCGCGTCGGAAAAAAGTCGCGCGCAACCTCGACCTTTGCGCCGTAGTCCGCGCCGTTTGCCTGCAGCACACGGTCGGCGGCCGCCTGCAAGGCCGCCAGGTCGTTTTCGACCAGACTTTCAGCCTGTTCAACGGTCAGCGTGCCGTCGAACAGCGTCCCGCCCGCCGCAAGCACCGCGTCGCGCACCTGCAGCTTGAGCGCCTGGTCGGCTTCGCTGTCGGAATTGGCGATAACATGCATCCGCAGCACGTCCTTGCGCACCTCGCCGCACGCCGCGCCGAACGCCGTAAGGCTCAAAAGCGCGGTGACAAGGAACGCGGCAAGCGTCGATTGCTCGAAGCGGCGCAGCGCTTTATTTTGGAAAATCGTCCGGAATTTCATCATAAAAGCCCATCCTTTCGCCGGTACAAAAGCCGGCAGAAAAAGGATGGGCCAAATTTCAGGGGATTATACAGAATTTTCCAAAGCGGGACCGTAAGGCCCTTACGGCCCCGCAAAGGTGCACACCTGCCCGTTGACCAGCAGGTCGCCGTTGTCCGTCCAGCGCACCTCCAAATCCCGCTGCGCGCCCCAGTCCCCGCTGTACACGCGCTGCCCGCGGCCGGGAGTAACGGAAAACAGCGGCGTAGTAACTCCCCTGTTTTTCCGTACATCGACGAAGGTGTCGCCGCCAAGCGCACCCTGGTCGCTGCTGATAATTTCGGCTATGTACGCGCCGTCCGGCGAAGTAAGCGCGCGCACAACGGTATTGCGCGCAAGGTTCCCGAACACGGCCGCAAAAGCGGCGGCGCCCCCGGCAAAAACGGTCAAAACCCCGGACAGCAGCAAGGAAACCACACGCGGCGCTGCGGACGGCGTACCGCACGCCGTAAATACAAAGCACGCCGGCAAGCACAGCAAAACGCAGCCGCCGACAAAGGCCGTGCGGCACGGCAAAAACACAAGCAAGGCGTCCAAAACGGCAAGCGGCAGCACAACGGCGGGCAGCGCCGCAAATTTTCGAAAAACGGGCGCGGCTTCACGGCGCAGGGAAAAGGCGACGGCCGCGCATACGACGGACAGGACGGCCGTCAAGGCGGCAAACGCCGGGTAGCTGCCCAAACGGAACCGATACCCGAAACAGGCGGCGACGGCCATGCACACCGGCAGAAGCGTCAGCAAGGCAAGCAGCAGCGCCGAACCAACTTGTAAAAGCCTTCTCATACGCTTTTCTCCTTTCACGCGCGCTTTTTCGGAAGCGCTTTTTGTACATCATAGCACAAAGCGGCTGTGCCGGCAAGGCGGCAAACGCATTGCGCTCGGCGGGGAAATCTGGTAAAATAGAACCAACACACAAAAAAGGAGGCGGACGTATGCAGCTCAACGCGCCAAAGGCAGTCCGGGAAGCGCTGCGGCGGCTTTCGGCGGCGGGCTTTGAGGCCTACGCCGTGGGCGGCTGCGTGCGCGACAGCCTGCGCGGCGCAGACCCCGAGGACTGGGACATTACAACCGCCGCGCTGCCAAAGGAGGTCGAGGCGGTCTTTTCCGACTGCCGGTTTATTGAAACCGGCCTTGCCCACGGAACGGTCACGGTTCTCGTGGAAAAAATGCCGCTGGAAATTACGACCTTCCGGATAGACGGCGCGTACCGGGACGCGCGCCATCCGCAAAGCGTCACCTTTTCCCGCAGCCTGCGCGAGGACCTTGTGCGGCGCGATTTCACGGTCAACACCCTGTGCTGGAACGAGCAGCGCGGCGTCGTCGATTTGTGCGGCGGGCTTTATGACCTGCAAAACGGCGTGCTGCGCGCCGTCGGCGACCCGCAGCGGCGGTTTTCGGAGGACGCGCTGCGCATTTTGCGCGGGGTGCGGTTCCAGTCGACGCTCGGGTTTACCGTTGAGCCCGAAACGGCAAAGGCGATGCTTGCTGCGCGTAAAAAGCTTTCGCACATTGCCGCCGAACGCATCCGCGAGGAATTTTCAAAGCTTCTGTGCGGCAAGGCGGTACGAAGCGCCGCCTCCCGCTTTTCCCCGGTGCTGACGGTCTTTTTGCCGGAGCTTGCGCCTTTAATCGGCTGCGAGCAGAACACGCCGTACCATTGCTTTGACGTGTTCGAGCACACGCTCGCCGCGCTCGAGGCCGCCCCGCCCGAGGAGGCGCTGCGGCTTTGCATGTTTTTCCACGATTTCGGGAAGCCCGCGTGCCGCACCGTGGACGCAAACGGCGTGGCGCACTTCAAGGGTCATGCCGCCGTCAGCGCGCAGTTGGCCGAGCAGATTTTGCGGCGGCTGCGCTACCCGAACCGAACCGTCCGGCGCGTGGTCAGGCTTGTGGAGCTGCACGACACCAAAGCCCCGCGCGACCGCGTGCAGGCGCGCAAACTTTTGTCCGCGGTGGGTGCGGACGATTACCGCGCGCTGATTGCCATTAAGCGCGCCGACAGTCGCGGCAAGGCGCAGCCGCACGCCATAGACGACCGGCTTGAAGCCATGGAACGCTTTTTGGACGATATTTTGCGCGACGGGGACTGCGTGCGCCTTTGTGACCTGGCGCTTGGCGGCAACGACCTGGTTGCGGCCGGCATACCCGTCGGCGCGCAGATACGCGAAGCGCTGGAGGGGCTTTTGGACGCGGTCATGGACGGCCGCTGCCCCAACGAAAAAGACGCGCTGCTGTCGTTTTTAACAGAGCGCGCCTTGTAATCAGATGGTTTTGTTCACGGCGATAAAGGTCATGCGGTCATACTGCATCTGCGTGCCGTGCCGTCTTTGGTGCCCGCCGTGGTCGGAGGTAATGAGCACGAGCCAGTCCTCGTCCGAATACGTCGGGCGGGCGCGGACCTCCTCCATTAAGCGGTACGCGACGTTGTCCAGGCGCATCGTCCCGGCCGTAAAGAACGGGTTGTCAAGCGAAAAGCCCGTGGCGTGGCCGTTTGCGTCGGGCGCCTCGAAAATGCCGAAAATACAGTCGGTGTCCCCGGCGATATGCTGGGAAAACGCTTCGGCAAGCGCCGCGTCGTCCGCATACTGCGTAAAGGTCAGCGGCAGGCCCTGCGTTTTTGCCATTTCGATTTCGGCTTTATACGTCACCTTGAAATGGTCCGGCCATTCCGCAAGGAAGGCCGCTTTTTTTCCGCCTTCGGCAAGGCGGCGCAGCACCGTCGGGCAGTCCGTATGCAGCGTAACGTGCTCCCAGATGCCGCTTTCCTTGCCCCAAACGCCCGTGAGAATCGCCGCCCAGCCCGGCGCGGTGGTGGTCTCCTGCAAACAGTCCGGGTCACCGCCGGCGTAGCTCAAAAACAGACCGCCCTCGGCTTTTAAGGCATTTACGGCGCTGTAAGCGGACGCAAAAAGCCGCCCCGTGACCTTTTCGTTTTCGCTTGGGACGAGCAGATGCATACAATCCGCCCGCGCGCCGTCAAAGCCCATAATGAGCGCCTTGGGCGTTTTTTCTTTGGCGGCGGCGAAATGTTTTTCTATAATTTTTGCCACAAAGGTTTGCGGCAGCGCGGTTTTTGTGGTATTATCAAAGACGCCCGGCGTATCGAGCCGCGCAAGGTAGGCGGCGTCTTTCTGTTTTGTAAAGATGGACATTGCCTTCACACTCCGTTTCTTTGAGGTTCCCCCTGATTATGGCACAAAAGCATTTCGGTTACAAGAGCAAAACAGACTTTCTTACATTTTTTTACTGCTGGATTGCCTATGCGGCGACGTATGTATGCCGGCTGAACTTTTCGGCGGCGACGCCGGAGCTGACGCGCGAGGGCGTGTTTTCCGAAGGCGAGATTGCGCACATTTCGTCGGCGTTTTTCGTCTGCTACGGCCTCGGGCAGCTGTTAAGCGGCGTAATCGGCGACCGGCTCGACACGCGGCGGATGATTTTTCTCGGCATGGCGGTGTCGGCCGTATGCAACCTGGGGCTTTTCTGCACGACGAATTACCTGCTGTTCCTCATTTTGTGGGGCCTCAACGGTGCGGCGCAGTCGCTGGTATGGTCGCCCATTTTAAAAATCGCCTCGTTAAACTTCGACGCAAAAACGCGCGACAAATTCGGCATCGACCTGTCGACGACCGTGCCGCTCGGGACGCTTTTGAGCTACGCGGTCAGCCTGTTTGCGCTGCTCCTTTTCCCGTGGCGGTACGTCTTTTTAAGCTGCGGGGCGGTGCTGCTTGCCGCTTCGCTTGTCTGGATTGGCGGCACGCGCAATCTTTTCCGCACAAAGGGCGCGGCGCGCGCAGATGCCGTGCCGAACGCGCCGGCAAAGCCCGCGGACGCGAAAAAGACCTTTCTGCTGCTCGCCTGCAGCGGCGCGCTGCTGCTTTTGCTGCCTATCATGATACAGGGCACGCTGAAAGACAGCGTCACGCAATGGGTGCCGACCTTTTTTGCCGCGGAATTCGGCTCAAGCACGGTCTTTTCGCTGGCGCTGACCATGCTTTTGCCCATTGTCAACGTGACGGGCGCGTGGCTTGCAAAGGCGCTTGACCGGCGGCTGCACAACGAGGTTCTGACGGCGGTGTGCTTCTTTGTCGTCTCGGCGGTATTCCTTTTGCTGCTGCGGCTGTTCGGGGACAAAAGCCTTGTGCTGTCGCTTGTATGCATGGCGGGCGTGACGAACTGCATGTTCGCCGTCAACGTGCTGTACATCACGATTGTGCCGCTGCATTTTTCCAAAAGCGGGCGCGTGAGCACCATTGCGGGCTTTTTAAACGCCGCCGCTTACATCGGGTGCGGCGCGCTTAACCTGCTGGCCGGGCAGCTTTTGGAAGGAAACGACGGCTGGAACAGGCTGTTCTGGCTGTGGATTTTCATCGCCGCCGCGGCAACGGCGCTCTCGCTTGCCGCCGCCCCGCTTTGGAAGCGGTTTTTGCAAAGCGACGACGCGGACACCGAATAACCGATTTCCCGCGCACAACGGCCGCCCCGTCTCGGGCGGCTTTTTTATACGAACACGGCGCGGTACGCGTCGGCGGCGGCCGCCTCGGCAAAGACGGCGGTCACGACCGTTTCACGCAAAAGACAGCGAAGACGCAGCCGGCCGCGTTCGAGCCTTTCGGTACAGTCGCGGCCGTTGACGAAAACACGTTCGACGACGTACCCCGGCGCGGGCTCGAGGCACACGACCGCGGCGGAAAACAGGTGCGCCCGCGTTTTCGCGCAATAGAGCGTCCCGTTTTCGGCGGGCAGGAGCGTCAGCGGAACGGTATAAACAGAAAAGAAAAGGCAAAGCAGAAGCACCGAAAGGCCGATGCAAAGACAGGCGCGCACGCGCCGCCGTTTTTGCATATGCCTCCCCCCTTCGCCGGTTCGCCTGTTTCTTTCGCCGCGCTTGCATTCCTGCAAAAAAATGATATACTATTAAAAACATTCCATCTGAAAAAATGGGGTCAAAACGCATGCGGAAATACTATGCGCTTTACAAAAAGCAATTTATCCTGGGGCCTGCCTGCAAGCTGACCGAGGCCATTTTGGAGCTTCTGGTGCCGCTTGTGATGGCGCGGATTGTCGACGTCGGCATTCCGAACAACGACGTGCCCTACATCCTGAAAATGGGGGCGCTGATGGTGCTGCTGGGCGCGGCGGGCCTGGGCTTCGCCGTCGTTTGCCAATACTGCGCCGCCGTTGCGCAGCAGGGCGTCGGCACGGTGCTGCGGCGTGATTTGCTGCACAAAATCCACACCCTTTCGAGCGCCGACCGCGCGGCGTTTTCCAACGCGACGCTGGTGACGCGCATCACCAACGACATCAATCAGATTCAGTCGGGCGTGGCGATGCTCATTCGGCTGGTGTTCCGCTCGCCGTTTCTGATTGCCGGCTCGCTTGTGATGGCCATGGCGCTGGATTTGCGGATGTCCGTCATCTTTTTCACCGCGGGCTTCATTGTCAGCGCCATCATGTATTATGTTTTGAGCCGGTCGCTGCCGCTGTACCGGAAAATCCAGCAAAAGCTCGACGGCCTTTTGCGCATCACTGGCGAAAATCTGTCGGGCGTGCGCGTTATCCGGGCATTTGTGCGCAGCCGGCACGAGACCGAGCGCTTTGCGGACGGAAACGAAAAGCTCACGCGCGTCTGTATGCGCGTCGCCCGTCTCAACGCCTATTTAAACCCCCTGACCTTTGCCGTAATCAACCTCGGCATCGCCGCGCTGCTGGTTTTCGGCGGCTATAAGGTGGAGGCCGGGTCGCTGACGCAGGGCGAAATCATTGCGCTGACCAATTATATGACGCAAATCCTTTTGTCCATTATCGTTTTTGCAAACGTTATCGTCGTGTTTACCAAGGCGGGCGCGAGCGTGGACCGCGTCAAGGAGGTTCTGGACGCCGAGCCGACCATGCACGAGGGTGCGCAGCACACGTTTGACGAAGCCGCAAACGCGGTGGAGGTCCGGCACGTGGACTTCTGCTTCCCGGATTCGGAGGAAAAGCTGCTGTCCGACGTGGATTTCACGATTCGCAGGGGCGAAACCGTCGGCATCATCGGCGGCACGGGCGCGGGCAAATCGGTGCTTGTGAACCTGCTTTTGCGCCTGTACGATGTGACGGGCGGCGAAATTCGCATTTTCGGCCGCGACGTGCGCGACTGCACCTTTGCCGCGCTGCGTTCGGCGGTGCACATCGTGTCGCAGGGCAGTAAGCTTTTCCAGGGCACGGTGCGGGAAAACCTCCTGTGCGGTAAGTCCGGTATTTCGCAAGAGGACCTGCAAAAGGCGCTGCGCATTGCGCAATGCGATTTCGTGGACAAGCTCCCTGAGGGGCTCGACGCGCCCGTGGAAGAGGGCGGCAAGAACTTTTCCGGCGGGCAGCGGCAGCGCCTGTGCGTGGCGCGCGCGCTGGTGGGCGACCCGGAGATTTTGATTTTTGACGATTCCTCGAGCGCGCTCGACTACGCGACCGACGCGCATATGCGCGCCGCGGTAAGCAAAGAGCTGCAGGGCAAAACGGTGCTGTATGTCGCCCAGCGCGTGAGCACCGTGCGGGCTGCCGATAAAATTATCCTGCTCGACGACGGCGTGGTGCGCGGCATCGGGACGCATCAGACGCTGTATGCGGAAAACGAGCTGTACCGCGAAATTTGCGATTCGCAGCTTTCGGAAAGCGAGGCGGTATCATGAAGACGTTCAAACGGCTGCTTCGGTACGTCAGCCCCTTTAAGGCGAATCTTGTGTGGGCCGTTTTGTCGGCGTTCATCGGCATCCTCGGCTCGCTTTTGGTGCCCGTGTTTATCGGGCTTGCCGTGGACTGCATCGCGGGCACGGGCGCGGTCGATTTCCCGCGGCTGTTTCGCATCTGCATTGCGCTTGTCGTCTCGATTCTTATCTCGGCGCTGTTCCAATGGGTGATGACCTATCACTCCAACAAGCTTTCCTACCTGACGATGGAACGCCTGCGCGCCGAAGCGTTCGGGAAGCTGACGCGCGTCCCCCTTTCCTATGTGGACGCCACGCCGCACGGCGACATCCTCAACACCGTGGTCACGGACATCGACATTGTGGGCACGGGGCTTTTGCAGGGCTTTACGCAGGTGTTTTCGGGCGTGGTGACCATTCTCGGGACGCTGGTGTTCATGTTCGTCATCCACCCGCTTCTGGCGCTCGTCGTTATCGTGCTGACGCCCCTCTCCTTCTTTGTTTCGGGCTTTATTGCCCGCCGCTCGCACGACAAGTACCGCGAGCAGGCCAAGCTGCGCGGGCAGATGAGCGGGTACGCGTCGGAAATGATTGCCGACGAAACGCTGGTCAAGACCTACTGCATGGAGGAGAGCATCGAGGAAAAATATGACGACATGAACCGGCGTCTGCAAAAGGTCGGCGTGATTGCGCATTTTTACTCGGCGCTTTCCAACCCCTGCACGCGGTTTGTCAACGCCATGGTCTACGCCGCGGTGGCGATTGCGGGCGCGTATATGTGCGTGCGCGGGAGCTTGAGCATCGGGGAGCTGACCTCCTTCCTTTCCTACTGCTCGCAGTACACCAAGCCCTTCAACGAAATCTCGGGCGTTGTCGCAGAGTTCCAGAACGCGCTCGCAAGCGCCGACCGCGTGTTCCGGCTGCTCGACGAACCGGAGGAAGCCGACGACAGCGCCGCCCCGGCCCTGCAGGTCAAAACCGGCGCGGTGCGGTTTTCGGACGTGGCGTTCTCCTATACGCCCAAAAAGCCGCTTATCCGGGACTTCTCTCTGGATGTGCAAAGCGGCCAGACCGTCGCCGTCGTCGGGCCCACGGGCTGCGGCAAAACGACGCTTATCAACCTGTTGATGCGGTTTTACGATACAAACGGCGGCGCCATTACCGTGGACGGACAGAACATCCGCGACGTTTCGCGCGCGAGTCTGCGCGGGGCGTTCGGCATGGTGCTGCAGGACACCTGGCTTTTTGAGGGCACGGTGCGCGACAACATCGCCTACGGCGTGCCGGACGCAACACTCGCGGACGTCGTGGCGGCGGCGAAGGCCGCGCACGCCCACAGCTTCATCAAGCGCCTGCCCGACGGCTACGACACGGTGCTGACGGAAAACGGCGAAAACATTTCCGAAGGGCAAAAGCAGCTTTTGTCCATTGCGCGGGTCATGCTGCAAAAGCCGCCGATGCTCATTTTGGATGAAGCAACCTCCTCGATTGACACACGCACCGAGCTGCGCATCCAGAAGGCGTTTGCCGAGCTTATGGAGGGGCGTACAAGCTTCATTGTGGCGCACCGCCTTTCCACGATTCGCAACGCCGACATCATTCTGGTCATGCGCGACGGGCAGATTGTGGAAACCGGCCGGCACGAGGAGCTGCTCGAAAAGCGCGGGGCGTATTACACGCTGTATAACAGCCAGTTCGCCGTGCGGTAAGCTGCCGGGCGTCGAACCCGATATGCCGAAAACGCACCGGTGGGGCGCCTTTTCCCCTTTTCGCCCTTGCCGGGCTGACGTATGGCGAAAATTTTAACGCTGCCCGCGCGGGAAGGGGCCGCCCAAAACCATATTGGGCTCGATTCCCGGCAGCTTAACAGAAACGACAGACGGGAAAGGCAGAGACAAAAGCTCTGTCTTTCCCGTCTTTTTATGCAGATTCCAAGAATAAGGAGCAACGGTTATGGAGACGGCGAAGACTTTGGAAAGCTTTTTGCGCGCGCATTCAGAAGAACCCATAAGCGCCCTAAAACGCCTTGGCGGCGGGTACTATGCGGATGTATATCTTGTGCAATGCGGCAAGGATGGCCCGACAGTACTGAAAGCCTATAAACAGGCGGGCGTTATGCAGGAAGAAACTGCACAGCTTAAGACTTTGCGCAAACACGCCGCCGTGCCGATGCCGCGCGTTTTATGGACGCATGAAGCGGATGCAGAGCTTCCTTTCGATGTGCTTGCCATGGACTTCCTGCCCGGCACAAACGGCGGCGCCGTGCGGTATTTCAGCCGCAACAAGCGCGAACACCTTGCCGAACAGGTTGTGGATATTCTTTTGCGGTTTCATGCCGCAGAAAGCCCAGACGGTTTTGGGGAGATTGTTTCCAAGACGCGATATGCGACCTTTCAAGACTATTACAAACCAAGAGCCGCCGTCGTTTTAGAGAAGGCGTCGAAGTTGGATATGCCAAAAGCGGTTTTTGCAACGGCTAAGTCGGCGTTCGAGCAGTTTGATTCGATTTTTTACCTGCCGATTGCGCGCGCATCGCTCATTCACGGGGATTACAATATGTGGAACGTTTTAGTGGACAAAACGGCGTGCAGGGTGACCGCTGTCATCGACCCGTGCAACGGCTGTTGGGCAGACAGTGAAATGGATTTATACCAGCTGAATAACGCGAACGGCAAACAACTTCGGCTTTTGGAAACCTACGCCAGGAAAAAGCCGCTGAGCGAAAATTTCGCGCAAAAAAACGCCTTTTACGAGCTGTTTACGGAGCTGGAGCATTATGCTCGCTCTGGCGTGCCGGTCATTAAGAATCGCATTGAAAAGCAGGCTAAAGCGTTGAAAAGTTTTTTACGCTAAGAAAAAGGCGAACCGGAAAGGTTATAAAAAGACCCCGAAACCCTGCAAGCAGGATTTCGGGGTTTGTTTTGTGCAAACCGTGTGTTTCTCGAACAGGGATTAGTCGGAAACCTCGGTAACAACGCCCGAACCAACGGTACGGCCGCCTTCACGGATAGCGAAGCGAAGGCCCTTTTCGATGGCAATCGGGGTAATCAGCTCAACGTCCATGTCGACGTTGTCGCCGGGCATGCACATCTCGGTGCCCTCGGGCAGGGTGATGATGCCGGTAACGTCGGTGGTACGGAAATAGAACTGCGGGCGATAGTTGTTGAAGAACGGGGTGTGACGGCCGCCTTCATCCTTGGTCAGGACGTAAACCTGGCCCTTGAACTTGGTGTAGGGGTGAATGGAACCGGGCTTGGAAAGAACCTGGCCGCGTTCCACTTCGGTTCTCTGGATGCCGCGAAGCAGCGCGCCGATGTTGTCGCCCGCCTCCGCGTAATCGAGGGTCTTGCGGAACATTTCGATACCGGTAACAACGGTCTTTTTCTTCTCATCGGTAAGGCCGACAATCTCGACTTCCTCGCCGGTCTTGAGCTGACCGCGCTCCACACGGCCCGTAACGACGGTGCCGCGGCCGGAAATGGTCATAACGTCCTCGATGGGCATCAGGAACGGCTGGTCCGCCTTGCGGTCCGGCGTCGGGATGTAGCTGTCGACCGCATCCATAAGGTCCCAGATGGGCTTAAGCTCCGGCGCGTCGATGTCGTCGCCGTTGTACTCCAGCGCCTTGAGCGCGGAACCCACGATAATCGGGGTGTCGTCGCCCGGGAAGCCGTACTCGTTGAGGGTCTCGCGGACTTCCATTTCGACGAGCTCGAGCAGCTCGGGGTCGTCGACCTGGTCAGCCTTGTTGAGAAAAACGATGATATACGGCACGCCGACCTGACGCGCAAGCAGCAGGTGCTCCTTGGTCTGCGCCATCGGGCCGTCGGTCGCCGCGATAACCAGAATCGCGCCGTCCATCTGCGCCGCGCCGGTAATCATGTTCTTGATATAGTCGGCGTGCGCATAGTGACGGTTGTCCGTCTCATACTCAACGTGGGCGGTGTTGATGGTGATGCCGCGCTCGCGCTCTTCGGGAGCCTTGTCAATCATGTCATAGGCTTCGAACTTGGCGTAGCCCTTCATCGCGAGGGTCTTGGTGATTGCAGCCGTCAACGTGGTCTTACCGTGGTCAACGTGACCGATGGTACCAATGTTAACGTGGGGTTTGGTTCTTTCGAATTTTTCCTTTGCCATTGGAATTTCCTCCTTGTAATAGATGCAAGAATCACACTTTTGCACTATGTGCAGTTATTTTACCAACAAACGGATAAAATTTCAAGTGTTTTTCGAAAATTAGTCCTTCTTTGTCCGCTCGGAAATAATCTTTTCCGCGATGGACTTCGGCACTTCCTTGTACCCGTCGGGTTCCATGACGTACTGGCCGCGGCCCTGCGTCTTGGAACGAAGGTCCGTCGCGTAGCCGAACATCTCGGACAGCGGGACGTGCGCGTTAATCTGCTTCACGCCGCTTCTGTCCTCAAAGCCCTGAATCTCGCCGCGGCGGGCGTTCAGGTCACCTATCACGTCGCCCATGTACTCTTCCGGCACAATGACGACGACCTTCATAATGGGCTCCAAAAGCACCGGGTCGGCCTTGCGCGCAGCATCCTTGAACGCCATAGAACCGGCAATCTTGAACGCCATTTCCGAGGAGTCGACCTCGTGATACGAGCCGTCGTACAGCGTAACCTTGACGTCCACGACGGAGTAGCCCGCCAAAACGCCGGACTGCATCGCTCCCTGGATACCCGCGTCGACCGGCGCGATGTATTCCTTCGGAATGGCGCCGCCGACGATGTTGTTGACAAACTCATACCCTTGGCCGGGGTTGGGCTCGATGTTAATCTTGACGTGACCGTACTGACCCTTACCGCCGGACTGCCGCGCGTACTTCGTGTCGGAGGACGACGGCTTGCGGATGGTCTCGCGGTACGCAACCTGCGGCTTGCCGACGTTCGCTTCGACCTTGAATTCGCGAAGCAGGCGGTCGACGATAATCTCCAGGTGCAGCTCGCCCATGCCGGCGATGATGGTCTGGCCTGTTTCCTCGTCCGTATAGCACTTAAAGGTCGGGTCCTCTTCCGCGAGCTTCTGCAGGCCGATGCCCATCTTTTCCTGACCGGCTTTGGTCTTGGGCTCAATGGCAACGCGGATAACGGGGTCCGGGAAGTTCATGGACTCGAGGATAATCGGGTGTTTTTCGTCGCAGAGCGTGTCGCCCGTCGTGGTGTTCTTTAGACCCACGGCGGCGGCGATGTCGCCGGAATAGCAGACGTCGAGGTCCTCGCGGTGGTTGGCGTGCATCTGCAAAATGCGGCCCATACGCTCGCGGTTGTCCTTGACGGAGTTGTAAACGCTCGCACCCGCTTCCACCGTGCCGGAATAGACGCGGAAGTAGCAGATTTTACCGACGTACGGGTCGGTCGCAATCTTGAACGCCAGCGCGGCGAACGGCTCGGTGTCGGAAGCATGGCGCTCCTCTTCCTCGTCCGTATCGGGGTTGACGCCCTTGATAGCGGGGATGTCCGTCGGGGCGGGCATATAGTCCACAATCGCGTCCAGAAGCGGCTGAACGCCCTTGTTGCGGTAGGAGGTGCCGCAGGTAATCGGCACCATGGTGTTCGCAATGGTGGACTTGCGGATAGTCCGCTTGATTTCTTCGACGGTGAGCTCCTCGCCGTTGAAGTATTTCTCCATGAGCTCGTCATCCTGCTCGGCGACGTGTTCGATAAGCTGGGTGCGGTATTTTTCCGCCAGCTCCTTCATGTCGTCGGGAATCGGCTCGCGGCGGACGTCCTTGCCGAGGTCGTCGTAGTAAATCTCGGCGTCCATTTCAACAAGGTCCACAATGCCCTTGAAGGTGTCCTCGCAGCCGATAGGCAGCTGGATGGGCACGGGGTTGCAGTGGAACCGCTCGTTGACCATGTCGAGCACGCGGTAGAAGTCCGCGCCCATGATGTCCATTTTGTTGACATAAATCATGCGCGGAACATGGTATTCGTCCGCCTGGCGCCAAACCGTTTCCGACTGGGGCTCAACGCCGCCCTTCGCGCACAGGACGGTCACGGAACCGTCGAGAACGCGCAGGGAACGCTGCACCTCTACCGTGAAGTCAACGTGGCCGGGCGTGTCGATGATATTGATACGATGGTCCTTCCAAAAGCAGGTGGTCGCCGCCGAGGTAATCGTGATGCCGCGTTCCTGCTCCTGCGCCATCCAGTCCATGGTGGCGTCGCCGTCGTGCGTTTCACCAATCTTGTGGTTTACGCCGGTATAGAACAGGATGCGCTCGGTGGTGGTCGTTTTCCCCGCGTCGATGTGCGCCATGATACCAATATTTCTTGTTTTTTCAAGAGATACCTTTCTTGGCATAGCATTCTCCCTCGGTGATTACCATCTGAAGTGGGCAAACGCCTTGTTGGCCTCTGCCATCTTGTGCGTATCTTCACGCTTCTTGTATGCGGAACCGGTCTGGTTGACCGCGTCCATAATCTCGTTCGCAAGGCGCTCTTTCATCGTGCGCTCGGAACGCTGGCGCGCATACAGAGTTATCCAGCGAAGCCCCAGCGTCTCGCGGCGGGCGGGACGGACTTCAATCGGGACCTGGTAGGTCGCGCCGCCGACACGGCGGGCTTTGACCTCGAGAACGGGCATAACGTTCTCCATCGCGTTTTCGAACATTTCCAGCGGGTCCTTCCCCGTCTGTTCAGCGATGATTTGGAACGCGTCATAGACAATCTTCTGGGCAACGCCCTTTTTCCCGTCGAGCATGACGCTGTTGATGAGTCTCGTGACCATTTTGGAATTGTAAAGCGGATCGGGCAAAACATCACGTTTTGCTGTCTGGCCTCTTCTTGGCACGTCGCTTCCCTCCTTCATAGAAATGATATCATAGGTACTCGGTGACAAAACCCCGTGGTGCCCATGCAAAAGGCCATATATCTATATAACCCTGCACAGGTATACCCTTGCAAGCAGATTCTGTCGTGATTCGGAAGGCAAAAAGCCTTACTTCTTCGCGGCCTTCGGACGCTTTGCGCCGTACTTCGAGCGCGCCTGCATTCTGCCGTTGACGCCCTGCGTATCAAGCGTGCCGCGGATGATGTGGTAACGCACACCGGGCAGGTCCCTGACACGGCCGCCGCGGATGAGCACGACGCTGTGCTCCTGCAGATTGTGCCCGACGCCCGGAATGTAAGCGGAAACTTCAATCCCGTTCGTCAGCCGCACTCTGGCGAGCTTGCGAAGCGCGGAGTTCGGCTTTTTCGGCGTGTCGGTCTTGACCACGGTGCAAACGCCGCGTTTCTGCGGGGATGCGTTGTCCGTCATCACGTTCTTCTTCGAGTTGAGACCTTTGCCAAGCGCCGGCGCTTTCGACTTCTTTTCAAGCGTCTGTCTGCCATTGCGAACAAGCTGGTTAAAGGTTGGCAAGTGGTTTTCCTCCTTTTTAATAGATTTTGACACAACGTGTCAGCAAAACAAACATCCCGTTTGAAAAAGGATGTTTGCTTTGCTCACACAAGCTAAGATTTTACCACCGAAAACCTTAGCTTGTCAAGCTTTTTCCGGGAAAAAGTCAGGCGGTCGCCTCGTCGGAGGCCTCGTCCTCGCTGTCGGACAGCGCCGGCTCGACGCGCACATCGCTGTAATGCGTCATGCCCGTGCCCGAGGGCAGGAGCTTGCCGAGAATGACGTTTTCCTTCAGGCCCATAAGCGGGTCGGTCTTGCCCTTGATAGCGGCGTCGGTCAGGACGCGCGTCGTCTCCTGGAAGGAGGCGGCGGACAGGAAGGACTCGGTCGCCAGAGAGGCCTTGGTAATACCCAGCAGAACCGGCGAGCAGGCGGCGGCAACAAATTCCGTGCCGTTCTCCTCCGCCTTCTTCTTGGCGGCCTGGTTGGCGTGCTGGACCTCGTTCTTTTCAACGGTGGCGCCGGGCAGCAGCGACGTCGTGCCGGCGTCGTCCACCTTGAGCTTGCGCATCATCTGCCGGACAATCACCTCGATGTGCTTATCGTTGATGTCAACGCCCTGCATCCGGTAGGTGCGCTGGACCTCCTTGATAAGGTAGTCGTGCACCGCGTTGACGCCGTTGATTGCGAGGATGTCGTGCGGGTTCGGCGAGCCCTCCGTCAGCGGCGTGCCCTTCGTCACGTAAATCGGATTGCCGTCGGCGTCGGTCTCGCTCTGGAAACGCTTGCGGAAGCCGTACGGGATAAGATAGCTCTTTTCCTCGGCGGTCTCGTCGTTGGTGACGACGATGTGCTCGTTCTTTTTGATTTCGCGGAACGAAATGCGGCCGTCAATTTCGGACAGAATCGCCAGCGTCTTCGGGCGGCGGGCTTCAAACAGCTCCTCGACGCGGGGAAGACCCTGCGTAATATCCTGGCTCGACGCGATACCGCCGGTGTGGAAGGTACGCATCGTCAGCTGCGTGCCGGGTTCGCCGATGGACTGCGCGGCGATGATGCCGACCGCCTCGCCCACGGTGACGGGCGAGCCCGTCGCCAGGTTCGAGCCGTAGCACTTGATGCAGACGCCGTGCTCGCATTCGCAGGTGAGCAGCGACCGAATCTTAATCCGGCGGTCCGCGGGATTCTCGCGCGCGTTGACGTAGTCCGCAACGCGGGCGGCGTCGTCCTCGGACATCATTTCATCCTTGGACATAAGCAGCTCGCCGGTCGCCTCATCCACGCAATCCTCGAGCAGATAGCGCCCGGTCAGGCGTTCGCGCAGCGTTTCAATCATTTCCTTGCCGTCGGTAATGTCGTAGACCTCAATGCCGTCGTGGCAATGGCAGTCCTCCTCGCGGATGATGACGTCCTGCGAGACGTCGACCAGGCGGCGCGTCAGATAACCGGAGTCGGCGGTACGAAGCGCGGTATCGGCAAGGCCCTTGCGCGCGCCGCGCGAAGAAATGAAGTATTCAAGGACGTTCAGACCCTCGCGGTAGTTCGCGCGGATGGGGACTTCAATCGTCTTACCGGCCGTGTTCGCGATAAGGCCGCGCATACCGGCAAGCTGGCGCAGCTGGCTTTCCGAACCGCGGGCGCCGGAGTCGACCATCATGTAAATGGGGTTCTCCTTGCCCAGATTGTCCTTCAAGCCCTGCGCAACCTTGTTGGTGCAGTCCTCCCAGACCTTGATAACGGACTTGGAACGCTCGGCGTTGCTCATCAAGCCCATTTTGTAGTTGGCCGTGATGGCGTCGACGCGCTCCTCCGCCTTTTGCAGCAGCTCCTGCTTCTGCGGCGGGATGGTGGCGTCGCAGACGGCGACGGTGATGCCGCTCTTGGTCGAATACTTGTAGCCCTGCGCCTTGATTTTATCGAGCATCTCGGCGGCGATGGTTACGCCGTGCACCTTGATGCAGCGGTCGATAATCTGGCCGAGGGTCTTTTTGTTGACCAGGAAGTCAACCTCCAGCCGGAACGCGTTCTCGGGGTCGGTGCGGTCCACAAAGCCGAGGTCCTGCGGGATGGGGTTGTTGAAGATAATCTTGCCGAGCGTCGTGTCGATAAGACGCGTCTGCTCGACGCCGTCCACAACCGCGGTGCGGCGCACCTTGATTTTGGAATGCAGGCCGATATACCCCTCGTCATACGCCATGACCGCCTCGTCAAAGCCGGTAAAGACCTTGCCGTTGCCGGGGTCGTCGTCCTTATCCATGGTCAGGTAGTAGGAGCCGAGAATCATATCCTGCGTCGGCACGGCGACGGGTTTGCCGTCGGAGGGCTTGAGCAGGTTGTTCGCGGCAAGCATCAAAAGCCGGGCCTCCGCCTGCGCTTCCGCGGACAGCGGCACGTGCACGGCCATCTGGTCGCCGTCGAAGTCGGCGTTGAACGCCGTGCAGCACAGCGGATGCAGCTTAATGGCGCGGCCCTCGACCAGGACCGGTTCAAACGCCTGGATGCCGAGCCGGTGCAGCGTAGGCGCGCGGTTGAGCATGACGGGGTGGTCCTTGATAACGACCTCGAGCGCGTCCCAGACCTCGGTCTTGGAGCGTTCGACCATCTTGCGGGCGGACTTGATGTTGCCCGCAACCCCCGTTTCGACAAGCCGCTTCATCACAAAGGGCTTGAACAGCTCGAGCGCCATTTCCTTCGGCAGGCCGCACTGGTAAATCTTCAGCTCCGGGCCGACGACGATAACCGAACGGCCGGAATAGTCGACGCGCTTACCGAGGAGGTTCTGGCGGAAGCGGCCCTGCTTGCCCTTGAGCATATCGGACAGCGACTTGAGCGCGCGGTTGTTGGGACCCGTCACGGGGCGGCCGCGGCGGCCGTTGTCGATAAGGGCGTCCACCGCCTCCTGCAGCATCCGCTTTTCGTTGCGGATGATAATTTCCGGCGCGCTCAGCTCCAGCAGCCGTTTTAAACGGTTGTTGCGGTTGATAACGCGGCGGTACAGGTCGTTCAAATCCGAGGTCGCAAACCGGCCGCCGTCGAGCTGCACCATCGGGCGCAGGTCGGGCGGAATAACCGGGATGACGTTGAGCACCATCCATTCGGGACGGTTGCCCGACTGGTGGAACGCCTCGGCGACTTCCAGACGCTTTAAAATGCGGGTGCGCTTCTGACCGGTCGCGGTCTCCAGCTCCTCGCGAAGCTCCTTGGCGAGCGCTTCGGTATCAATCTCGGCGAGCAGCTCCTGAATGGCCTCGGCGCCCATGCCCGCGCGGAAATCGTCCTCATACTTTTCGCGCATATCCAGATACTCTTTTTCCGAGAGAATCTGCATTTTGGTAAGCTCCGTGTCGCCCGGGTCGATAACAATGTACTTCGCAAAGTACAGCACCTTTTCCAGGTCGCGCGGCGAGATGTCCAGCATCAGGCCCATGCGCGACGGGATGCCCTTGAAGTACCAGATGTGCGAAACGGGCGCGACAAGCTCAATGTGGCCCATGCGCTCGCGGCGCACCTTGGCCTTGGTAATCTCGACGCCGCAGCGTTCGCAGATTTTGCCCTTGTAGCGAATGCGCTTGTACTTGCCGCAATGGCATTCCCAGTCCTTTGTGGGCCCGAAAATGCGCTCGCAGAACAGGCCGTCGCGCTCCGGCTTTAAGGTGCGGTAATTTATGGTTTCAGGCTTTTTTACCTCGCCGTAAGACCACGCGCGAATCTGCTCGGGCGAGGCAAGGCCGATTTGAATGGACGCAAACGAAATATTTTCCATCTGTCAAATACCTTCTTCCTGCAATCTGAACGGTCGGGGCACGCGCCGCTTAAAAATCAAGCTCCGCAGCGTCCTCCCCGGGGAATTCGTCTTCGTCGTCGTCCTCGGAAACATACTCGTTGAACGCATCTTCCCCAAGCTCGTTTTCCGCGTCCGCATCGGTCACGAACCCGTCGTCAAGCGACACATCGTTCACAACGTCGCCCGCCGGCGCAAAATCGCCCTCGTGCGGGATGCCGACCTCGTTAATCTCATCCTCAAAGGTCTGGCGCAGGTCAATCTCCTCGCCGTCGTTGTCAAGCACCTTGATGTCGAGCGCCAACGACTGCAGCTCCTTGATAAGGACCTTAAAGGACTCGGGGATGCCGGGCTTCGGCACGTTCAGCCCCTTGACGATGGACTCGTAGGTCTTCACGCGGCCGACAACGTCGTCGGATTTCACGGTCAGAATCTCCTGCAGCGTGTACGCCGCGCCGTAGGCTTCGAGCGCCCAGACTTCCATTTCGCCGAAGCGCTGGCCGCCGAACTGCGCTTTACCGCCGAGCGGCTGCTGCGTAACCAGCGAATACGGACCCGTGCTTCTGGCGTGAATCTTATCGTCGACCAGGTGGTGCAGCTTTAAGAAGTACATGACGCCGACCGTAACGGGGTTGTCGAACTTCAGACCCGTGCGGCCGTCGGTCAGGATGGATTTGCCGTCCTCGCGGTAGCCGGCCTCCTTGAGCGCCTCGCGGATGTCGGCTTCGTGCGCGCCGTCAAAGACGGGGGTGGCAATCTTCTGGCCGAGCTTGCGGTAGGCAAAGCCCAAATGCACCTCGAGCACCTGCCCGATGTTCATACGCGACGGAACGCCCAGGGGGTTGAGCACGATGTCCAGCGGCGTGCCGTCGTCGAGGAAGGGCATATCCTCCTGCGGCAAAATGCGCGAAACGACGCCCTTGTTGCCGTGGCGGCCCGCCATCTTATCGCCGACGGAAAGCTTGCGCTTCTGGGCGATGTAGCAGCGCACGACCTTGTTGACACCGGGGCTCAGCTCGTCGCTGTTTTCACGCGTAAAGACCTCGACGTCCACCACAATGCCGTATTCGCCGTGCGGCACGCGCAGGGAGGTGTCGCGCACCTCGCGCGCTTTTTCACCGAAAATGGCGCGCAGCAGGCGTTCCTCGGCGGTCAGCTCCGTCTCGCCCTTGGGCGTGACCTTACCGACCAGGATATCGCCCGAATGCACCTCGGCGCCGATGCGGATGATACCGTTTTCGTCGAGGTTCGCGAGCGCGTCCTCGCCGACGTTCGGGATGTCGCGGGTAATGTCCTCCGGCCCGAGCTTCGTGTCGCGGGACTCGAGCTCGTATTCCTCAATGTGGATGGAGGTATAGACGTCGTCGCGCACCAGCTTTTCGTTGATGAGCACGGCGTCCTCGTAGTTGTAGCCCTCCCAGGTCATGAAGCCGATAAGGGCGTTCTTGCCGAGAGAAATTTCACCGTTGGAGGTGGCGGGACCGTCGGCGATAACCTCGCCCTCCTCGACCTTCTGGCCGAGCGCTACAATCGGGCGCTGGTTGATGCAGGTCCCCTGGTTCGAGCGCATGAACTTGATAAGCTCGTAGGTGTCAACCTTGCCGCCCTTGGCGGTAATCTCGATGCGGTCGGCGTCGACGGCGGTCACCTTGCCCGCGCGGCGCGCGAGCACGACGGTGCCGGAGTCCACAGCGGCCTTGTACTCCATGCCGGTCCCGACAATGGGCGATTCCGTTTTAAGCAGCGGCACGGCCTGGCGCTGCATGTTCGAGCCCATCAGCGCGCGGTTCGCGTCGTCGTTCTCGAGGAAGGGAATCATCGCCGTCGCAACGGAGACGACCATCTTCGGGGAGACGTCCATATAGTCCGCCTCGCTCGCCTCGACCTCCAGGAAGTCCTCGCGGTGGCGGGCGTTGACCTTTTTGTGCAGGAAGCGGCCGTTTTCGTCGAGCGGCTCGTTCGCCTGCGCGACGATGAAGTTGTCCTCCACGTCGGCGGTCATATAGGTGACCTCGTCGAGCACAACGCCGGTCTCCTTGTCAATGCGGCGGAACGGCGCTTCGATGAAGCCGTATTTATTGATGCGCGCAAACGTTGCGAGATACGAAATAAGGCCGATGTTCGGACCTTCCGGCGTCTCAATCGGGCACATACGGCCATAGTGGCTGTAGTGGACGTCGCGCACCTCGAAGCCCGCGCGGTCACGCGAAAGACCGCCGGGGCCCAGCGCCGAAAGACGGCGCTTGTGCGTCAGCTCGGCAAGCGGGTTCGTCTGGTCCATGAACTGCGACAGCGGAGACGAACCGAAAAACTCTTTGATGGCCGCCATGACGGGGCGGATGTTGATAAGCGCCGCCGGGGTAACCTTGTCCGGCTCCTGCGCCTGCAGCGTCATGCGCTCCTTGACGACGCGCTCCATGCGCGAGAAGCCGATGCGGAACTGGTTCTGCAGCAGCTCGCCGACCGAGCGGATGCGGCGGTTGCCGAGGTGGTCGATGTCGTCGGTCGTGCCCACGCCGTGCGCGATGCAGTTGAGGTAGTTGATGGAGGCGAAAATGTCGTCGACCGTGATGTGCTTCGGAATCAGGTCGTCGCAGCGCGCCGCAAGCTCCTCGAGCAGCGCGTCCTTGTCGTCGCCGCACTTGTCGAGCACCTCGCGCAGCACGTCGAAGCGCACCTTTTCATTGATGCCGGCGTCCTCGAGCTCCGCAACGGAAAGCTGCGGGACGTACTCGCCGATGTCGACCATGCCGTTGGAGAACACCTTGACGGGGTCGCCCTCGTTGTCGATAACGACGGTGTTGACGCCCTCCTGCTCCATGCGGTAGGCAAGCTCCTTCGTGATGCGCTCGCCCTCGTCGGCAAGCACCTCGCCCGTAAGGCGGCTGATGACGGGCTCCGCCGCCGTAAAGCCGGTCACGCGCGCGGAGATGCAGAGCTTTTTATTGTATTTATAGCGGCCGACGCGCGAAAGGTCGTACCGGTGCGGGTCGAAGAACAGCCCGTCAAGCTGCGCCTGCGCGGTCTCGAGCGTCGGCGGCTCGCCCGGGCGAAGGCGCTTGTAGACCTCGATAAGCGCCTGCTCGGTGTTGATGGTCGTGTCCTTCGCCAGCGTTTCGCGGATGCGCACGTCGTCGCCGAAGAAATCGAGAATTTCCTGGTTGGTGCCAAGGCCCAAAGCGCGGATGAAGGTCGTAATATAAATCTTACGGTTCTTGTCGATGCGGACATAGAACAGGTCGTTCTGGTCCGTTTCATACTCGAGCCAGGCGCCGCGGTTCGGAATCACCGTCGCGGAGTACAGCTCCTTGCCGGTCTTGTCGTGCGTCATATCGTAATAGACGCTCGGCGAACGGACGAGCTGGGAGATGATAACGCGCTCCGCACCGTTGATGACAAAGGTGCCGCTGTCGGTCATGAGCGGGAAATCGCCCATGTAGACCTCGTTCTCCTTAATCTCGCCGGTTTCCTTGTTTAAAAGCCTTGCGGTGACGCGCAGCGGCGCGGCGTACGTGGCGTCACGCTCCTTGCACTCTTTAACCGTGTACTTGGGGGCGTCGTCCATCCGGTAGTCCACAAAGCTCAGGACCAGATTGCCGGAATAGTCCGTGATGTCCGCGACGTCACGGAAGACCTCCTTGAGTCCCTCGTCGAGAAACCACCGGTACGAGTTTTTCTGGACCTCAATGAGGTTGGGCATCTGCATGACCTCATTGATTTTGGAAAAACTCATGCGAGTGTTTTTCCCGAGCTGTACAGGTTTCACATTCACCATAGGGCCAATCACGCTCCATTTCTTCGTTTGTGCTTTGAACGGCAGCCGCAAAAGGGCTGCGCCCGCGGTGGAAACGGTGTTCCGAGGGCTTGATTTTTCAAGGGTTTTGTGCTAAACTACCAACACTTGAAAATGCGCAAGCAATAAAACACCACTATAATTGCAGTTTAAATAGTCTACACCAGGAAAGCCCGTCTGTCAAGACATAAATTGGAAGTTCCGCGGAACTTTTTTTGGATTTTTCGCTTTGCCGGCAAGGAGTTGGTCAAAATGCAGGATTTGGAAGCCGTTAAATTGCAGCTTCGCTCGCTCGCGCTGCTGCGCGGGCTGCTGTGCGACGAGGTGTTTTCCGCCTTTTTGTCGCTTGCCCCCGCCGACGCGCCCGAGGCGTCGCGCGCCGAGAGCGTCGCACGGTTTTGCAGCGCGCTGTTCGCGGTCACGGACGACCTTGCGGACTATGTGCGCATCAAGATGCTCGAGGACGAAAACGTCGTCGTGCGCCGCGCGGCCGAAGGGACGCTGAAAGAAAGCTACCGGGAGGCGCTGCGGGCGGAGCTTGCCGCCCTGCAGGCGTTCGCCGGCGTGACGCCCGAAGACGCAGCCGCGTATACGAACGCCCCCCTGCCCTTCCCGCGCTGGCAAAACTCCGCGCCGGATTTGGGGGAAATCTACCGCGACCAGCTTATGAACATAGGCAAGCGCGGCTACGGCGTCTGGGCGAAATACCGGATGTTTGTCCTCAAGGACGGTCAGATTTCGCCGGTCAAGCACCCCGACGAGCAGCGGCTGTCCGATTTTTCGGGCTACCGGCGCGAGCGCAGCCTGGTCATTGCGAACACCGAGGCGCTGCTTGCGGGCAAGCCCTGCAACAACGTGCTGCTGTACGGCGATGCGGGCGCAGGCAAAAGCAGCACCGTCAAGGCCATTGTCAACGAATACTGGACCGAGGGGCTGCGCCTTATCGAGGTCAAGAAAAACGAGCTGTTCTTTTTGCCGGATATTCTCGACCGGCTGGCGCGCAATCCGCTGAAATTCATTATTTTCATCGACGACTTAAGCTTCACGCGGTCGGACAGCGACTTCGGCGCGCTCAAGGCCATTTTGGAGGGCAGCGTCGCGGGGCGCAGCCGCAACATCGCGGTCTACGCAACGTCGAACCGCCGCCACCTTGTGCAGGAGAGCATTTCCGACCGCAGCGGCGACGACCTGCACCGGCAGGACACCATTCAGGAGCTGACGAGCCTGTCGGCGCGGTTCGGCCTGCAGGTCACGTTCTTAAAGCCCGACAAAAAGCTGTTTGCGCAAATTGTTTTGGCCCTGGCAAGGCAGCACGGCGTCACGCTCGCGAAAGACGAGCTTTTGCGGAAAGCGGAGGCGTTCGCCCTGCGCGGCGGCGGCAGAAGCCCGCGGCTTGCCAAGCAGTTTATTGAATACATCGCCTATTCCGAAAAAAATGCCGGCGCGTCAGAGAACATCTGAGCGCGCCGCTTGCATTTGCCAATAAAATCTGCTATGCTTAACGCAGAACGCAATATGCTTCTATACCGAGCGTTGGCCTTGCCTGGCACAGCGCCCGGCAGCTTTGCACACCACCACAGAGAGACTGGAGAGGAGACCTATGCGCGAACACGGATTTGACTGGGAAAACCCCGCCGTCATCAAGCGGAACAAGGAGGACGGGCACGTCATCGCCTTTTCCTATGACGACGCCGACGCCGCGGCCAAACGCGGGGACCCGAAAACCAAGCTGTCCTTAAACGGCGACTGGAAGTTCCATTGGCAGCGCGGCTTGCAGGACGAGCCGGCGCGGTTTTACGAAACGGATTTTGACGACGCCGCATGGCGGACCATCCGCGTCCCGTCGGTCTGGCAGACCGAAGGAACGGGCAGCATCCCCTACTACTATGCGAGCACCTTCCCGCGCGCCATTTCCAGAAGCAAGCACAAGATTCCCTCCATCGACCATTCTATGCAGGAAATCGGCCATTACCGGCGCACCTTCCTTCTGCCCGAGCATTTTGCGGGCAAGGAGGTGTTCCTGCACTTCGGCGCGGTGAAATCGGCGCTGGAGGTCTATGTCAACGGGGAATTTGTCGGGTATTCGCAGGGCTCGATGACCCCGCATGAATTTGACGTGACGAAATTTGTGCACGCCGGCGAAAACCTTGTGTGCGCCAAGGTGTACCGCTACAGCGACGCAACCTACATAGAGGACCAGGATATGTGGTGGCTGTGCGGCATTTACCGCGAGGTGTACCTGTTCTGCGAGGAAAAGGTCTGCCTGCGCGACTTTTTCATCACGACCGATCTCGACGCCGACTACAAGGACAGCGACACAAAGCTTGAAATCACGGTGCAAAACTACACCGGCGCGCCGAAAAAGGCGTGCGTCAAGGCGGACATTCTCGCGCCGGACGGCAAGGCGGAACGCATCGGGGAGCTCGATTTTGACGCGGCGGCCGGCAGTACGACCGTGCATTTGCAAAAGCTGGTCAAGGACCCGGCAAAATGGACGGCGGAAACGCCGAACCTGTATACCCTGCTGCTGACGCTTACCGCGGACGGGAAAACGACGTACAAGGCGATACGCTTCGGCTTTAAGAAGGTAGAGATTGTCGGCGAGCAGATTCTCTTTAACGGCAAGCCCCTGCTTTTGCGCGGGACGAACCGGCACGACTTCGACCCCGACCACGGCTGGGCGGTGCCGAAGGAGCGCTACTACCAGGACCTGGATTTGATGAAGCGCGCAAACATCAACTCCATACGCACCTCGCACTATCCGGACGACCCGTTCTTCTATGAGCTGTGCGACGAATACGGCTTCTATGTCATGGACGAATGCGACATGGAAAGCCACGGCGTCCGCCGCAAGGGCGTGCCGGGCAGCAACCCGGTCTGGACGAACGCGGTCGTGGACAAAATGGAGCGCATGGTGCTGCGCGACCGCAACCACGCGTGCGTTTTCATGTGGTCGCTGGGCAACGAGGCGGGCGACGGCACGAACTTCACCAAAATGAAGGAGGCCGCCCTTGCGCTTGACAAGACCCGGCCGTTCCACTACGAGGGCGACTTCGATTTGACCAAATCCGACGTCATTTCGCGTATGTACCCGCTCAAAGACACGATGGATAAGCTCTGCAACAAGGAGCCCATCACCATCACGCTGTACGACAACATTGCGAACCAGCTTGCCGCGGACTCCAAGCCCATTCCGAAAGAGGCGTACACAAAGCCCGTGCTGCTGTGCGAATACGCGCACGCGATGGAAAACAGCCTCGGCAATTTCCAGGAATATATGGATGATTTCGAGGCACACGACCATATGTGCGGCGGGTACATCTGGGACTTTGTCGACCAGTCGCTGCGGCTGAAAACGCCCGAGGGCGACCATTGGCTTTACGGCACGGACTTTGAAAAGGCGGAGCCGCGCCGGCCGCTGCAGCTGCCGAACACCACCGCCATGACGGGCAGCAACACCTATTTCTGCGCCAACGGCATCGTCGCCGCCGACCGCAAGCCCCACCCCTCCTATTACGAGGTCAAAAAGGTCTACTGCGAGGTCAAGGTGACCGAAAAGGATGCAAAGCAGCATCTGTTCACCGTGAAAAACAAGCACCTGTTTACCGACCTGTCCGATTTGGAATTCCGCTGGAGCGTAGAAGCGGACGGCGTGGAGGTGGAAAGCGGCGTGCTCGACGGGGTCAACGCCGCGCCGCAGAGCGAGGCGGACTTCACCATCCCCTATTCGCGTAACAAATTCCCGGCGGGCGCCGAGTGCCTGCTGACGGTCTACTTTGTTGAAAAGACCGCCAAGCGCTGGTGCGAGGCCGGCTATGTGCAGAGCTTCGACCAGTTCACCGTCCAAAGCGCGCAGCAAAAGAAGGAAGCGCACCCGGGCGAAAAGCTGCAGGTTGAACGCGGCGCGAACCAGGCCGCCGTCGCCGGCAAGGACTTTTCCGTGACGCTTGCGGGCGGGCAGATTGTATCGCTCGTCTATGACGGCCGCGAGCTATTGAAGGAGCCGGTCAAGCCGAACTTCTTCCGCGCGGTCACGGACAACGACCTGTCGAACACGAACTTCGTCCCGTTCCTCATCCCGCTGCATCCGTATTACGCCTGGCAGCGCGCGACGAACGGCGAAACGGGCCGCATCCGTGAAGTCAAGGAGAACGCGGACGGCAGCGTGGTCGTGGCGAGCACGTGGAACGTCGGCGGGATGAAGGACGTCCAGTCCAGCGTAACGATTTATCCGGACGGGACGCTGGAGTGCGCCCTTTCCGGCACGCCGCGCCACACGCTGACGCGCTTCGGCACGCAGATGGGCTTTATCCGTGCGCTCGACCGCGTGAAATGGTACGGCCGCGGCCCGCAGGAAACCTACTGCGACCGCAAGACCGGCGGACGCGTAGGCATCTATGAAATGGACGTCGCGGGCCTGGAGCACCATTATATGCGCCCGCAGGAAAACGGCAACCGCACCGACGTGCGCTTTGTGGAGCTGACCGACGGCAGCGGCAAAGGGCTCCGCTTTGAGGCCGAGGCCGGCGCGCCGCTGCAATTCTCGGCGTGGCACTACACGCAAAACGAGCTGGAAAAAGCGACGCACATCCACGAGCTCAAGCACAAGGATATTACGACCTTCAACTTCGACTTGGCGCAGCTCGGCGTCGGCGGCGATATGCCGGGCGACGCGCACGTCCGCGAGCCGTACATTCTGCACGCGGGCACGCCGTTTGCCTACCGCTTTACGGTACGCCCCATCCGCTGACCGCAAAATACAGCAAAAACGCCCGGGCCGTGCGGCCCGGGCGTTTGTTTGTGCGGGAAGCTTAGTTGTTGACGAGCTTGTCTTTTTCGTCGTTCCAGCTGTAGAGCTTGCGGACCTCCTCGCCGACCTTTTCCGACGGGTGCTCCGCAGCGAGCTTGCGCATCGCCTTGAAGTGGACCTGACGGCCCGCGGGCGACATATCGAGCAGGAATTCCTTGGCGAAGGTGCCGTCCTGAATATCGGACAGGATTTTCTTCATCGCCTTCTTGGTGTCCTCGGTAATAATCTTCGGCCCGGTGACATAGTCGCCGTATTCCGCCGTGTTGGAGATAGAGTACCGCATCCCCGCAAAGCCGCTCTGGTAAATCAGGTCGACAATCAGCTTCATTTCATGGATGCACTCAAAATACGCGTTGCGCGGGTCGTAGCCCGCTTCGCACAGCGTTTCGAAGCCCGCCTGCATCAGCGCGCAGACGCCGCCGCAAAGCACGGCCTGCTCGCCGAACAGGTCGGTCTCGGTCTCGGTGCGGAACGTCGTTTCGAGCACGCCCGCACGCGCGCCGCCAATCGCGAGCGCATACGCAAGCGCCATATCCAGCGCGCGGCCGGTCGCATCCTGCTGGACGGCAACCAGGCACGGCACGCCCTTGCCCGCCTGATACTCGGAACGGACGGTGTGGCCGGGGCCTTTGGGCGCAACCATGGTGACGTCCACGTCTTTCGGCGGGACGATGCAGCCGAAGTGGATGTTGAAGCCGTGGGCGAACATCAGCATATTGCCAGGCTCGAGGTTGGGCTCGATGTCCTTCTTATACATATCCGCCTGCAGCTCATCGTTGATAAGAATCATGATGATGTCGGCGCGCTTGGCAGCCTCCGCCGCCGTATAGACCTGGAAGCCCTGCGCCTGTGCTTTCGCCCAGGACTTGCTGCCCTCGTAAAGGCCGATGATGACGTTGCAGCCCGACTCCTTCGCGTTGAGCGCGTGGGCGTGGCCCTGGCTGCCGTAGCCGATGACCGCAATGGTCTTGCCGTCGAGCAGCGACAGGTTGCAGTCCTCCTGATAGAACATTCTTGCTTCTGCCATGAGAATAACCTCCCAAAAGTATTTGCGAAAAGTTGTATGACAATGCTTTTCGGTTGTCATACAACTATTATAACCCGTAATTTTTCCCTGTCAAGTCTTTTTTAGGATTCGTCCAAAGAAATCTGCTCGTGCTGCACGGCGTGGTGCAAATGCACCGTCACCGCACTCTTTACCGCGGCCGCGTCGCGCTTTTTGAGGAATTCCATAATCAGGATATGGTCCTTGTACGCGTCGGCGGCAATCACCTCCAGGTTTTGGGCGTACGCGAAGGTCTGTTCAATCGTCCGCGTGAGCGTCGGCATAAACTGGCCCAAAAACTCGTTGTGCGACGCTTTGATAATCGCGCCGTGGAACGCGCTTTCCGATGCAATGCGGTTTTTGCCGCGCGGGTCAAGCCGCAGCTCCCGCTGGCACGCTTCGCCGAGCGACAAAATCTGCGCAATCTCCTCGTCGCTCGCGCGCTTGCACGCCAGCGCCGCCGCCTCCGGCTCAAAAATCAGCCGCGCTTCATAAAGGTCGCGCAGCGCCACCTTCATTTGGATTATCTCCTGCACGTTGACGCCGCTGTGCGCCATGCGGTCCAGCTCCCCCGTTACAAAGGTCCCGCAGCCGCGGCGCACCTCCAAAAGCCCTTCGGAGGCAAGCGTCCGTATCGCCTCGCGCAGCGTCGTGCGGCTGATGCCGAGCGACACGGACAATTCATTTTCGTTGGGCAGCTTTTCGCCGCAGCGGTATTTGTGTTCTTCCAAAATTTGCGCGCGCAGCCGCTCGGCGGTGCGCTGGGAAAGGCTTTCCGTCTGCATGGTCGTTTCCGTCCCTTTTTTTCAGGCTGTTTTCACTATACTCCATTTTTGTAAAAAATGCAAACCCCCGCCCCTGCGCAAAATTGCAGCACCCGCGCAGCAAAGCTGTTGCGCAGGCGGCCCGTATCGACCGGCACGAGCTTTTTTGCGTACTTTTCCGCCTGCAGGCCGCATTCCTCCAGCGCGTTTTCGACCGCTTCGCGCATGGCGGCAATCACCGCATCGGCGTTGCCTTTAAAATTTGCGTTCATTTTCTCGCACAAAAAGAAAATTATATTCCGTTTGTAAAGCTTTCAGCTTTTTATTAAATTCCTTGGTTATTTCTGATATTTCGTGTGATGCGGGATGGTCGAGCCCTCTCCAATTCGGATATTGACTTTCCGCCGCATCCACTTTTTCGGCATACTCAAGCGCAAGGGATTCACATTTCGATAAATACTCCGCAAATTTTGGATGTTGTTTGTTAATCCTTTTTTCTTCGCTCATAATTGAATTTCAACTCCTTGCTCAAAATCTTTACAGCTTCGTGATATTCATCTAAATCCGGGTCTATCGTTCCGTAAAATTTCATTTCCATGACTTTTGTTCTCAGTATTTCCGCAAATCTATACTCTAAGCGCTTGGGGGATTCCCCCCCCTTGCGCTATTCCGTGAAGTGCCGGATTAAATCGAGCACCGCATGGATGAGGTTGAAAACTGCTGTTGCGAAGACGATGTATTTGGTGGTGC
>DGYFJ06201__coassemble_576_pt1 | contig 42716 bp, 43 predicted proteins | sample DGYFJ06201__metabat2_low_PE_011 | metagenome-assembled genome bin DGYFJ06201
ACTTTCGTTCTTTAATGTATTTATACCCAACAAACACAATTAACGCCGTTGCTAAGGTTTGCCTGTGACCGGTCACAGAAAAAAACGAATAAAAAAGAATGGAATAAATGATAAAGCTCAGGCACGGCATAGCGGAATTTCGATAAATCCAAACCGTCATAGAAATAATGAATACCGCCGCGACAAAGAACAAAAAAGCCTGGTAGTTATCAGAAACATATTGAAACAATTTAACCAGAAGCCCATAGCCAGGGTCCTTGGCTTCCGCGCCGTGCACCAGATAATCCCAACAAAGCTGTAACTGCCTTTGCAGGCTAGTATATTTCATTTCATTGAAGGAGCGAAGATATCCAACCGTATCCGCACCAACCGTTTCTGCGCGTAGACCTGACAGTAAAATCCATTGCAGTGCCGCAATGATGCAGAACCACAGACGCTTTCGCCTGGTGGGTTTAATCCACAGCAGTACCGCGCCCCAAAACAGCAGAAGCGCGATATTCAAAAGATAAACGGTCACAGTTCGGACCCCTTCCTAAAATTCTCCGAAATGTCGGCCGCTTTGAAAAGGGCCGTTACTGCAAAGCCAAAAGGTCGTCGTGCAGCATACTTTGCATCTGCGCCTTGTCGTGGTGCTTTTTCCCGCAGGCATAGGCCTGCCTTGCAAGCCGGTCAAGCGACGCGGGGTCGGCGAGAACCGCCTCCAGCTTTTCGACAAGCGCCCCGACGCTTTGCGCCGTTAACGCGCAGTCGTTTTCTACCAAATGCGCTATCGAGGCTACGTCCTGCGGCCCGACGGCCAGGATGGGCCGCGCGGCCTTGAAATAATCCACCAGCTTCGTGGAAAACGACTGCCGTACAATCAGCCTGTTCTTGCGGTCCATCGCTTCTGCGTGCACGAGCATATCCGCTTCGCTTTGGATGCGCGGCACCTCGCTGCCGGGGATACTCCCCATTATAAAGGACGACTCCCCTTTTTGCAATGCGTTTTTCATTTCCGCCGTCAGCGGCGTCGCGGTATACACGCGCAGCTGCGCGCGCACGCCGTTTCGGTTGATTTGCTCCAAAGCCTCCGCAAGCATGGCAAGGCTCTTCCAGCGGTTCGTGCCGATGTTGCCGGTGAATACCAGCTGCAGCGGCGAATTGTACTGCGTTTTCACGGGCGGCTCGCCGGAAAAGTCGGCCGATTTGGTTAAAACCTTGCAGGGGACGCCGAACGCCTTTTCATAATCGCGCTTCTGCACGTCGGAAATCACATACATCTGCGCGCTGCGGCGTACGGTTTTGCGCATATAGCGCCGGTTTACAGCGCGGTTGAGCCAGACAAGCGGGGACGCGGCGCCCATTTGCAGCGTATAGTTATTGTCCCAGGCGTAGACCACCAGCGGTTTTTTGGTATAGTCCCGGATATGCCAAATCAGCTTGTTAAGCGGGACGCTGTCGGACAAAATGGTGAACAGCACGTCCGGCTGCACCGCGTCCAAATAGGCGTGCAGCGCCTCTGACTTCCAATACGGCGGCAGCCAGAGCAGCGCCTGCGCCCAGAACAGCGGCGTGTACCGCTTTTTGCGCGCAAAGGTCACAAGCCTGTCCTCCGGCTCGGCGCCCGCCTGCCCGACGCGCTGCGAAACAAGCGTCCCGACCGTTTTGGTGCGGCAAAGGATGCGCCGCAGCAGGTTTTTTTCCGAAATGCGGAACGCCGTTTCCACGCGCGGGTCCGGGAAGCCGCTTTTCGTATACACGCTCGCAAAATGCGCGTCCGGGAAATCGGACAGCACGTTTAAAAACGTATTGCCGATGCTGACGCCCATGTGAATCGGCGACATGGAGATGAACAAAATCTTCAAAACGCCGCGCCCCTTTCTGCCGCGCCGTACCGCTTGAACCGGTCAGGCCTTTTTGCTTTCGGCGGATTCATCCAGCTTTATCCAGTCGCCCAGCCGTCTTTCCCATTCCGCGGGGCGGAAAAGCTGGAAGCCGCCGCCGTGGAAAAAGGTAAATTCCCCGAAATACAGCCGGCCGTTGAGCTCGTACAAATCGATGCGCACCGTTTTCATGCCGGCGGACAATTTGGCCGCAACCTGCTTCATCTCCTCAAAGCAGGCGGGCTTTTCGATGGGCCGCTCCGCGTTGGGGTGGATGTTCTGGATGTCCAGGCGGTTGAAATCCATGTCGAAAAAGTCGAACCGGCAGTCCGTGCTGCGGTCGGTCGCGACGAACATCAGCTTCGGTTCGCCGTCAAAGCAGAAAAATTTATAGTCCTCAATACTCTTTTCCGGATGTGCGCTGTCCGTCATTAACTGCTCTGCAAGGATATACCGCTCAATGCCCTTGTACGGGTATTCCCGGGCGGACAGGTAAAAGTCATGGCTCATCCGCCGGTCAAAGAACTGCTTGAGCTGCTCGCGCGCCTCCCCCTGCAGGGCGGCCTTGTCCCGGATGATTTTCGTGCTGCCGGAGTCGTGGTTGCACTTGAGGACGAACTGCTGCGGCAGGCTGTCAAAATCAATCTCGTCGAACGATTTCCAATAGCCCAAAAGCGGGAACAGGTGCTCCTCGCCCCAGACCTCCTTAATGTAGTCGCGGACCTTCAGCTTGTCCACAAGGTCGCGGTAGCGCGCCTGCCGGTCGTGCAGCTTGAGCCATTGCAGCTTTTCGTTGTAGCCGGTCGGGTGCTTCAGGTGCAGGACCTTCCCGGTCGTGGAAAAATAAAACAGCCGCATATACGCCTTGTCCGGCAGAAACGAAAGAAAATACTTTGCGCGGTCCCGCAGATTCCTGGAAATATAGTTCCGCAAATCAATCAAAATAGCCGTCTCCCCGCTTGTTGAATTTGGTACTGGTCCGGCGGCGTCCGCCGCGCGCCTTACGCCCCGTGCGTCCGGGGCTGCCCGCCGGCCGGGTCGCCCTCGATGCCGATGTAGGCGCGCATATCCCGGTTGACCTTGCGCACGTCGAAGCGTTCGCGGCAATACTGCGCGCTCGCCGCCCCCATCTGCGCGATGCGCGCGGGATGCTCAATCAGTTCTATCATCCGCTCTGCCAGCGCGTCCGCGTCCCGCACGGGAACGAGGAAGCCGTTTTGCCCGTCTATCACGGTTTCGCGGCAGCCGGGCGCGTCGGTCGTCAGAATGGCGCGGCCCATGGACATCGCCTCGAGCACCGTGCGCGGCGTGCCCTCGCTGTAGGAGGGCAGGACAAAGACCGAGCACTGCCTGTAATAGGCGGCTACGTCGTCCGTTTCTCCGAAATGCTCAATCGTGCCGTCGTCGATATAGGGCTGCAGCTGCGCTTCGGAAAGCGAATCCTGGATGTTCTCGCACGCGCCGAGCAGCATACAGCGCACCTCGGGGTGCTTCTGCTTTACCTTGCGGCAGGCGGCCAAGTATTCGCGGATGCCCTTATAATACATCACGCGCGACAGCATGAAAAAGGTGGGCGTTTGCGGCAGCGGCGCAACCGCGAATTTTTCGGTGTTGACGCCCGAGCCGCTGACGACGCGGCTTTTTTCCTCCCGCACAAGCCCCGCCTTTACAAACCGCTTTTGGTCGTCGGGGTTTTGGAATATCACGGTGTCCGCCCGGCCGAGCGCGAGCTTATACAGCGCCGACATCACCAGGCGAATCGCGCGCGCCTTTGCGGTCCGCTGCGTAAACGCATACCCGAGGCCGGTGAGCATCGCAGTCACGTGCGGCACGCCGGCGCGCTTTGCGGCGAGCGAGCCGTAAATGACGGGCTTGCTTGTATAGCCGAGCACCGCGTCCGGCTTTTCGGCGCAAAACAGCTTGTACAGCGCGCGTTCGTACCGCAGGTCGGAAACCGGGTCTACGCCGTTTTTGTCCATCGGGATTTCCACAAAGCGCGCGCCGAGCGCCTCAATTTTGTCCACATGGTCGCGGTTCGGACCGGTCACAACAACCTCATAGCCGCAGGCGATAATTTCCCGGACCAAATCGCCGCGGAAATTGTAGGCCGTGCGGTTTTTCGGCGAAATCAGAATAAACTTCATGCTCCGGCTTCCCCCTTTAAAAAGTCGCGCAGATTTTGATAAATCAGGGCAAACAGCCGGCCCCGATTCTGTTCGGATACGAAGGAATTGTGCGGCGTTGCAAGCACGTTCGGCATGTCCCACAGCGGGCTTTCCGCCGGGAGGGGCTCGGCTTGGAACACGTCGAGCACCGCGCCGCCGAGCGGCCCGTTTTGCAAAGCGGCGGCCAGCGCCGCCTCTTTTACAACGGCGCCGCGGGAGATGTTGACAAGCACCGCGCCCGGCTTGCAGACGGAAAACAGCGTTTCGCCGAACATCCCGCGCGTTTGCTCTGTCAGCGGCAGGGTGAGCACCACAACGTCCGCGCGGGCAAGCGCTTCGGGAAGCCGCTCCATGGGGTAAAACGCGTCGAAGCCGCCGTCCGGCCGCTGCAGGTCCGCCGCAAGAACGGTTGTGTCGAACGCCCGAAACCGCTTCGCGCAGGCCGCGCCGACGCTGCCGAAGCCGACAACGAGCACGGTCTTGCCCGCAAGCTCCAAAAGCGTGCGGTCCTTTTCCCAGGCGTGCGCTTTTTGGTTGGCGGCAAAAAAGTCCGCGTGCTTATAGAGCGACAGGACGCCCCAAAGCGCGAACTCCGCCATCGGTATGCTGTAAACGCCGCGGGCATTGCGAAGCGCAATGCCCATTTTTTGCATCCGGGAAACCGGCACGCGGTCGAGCCCGGCGCTGGTCAGCTGGACAAAGCGCAGACGGGGAAATTCGGACAGGTCATGGTGCAAAAAAAGGCCGTTGCAGACAACTGCTTCGGCGTCTTTCGCCTGCGCGGGCAGCGCACCGCTTTCCTCCGGCATCCAAACCGGCGTAAGCCCCAGCTGTTCCAATTTCTGAAGCTGCGGTTCGGTATAGGAAAATGCACCCGTCAACAAAATCTGCATATCAGCCGAGCTCCTTAGCCGCCTGGATTTTTTCTACAATCATCCGCACAATCTCCTGCACGGCCGCGTGGTTTTCGCGCTGTTCCTGTTCGCTTAAGGCGGCGCATTTTTCCTCGCAGGCACGGACGGCCCGGACGCCCGCTTGAAAGTCCGCCGCAAGGCCGCTGCGGTCGGCAAGCTTGGACACGTCGCAAAACGCCCGCGACAAAATCACCTGGCCGGACCCGAGCCGGTAGTGCTCGGCCAAGATGCGCTCGGCGGGCAGCGCGACCTGCGTCCCCGGGCGGCCGACGCCGCCGAAGCCGTAGGGCAGACCGTATTCCGCAAATTTGCGGCAGATGCGCTCCACCGTACCGTCCGCAAGCAGCTCGAACATAAAGGTCTTTTTGTAGCCGAGGTGCAAATCGTTAATCCCGATATGCGCTTCGTCAATGCCGGGGACGGACAAAATTTCGTCAATCTGCTCGACGGCCTGCGGCGTTTCAAACAGCAGGCAGGTGCGCACGCGCCCCGCGCAGAGGGAAACAAAGTCGGATACCTCGCGGGCCGTCTTGAAATACGGCAGCATCACAACATCGGCGCCGTCCCGCGCCGCGCGGTCGATTTCGGCCTTCGAGCCGTCGTACAGGCTGTTGACCCGCACAAGCAGCTCGGCCTTTGTCAGGACGGCGCGCAGTTTCGCGACGTCGGAAAGGCTGTTGTGGGAAATCACGGTATCCATGTTTTTCTGCCGCGCTTCTTTTCCGCGCAGCTCCAAATCAAGAAAAATGCGGTCGACGCCGGCGCGCTCCGCAAGGACGGCAACCGTCGGGTCGCTCGTTAAATACATCAGTTTCAGCGGCATTATTTCGTCACGCTTTCGGTCGGTTCTGCACTTGTTTCGGCGGCTGTTTCTGCCGGCTGCACCGTGGCGGCCGTATTTTCATTGTCGGCGTTGGAAAACACCTTAAGCACCGTTAAAAACAGGATTTTGATGTCGAGGCGCAAGGACATATGCTCCACGTACCAGACGTTCAGCTCGATGCGGTGGTTCCACTCGACGCCCTTGCGCCCGTTGACCTGCGCCCAGCCGGTCATGCCCGGGCGCACCGCAAACATCCGGCGCTGCTCCGGCGTGTACGCGCTGTACGGCCAGGGGTGGTACGTCAGCGGCGGCCGCGGGCCGATAAAGCTCATTTCGCCCTTGAGGATATTGACCAGCTGCGGAAGCTCGTCGATGCTCGTTGCGCGCAAAAACCGGCCGACCTTGGTCACGCGGGGGTCCCCCTTGCCGGAATACACCCCCGACCCCGTGTGCTCGGCGCCGACGCGCATGGAGCGGAACTTGTAGATTTCAAACACCTTACCGTCTTTCCCGATGCGCTCCTGCTTGAAAATGACGGGGCCCTTGGAAGAAAGGCGCACGAAAACTGCCGTCACCAGCAGAAGCGGCGACAGCAGCACGAGCGCCGCCAAGGCGGCGAACACGTCCAACACCCGTTTCAAACGCTCATACAATTTCTGTATCCCCCTTAAGCGTCCTATATACCTTAATAACTATACTGTTTTTCGGCTGAAAAGTCAATCCAAAATGGGTTCTTTCTGCGCCGAATCTGTTTGGTACTTTTTCAACATATTGCATAATTTTCCAAAAAAAGCAGCGCGGCGCACGGGGTTTCCGCGCGCCGCGCCGTTCATTTGGCCTATTGGTCCGCCGTTTTCTGTTCCGCAGGTTCGGTTTGCGCAGCCTGCGCCGGCGAGGCTGCGCCCTTTTTGAACTGCTTGACAAGCTGGTCGCCGTAGACCGAAACGCCGGTGACCAGGACGCCCTGCACCGCCGCGTCCGCGTGAAAACCGAGCAGCAAGAACGCGCCCGCGAGCCCAAAGCCGAGCAGCAAAAGCGGAATCCACTTGTCGGGGACCTTTTCCGTCTTTTTAAAGATAAGGCCCAAAATATTGAGCACGGGAACGAGAATCAGCGCGTGCTCCATAATAAAATCCAAAACCTCCATGAACCTCCTCCTTTCATCGAAGCGTCTGCAAAAGCGCCGCGCCGAGGCCCGTGCCGAGCGCCGCGAGCAGCGCGTAAAACAGCTTATCCCACAGCCTGCCCGGCCGTTCGCGCACGGCTTTGACGCTCTCCTTAAGCTCCCCGAGCGTCACAAGCACGTTGTCGAGCTTCGCGTTCATTTCGGCGCTGGCGACGGCGAATCCGTTTGTTTTGGAATACAGATGCTCCACATCCGTCTCCAGCTTGGCAATCCGGTGCTCATACACGTCCCATTCCGGCAAAGCGTTCACCTCAGGTCGCTTTCATCGACATAGCCCGTAACATTTTCACTGACGGGCTTTTTGCCGCAGCGGTCAACCGCATTGGTAATCCGGTAGCGGCCGTTGAGCCTTTTGCCGTCGTAAATATAAAACGTGCCGGTTTTTCTGGCCGCCGGCGTCTTGGCCGTAGAGGACACGTACAGCGGCGTGTTTTCGAGCGTAACCATGCGCCGCGCCGGGAATGCCGCGCCGGCCGCCGCGCCGCCGCTTGCCGGGTCGCTTTCGCGCGGGTAGCCGTTGAGCCCGTTTTGGCGCATGATGTTCGGGTAATTTTTATACGCATAGTCGAGGTCGACGCGCCCCGAAATGCCGTCCACCGCGCCGTCGGACGTATACTGCCACATACCGTAGCTGCGCGCAAAGCTGGTGCGGTCCGTCCAGTGTGCAAGCCAGATGTCGTACTTTTTGAAAATGTCGTCGGTCAGCTTGGAATTGAGCCACGACAGGTTCATATACACGCAGACGTAGTACCCCGCCGCCTCCATTTCCGAGCAGAACGCGTCCACAATGGCGCTGACCTCCGCTTTGGACAGCGACGCCTGCGCGCTGTCCTCCACGTCGTACGCAATGGGGAACGAAAAGGTCTTGCCGGCGATAAGCTTTTTGCAGTACGCCGCCTCGGCTCTCGCCTGTTCCACCGTTTTGGCGTAGCTGAAATGGTACGCCCCCACGTGGATGCCCGCTTCGGTCGCCGCCTTGTAGTTTTGCTCGAAATATTCGTCCGCCTGCCCTTCGTAGCGGCCAAAGCCGTCTCGCAGCATGGCGAACTGGACGCCCGCCTGTTTGACTTTTTTCCAATCGATTGCGCCCTGCCATTTGGACACATCGATGCCTTTGAATAAAATTTCCATACAAAAACCTCCTGTTACAGCGTATTCTCAAGCGCGGCGAGCCTTGACTCCAAATCCGCCGCGACGGCGGAAAGGTCGGCGGCGTAAGCGATGTCGGCGCAAATCGGCGCGGGGCTGGCCGCAAGACTGCGCGCCGGCAGCGGCAAAACGACCTGCTGCGGCGTTCCCGCCGTCACGCGGTCCGCCGTCGCGTACAGCAGCTTTGGCGCCTGCTCGCGCAGCCAGTCCGGCAGCTGCGCGGCGGGCTGCTCGGAAAGCAGGATGATTTCGCCGCGCCCGTTTACAAGCACGCCCTGCGTTTGGCCGGTTTCCTCCACATACGCGGCATACGCCTGCGGCGTTGTGATGTCCGCCGGCAGGGCCGGCAGGCAGGTGCACAGGACGTCCGGCCGGTCCTGATGGCGCGCGGGCAGCGTGTCGGGCAGCTGCAGCGTGTACCGGTAGGCCGTGTGCGTCCCCGCCTGCAAAACGAGCGGCGAGTCGCCGGTCAGCATGGCGGCCGTCAGCGTAACCGTCTGCGTGCGGCGCGTCGTTTCCCCGCTGACAAAATCGTAGGCGTCGGCAAGCCCGCCGACAGCGCGCAGCGGCTCTGCAAACGCCGTCTGCAAAAGCAGCGCGCCGTCCGCTTCGTATACGCCGAGGCCCTCCCAGTCATAGGCCAGTATCTCTGCGTAGTCCGATTCGGACAGGTGGGCCTTCGTCGTGACGAGCCTGCAAACGCCGTCCGCCGGCGCGGTGAACGCGCGGTAGTTTGCGGACTGGCTCTGGTTGCTTTTGTGACAAATCCAGTACGACGCCGTGCCCGCCTGCAAATAGGTGTGGCAGCTTTTGCTAAGCCCGCCGCGCGCCCGGACCAGCACGTACCGCGCGCCGGGCTTGAGGGTCAGCTGCACCGACGCGTAGTTGGAATCCGGCTCCTGGACAAAGTCCGCGTACCGCCGGCTGTCCAAAAAGGCGGCCAGCAGGTTTTCCCCCGCCGCGACAAGCGCGGTTTCTACGCCCGCCTGCGTATCCTGCGCCGGGAAAACGCACAGCCGCCGCACAACGCCGCTGTCCGCGGACTGCGGCAGGGCCCGGCTGCCCTGTACGCGCATCCGCTTTTCCAGCGGCAGACCGTAAAACACTTCGTCCACGCGCGACGCAATCTCGGTTTTGTCCGCGTCCGTCAGGATGTAGGCGTCGCCCTTGTCGCCCTTGTCACCCTTGAACGTACCGCTGCGTATCGCCTCCAAAAGCATATTGACCGAAAAGGCGTACGCGTCGCACAGCCGCTTTTCGGTGTTTTCCAGCGGCGAAAAGCGCAAGTTTACGCGCTTGCATTTCACCAGCTGCTCGGTCACGCCTGCCTCGTCTGTCGCCACGATGTTCAGGCAGCACAGCGCCGTCATCTGCGCGGTGACGTCGACGGGCAGGGAAAACAGAATCGCGCCGTCCCCGTCCGGCGTCAGATATTCGGTGCGCTGCACGCCGCCGACGGTGACGAATTCCAAATAATACCGGTATTCCGGCCGAATGTAGGCCGGGTCGAGCACAAACCGCAGCGCGGCGGCGTTGTGCTCGTACATCACGCCGGCGGCTTCCTCCTGCGGCTCCTCCGGCAGTCCAGCCGGAACTTCGATTTCCACAATGTTCTGCTGCATAAATGCCTCCTAAAAATGGATAACGCCGGCAGCTTCGGCGCCCTTCTCACGCAAAAGGACGTCCCGGTAGCGCTTTGCCAGCTCTTCGATAGGCTTACAGGGCCTTGCCAGGCTGAAATCCAGCAGCAGCGGATATTTGAGGTACATACGCAGCTTGCGCTCGGCCGAGCCTGCCAGCGTGTAAACCCGCTGCCGGGATACCCCGAGCTGCCGCGACGCCGCCGCGACGCTCTCGCCCTCTATAAACAGAAGCGCCGCAACGGCGCGTTCGTCGCGCGTCAGCTCGTGCTCGAGCACCGCCCGCACAACCTCGCTGAGCACCGCCTTGCGGCTGCGCACCACAAAACGGGCCGCGGCATCGCCGCGCAAATCCGCCTCGGACAGCGGCTCGAGCCGCTCGGTCAAATACAGATATTCGCCTTCGGAAAGGACCAACGGTTCTCTTGTGTGTTCCTGCAAAAAAATCCCTCCTTTTTTCCCGCAAACGAAAACAACACCTATGCGCCGCGAGCGCAAGGTGTTGCCTTCGTGTGCGAACATTTGTTCGCTTTGCATATTCTATTATAGGGACTTTTCCGCGTTTGTCAAGCGCTTATTCCGGCTTTTCGGCCGCTTCGTCCGGCTGCGTGTGCGCCGCATCTTCCTCTGTGAAGGTAAACGCGTCGCCCGAGACGCGGCAGGCGTAGGCTTTGCCGGCCTTGACCTCGCCGCGCAGCATCGCTTCGGAGAGGGCGTCCTCAATCTTGGTCTGGATAGCCCGCTTCAAAGGACGCGCGCCGTAGACCTCGTCGAAGCCCGCGTCGGCGATTTTTTCGACCGCTTCGTCGGAGAAGCTTATGCGGATATCCATCCCCGCCACGCGCTGTTGCAGCGTGGCAAGCAGCCGGGACGCAATCTCTTTGATTTGCGGCCTGGTCAGGCGGTGGAACACGATGATGTCGTCCACGCGGTTGAGGAACTCCGGCCGGAAGGTGTTGCGCAGCTCGCCCATGACGGCCTCCCGGATTTTCTCCTCGCTGCGCTCGCCCGACTCGGCCGCATCGGCAAAGCCGAAGGCGGTCTGCTTGTCGGTGATAAGCCGCGCGCCGACGTTGGAGGTCATGATGAGGATGCAGTTTTTAAAGTCCACGTGCCGCCCCTGCGAATCGGTCAAAATGCCGTCGTCAAGGATTTGCAGCAGCATATTGAACACGTCCGGGTGGGCCTTTTCTATCTCGTCGAACAGCACGACCGAATACGGCTTGCGGCGCACCTGCTCGGTGAGCTGGCCGCCCTCCTCGTAGCCGACGTAGCCGGGCGGCGAGCCGACCAGACGGGAGACGGTGTGCTTTTCCATATATTCGGACATATCGAGCCGAATCATGGCGTTTTCATCGCCGAACATTGCGGCGGCGAGCGCCTTGCAAAGCTCGGTCTTGCCGACGCCCGTGGGTCCCAGGAAAATAAACGAACCAATCGGCTTTTTCGGGTCCTTGAGCCCCACGCGGCCGCGCCGGATGGCGCGGGAAACCGCCTTGACGGCCTCATCCTGCCCGACAATGCGCCGGTGCAGCTCCTCCTCGAGATGCAAAAGCCGTTCGCTTTCCTCGGTGGTCAGCTGGGTGATGGGGATGCCCGTCCAGGACGCCACAATCTGCGCGATTTCGGCCTCGCCGACCTCGTCGCGGCTCTTGCCGGTCTGCTTTTTCCAGGCCTCGCGCTTTTCCTCCAGCTCGGCGGTCAGCTGCTTTTCCGCGTCCCGCAGCTGGGCGGCGCGTTCAAATTCCTGCGCGTTGACGGCCGACTGCTTTTCCGCTTCCAGCTCCTTCTGCTTTTCCTCGAGCGCCTTGAGCTCCGGCGGAGCCGTAAAGGTTTGAAGCTTTACTCTGGACGCCGCCTCGTCGATAAGGTCTATCGCCTTATCCGGCAGATACCGGTCGCCGATATAGCGCGCGGACAGCTTGACGGCCGCGTTTATCGCCTCGTCCGTAATTTTGACCTTGTGGTGCGCCTCGTACTTGTCGCGCAGGCCCTTCAAAATTTCGACCGCCTCTTCCTCGCTGGGCTCGCCGACCACAATCGGCTGGAACCGGCGTTCGAGCGCCGCGTCCTTTTCGATGTTCTTGCGGTACTCCTCCAGCGTCGTCGCGCCAATCACCTGCAGCTCGCCGCGCGCCAGCGACGGCTTTAAGATGTTCGCGGCGTCCACCGCGCCCTCCGCCGAGCCCGCGCCGACAAGCGTGTGCACCTCGTCGATGAAGAGGATGATGTCGTCGGCGGCCTTGACCTCGTCAATGACCTTTTTAATCCGTTCCTCAAAGTCGCCGCGGTACTTCGTGCCGGCGACCATGCCGGTCAAATCGAGCGAGATGATGCGCTTATCCTTCAAGAGCTCCGGCACCTCGCCCGAAACAATTTTCAGCGCAAGGCCTTCCGCAATAGCGGTTTTGCCGACGCCCGGCTCGCCGATAAGGCAGGGGTTGTTTTTCGTGCGGCGGCTTAAAATCTGGATAACGCGCTCAATTTCCTTCTGCCGGCCGATAACGGGGTCGATTTTCCCCTCGCGCGCGAGTTTCGTTAAATCCCGGCCGAACTGCGACAGCGTCGAGCCGTCCGCGGACTCCTCCCCGCCTGCGCCCTGCGCGCCGGCGGCGCCCATCATGTTTTTGGAAATTTCCTGCATAAGCGCCTGCGCCGAAACGCCCGACTGGGCGAGCATCTGCGCCGCCATGCAGTCCGGCTCGCGCAAAATGGCGAGCAGCACGTGCTCGGTGCCGACAAGCGCCTGCCCCATGCCGCGGCCCAGCTGCACCGCCGTTTCGATGATGCGCTTGGAACGCGGGGTGAAGTCGTCGGGGACAAGCTCGGTGGGCACGCCCACGCCGACGGCCTGCTTGATATAGCTTTCGATGTTTTCGTATTGGATGTGGTGTGCGGACAGCACGGCGCCCGCCACGGTTGATTTGTCGGACAGAAGCCCCAAAAGCAGGTGCTCGCTGCCGATATAGGTGTGGCCCATATTCTGGGCCGCCTCGACCGCTTTGTTTAGGGCGCGGTTGGCCTTTTCCGTAAACCCTGTGAATTTGAACATAGCGTTCCCGTCCTTTCCGTTGTACAGGGAAACACCTTTACAGAGCTTCCCGTACCAGCTTGGCGCGCAGCTCGTCGCGTTCGCGCGCGCTTAAGTTTTTGCCCGCGCGGGCATTGAGATTCGCGGGCTGCATGGCTATCATCAGCGCATTGGGCACCTTGGCGTCCAGCGGCAAAAGGCCGCCGACCGCGCCGAAGCGCACCCGGGAAATGAGTTCCATGAATTCCCTTGTATCCAGGAGTCTTGCCGATTTTAAAATGCCGTATGCCCGGTAAACCAGGTCCTGCGTCTCGGTGGTTTTGAGCATTTCCGTCCGTGCCGCGCGTTCCTGCGCCGCAATTTGCAGCACAATCGTCTTGAGGTTTTCCATGGCGGCCTTTTCCGAAATGCCCAGGGTCACCTGGTTGCTGACCTGGTACAAATCGCCCATGGGCGCCGTGCCCTCGCCGTAGGCGCCGCGAATCGTCAGCCCAAGCTTGGAAACGGTTGAGCCGAGCGCGCCGATACGGTTTGTCGCGGCAAGCGCGGGCAGGTGCAGCATCACCGAAGCGCGCATACCCGTGCCGAGGTTCGTCGGGCACTGCGTCAGGTAGCCGAGACGCTCGTCAAAGGCATATTCCACCTGCTCGTTGATGGCCGTGTCGAGCTTGTCGGCCGTGTCGTACGCCTGCTCGAGCGCCAGCCCCGGCAGCATGACCTGCAGGCGGATATGGTCCTCCTCGTTGAGCATGACGCTCAGCTCCTCGTCCGCAGACAGCAGCAGCGCGCGCCCGTCCGCCGAGGAGGCGAATTCGGGGCTTATCACGTGCTTTTCCGCAAAGGCGACAATCTGCGCCTGGGTCAGCGTTTTCATCTCGATATACCGCAGCCCGGCCGACGCGGGGACGGCCTTGCGGATAACCTCATTGACCGCGAGCCGGCTTTTCGTATCGAGCCGCGCGGGGAAGGGATACTGCTTCAGGTTGCGGGCAAGACGGATGCGGGTGCTTATCACGACGTCGCTCTGCTCGCCTTCGCCAAGATACCATTTTGCCATTTTATTTGTCCTCCTCGGAAAGCGATTTCATCTCGTCGCGCAGCTTTGCGGCCGTCTCGTAATCCTGGACGTCGACCGCCGCCTGCAGTTTTTCCTTCAATTCCTCTAATTTGGTATTCTTCTTTTGGATGGGCGAGCCGTTCGCGATTTTCCCGACGTGGCGGGTGCGCCCGTGGATGCGCTCGATGGAGGGCAGCAGCTTGTCGTAAAACGTCTCGTAGCAGTCGGCGCAGCCGAGCTTGCCGCTTTTGACGATGTCGTTAAACGAACAGCCGCACTTTTCACAGCGCAGGACGCTGTTGCTTAGCGCACCGATGCCCGCAGGCTCAAAGAGGGAACTGAGCATATCCGAAAAGCCGAAGCCGAAATCGGAAAACGCGCTCTGGTAGCCGAGGCTGCGCGCGCAGTCGCCGCAAAGGTGCAGCTCCGTCGCCGCGCCGTTGACAATGCGCTTGATGTGGGTCGTGGCTTCCTGTTTTCCGCAATTTTGACACAACATAAAAAACACTCCTTTTTGCCGGTTACTGCATGGTCACCAGCAGCATTTGTTTGAAAATGGCCGCGCGCAGCCGGCCGCGCAGCTCCTTGGGCACGTCGCGGTACACCGGCTCGCGCAGCGCCGCGTAAATGAGGCGCGCCTCCTTTTGCGTCAGCACGCCGCTTTGGCAAAGGTTTTCGAGGTTGGCCCGGCAGGTCTGCTCGTCGACCGCGTCGCCGATGGAATTGACGAGGTGCATTTTCAGCGTCTCATAATTGTACGACGCGCGGGTTATCTTGATGTATCCCCCGCCGCCGCGGCGGCTTTCGACGATGTATCCGCGCTCCGGCGTGAAGCGCGAGGACAGCACGTAGTTAATCTGGCTGGGCACGCAGCCGAGACGCTCCGCCAAATCGTTTCGCCGAATCTCGACCGTTCCGTTTTCGCTGAGCATCTGCATGAGCAGGTCGGCGATTTCCTTGCTCAGATTCACATTCGTCACCTTCTTTCCCCGTTCGTCCGGTTTCTTCTGTTTTTGACTTTGACTATCTTTGACTTTCGAGTATCATTATACCCGGTTTTTCGCTTCAGTCAAAGGTCAAATAAAGTCAAATTTAGTTTTCAACGCCTGTTTTTCCGGGAAAACCCGGTGTTTTCTCCTGTTTTCTAACGAATTTAATTTTTTAAAAAATTTTTTCGGCGGCGCGCTCGCCCCTGCCGGCGGCACACATCCGGGGCTTTTGCATAGGATGAAATGAAAGCGCCAGGAAACGCTTTTAAGCTGCCCGCGCGGGACTCGACCGCCCAAAAGCCGTCGCTTTTACCGCCCGGCGGCTTAACCCCCGAAGAAAGGAGGCGCGACGATGAACTTCTGCGGGTTTGGCAACAACGGCCTTCTTGTCCTCGTTATCCTCATCATCCTGCTGACGTCCGGCAACGGCTGCGGCTGCGGCAGCTATTCGAATGACAACAACTGCGGCTGTGGCTGCGGCTGCTGACGCTTAACGGCGCGAGCCGCGCCGCACAGCAGAAAAGCCGAAGGCTTACGCCTTCGGCTTTTCGGTTTTGACAAAAGCTTTAACCGGCCTGCGCGCCGCTTTCCTTTGCGAGCGTCAGCAGATGAATCGCCCCGACCGGGCACTGCGCGGCGCATTTGCCGCACCCGGTGCACTTGTCGTAGTCGACATGGGCGGTGTTGTTCTCGACGCGGATGGCGTCGAATTCGCAGACCTTCGTGCATTTCATGCAGCCGATGCAGCCCGCCGTACACTCCTTGCGCGTAAACGCGCCCTTGTTGTGGTTCTTGCAAAGCACCGCGGCCCTGGTCTCATAAAGCGGCAAAAGCTCGATTAAGTGCTTCGGGCAGGCGGAAATGCACGCCCGGCAGGCCTTGCAGGCAAGCGGGTTTACGCGCGCGACGCCGTCGCAAATCGAAATCGCGTCATACGGACAGGCCCGGACGCAGTCGCCGTAGCCGAGGCAGCCGTAAACGCATTCCTTCTGCCCGCCGAACAGCTGCGCCGCCATGACGCAGCTCTGCACGCCCTGGTAGGTGAGCTTCTGCTTGGAATTTTCGGTCGTGCCGTTGCAATGGACGACCGCGGCCATCGGCTTTATCTCCCCGGCCTCTACGCCGAGGATGGCGGCTATCGCCTTGGCGGCGTCGTTGCCGCCGGGCGCGCAGAGGTTGGTTTGCGCCGTCTGCCCGCCGGAGAGCGCGGCCGCGTAGCCGTCGCAGCCCGAAAAGCCGCACGCGCCGCAGTTGGCGCCCGGCAGGACCTCGCGGATGGCGTCCGCCGTTTCGTCGGTCGGCACCGCCATGACCACGGAGGCGACGGACAGACCGACGCCGGCGATAAGCCCGATGCCCGCAACCAGGAGCACCGCCAAAAGAATGGTGTTCATACCTGCGCCTCCTTTATGCGAACATATTTTCCACAAGCCCGGTAAAGCCCAGGAAAGACAGGGACACAAGGCTTGCGGCGACCAGCGTTATCGGCAGGCCCTGCAAAAACTTCGGGATGTCGCACGATTCCATGCGCGAACGCACGCCGGCAAACATGACCATGGCGACCAAGAAGCCGACGCCCGAGCCGAAGGAGTTGACCATGGATTCGGCGAAGGTGTAGCCGCTGTCGATGTTGAGGATGGTCACGCCGAGCACCGCGCAGTTCGTGGTGATGAGCGGCAGATAAATCCCCAGGGATTTGTACAGCGCGGGGATGTACTTGCGCAGCACAATCTCGACGAGCTGGACAAGCGCGGCAATCACGAGGATGAACACAATCGTCTGCAAATACCCGAGCCCGTGGTTGTCGAGGAAGGTGTTGAGCGGGTAGGTCACGGCGGTTGAAAGCACCATGACGAAGATGACCGCAAGGCTCATGCCCACCGCGGTGTTGAGCTTTTTCGACACGCCCAGAAACGGGCAGATGCCGAGGAATTTCGAGAGGATGTAGTTGTTGGTCAGAATGGCCGTCAGGAGAATGGCGAGGAACACTTTCATTTGCCGCTCGCCTCCTTCTTATCGCAGGCCGCTTCGCCCTTCTGCGCAGAGGCGCACGACTGCGCCATGGGGCAGCCCGCGCAGCCGAGCTCCGCTTTTGGCTTGCCCTTGCGCTCGGCCAGGCGGTTAGCGCACGCCATCAAAAGGCCGAACACGAAGAAGCCGCCGGGCGCCAAAATGAAGATGGTCATGGGCGGAATGCTCTCCGGCAGAATCCGGAAGCCCATAAGGCTGCCTGCGCCCAAAAGCTCGCGCACGCCGCCCATGACAGTCAGCGCCGCGGTAAAGCCGACGCCCATGCCGAGGCCATCGAGCGCGGAGGCGACCACGGGGTTTTTGCCCGCGAACGCTTCGGCGCGGCCGAGGATGATGCAGTTGACGACGATAAGCGGCAGATAGACGCCGAGCTGTTCGTCAAGCGCCGGCAAAAACGCCTGCACAAGCATTTGCACAATCGTCACGAAGCCCGCAATGACGACGATGTAGCAGGGAATGCGCACCTTTTGCGGAATGACCTTGCGCAGCGCCGAAATGACGATGTTGGAGCAGACGAGCACCAGCGCCGCGGAAAGGCCCATGCCGATGGCGCTTTCCAGCGACGTCGTGGTCGCAAGCGTCGGGCAGGTGCCCAGAACCAGCCGCAGAACGGGGTTTTCCTTTAAAATGCCCTTGGTAAATTCATGCCCGAGAGACCGTTTTTCAGCCATTCCCGTCACCTCCCAGCTGCGCGCAGACCGCAAGCGCCTGGTTGACCCCGTCCGCCATGGCCTCCGAGGTAATGGTCGCGCCGGTCAGCGCCTGGATTTCCGTTTCGGACGAGCCGTTTTTCAAAACGCCAATCTGCCCGCTTTTCCCGACGAACTGCGCAAGGAAATCCGGGTTTTCGGCGTTCATGCCAAGGCCCGCCGTCTCGCTTATCGAAAGAATGCTCACACCCTGCACCGCGCCCGCGGCGTCGACGCCGACCATCAGGGAAATATCGCCGCCGTAGCCCTTTGCGGCGGTTTCCACGACATAGCCGAGCGCGGCGCCGGCAGCGTCGAGGCCTTCGTAATAGGTGTACGCCGTACCGTTTACCGAAACGGTCTTCGCCTCGCCGAACGACGCGGCCCCGGGCAGCACCTGCGCCTTGGCCGCCTCCTGCGTTTCAAGCGCGAGCGCTTCAATCTGCGGCGCGGTAACGGCGTTCGTCAGCCCCAAAAGCGCCGTGACGACGACGCAGATGAGGAACAGCGACAGCGCGGGAACGACAATCTCCTTTGCCTTGCTCTGTTTCATGCCGCCGCCTCCTTTTTTTGCTTTTTCTCTTTGCGTGTGCCGAAGGGCTTGGGCGTGGTCAGCCGGTCGATGTGCGGCACAAGGATATTCATCAGCAAAATGGCGAACGACACGCCCTCGGGCAGCGACGCGAAAATGCGGATTAGCGACGTCACAACGCCGCAGCCGACTGCGAAAATGAGCTTGCCCTTGAAGTTGACCGGCGACGTGGTATAATCGGTCGCCATGAATATGGCGCCGAGCAGCAGGCCGCCGGACAAAAGCTGGTACGCGACAAAGGTGAAGTCGCCCTTGCCGGCGATGAGCATAATGACCGCGACGGTCCCGACGAACACAAGCGGCACGGTCGGGCTGATAACCCGGCGGATAAGCAGGTAAACAAAGCCGATAAGCAGCGCTGCGGCGCACGTTTCACCCAGGCAGCCGCCGCGCACGCCGAACAGCATATTCAAAAGCGGCGGCAGGTCGGCGGAGGCCATGGCGCTTTGCAGGTTTTCCGCGCTGTAGAGGTCGGAAAACTGCGCGAGGGGCGTCGCCGAGGTGACGGCCGCAACCTCCGGCGCGCGCCAGGCGAACGCCGCGGGGTAATCGGACATCTGCACCGGGAACGACGCCATGAGGACGATGCGCCCGGCAATGGCGGGATTGACAAAATTCTGCCCGATGCCGCCGAAGAACTGCTTGGCGACGATAATCGCTACCGCGTCGCCAATCACAACCATCCAAAGCGGGATGGTCGACGGCAGGTTGAACGCGAGCAAAATGCCCGTGACCACGGCGCTCAAATCCCCTACGGTGGTGCTGCGCCGCATCACCTTGCGCGCCAGAAATTCAAACAGCACGCACGCCGCCGCGCTCACGACGGTCACAAGCAGCGCGCGCGGCCCGAAGAGGACGACGGAAAGGACCAGCGCGGGCACAAGCGCCAAAATCACGTCGAGCATAATGCCGCGCGTCGTGTCCGCCGTGCGCTTGTGCGGGGACGCGCTGACGGTCAGGTTTTCACGAATGGTCGTGTCGCTCATTGCTTCCCCTCCTCTTCTTTCAAAACAGCCTTGGCGTGGCGCATGAACTGCACGAGCGGTTTGCCCGCCGGGCAGGAATACGCGCACGAGCCGCATTCCATGCAGACCGCAGCGCCCGCGCGCTTTAAGGCGGCGCCGTCGCGCTGCAGGGCGTAGCGGTGAATCACGGTCGGCATCAGCGACAGCGGGCAGGCCCTTGCGCAGCGGCCGCAGTGGATGCAGTCGGTCTCGGCCTTGACACTTAAATCCGCCGCCGTAAAGGCGAGCAGCGCGTTGTTGCTTTTTAAAATGGGGTGGTGCGTATCCACAATGGCCTGCCCCATCATCGGCCCGCCGGCGACAATTTTGACCGGCTCCTCGCGAAAGCCGCCGCAGGCCTTGAAAATGTAATCGATTTCGGTGCCGATGGGCGCGCGCACGTTTTGCGGCGCGACCACCGCCGAGCCGTCCACCGTCAAAGACCGGCTGACGAGCGGCTTGCCGGTCTTGCAGTACCGCGCAAGGAACGCCGCCGACGCGACGTTCATCACAATGCAGCCGACGTCAATCGGAAGCCCGCCGGGCGGAACCTTGCGGCCCGTGGCGGCCAGCACCATCATCTTTTCCGCCCCCTGCGGGTACCGCGAGCGCAGCGGCATCACGCGGATGCGGTTGCCGGCGTCGTCCTTTTCGGCGACGCGCAGGAGCACCTCAACCGCCTCGGGCTTGTTGTCCTCCACGGCGATGACGACGTTTTCGGGGCGCAGCATTTCCAGCAGAAGGTGCACGCCGCCCAAAACGTCCCAGGAATTGTCGAGGCACTCGCGGTAGTCGACCGTGATGTAGGGCTCGCATTCCGCGGCGTTGATGATGAGCGTGTCCAGACGCTTGTCGGCCGGCACGCGCAGCTTGGCGTGGGTCGGGAAGCCCGCGCCGCCGAGCCCCACAAGCCCGGACGCGCGCACGGCGGCAAGGAAATCGTCCAGAGTGTCGATTTTCGGCGGTGCGAAATCGGCCGGCGTGTTTTCCCCGTCGTTTTCCAGCACGACCGCCTGGGAAACGAGCCCGGAGGCGAGCTTGACCTCCTTGACGGCGGCCACCTTGCCGGATACGGACGCGTGGACCGGCGCGCTGACAAAGGCGTCCGAATCCCCCACGACCTGCCCGAGCTTTACCGTGTCGCCGACCTTGACCGTCGGCTCGCACGGCGCGCCGATGTGCTGGCGCATGGGCAGCGTGACCGTTTCGGGCGCGGGAAGGCGCTTGGCGGGCATTTCCCGCGTGTGCTTCTCATCCGAAACGTGTACGCCCCCGCGCAGCCGCTTTTTCGGCTTCATTCTTTCCGGGTGCATCCAAAGTTCCTCCCTTATTTCCGATATACAGAACTGTCCGGCGGACAGAACGATTGCAAAGCGAACGGCCCCGCCGCCTATTTCCGGCGCAGGACCCGCAGCAGCGCAGGCAGCGCGGCGCGGCAGACAAGCCCCGTCAGCACCCCCGCCGCCGCGCCGAACAAAAGCAGCGCGGGCAGATAAAGCAGCACCGAACGGCTGCCGACCATCGCCGCCGCAACGGCGAGCTGCCCCAAATTGTGGCAGACGGCGCTGACGACGCCGATGCCGACGTAGCCGAGCTTTTTGTCCCGGCGAAACAGCAGCAGCATGACCGCCGTGCTCAAAAGCCCGCCGCAAAGGCTCATAAGCCCCGCCGTCCCCCCGCGGGTAAACGCCGCGAAGCCCGCCTTTAAAAGCGCGATACCGAACGCCGGCAGGGGACCCAGCGCCGCGGCGGCAAACATATTGGCAAGGTTGGAAAAACCGGGTTTTGCGCCCGGGGGCAAAAATCCCGCCGTCGGCAGCAGGCTTTCGAGATAGGACAGCGCCACGGCGCACGCGCCGAGAAGCCCCGTCAAAGCAAGCTTATAGGTGTTCTGTTTCATGCCGCCTCCAACGCCTCAATAGGTCACGGCATGGACCGGCCGGTCCGAGCCGACGACCGAGACCACGGTGCGGTTCGGCACGCAGACGGCGGTGTCGCCCGCCTTCGAAAGTACGCCCGCTTGCATACAAAGCCCGTCGGGGCAGTCCGAAAACGCGACGCGTATCGTATGCGCCTCGGCAAGCAGCTCCACGCCGTTTGGGAGCGTATAGGTCTCCTGCGCTTCACAGGCGGCCAGGTCCACGGTCAGGACCGTTTCTCCCTCCACCGTCACGACCGCCGCCGTCCCGGGCGACGCGCCCGCCCGCCACAGGAAAAACGCCGCCGCGAAAAGCCCAAGCAGGCAAAGCACCAGGCAGTCGGCTTTGGAAAACCACTTTCGTTCTTTCATGCCGCCTCCCGGAACGTATACGCCGTGTCCAGCAGCTCGACCGCCCCGGAAAGTCCCGCCGAGGCGGAAACCGTTTTGTCCGCATAGACAAACAGCGCTTCGGCCCCGAAGCTTTCCAGGACCGGCTGCGCCGCCTGTTCGCCGAGCAGGAAGCAGAGCGTGGACAGCGCGTCGCTTTCAAGCCCTGTGCGCGCCGTCACCGTCACGCTGACAAGGTCAGTTTTTGCCGGATAACCCGTGGTCAAATCTAAAATATGGTGATAGGTTTTCCCGTTTTCGGTAAACTGTTTTTCATAGCTGCCGGAGGTCGAGATATACGTCTCGCCGACCGTAAGCGCTGCAAAATAAACGTTGGCGCCGCCGAACGGGTCGCGCACGCCGACGCGCCACGGCTCGCCGTCTTCTGTCCACGTGCCGACCGTCGCAACGCTGCCGCCCACAGAAACGACCCCGCCGCGCAAAAATCCGGCCTCGACCGCCTCTTGCAGGACCGCCGCCGCCTTGTCGCAGCCCGCGCCCTTGCCCACAGAGCCGAGGTTCAGCACCTGCCCGGGCAAAAAGGAAACCGTGCACGCCGCTTCGTCGAGCGACACGGTATCGTCGCTGCAAAGCAAAAGCGCGCGTTCGATTTCGGACGACGCCGGCACGCGGAATTCATTCGTATCCATCCCCCAAATCTGGGTCAGCGCCCCGCTGGCAAGCGATGCCCGGCCGCCGGAAGCGCTGTATATTTCCTTTGTCCTTTGCAGCACGTCGAACAGCTCGCCGCTCACTTTCGCGGGCAGGGCCGCCGCGTCCGTGTGGTTCAGGCGGTAAAGCTCCGAGGAGGAGGCGTTTTTCGACAGCACCTGCACGTCCAGCGCCTGCACCGCGTCGTAAGCGTCCTCGGCCGCCGCGCGCGCCGCAGCGGCCTCCCCGCCGTAGACCTGCACGCTGACCGCCGAGCCCATCGCGACATTTTGGTAAGCGGCGGAGGGCTCGTTTTCCGCGCCGCTGCACCCGCAGAGCGCCGTCAGCGCCAGCGCCGCCGCAAGGCACCGGAAAATTCCGCTTTTTCGCACGCGCCTCGCCCCTTTTTTTGCGGTTCTTTCCATACGTATTCACTATACTATATTTTCATCTCACCCGCAAGAATTGTTTAGAAAATATCAAGAAAACCGGTCGGGTTCTGTCAAAATTTACCCGCCGGCGCATTTCCCGCTTGCGTTCTCCGCGTTTGTTCGGTATACTTTTTTCGGGTGATACGATGAACTTCCGATTTTTCATGCCGGCGGACGTGCGCGCCGGACACGACGCCGTCCGCCAAAACGAGGCGGTCTTTGCGGCGCTCGGGAAAAGCTGCTTAATTGTGACCAGCGGCTCCGCCGCCGAAAAAAGCGGGGCGCTGTACGATGTGAACACGGCGCTCGAGCGGCAGGGCATAGAGGCCGTCTCCTTTTCCGGCGTGGCGCAGAATCCGACGGCGGAAAGCTGCTTCCAGGCCGGCGCGATCGCGCGGGATTTCGGGGTTGATTTCGTCGTCGGCATCGGCGGCGGGTCGGCGCTGGACGCCGCCAAGGCCGCGGCGGTATTTGCAACCAACAAGACCCTGCCCGCCGAGGGCATTTTTGACGGCGGGCCGCTGCTGCCGCCCCTGCCGGTCGTCCTCATAGGCACGACGGCGGGCACGGGCAGCGAGGTCACAAGCGTCGCCGTGCTCACACGCGAAAACGGGTGCAAAAAAAGCGTCAGCGGCCGGGACTACTATGCGAAATACGTGCTGGCAGACCCCCGGTACACCGATTCCGTCCCCTGGGACGTGACGGTCAGCACCGCGCTCGACGCGCTCGCCCACACGGCGGAGGGGTGGTTTTCGAACCGCTTTGACGAAACCGCCCGGCTGTTCGGGCAAAAGGCGCTGCCCGTTTTGTGGCGGCACCTGGCGTCGTTTTACGAAATCGGGGAGCAGCCGCTGTCGTCCGAGACGCGCGACGAGCTCTATTACGCGTCGCTCGACGCCGGCATGGTTTTAAACGCCTGCGGCACGGGCTTCCCGCACGGGATGGGCTATGTCCTCACCGAGGAGCACGGCCTGCCGCACGGGCGCGCCTGCGCGGCGCTTCTGCCCGCCTATGTGGAGCGCGGGATGCGCTTCCGCGCCGAACGCGCCAAAGCCTTTTTCGCCGCTGCCGGCACGAATTTCCCGGAATTTGCCCGCGTCGTTTCGGCGCTTGCCGGCACGTCCGGCGTCCGGATGACCGACGAGCAGATTGCACGCTACTGCGCGCGGTGGGAGGGGCTTAAAAACTTCCAGAATTCCCCCGGCGGCTACGACACGGCCGAGGCCGGCGCGCTGCTGCAAAGGCTTTTCGGGGACGCATAAGCGGGAGAAAAACGGATGTACAAAAAGATTGCAAAGACCCCGCCGCTTGGCTGGAACAGCTGGGACTGCTTCGGCGCGGCGGTCACGGAAGCACAGCTCAAGGCCAACGCCGACTACATGGCGAAACACCTGAAGCCCTGCGGGTGGGAATACATTGTCTGCGACATCCAGTGGTACGAGCCGACCGCGGACAGCAACGACTACCACCCCTTTGCGCCGCTGACGCTCGACGCGTACGGGCGGCTGCTGCCTGCCGAGAACCGCTTCCCAAGCGCGGCGAACGGCAAGGGCTTTCGGCCGATTGCCGACTACTGCCACCGACTGGGGCTGAAATTCGGTATCCACATCCTGCGCGGCGTCCCGCGCGAGGCGGTGCACAGGGCTCTGCCTGTAAAGGGGACAAGCTTTACGTGTCGGGAGATTGCGCACCCCTTTTCCGTTTGCTCGTGGAACACGGATATGTACGGTCTTTTGGACACGCCCGCCGCGCAAAGCTACTACGACTCCCTTTTTGAGCTGTACGCGTCGTGGGGCGTGGATTTTATCAAATGCGACGACATCTGCGTCACGGAATTCCGAAAATTTGACGCACCGTATTCCGCCGCGCACGAAATCGAAATGCTGCGCCGCGCCATAGACCGCTGCGGCCGGGAGATGGTGCTGTCGCTCTCGCCCGGGCCCGCAAGGCTCGAGGATGAACCGCACCTGCGCGCGCACGCGGATATGTGGCGGCTGACGGGCGACTTTTGGGACAGCTGGGAGCAGCTGCACGGTATGTTTGCCGTATGCCGCCGCTGGCAGGGCGTCCCGGGCCGCGGAAGCTGGCCCGACTGCGATATGCTGCCCCTGGGGCGGCTGTGCAAAAACGCCGCGTACCACGGCCCGGCAAACCGCTGCACCGGCTTTACAAAGCCCGAGCAGCAGACGATGCTCACGCTGTGGGGCATTTTCAAAAGCCCGCTGATGGTCGGCGGCAACCTGCCCGAAAACGACGACTGGACGCTTTCCCTGCTGACGAACCGCGCGTATCTTGAAATGCAGCAAAATGCCTACGGCGCGCGCGAGCTTCTGTGCGACGAGAAAAACGGCAGGGGGACCGTTTTGTGGACGGCCTGCGGCAAGGGCTGCAAATACCTCGCCGTGTTCAACACGAGGGACCGCGCAAGCGCGATATCGGCAGACCTCCGCGAAATTTTGATGCCCGACACGCCGTACACCGCCGCGGAGCTCTGGAGCGGCGACGTTTTGCGGGGCGTACAAAACCGCCTTCGCACGACCGTCGAGCCGCACGGCGTAAAGCTGTTCCGCTTTACAAAATAAAGCCGCCCGGCGGCACAAAAATACAGCGCGGACGCCGTTGCCGTCCGCGCTGTTTGCGGTTTGCTTTGCTTTATTCCTTGCCGTTCCAGCAATAGGTGCAGAATTTGCAGGGCGAAAGGCCCACGGAGGCAATCATATCGTCGAGCCGCTGGTATTGCAGCGACGTGAAATGCAGCCGGTCGCGAATCGTCTCGACCATGGCCGCGTACTCGGGCGTGTCGGGGTCGGCGTAACGCGCTATGGTTTTTGCGTCCGCGTCGCCCTCGCGTTCGGCGATAACGCGGCGGGAGATAAGGTCCATTTCCGAGCGCGAGCGCGAGAAGTTGAGGTACTTGCAGCCGTACATAATGGGCGGGCACGCCGGGCGGATGTGGACCTCCTTGGCGCCGCTGTGGTACAAAAACTCGGTGGTTTCGCGCATCTGCGTGCCGCGCACGATGGAGTCGTCAATCATCAAAAGCCGCTTGCCGCGGATAAGCGCGTCGACGGGGATAAGCTTCATGCGCGCAATCAGGTCGCGGCGCTTCTGGTTCTGCGGCATAAAGGACCGCGGCCAGGTCGGGGTATATTTGATAAACGGGCGGGAAAACGGAATGCCCGAACGGTTCGCATAGCCAATCGCATGCGCCGTGCCGGAATCCGGGATGCCGGCGACGCTGTCGGCCTCCACGGTGTCGCGCTGCGCCAGGATGTCGCCGCAGCGGCAGCGCATATCCTCGACGTTCACGCCCTCGTAGCAGGAGGACGGGTAGCCGTAATACACCCACAAAAAGGTGCAGATTTTCATTTCCCCGCGCGCCGGGACGACCGTCTCGACGCTTTCGGGCGTGAGGAAGTCAATCTCGCCGGGGCCGAGCTCCTTGTAGTGGTCATAGCCAAGGTTCAAATAGGCGAACGACTCGAACGACGCGCAGTACGCGCCGTCCTTTGCGCCGATGATGACCGGCGTGCGGCCCTTTAAGTCGCGCGCGGCATACAGCCCCTTGGGCGTGAGCAGCAGCATCGACATCGAGCCGTCAATCACGCTTTGGGCGTACTGTATCCCCTCGACGATGGAGTCCTTGCGGTTGATAAGCGCCGCGCACAGCTCCGTCGCGTTGATGTCGCCGCCGCTCATTTCGAGGAAGTGCGTGTGCCCCTCGGAAAAGACGGACGCGACAAGCTCGTCCGTGTTGTTGATGCGCCCGACGGTGGTAATGGCGTAATTGCCCAGGTGCGAGCGCACCATCAAGGGCTGCGGTTCATTGTCGGAAATGCAGCCGATGCCGAAATTGCCGTGCATTTCCTCCACGTCGCGCTCGAACTTCGTGCGGAACGGCGCGTTTTCGATGTTGTGGATGGCGCGTTCAAAGCCGGTCTCGCCATAGACCGCCATGCCGCCGCGCTTTGTGCCCAAATGCGAATGGTAATCCGTCCCGAAAAACAGGTCGAATACGCAGTCCTCTTTGGACGCTACCCCGAAAAATCCACCCATGCTGTCGTTTTCTCCTTCCTCCAAAACACAAAACGAACGAAGCGCCGCTTACCGGATGGCGCTGAGCTCGTACGGCGTACGCTGATAGACGAAATAGTTGAGCCAGTTCTGGAACAGCAGGCTCCCCGCCCCGCGCCAGGTGATAAGCGGCGTTTTCTTGGGGTCGTCGTCCGGGAAATAGTTGTAGGGAAGCCGGATGTCCAGCCCCTTTTCGCGGTCGCGGAAATATTCGCGCGCCAAGGTGTCGCTGTCATATTCGCAATGGCCGGTGCAGTAAAAATTGCGGCAGGCCATGTCGGAAATCAGATGGACGCCCGCCATGTCGGAATAGGACAAAATCTGCAAGTCCTTGACGCGGGCGATGTCCTCCTTGCGCGTTTCGGTGTGGCGCGAATGGGGGACGTAAAACACGTCGGAAAACCCGCGCAGCAGCGGGTGGTACAAATCCAGCGGCCGGTGCCGGAAAACGCCGAACATCTTTTCCGGCAAAAGGTGCTTGGGCACGCCGTATTTGAAATACAGCGCCGCCTGCGCGCCCCAGCAGATGTTGAAGGTCGAGTAGACGTTGCGCTGCGCCCAGTCGAAAATGGTGCACAGCTCGTCCCAGTAGTCGACCTCCTCAAAATCCAGCAGCTCCACGGGCGCGCCCGTGACGATAAGGCCGTCGTATTTGGAGGCCTTGACGTCGTCAAAGGTCTTGTAAAATTTCAGCATATGCTCGCGCGAGGTGTTTTTCGTCACGTGCGAGCGCACCTGCAAAAGCTCGACCTCCACCTGCAAGGGGGAGTTCGAAAGCAGGCGGAGAATCTGCGTTTCCGTCTCGATTTTCGTCGGCATCAAATTCAAAAGGAGGATGTGCAGCGGCCGGATGTCCTGCCGGGCGGCGCGGTCGTTGGTCATGACGAAGATGTTTTCAAGCTCCAGGCTGTGCCGCGCGGGCAGCTGGTCGTCGATTTTGATGGGCATACCGGTCCCTCCTTTTTCCCTGTTTTTTTAAGAGGAAAGTAGTATAGCACAAAGTCGACAAAAATGCAATTCTTTGTCCGCGAAAAATCCGCACGGGATTGTAAAACCCGTCCCGGTTTGGTACAATATCCAAAACGGCAGAAAAAACCGAAGGGAGGGACGCGCATGGCGTATGCGGACAAAGAAGCGAAACGGATTTTTGCCGCGCTGCCGGGGCTTTTGCTGCCCTGGTACGCCGAAAACGCCCGGACGCTCCCCTGGCGGCGCGACCGCGAGCCGTACCACGTCTGGGTGTCGGAAATCATGCTCCAGCAGACGCGCGTCGAGGCGGTGCGCGGGTATTACGAACGGTTTTTAAACGCGCTGCCCGACATCCCGTCGCTTGCCGCCGCGCCCGAGGAAACGCTTTTGAAGCTGTGGGAGGGCCTGGGCTATTATTCGCGCGCGCGCAATCTGCAAAAGGCGGCAAAGCGTATCGTCGCCCAATACGGCGGGGAATTTCCCCGGGATTACGATTCGGTGCGCGCCCTGCCGGGCGTCGGGGACTATACGGCCGGGGCAATCTGCTCCATTTGCTTTGAAAGCCCCGCGCCGGCGGTGGACGGCAACGTGCTGCGCATTGCCGCGCGTATGTGTTCGGATTCCGCCCCCATCGACCTGCCCGCAACCAAAAAGGCGGTGGCAAGCGCATTAAAAGAGGTTTACCCGAAGGGGCGCTGCGGCGATTTTACGCAAAGCCTCATGGAGCTCGGTGCGTGCGTGTGCATGCCGAAGGTAACGAAATGTGACATTTGCCCCGTGCGGGAGATCTGCCTTTCCCACGCGCACGGCACGCAAAACACCTTACCCGTTAAGCTCCCCAAGCGCGAAAAGCGCGTGGAGCCGCGCACGGTGTTTCTGCTGGAGTGTGACGGCGCATACGCCATCCATCGACGCGAGGGCAAAGGGCTTTTGGCGGGGCTTTGGCAGTTCCCGAATACAGAAGGACAGCTTTCGCCGAGCGATGCGCTGCAAGCGGCGGAAAGCTTTGGCGTAAAACCCATAGAGCTTTTGCGGGAAACGCACAAAACGCACATTTTTACGCATATCCGCTGGGAAATGGTCGGGTACCATATCCGCTGCCGCGAAAAGAACGGGATTTTTCTTTGGGCAACACCCGAAGAATTGCGAAGCACCTACGCCCTGCCGACGGCGTTCCGCATCTTTTTGGACGACGCACAGATATGAAAAACATACGCGGACAAGCCCTTCGCTTGCCCGCGTGCTTTCATAATATAGCTTATGCGCTGCCTTTATATAGGCAAAACGTCCGAAAATCACCGGCCGGCTTTGAAGCAGGGCGCGTCTTTGGCGGGCGGCAGGGATTTTGCCCATGAAATTTATGACATTTTTGTGAACTTTCAAAAAAGGGGTTGATTTTTTTCGGAGAATGGTTAAAATAGGAATTAGCACTCAGGGAGTTTGAGTGCTAACGCAATGCGACAATCTTTTTAGGAGGCAGTTTATATGACCATCAAACCCCTTGCAGACAGAGTCGTACTCAAGGCTGTCGAAGCCGAAGAGACCACCAAAAGCGGCATCATCCTCGCGGCGTCCGCGCAGGAGAAGCCCCAGGTCGCCGAAGTTGTGGCCGTCGGCCCCGGCGGCGTGGTGGACGGCAAAGACGTCACCATGTACGTAAAAGCCGGCGATAAGGTCATCACCAGCAAATATTCCGGCACGGAAGTCAAAATGGACGGCGTGGATTACACCATCGTCCGCCAGAACGACATTCTTGCCGTTGTAGAATAATTTTTCGGGAGGTCTTTTGACATGGCAAAACAGATTATTTACGGCGAGGAAGCGCGCAAGGCGCTGCAGGCCGGCATTGACAAATTGAGCGACACCGTGAAAATCACCCTCGGCCCCAAGGGCCGCAACGTCGTGCTCGACAAGAAATACGGCGCGCCGCTTATCACCAACGACGGCGTGACGATTGCCAAAGAGATTGAGCTCGAGGACGCGTTTGAGAACATGGGCGCGCAGCTCGTCAAAGAGGTCGCCACCAAGACCAACGACGTCGCGGGCGACGGCACCACCACCGCCACGCTGCTTGCGCAGGCGCTTGTGCGCGAGGGCATGAAGAACGTGGCCGCGGGCGCGAACCCGATGGTCGTCAAAAAGGGTATGCAGCTGGCCGTGGACGCGGTCGTGGAAGCGCTGCACAACGAAGCGAAGCCCGTTAAGACGTCGGACGACATCGCCCGCATCGCCACCATTTCCGCGGCGGACGAATTCATCGGCAAGCTCATTGCCGACGCGATGGAAAAGGTTACGGCCGACGGCGTTATCACCATTGAGGAGTCCAAGACCTCGGAAACCTACAGCGACGTGGTCGAGGGTATGCAGTTCGACCGCGGCTACATCTCCCCCTACATGGTCACCGACACCGACAAGATGGAAGCGGTGCTCGACGACCCGTATATCCTTATCACCGACAAAAAGGTCTCCAACATCCAGGAGATTCTGCCCCTGCTTGAAAAAATCGTCAACGCGGGCCAGAAGCTGGTCATCATCGCCGAGGACGTCGAGGGCGAGGCGCTGTCCACCATCCTCGTCAACAAGCTGCGCGGCACCTTCACCTGCGTGTGCGTCAAGGCCCCGGGCTTCGGCGACAGACGCAAGGAAATGCTGCAGGATATCGCCATTCTGACGGGCGGCGAAGTTATCACCGCCGACCTCGGGCTGGAGCTTAAGGATGCGGACATCCCGCAGCTCGGCCGTGCGAAGCAGGTCAAGATTACGAAGGAGAACACCACCATCGTCGACGGCGCGGGCGCGAGCGACGCCATCAAGGGCCGCGTGGCGCAGATTCGCAGCCAGATTGAAACGACGACCTCCGATTTCGACCGCGAAAAGCTGCAGGAACGCCTTGCCAAGCTTGCGGGCGGCGTTGCGGTTATCCGCGTGGGCGCGGCGACCGAAACCGAAATGAAGGAAAAGAAGCTGCGCATCGAGGACGCGCTGGCTGCCACGAAGGCGGCTGTCGAGGAAGGCTCCGTCGCCGGCGGCGGCGTGGCGCTTCTGGAGGCGCTTCCGGCGGTCGACAAGCTGCTTGAGACGGAAGAGGACGCCGACAAGAAGACCGGTATGCGCATTGTGCGCAAGGCCATTGAGGAGCCCGTCCGCCAGATTGCGGCGAACGCGGGTCTGGAGGGCTCGGTCATTGTCAATGAGATTGTCAACAAGAACAAGCCCGGCTACGGCTTCAACTTTGCGAACGAGACGTATGTTGATATGTTCGAAGCGGGCATCCTCGACCCCGCGAAGGTTACGCGCTCCGCGCTGCAGAACGCGGCTTCCGTGGCGGCCATGGTGCTGACCACCGAATCGCTGGTGTCGGATATTCCCGACCCGAAGGCAGACGCGGCGGCTGCCGCTGCCATGGCGCAGGCCGGCGGCGGGATGTATTAAGCCGAAAACCGCATAAAGCAAACGCCCCCGAGTATGCACTCGGGGGCATAATTTTTGCCGTAAGCGCTCTGTTTACCGCTCCATGAGCGTAACCATGACGGCCTTTTGCGCGTGCAGGCGGTTTTCCGCCTCGTCAAAAATTTCGTCGGCGTGCGCTTCAAATACGTCGGCGGTAATCTCCTCGCCGCGGTGCGCAGGCAGGCAATGCTGCACCATGCAGCCGGGGTTCGCGGCGGAAAGCAGCTGTTTATTGACCTGGTACACGCCCTCGAACACCCGCCGGCGCGCGGCGGCCTCGTCCTCCTGCCCCATGGACGCCCAAACGTCGGTGAAGATAACATCCGCGCCGGCCGCCGCCTCGAGCGGGTCTCTGTAAAGCTGAAAGCCTTGATAGGCGTTCGCAAAATCCAAAACCTGTTTGTCGGGGTCATACCCCTCGGGGCACGCGACCGCGACGCGCATTCCGGTCTTTAAGCCGCCGACAATCAGGGAATTCGCCATGTTATTGCCGTCGCCGATATAGCACAGTTTCAGCCCGTCGAGGTGTCCCTTGTGCTCGCGGACGGTCAAAAGGTCCGCCAGCACCTGGCAGGGGTGGCAAAAGTCCGTCAGGCCGTTGATGATAGGGATGCTGCCGTATTTCGCGAGCGCCTCGACCTCGCTTTGCGCGAAGGTGCGAATCATAATCCCGTCGAGATAGCGCGAGAGCACCCGGGCGGTGTCCTCGACCGGCTCGCCGCGGCCAATCTGCAAATCGCGGCTCGACAAAAACAGCGCCTGCCCGCCGAGCTGGTACATCCCCGTCTCGAACGAAACGCGCGTGCGCGTCGAGGATTTCTGGAAAATCATGCCCAGCGTCTGCCCCTTTAAGCGGTGGTGCTTGATGCCGTGCTTGTTTTCGTACTTGAGCTGGTCGGCGAGGTTCAAAAGCTCCTCAATCTCCTGCGGGGTGGTGGACAGCAGGCTCAACAGATGTTTCATAACGTTCTCCTTTTTATTCGGCGAGGACTTCTGCCAGCACGGCGAGCCCCCGGTCAATCTCGTCATAGGTAATCGTCAGCGGCGGCAGCATGCGCAGCGCCGCCTTGGCGGTCAGAATCAGCAGCCCTTTTTCACAGCAGCGCGCGGCGACGTCCGCGGCCTTTTTTTCGGCCAGGTCGACGCCGAGCATCAGCCCCGCGCCGTGCACGTCCTTCACGCCTGTAAAGCCCGCAACCTTGTCACGGATATACGCGCCTTTTTCGCGCACGGCCCGCAAAAACGCGTCGTCGATACGGTTCAGAATCTCCGCAGCGCCCGCGCAGGCGACCGGGTTGCCGCCGAACGTCGTGCCGTGGGTGCCGGCGGTCAGGGTGCCGCCAAGCGCCTCGGTGCACAGGCACGCGCCCATGGGAAGCCCCCCGCCGATGCCCTTGGCGCAGGTGACGACGTCGGGCATAATGCCCGCATTTTGGAAGGCAAACAGGCTGCCCGTCCGGCCGATGCCGGTCTGGACCTCGTCCGCCATCAAAAGCAGGTCGTTTTCCGTGCAGAACCGGCGCACCGCGCGCAGGTATCCGGGGTCCAGCGCGATAACCCCGCCCTCGCCCTGAATGACCTCCACAAGCACGGCGCAGACCGTTTTGTCGGCGGCGAGCTCTTTGAGCAGCGCCATGTCGCCCGCCTGCGCATAGCGAAAGCCCTGCAAAAACGGCATGAAGTATTCGTGGTAATGCGCCTGCCCCGTGGCGGTAATGGTCGCAATCGTGCGGCCGTGGAAGGAGTTTTGCAGGCTTATAATGGTGCTGCGCCCCTCGCCGAAGCGGTCGAAGCTCGCCTTGCGCGCGAGCTTAATGGCGCACTCGTTCGCCTCCGCGCCGGAGTTGCACAACAGCACCTTCGAAAAGCCCGACCGTTCGCACAAAAGCTTTGCCGCGCGCGCCACGGTCTCGTTGTAATAGAGGTTCGACGTGTGCTGCAATTTGTTGAGCTGCGCGGTAACCGCCGCTTTCCAGCCCTCGTCGTTCGCGCCGAACACATTGACGCCTATCCCCGCGGTAAAGTCGATATACGGCTTCCCGTCAACGTCAAAATACGTCGCGTTTTCGCCGCGGTCAAGCGCCACGGGAAAATGCGCGTAGGTCGGCATCAGGTAGGTGTCCGCGGTTTGCTTTATCTCTTCAAAAGTCATGGGATTTCTCGCCCCTTATGCTGAAAACATCGTGCCGAAGCCCGCGTCGGAGAACAGCTCCATCAAAATCGCGTGCGGCACGCGGCCGTCGATGATGTTGGTATGCTTGACGCCGCGGCGCACCGCCTCGACGCAGCAGTCAATTTTCGGAATCATCCCGCCCGAAATAATGCCCTGCGCCTTGAGCGCCGGGATTTCCGACACCTTGACCTCGGGAATGAGGGTCGCGGGGTCGTCCTTGTCGCGCAAAAGGCCGGGGATGTCGGTCATCAAAAGCAGCTTTTCGGCGTGCAGGCACGCGGCAATCTGCGCGGCGGCGGTGTCGGCGTTGACGTTGTAAACCTCGCCGTTTGCCCCGCCCGCGACGGAGGACACAACCGGGACGTAGCCGTGCGAGAGCATATCGGTCAGCACCGCGGTATGGACGGTCTCGATGTCGCCGACCAGCCCCACGTCGCCGTCCGCCGTGTGGCGCACCGCGCAAAGCAGCTCGCCGTCCAGCCCGCAAAGCCCGACCGCCCGGCCGCCGTGGCGCGACAAAAGCTGCACCAGGTGCTTGTTGACCTTGCCGGCAAGCACCATCTGCACGACGTCCATCGTTTCCTCGTCCGTATAGCGCAGCCCGCCGACAAAGCGGCTTTCCTTGCCGAGCTTGCGAAGCATTTCCGAAATCTCCGGCCCGCCGCCGTGCACCAGCACGACGTTCACGCCCACCGAGCGCAGCAGCACGATGTCGGTCATGACCGCGTCGCGCAGGTCCTCGTTGACCATCGCGTTGCCGCCGTATTTGATGACGACGGTTTTGCCGTTGTAGGTCTGGATATAGGGCAGCGCCTGCACAAGCACCTCGCTGCGGTCCGCATAGGAGATATTTTTGATGTCCATAAAGCCCCCGCCTTTGGAATTTCAATCGCAAAGTCCCGAACGCCGCCGGGAATCAGGTCCGGTAATCGCCGTTTATCTTAACGTAATCGTACGTCAAATCGCAGCCGTACGCCGTGGCCTCGGCTTCGCCGGCCTTCAAATCGACTAGGATTGTAATCGCATCCTCGGAAAGAATCCCCTTGGCCTTTTCCTCGGAGAAGTCGACCCCGGCGCCGTCTGTGCAGACGCAAATTTCGCCCTTTGCGGACGAAAACCGCACGTCAATCTTGTGTACGTCGACCCGGACGCCCGCGTAGCCCAGCGCGCAAAGCACCCGGCCCCAGTTCGCGTCCGAGCCGAACATGGCGGTTTTCACCAGCGGCGAGCGGATAACGGATTTTGCCAAAACACGCGCCGTCTCCTCGTCGGGCGCGTTTTGCACCTCGCAGAGCACCAGCTTTGTCGCGCCCTCGCCGTCCTTTGCAAGCATACGCACCATGTAGTTGCAGACCTTAAACAGCGCGCGACAGAACGCGGCGTAATCGTCGTTCTGCGTTTCAATCCGCGCGTTGCCGCAAAGGCCGTTCGCCAAAACCGCCACGGTGTCGTTGGTGGAGGTGTCGCCGTCCACCGAAAGCATATTGTAGCTGCGGTGCACGCACCAGTTGAGCGCCGCCTTTAGCATTTCGGGCGCGATGTTCGCGTCGGTCGTAATAAAGGAGAGCATGGTCGCCATATTCGGATGAATCATGCCGCTGCCCTTGGCGATGGCGCCGAGCGTGCAGACTTTGCCGCCGGAGAGCGCGACGCGCACCGCAATCTCCTTTTTCACGGTGTCGGTCGTCATGATTGCCTCGGCCGCGGCGGCGGAGCCGTGCTCGCTTAAGCCGTCCACGAGCGCCTGCATCCCGTTTTGCATCGGCGCAAGGTCAATCGGCTGCCCGATAACGCCGGTGGACGCCACCACGACGTCGCCGGCGGGAATGCCGGTATACTGCGCCACAAGCGCGCACATGGCCTCGGCCTTTTCGATGCCGTCGGCGTTGCAGGTGTTCGCAATGCCGCTGTTGCAGATGACCGCCTGCGCCTTCCCGTTTTTCAGGTTTTCGCGCGTGACGGTGACCGGCGCGCCGCAGACGAGGTTCTGCGTATACACCGCCGCCGCGTCGCACGGCACGTCGGACACAATGAGCATGAAATCCTTTTTTTCCTTATTTTTGCGGATGCCGCAGTGCAGGCCGTTGGCCCGAAAGCCCTTGGGCGCGGTCACACCGCCTTCTTTGAGAATTTCGATGTGCATGAAACTTGCTCCTTATTCTAATCCATCGTCTTGTTTTGCCCGGATGCACATAATGCCGAACGCGGCGAGCAGCAGAACGGGGCTTGCCAAAATCGCACGCTGCCCGAACGCCCGCACCAGCGCGTTCCCGCACACCGCCCCGACGGAGAACACGGCGATTACGCCGTAGTACAGGCAGGCGCGCTTGAACAGCCGGAGATTTTTTTCGTGAACCGCATTTACAAGAAACTCGGTCGCCGTGCGCAGATTGCCGATGCACATGGTGGTGGCGAGGTGGTTGCCGCGGATTTTCCGAAAGCTTTGCACCTGCACGCCGCAGGCAAAGGAAACCATGCAGTTCGCCAACAGATTGTTGTCGGCGGACAGGAACGAAACCGCGGTTAAAAGCGCGATTTCCAAAAGCAGGGACAAGTGCCGCCAATGCAGCTTCCCGCCCTTTTGAAAGGCAAGGCGGAACCCCTGCGCGAGCAACACGCCCAACGTAAAGCTCAAAACCGGAAACAGGTATTTCAGCGCGTTGTGGAAGCTGCCGTCAAACAGGTTGATGCCGAGCAGAATCAGGTTGCCGGTCTGGGCGTTTGCAAACACGCTCCCGCGGAACACATAGGTGTATGCGTCCATAAGGCCGCCCGAAAACGCGAGCAGCAGCCCGACAAGCAGAGATTCCGACATCTGGCGGGGCATATTCTCCCGCTTGTCCCCCTGCATGTTACAGCTCCAGCCCGTAATCCGGGTCGAGCCCCATCACGATGTTCATGCACTCGAGCGCCGCGCCGGAAGCCCCTTTGCCGAGGTTGTCGTAGCGCGCGGCGAGCAAAATACGCTCGCTGCTGCCGAACACGGAAATTTCCATGCGGTCAAGGCCGGACAGCTTTGCCGCAGAAAGGAAGCCTTCTTCGTCGGGCGCGTGGGCATAAGACACGATAGATGTATGATAAAGCGCGCGGTACAGCGCTTTTACGTCGTCCGCGGTTTTGCCGTTTTGCAAATCCTTTGCGAAAAGCGGCACGGTCACGAGCATTCCGCTGTAAAACGGCGCGACAATCGGGCAGAACGCCGGCGCGGCGGCAAGGCCGGTTATCGCGGCCATTTCCTTTAAATGCTTGTGCTGCTGGGAAAGGCCGTAAACGCGGGGCGCTTTTAAAAGCGGGTTGTCCGCTTCGGCTTCGTACTGCGCAATCATCTTTTTGCCGCCGCCGGAATAGCCGGTTAAGGAGGTGCAGGAAAGATAGGTTTCGGGCTTTATAAAGCCGTTTCGCACAAGGGGCTCCACAAGCGCGATAAAGCCGCTGGCGTGACAGCCGGGGACGGCGATGCGCTTGCCGGTTTGCACCTTTTGGAACGCCGCGTCGGAAAGCTCCGGGAAGCCGTAGGCCCAGCCGGGGCTGGTGCGGTGCGCCGTGGAGGTATCCAAAATCACGGTGCGGTCGTTTTCCACCCACGCGGCCGCTTCGGCTGCCGCCGCGTCGGGCAGGCACAGAAAGGCGACGTCCGCTTCGTTCAGCGCTTTTTTGCGCGCCGCCGGGTCCTTGCGGTCATCGCCGGTTAAAATATGGAGTGCAATATCCGTTCGTTTGGAAAGGCGGTCAAAGATTTTTAAGCCGGTGGTTCCCTGACTGCCGTCGATGAATACTTTGGTCATAGATTGTGTTGCTGTCTCCTCTATATTTTCGATATATCTACACTTCGGAAAATTAGAGCATCCATAGAATGCTTTTCCTTTTCTCTCCCCTTTTGTCGCTATGCGATAAACTAACTCTCCTCCACATTTAAGGCATCTTTTATCTGGCGCAGTTTGCTTTTTGCTTCTTTGCTCTTCCCGGTCCGATAATGCTGCCGGGCTTGGTATTGACTTTTCCGTGATTGCGCAGTCCTTTGCTACTATAGAATTGTTATCCCGTGTGATATCGTCGATGTGCTTTCGTTTGACTTGAGCATCCACTTGCGTCAAGGAATACAACTGGTTATATATCAAATCGATTTCAGCAGTAGATAGGTTTGCTTTTGCCCTGTTTGATATTTTTTGAACTTCGCGCAGAACATTATAACGATTTACAACTATGCTCTGTTCAGACATTAAGGTAATATCCGCCAGACGGCACCTATCACTAAATGCAATAATAGAGTAATATGTATATTGTTCTCCCAGATATTTTCGCAACCATTTTATATGTGAGTGATTTTGCATAATCGGATTATAAAATCGTTCTTTTTGCCCACTCCTCCATGTCTGTGTCCAATATTTTTGATTTTCAGTTCCAAAAATCCATCCCGAATAATTTTTTGACTCAAACACATAAATTCCAGAACTGTGCAACAAAATCACATCAATTTCGCTTGTGCGACCATTTTCTGTAGGAACATAACAATTAAACAAGAATTTTTTATATCCAGATAAATCTAAAAGATACTTATATATAAGATATTCTCCGTATTTCCCCTTATCTTTATTGATATAAGAATAAGAATTACCTGTGATTTTGTAATATTCTGTCTCCTTATATTGTTTGATTTTCTTGCAACGGCGGTAAACACAAGCTCCAATAATAATAACTAAAACAAGAAAAGCGAAAACATTAAAACTTTCTTCACTATATAACCATTGTATCATTGGTTCAGTTCCCATACCCGTTCCGCTTCCGCGCGGACATTTTCGGGGGCGGGGCCGCCCAGGGAGGTCCTGTCCCGAACGCATTTGTCGAGGTTAATCGCGTCGTAAACGCCCTCGTCGAACAGGCCGCACACCGCCTTATATTCGTCGAGCGGCAGAGTCTCGAGCGTCAGCCCTTTTTGAATGCAAAGCGCCACAAGCTCGCCCGTGGCCTTGTACGCGTCGCGGAACGGCAGACCCTTGCCGACCAGGAAATCGGCGCAGTCGGTGGCGTTAATGAAGCCGCCGGCCGCCGCCTTGCGCATATTTTCGGGGAGGGCAGTCATGGTGTCGAGCATCGGGATGAATGCCGTCAGGCACATCTGCACGGTGTCGAACGCGTCGAAGATGGCTTCCTTGTCCTCCTGCATATCCTTGTTGTACGCAAGCGGCAGACCTTTCATCATGGTGAGAAGCGTCATCAGGTCGCCGAACACGCGGCCGGATTTGCCGCGGATAAGCTCGGTAATATCGGGGTTCTTTTTCTGCGGCATGATAGACGAGCCGGTCGAAAACGCGTCGTCGAGCTCGATGAATTTAAACTCCCACGAGCACCACAGGACAATCTCTTCGGAAAAGCGCGACAGGTGCACCATTAAAATGGACAGCGCCGATGCAAGCTCCATGCAAAAATCCCGGTCGGAAACGGCGTCGAGCGAATTGTGCATCGCGCCCGAAAAGCCAAGGTCGCGCGCGGTCCTTTCGCGGTCGGTGTTGTAGGTCGTGCCGGCGAGCGCGCACGCGCCCAACGGGCAGACGTTCATGCGATTTTTCGCATCCTGAAGCCGCGCTTTGTCGCGCAGCAGCATTTCGGCATAAGCGAGCAGATGGTGGCCGAACGTAATGGGCTGGGCGCGCTGGAGATGCGTGTAGCCCGGCATGACGGCGTCGGCATATTGCTCGGCCTTTTTGCAAAGCACCGAGACAAGCCCGGTCAGCTGTGCATACAGCGCGTCGCACGCCTTGCGCAGATACAGCCGGATATCCAAAGCAACCTGGTCGTTGCGGCTGCGGGCGGTATGCAGACGCTTGCCGGCCGCACCGACGCGGGCGGTCAGCTCGCCCTCCACAAAGGTGTGAATATCCTCCGCGTTCGGGTCGATTTCGAGCGCGCCGCTTTCCAGCTCCGCCAGAATCGCCGTCAGGCCCTCCGTAATCTGCGCCAAATCCTCCGCCGAGATAATCCCCTGCGCGCAGAGCATCGCCGCGTGCGCAAGGCTGCCCTCGATGTCCTCGCGGAACATCCGGCTGTCAAATTTTATCGAGGAATTGAAATCGTTGGTTTTCGGGTCGAGCGCCTTTTGGAAGCGCCCCTGCCAAAGCTGCTGCATAAACGGTTTCTCCTAAATATAGAAGTGCAAAAAAACGCTTTGCCCCCTCTTTGCGAGGGGGCTGCCGGGGAGAAAAAGCGGGCTGTCCGCCGCTTATTTCTCCTCGCGCTTTTGGTCGAGCAGGGCCTTTACCTTGATGGGCAGGCCGAACAGGTTGATGAAGCCCGCCGCATCCGCCTGGTTGTACGCCCCGCCGTCCTCGCCGAAGGAGGCGACGTTTTCGTCGTACAGCGTGTAGGGCGAGGTGACGCCCGCGTTGATGATGTTGCCCTTGTAGAGCTTGAGCTTCACATCGCCGGTGACGGTCTCCTGCGTCTTGTCCACGAAGGCGGAAAGCGCCTCGCGCAGCGGGGTGAACCACTGGCCGAAGTACACAAGCTCGCCGAACTTCTGGGCGACAAGCTTTTTGTAGTGCGAGGTTTCGCGGTCGAGCGTGAGCATTTCGAGCAGCTCGTGCGCCTTGTAAAGGATGGCGCCGCCGGGAGTCTCGTAAACGCCGCGCGATTTCATGCCGACCAAGCGGTTCTCGACAATGTCGAGAAGCCCGATGCCGTTTTTGCCGCCCAGCTCGTTGAGCTTTTCAACAATTGCAAGGCCGTCCATTTCCACACCGTCAATCGCGGTCGGCACGCCCTTTTCAAAATGAATCGTCACATAGGTCGGCTCGTCCGGCGCCTGCTCGGGCGCGACGCCCATTTCAAGGAAGCCGGGCTTTGCGTACTGCGGCTCGTTGGCCGGGTCCTCAAGGTCGAGCCCCTCGTGCGAGAGGTGCCAGACGTTTTTGTCCTTGGAATAGTTGGTCTCCCGGTTGATTTTCAAGGGAATATCGTGCGCCTCGGCGTATTCGATTTCCTCCTCGCGGGATTTGATGCTCCACTCGCGCCACGGGGCGATAATCGCCATTTCCGGCGCAAACGCCTTGAGCGTCAGCTCGAACCGCACCTGGTCGTTGCCCTTGCCGGTGCAGCCGTGGCAGATGGCGTCGGCGCCCTCTTTTTTCGCAATCTCCGCAAGGCCCTTCGCAATGCACGGCCGCGCGTGGGAGGTCCCCAAAAGATACGTCTCGTAATCCGCGCCGGCCTTTAAGCACGGCCAGATGTAGTCCTCGACGTATTCCTTTTTCAGGTCCAAAACATACAGCTTGGAAGCGCCGGTTTTGAGCGCCTTTTCCTCGAGCCCGTCAAGCTCCGTCCCCTGCCCGACGTCGCCGGAAACGGCGATGACCTCGCAGTTGTTGTAGTTTTCCTTGAGCCACGGGATGATGATGGACGTGTCAAGCCCGCCCGAATAGGCCAATACGACCTTTTTGATGTCTTTTTTCTCCATGTTGTATTCCTCCGAACGCCGTAGAAATCGTTACTTTGAGATTATACACCATTTCCCGGTAAAATCAAGGGGAAAATGCAGATTTGCACGGCGTTTTTGCATATTTATTGAATTTTTACGAATGACGCGCAGGCAAACCGGTTTATTTATGCAAAATATTCGAATGCTTTCGTATTTTTATACAAAAAGCCCGGCCAAAGGGCCGGGCTTCAACCGTTTTTGCTCGCTCAGTCCGCCGTATAGGGCAGAATCGCGATGATGCGGGCGCGCTTAATGGCGGTGGTCAGCTCGCGCTGATGCTTCGCGCAGGTACCCGTCACGCGGCGGGGCAGAATCTTCGCCCGCTCGGACGTGTAGCGGCGCAGCTTCGCCGCATCCTTGTAATCGATTTTTTCGACCTTCTCGACGCAGAAGGAGCAGACTTTTCTGCGCTTTCTGTTCGGACGGCCCTGTCTATCATAAGCCATGGGGAAACCTCCTTATCGAAATTACGGCGGGGCTTAGAACGGGAGCCCGTCGTCGTTGTTCGCCCCCGCGAAGGGGAACGCGTCGTCGTCGCCGGTCGGCAGAACCGAGAAGCCCTCGGCGTCGCCGCTCTGGTACGCGGGCGCAGGCGCGGGACGCGCCGCCGGCGCAGCGCCGGTGCCGGTCTCCGCCTTGCTGCCGCAGAACGAAACGTTGTCTGCGACAATTTCAAACGCGGTGCGCTTGTTGCCGTTGCGGTCCTCGTAATTGCGGGTCTGGATGGAACCCTGCACCGCAATCATGGAGCCCTTACGGAAAAAGCGCGTCACGAACTCGGCGGACTGCCGCCACGCGACCACATTGATAAAATCGGTCTGTTTGTCTTCGCCCTGGCGCTGGAAGCGTCTGTCCACGGCAACGGTAAAGCTCGTAACCGAAATCCCGCTGTTCGTGGTGCGAAGCTCGGGGTCGGCGGTCAGCCGGCCCATGATGACTGCACAATTCAGCATACCGTTCCCTCCGCGTCAGTTTTTCACGACAAGCGAACGCAGCACGCCGTCGGTAATGCCGGCGATGCGCTCGAATTCAGCCGGGAATTCGGTACCGCAGTCAAAATTGAAGACGACATAGTACCCTTCGGTCTCGTCGTTGATTTCGTAGGCAAGGTGACGCTTGCCCCACTCGTCAACGCTTTCGAGAGTGCCGTTCGCTTCAATGAGCGCCTTGAACTTTTCGACAAGGCCCTGGGTCGCTTCTTCGGTGCCGGTGGCGGTGAAGACCACGACTGCTTCATACTTCGACATTCTGTTTGCACCTCCTTATGGACTTTCGCCCGCGGGCGGTTCTGGATTCCCCGCGGGAAGGAGCTGGCAGAAGATTCTTCTGCAGCGGATTGCTATTATAGCAGACTTCGCACGCGGCGTCAAGCATTTTTCGGGATTTTTCGCAGGGCAAAAGCCGCGCGGGAAGCGGCACGCCCAAAAATACGCTGTGTGCAGGTGCGAAACGCTTTGTTGGCAAACCGAGTATGGTATTGTACACTAAAATTGTATCTATGTGTACAGCGTATTTTATGCAATCGCATTGTAAACGGAAAGGAGCAAGGCAATGAAAAGACGTGTTCTTTCAATCGTTTTACGCTGTGTCTGGCGCTGACGGCGCTGCCTTTGTCCGGCGTACCGGCGCTTGCGGCGACCAACGGGGACTTCGAGTACGAAGTTTTGTCCGAAACAGACAAGACCTGCGAGATTACGGACTACACGGGCACGGCGACAGAGCTCGAAATTCCGTCGACGCTGGACGGGTATACGGTGACGAGCATCGGGATGGGGGCTATTGACGGCTGTAGTTCACTAACGAATATCGACATCCCGGACAGTGTGACGAGCATAGGGAATTTGGCGTTTTCCTCTTGCACTTCGCTGACGAGTATTGACATCCCGGATGGTGTGATAAGCATAGGGGGAAGCGCGTTTATGGGCTGCTATTCGCTTGCGCACGTCAATATCCCGGACAACGTAACGAGCATCGGGACTTGGGCGTTTTACCACTGCACTTCGCTGACGCAAGTCAAAATTCCCAATGGCGTAACACAAATCCCGCATCAGGTGTTT
>DGYFJ06201__coassemble_582_pt1 | contig 40591 bp, 33 predicted proteins | sample DGYFJ06201__metabat2_low_PE_011 | metagenome-assembled genome bin DGYFJ06201
ATTTTTTATCGCCTCGTTCGTTTCATATTGCAACGCTGCTACACCGCGGGCAAACTGTTTTTTCAACCATTTTTGAAACAAAAAAACAGATTTTATTCCAGTTCTGTTGCAATTTGAAATTTTATGTGATATATTTTTTTCGGTGAGATTATGTTAGAGATAAACGTTTCAAAATTCCCAGAGAAATTAACACAAGCTATATCTGAAAGCGGGTACAGTATCCGAGAACTTGCAAAAAAGGTGCGTGTTAGCCCGGCGAGTTTAAGCCGATACGCGAACGGAATTTCGTCTCCAAAAATCCCTACTGTCTATATGATTGCAGATGTTCTTGACATTAACCCCGTGTGGCTTATGGGTGCAGACACCCAAAAGGCAAGAGTCAAGAATTACAGCAAAAATGTTAAAATTCCCGTTCTCGGCGTTGTCCGAGCCGGGCTTCCCATGGACGCCGTTGAAAACATCATCGATTACGAAGAAATCCGTGAGGAAATGGCGCGGACCGGTGCGTTTTTCGCACTGCAAATCAAAGGCGACAGCATGGAGCCGAAAATTAGTGAAGGTGACGTGGTTATCGTCCGCAAGCAGCCCGACGTGGAAAGCGGAGAAATCGCCGTTATTCTCGTAAACGGTGACGAAGCAACGGTCAAGCGAGTGCAGCGCTTTGACGGCGGTATTAACCTAATCCCGACCAATCCCGCGTATAGCGTGCTTACGTTCACAAACGCACAAATTGAAAGCCTTCCTGTGCGGATTCTCGGCAAGGTCGTGGAGCTGCGGGCAAAGTTTTAGCAAAACATAAAACCGCCCGCGGCAACAAATAAACGATTTATTATGGAGGAATGGCATGGAAGCCCTATTTCGCAAAATCGCAAGCATCGGTCGGGAATACGGCGCGGCGAAAGTTGTGCTGTACGGCTCGCGAGCCCGCGGCGACCATCGTGAACGCAGCGACATAGACCTCGCGGTGTACGGCGTTTCCACCGAAAAGCAGCCCCTTTTTCGCGAGGCGCTTGAGCAGCTTCCAACGCTTCTGGATTTTGACGTCGTTTTTGTTTCGCCGCATACCGACGCCGCTTTACTTGCAAACATTCAAAAGGATGGTGTGACCCTTATGCGTAAATTTGAGGAGAAGTACGGAAAGTTCTCCGAAGCCGTCAAACGCTTGGAAGAAGCCATACAAGATTACGGAAAAACGCCGATATCTACGGTACGCGACGGCGTAATCCAGCGATTCGAGTTTTGTACGGAGCTTGCGTGGAAAGCAACGCGGGAATACCTAATCGAGCAGGGCTATACGGAATTCAACAGTCCGAAAGCCGTTATGCGGCAGGCCTATGCGGACGGACTGATTACAGACGAAACCGTTTGGCTTCAGCTTTTAGACGCACGCAATCTCACCTCGCACATTTATGACGAGCAAACCGCAGGCTCGATTTTTGAGGACATATGCAAAAAGTATTTGGCGCAGTTTCATAGCCTTCTGCGCAAATTGGGAAAATAAAAAACGTCCGCTGCGCCGAACCGCCCCATCGGGAGACGACGGGGCGGTTTTTGCTTTTGTTCTTTGCCTCTCTCTAAAACAAAGCGCAGAATACGCCTTATTTTTTTGTGCAGGGCGGGATTGACTTTCCGAAAGGCGCGTTTTATGCTTAGCATAAGGACTTTGTTTGCCGGCGCCGCCTGCCCGGAGGGCGTTAGACGCCGGATTTTTATGGGATGCCCTTTGGTCATGTAAGGATTTACGTTGGAAAGGCGGGTACGATATGCGCAGATTTCGCGCGGCAGCTGCCGCACTCCTTTTTGCCGTATGCTTGACAATGCTGTCCGGCTGCGGCGGCAAGCAGGCGGCCGACGGCGCCACCGCGCCGCCGCAGACGACGGCGGCGCAAACCACGGCGGCCCCGGCGGCGCAGACCGAGCCGGCGACAACGCGCACAACCGCCGCCGCGACTAAAAAGGCGAGCCGCGCGGACGGCGTGCCGTACGCATACACCGTGCAGGAGCTCTGGTGCAAAAACGGGAGCAAAAACATTTACGGCAAGCTCTATCTGCCCAAAAACGCGCCCACACCCCTGCCCGCCGTGCTGCTGTCCCACAGCTTCGCGCTGGACCACACCTCCATGAACGCGTACTGCATCGACCTCGCAAAGCAGGGCTACGCGGCGTACTGCTTTGATTTCTGCGGCGGGAGCACGTCGAGCAAAAGCGACGGCGAGACGACCGACATGACGATTTACACGGAGGTTTCCGACCTGGAGGCCGTTTTGCAGCGGTTCCGGTCGATGGACGGCATTGACCGCGGCCAAATTTTCCTGCTCGGGACAAGCCAGGGCGGGACGGTCTCGGCGCTGACCGCGGCGCGGCACGTGTCCGAGGTGCGCGGACTTATCCTTTTGTACCCGGGCCTGAGCATGGCCGAGCAGGTCACAGCCTTTTTCCGCGACCCGGACCGGATTTCCGACTTGCAGCTAAGCGCCTTCGCCCTGTCCGGCGTCCCCGTCGGGCGCGCCTATGTCCGCGCGCTGCACGGGCTCGACGTGTACGAGGCCATCCGCCCCTACACCGGCGACGTGCTGATTCTGCACGGCTCCGCCGACCCCGTGGTGCCGCTTTCCTATTCCAAGCGCGCGGCGGAAGTTTACGAGCACGCAGAGCTTTATGTCATTGAAGGCGCCGGCCACGGCTTCAACAGCGAAAACATGAGCCTGTTCGGCGACTATGACGACGAGGTTCTGCCGCATATCCACGCCTTTTTGGAGACGCACACGGCGGGGTAACCGCACAAAATTCGTTCTAAAAAGAAAAGAATTGACAAATTCTTATCAATGTGCTATGCTGTTTCCGCAAATTTTGAGAAAGAAGGTATCCTTATGCGAAGCGGAACCAAACACCTGCGGATTGCTTCCGTAATGCAGATTCTTCTCGGCGCGGCGTCGCTTGCCGCAACCTATTTTATGATTGGCGCGGCCGGCGAGGCCCAGCTTGCCGGTATTTCGGCCGAGGCCGTGCTGGGCGTGCTGGTGCTGACCTATGCGAGCCAGGCGTTCCAGATTCTTGCCGGCATCTGCGGGCTGGCGCTCGCCAAGAAAAAGTCGCTGTTCACGGTCATTTTGGGCGTGCTGCTGTTCGTGCCGCAGCTGGTCGTGTTCATCCATGTGCAGCACAACATCGCGCTGATTCTCGTCAACGCGGTCATGCTGCTGATTCCCTACTACTACCTGCACAGCGCCTGGAAAAACTACAAGGCGTAAGGCAGCAAACAGCCAAAGCGGCCCGCAGTACCGACATTCGGTACTGCGGGCCGTTCTTTTTTGCGTCGTTATGCGCGGCGCGCCTGTTCCTTTTGGAACCGCGCAAGCAGCTCGCCTTCGGAAAGCGACGCGCCAAGGCACCCGACGGCGCTGACGCATTTTCCGCCCGTGCAGTTGCCCAAAAGCAGGCAGTCCGCAAAAGCATACCCGTGAAACAGACCGTACAAAAAGCCTGCAGAAAACGCGTCCCCCGCGCCCGTCGCATCCACGGCCGCGCCGAAATCCACGGGGCCGACGGTAAACAGCCGCCCCGCCTCGAGTCCCAGACAGCCGCCGCGGTCCAGCTTGACAAGCGGATGCGCAAAATACCGGGCGAGCACGGAGATTGCCTCCTGCGGCGTATCGGCGCCGGTCAGCTTGCACGCCTCCTTGCGGTTGGGCGTGTAGTAGTCGGCAAGCTCGAGATACGGCTTGAAGCTTGCGAGCGTCAAATCCTCGCGCCAGCCGCAGTCCAGGACCAGCGCCGCGCCTTCGGCCTTGAGGGTTTCATAAACCGGCAGAAAGCCGCCCGGCTGCATAAGCACAAGCTTCGCGCCACGGCACGCTTCATAGGCCGCTTGCAGCGCCGCGTCGGTCGGCGCGGGGTCGCCCGGCCCGAAAGAGACAAAGCTGCGGTCGCGCGCGGTGACAAGGCAGGCGGAAACGTTCAGCGCCGCGCCTTCCCCGGCATACAAATTGACCGGCTCCATGCCGAACGCCCGAAACTGTGCGCGGGCGAACCGGGAAAACAAATCGTCGCCGAGCTGCGTTGCCAGAACGGTCGGCACGCCGAGCTTCGCAAGCAGCAGCAGCGTGGCGGGCGCGCCGCCGCCGAGCTGCAGGGAAAGCCCTTTTGCGTAGACCTCCTCGCCCTCCTTGGGCAGGGCGGACAGCCCCGTATACAGCAAATCGATGTTCGTACAGCCGATGCCGGCGGCAAACGGTTTATTTCCAGCCATCGCTATACCCCGCATTGTGCCGGATGTACGCGTCTACCAGCGTTTTCGCAAGCGAATAGGAGTTGACAAGCGGGTGCAGCGTCAGCGCCTGTATCGCCGTGCGGCGGTCTTTGTGCCGAAGCGCTGCGGACGACAGCCGCTCGTAATTCTTGACGCGGCGGATAAGCTCCAGGTTCTGTTCGTCGACCTCGCCGATTGTATGCGGCGTGCAGCCGTCCGCCGTGACGTCGCAGGTCACCTCCACAACGTCGTCGGGCGCAAGGCCCGCAATCGCGCCTTCGTTCGGCACGCAGAGAATCATGCTGCCCGGCTCCCCGCTTTGGGCGATGCGGATAAACGACAGCGCCACGCCCGCATAGCCGCCGTCGTCGGGCGCGTAAATGTCAAACGACCACGGCGCCTTGCGGCACACGCCGGTTTCCTCGGCCATATAGTTGTTCTCCCGCTCGCCGTACCAATGGGAAAACACCGAAAGGCAGCGGTCAAAATCCCGGTGCGGGTCAAGCGGCAAAAGCGCGGCGGTCATGGCGCGGTTGATGTCGGCAATCTGCTCGCCGCGCGTTTTTTTGGCGTGCAGGATGTTGTGCAGCGCCTGCTCGCGGTAATAGAAATAGTACAGGTATTCATTGAGCACGCAGCCGCGGTCGCGCAGCAAGTCCTTTTCGAAATACCGCAAATCCGTTTCCGCATAAGCCCGGTCGTTTTCGATGAGCTCCGGCATGATTTCCCGGCCGGAAAGCGTGATGCTCTTAAAATAGGACAGGTGGTTCAGCCCATAGACCTCGCCGGAAATTTCCGCCGGGTCGGCGCCGTACAGCTTCGCAAACGACCGCAGCATCCCGGCGGGCGCGTCGCAGATGCCGTAGGTAAAATCATATCCCATGTCCCGCAGCGTCTGGGATACGACGCCCGCGGGGTTCGTAAAATTAAACACCTTGACCGCAGGCGACGCCAGCTGCCGGATAAGCTCGCAGTAGCGCGCAAGCGCGGGCACGCTGCGCATGGCGAAGGAAAAGCCCGCCGCGCCCGTGGTCTCCTGCCCGAGAACGCCGTTGGAAAGCGCGATGCGCTCGTCGCCCACGCGCATATCGTCGCCGCCGACGCGAATGGTCGTAATCACATAGTCCGCGCCGCGCACGGCCTCTTCGGCACTTTCGGTCAGCGAAAAATCGAGCGCCGGGCAGAGCCGGGCCGCAACCTCTTTGGCGAGTCCGCCGTAGATGCGCAGCTTCTGCGGGTCGTTGTCCATAAAGCAAAGCCGGTCAATCTGCAGCGCTTCCGCCTTTTGGGCGATGCTTTTCGCCAAAAACATGGAGCGCACGCCGCCCCCGCCGAGTACCGCCAGTTTCATGAGACCGCTCCTTTTCGATTTCTTTTTCCAATATACGGGATTTTTGCGTGTCTGTCAAGGCAGAAAAAGGCCCCGCACATCCTTGTGCGGGGCCGGGCTTTTCGGCTTATTTTCTGCCGTTGAAGATGTCGAGGACGTCAATGAAGCCGTCGTTCGGGTCAAAGCCCGTGCTGGTGCTCGAGATGTCGTCCAGCTCCGTATCCGCCTTCGCAAACGAATCGGACGGCTTTTTGGGCATCCCGTTCGTGTCGCTGCCGAAGCCCGTCGCAATGACGGTGATGGTCATGGTGTCCTCCAGCTCCGGCTTGAGGTCCACGCCGAAGATGATGTTCGCATCCTCGTCGGCCGCCGCACGGACGATGCCGGCCGCGGTGTCGATGTCCTCGAGGCCGATATCCTGCGAGGCGGCGATGCTGATGATAATGCCCTTCGCCCCGTCGATGGTGGATTCCAGAAGCGGGCTCGAAATGGCCGCCTGCGCCGCCTGCTCGGCCTTGTCCTTGCCGGTAGCGGAGCCGACGCCCATGTGCGCGTGCCCCGCATCCTTCATAACGGCGGTCACGTCGGCAAAGTCCAGGTTGATAAGCGCCGGGTTGATGATAAGGTCGGAAATGCTCTTGACGCCCGAACGCAGCACATCGTCCGCAACCTCAAAGGCGTTGGCAAGCGTAATTTTCTGGTCGGAAACCTGCTTGAGGCGCTCGTTCGGGATAACGACAAGCGAATCCACATGACCCGCAAGCTCGGCAATGCCCGCCTCCGCCTGGTCCATGCGGTGCTTGCCCTCAAAGGCGAAGGGCTTCGTCACAATCCCGACGGTCAAAATTCCCTTTTCCTTCGCAATCTCCGCAATGACGGGCGCCGCGCCCGTCCCGGTGCCGCCGCCCATGCCGGCGGTGATAAAGACCATCTGCGTATCGCCGAGCGCGTCGATGATGGCGTCGCGGCTCTCCTCCGCCGCTTTTTTGCCAATCTCGGGCTTCGCGCCCGCGCCCTGACCGTTCGTCAGCTTTTCGCCAATCTGAATTTTCTGCGTGGCCTTCGAGAAATTCAGCATCTGGCGGTCGGTGTTGACCGCGATAAGCTCAATCCCGGAAAAGCCGGCCTGTGCCATGCGGTTGACCGCGTTCCCGCCGCCGCCGCCGATGCCAATGACCTTGATATGGGTCACATTTTGCTGTTCGTTGTCGATTTCGTATGCCATGGTTGGAACATCCTCCTATGTATAAGTCTCTTTCACACAATAAACCTATTTTTGGGTATTGTAGCACAGTTCTTTTGAAAATTCAACCGTTTTTTCAGATTTGGCAAGGAAAATTACCTGTCATGACAAGGAATTTGTCTTTACAGGCTTGTCCTTACGCGGGCGCCGTAGTCACGGTGGCTGCCTGTAAGGTTGTTTCACTTGACGCGTCAGGTCCATCCCCTTCCGCAGCCGTCTGCGCCGGTACGGTCGTCGGGACAGGCTCTGTAGCAGCGTTGCGGTACGCGCGGTTTTCAATGGTAAAATCAAACGTGCCCGCAAACGTCGGGTCGGTCTGCTCGCTGCGCTCCAGCGTGGCTTTGATGAACGCCATCTTGTCCGCAAGGGAGGACGCCGCGCCGAGCTCGAGCGTAATGCGGCCCTTGTAGACCGCCCGGATGTTGGTATGCGTCTGCAAATCGAGCGCCGTCACGCCCGTGAACCCGGCTTCCGAAAAGGCGGCAAGCGTCTGCTGCAGGTCTTCGAGCGTGTGCTCGCCCGCAAATTCCACCGTATCGCCGGGCACGCGCGTGCGCACCTCGCCGGCCGAAAGCAGCATGACGTCCTCGCCGACGGACATGACGCCGTCCTCGAGCACCTTGCCCGATGCGCTCAAGAGCGTATAGCTGTCGCCGTTGTCGAGCGCGGCGGCGGCTGTGGCGCGCGTCACATGGATGGTCACCGTGCACGAAAGGCTGCGGGAAATTTCCGCCGTTTCCACATACGGCAGCGTGGCTTCAATCTGCTCGGCGGCATCGCCTGCGCGCAGCAAAAAGAGATTTTCGCCAAGCGCAATGCCGGACGCCTCCACAACCTGCTCGGGCGCATAGACCTCGTCGCCGGTCACCGTTACGGCGGATATTTTGAAAAAGACCGTCAGGCAGAGCGTTACGCCCGCCGCCAGCAGCAAAACAGACAGCAGAACGCCCCAGAAAATACGGCGTCTGCGGCGTTTGCGCTTCGCCGCCAGCGCGCGCGCCTGCCGGCGTTCGTCATTTGACAGCACCGGGCGCTGCGCCGTTCGGCCTGTACTTACGCTCGGCGTGCGGCGTTCACCGGTCCTGCTGCCGTTCGCCGGCGGCCTGCGGCCCGGGGTCCGGCTTTTCTGTGTCTGCCGGTTCGGTTTTTGCGGTTCTTTCTTCATCTTCGCATATCCTTTGCACATCCGCGCCGAGGCTTCCGAGCAGAAGCTCCGGCGATTCATAGCCGCGGTCAATGTGCTCCACCCCGCGCACGACCGTCTCGCCGTGCGCCGCAAGGCCGGCCAAAAGCAGGGCGAAGCCGCCGCGCAGGTCCGGGGCGACAACCTGCGCCCCCAAAAGGCGGTCGACGCCTTCTATAACCTCCATGCGGCCCTCCACATGAATTTTCGCACCGAAGCGCAAAAGCTCCGAAGCGTGTTTGTAGCGGCTTTCAAATATATTTTCCACGACAACCGAGGTGCCCTCCGCCACCGTCAGCGCTGCAGAAAGCGGCGCCTGCACGTCGGTCGGGAAGCCCGGATACGGCATGGTGCGCGTCATTTTGACCCGGTGCAGCCGCGGCGGCGCGCTCAGGCAGACCCAGCGGCCGCTGACGGACAGCGTGCAGCCCATTTCCCGCAGCACGGGCACCAGCGCGCCGAGGTGGGCGGGAACCACCTCCTTGACGCAAATGCGCCCCTGGGTCACCGCGCCCGCCAGCAGATAGGTTGAGGCGGCAATGCGGTCGGGAATGACCGTATGGCTCGCGCCGTGCAGCTGCGCGACGCCGTCTATCACAATCGTGCTGTCGCCCGCGCCGTAGATGCGCGCCCCGCAGCCGTTCAAAAAATCGGCCAAATCGCCAATCTCCGGCTCGCGCGCCGCATTGTGCAGGACGGTCCTGCCCTTTGCCGTCGCCGCGGCCAGAAGCACGTTTTCCGTTGCGCCGACGCTTGGGAACGACAGCGTAATGCGCGCGCCGGTAAGGCCGCCGGGCGCGGAAAACTCCAGCTGCCCGCCCTCCTCGCGCAGCTCGGCGCCGAGCTGCTCCATGGCGAGCAAATGCAAATCTATCGGCCGAAGCCCAATCTCGCAGCCGCCGGGCGTACATAGCCGGGCGCGCCGCGTCCGCCCGAGGATGGCCCCGAGGAACACGACCGACGAGCGCATTTCGCGCATGAGCCGGTCGGGCACGGCGAAATCGTGCAGGCCGGTGGAATCTACGGAAACGGTATGCCCTTCGCGCCGGACGCGGCAGCCGAGGTGCTCGAGGATACGCAGCGCGGCGTCCACGTCGGAAAGCCGCGGGCAGTTATGTATCTCCGACACCCCGTTTGCGAGCGCGGCGGCCGCCAAAATGGGCAGCGCGCTGTTTTTGGAACCGTGTATTTCAATCTCCCCGGTTAAGCGTTTTTGCCCGTGAATAACGATTTTTTCCATGACCCGGCACCCCTTTGAAGCGATGAGGAAAATCCTCTGCGCTCCATACTATGCCGGGGCGTCGGTTTCGGTTCAGTCCGCGCCTTTTGCTAATCGAACAATATGTTCGCAAATGACCTTGGCGGAATCGAGCACCGCCATTTTGCGGGCGTTTTCCCCGATGGCGCGCAGCTGCGCGCGGTCGGCAAGCAGGGACTCGACCAGCGCCGTCAGCGATTCGGGCGTCAGGTCTTTTTCCGCAATGAGCCGCGCCGCGTCGTTTCGGACAAGCGCCATGGCGTTGTGGTACTGGTGGTTTTCGGCCACGTTCGGCGACGGGATTAAAACGGACGGCTTGCCGGTCGCTTCAATTTCGGCAAGCGACGACGCGCCCGCCCGGCCAATCACCAAATCCGCCGCAGGCAGGCAGGTCTCCATGTCGTCTATGTATTCGCGCACCCAGACGTTCGCAGCCGTTTCCGGCACGCCGAGCTCGCATAGGCGCGCGGGCACCCATTTGCCGTATTTGCCCGTCGCGTGCAGAAATACGACGTCCGGCCGCTGCCAGGTCTTCGCAATAAGCCCCGTGACCGCTTCGTTCACGGCTTTCGCGCCGAGGCTGCCGCCCATGGAGAGCACCAGGAGCTGCTCGTCGCGAAGGCCGAGCTTCGCGCGGGCAAACGCGCGGTCCGCCCCCAGGATTTCCCGGCGGACGGGCAGACCCGTTACCACGGGCGGGTGTTTGCAGCGCAGGTGCTCGGCCGCCGCTTCCACGGTCAGCATCACGCAGTCGGCGGACTTTGCAAGCGCCTTGTTCGTCACGCCCGGGTAGGCGTTTTGCTCATGTATGGCGGTTTTTACGCCGCACCTTGCCGCCGTGCGGATAACCGGGCCGCTGACATAGCCGCCGAAGCCCACGGCGACGTCGGGCTTGAAATCCCGCAAAATGGCTTTGACAGCACCGGTCGTATGCAGAAGCAGACGCACCGTGTGCAGGTTTCGCTTGAGATTTTGCAGCGTCGGCTTACGCTGGAAGCCCTCGATGGCAATCGTGCGAAACGCAAACCCGGCCGCCGGCACCAGCCGCGCCTCCATATGGTCCTCGGTTCCGACGAACAGAATCTGCGCGTCCGGGTACTGCGCGCGCAGCTCCCCCGCCGCGGCCAGCGCCGGATTGATATGCCCGCCGGTCCCGCCGGCCGCAAACAGAACTCTCATTTTTTGAACACCCCGCTCGTATCCGCTTTTTCAAGCCGCGCGTACCGCGAGACCGAAAGTACAAGCCCCATTTCAAACAGCAGCATCATTAAGGATGTGCCGCCGTAGCTGAAAAACGGCAGGCTAATGCCGGTGTTGGGCAGCGCATCCGTTACAACGCCGATGTTCAGCGCCGTTTGCAGCCCGACCTGGAAAACGACGCCCATCGACAAAAGCGCGCCGAAGCGGTCCTTGGCGCGCAGGCCGATAACAACGCCGCGGAAAACCAGAAGCAGGAACAAAAGCAGCAAAAGCGCCGCGCGGATAAAGCCCAGCTCCTCGCAGACAATGGCAAAAATAAAGTCGTTCTGCGGCTCGGAAACATACAGGTGCTTTTGCTTGGAATTGCCGAGCCCCACGCCGAAGAGCCCGCCCGAGCCAATCGCGTACAGCGAATTGTTGGTCTGCCAGCGCGCCCCGCGCGGGTCATAGTCCTTATCAAGCCACGCCGTAATGCGCTCGCCCGCATATTTTTCGAGCAGCTCCGGATTGAGCACAAAGAACACGACCGCCACGACCGCCAAAATGCCGATAAGCACGAACCAGCGGCGCTTCACCTCGCCCAAAAACAGCATGACCACGCCGATGGCCAGAAGCAGCAGCGTGCCGGACAGGTGGTTTTCGAGATAAACCAGCACGGCGGTAAACAGGATGACGAACGCATAAAAGCAGAGCATGACGAACGAGTCGTACACGACGATGCGCCCATGGGAAAGCCCGCGCACCATGCGGCTGAGCTTTGCGTTGTTCGGCTGCTTGCCGACGATGCGCTTATGGTTTTTGTCCATGCTCCACGCGCAGAACAGGATGATGGCGAATTTGGCAATCTCCGACGGCTGGAAGGTGAAAAGTCCGAGGTTTATCCAGCGGTGGAAGCCCTCCTTGGTCGCCGGCAAAAACAGCACGAGGATAAGCAGCAGCCACGACACAAGCAGCACCGGAATGGCGAACAGCTTGAAATAGTCGTAGCGCACCTTGGAGACGATGAACATCGCCGCAAGGCCCACGAGCGCAAACACGAGCTGCCGCTTGAAAAAGTATGCGGAATCGCCGTCCTCATTGTAATAGGCGTAGGTGTAGCTTGCCGAAAACAGCATGACAAGGCCGAAGGTCAAAATGGTGATGACCAGCAGCAAAAACGGAATATCCAGTTGTCCTATGGCAAAAAAGTCCCACCGCCGCGCGCGTTTTTTCGCCTGCGGCGCTTTTTTTGGCACGCTTTGCCGCCTTGCCGCCGTATTCGCCAACGCTTCCGCCTCCTTGCCGCCTTTGTCCGTCAGACCCGGACGACGCCGTAATAAAACAGGGCGAGCCCCACGCCGCAGCCCAAAAGGTTGACGAGCGTAAACACCGTCACAATCTTCTTTTCCTTCCAGCCGCACAGCTCAAAATGGTGATGAATCGGCGCCATTTTAAAGATGCGCTTGCCGTGCGTCGCCTTGAAGTAGCCAATCTGCAGCACGTCGGAAAGAAACTCCAGCACATAGATAACGCCGAAGCACAGGATGATGAGCGGACAGTCAATCGCATAGGCCAGCGCGACGATAAGCCCGCCCAAGAAAAGCGCGCCCGTGTCGCCCATCATAACCTTTGCCGGGTAGTGGTTCCAAATGAGATACCCCGCGCACGCGCCGAACAGCGCCGCCGAGAGGATACCTACGCCGAACATCCCGCGCAGGCACGCCGCCACGGCAAAGGCGACCGCCGCCGTCGCCGTAACGGACCCGCAAAGGCCGTCCACGCCGTCGGTGAAATTCACGGCGTTGACCGTCGCGTAAATGACCGCAAGGCCGAAAAACCAGAAGAAAAAGCCCAAATCCACGCTGCCGACAAACGGAATGAGCATATAGGTGTTGCCGGACATATACAGCGCCGCAAGATACGCAAGCATCAGCGCGACCTCGGCAACGGATTTTTGTAATATCGTCAGCCCCAGGTTGCGCTTTTTGACCACCTTGATGTAGTCGTCAAAAAAGCCGACGAGCCCGAAGCCGACCGCCAACAGCACCCCGGCTATCAGCTTGATTTTCATGCTGTCGGCAACCACCGAGCCGCTTGCAAACAGTTCGCCGCCGAGCAGGCCGTCCGTCACGAGCACCGCGGCAAAACTGACGAGCGTTCCGGCAATGAACAAAATGCCGCCCATGGTCGGAAGCCCCTGCTTCGACTTGTGCCAGGCAGGGCCGATATCCAGAATAGTCTGCCCGAATTTCAGCTTTCTAAGCCACGGGATAACGGCGAAGCCCAGCAAAAATGCCAGCAGAAACGCCAAAACAACGGCCAAAGCTATCGCCGCGTAAATGTTCATTGTACATTCCACTCCCCATAGAGTTTTTGGATGACTTCCTCAAGCGCCATGCCGCGGCTCGCCTTGAAAAGAACCGCGTCCCCCGGGCGAATCGCCTCCCGCAGCGCCGAAAACAGGCCGCTCTTTTCCGCAAACCAGTAGGCCGGCAGGCTGCCGCTCGCGGCCTCGGCCGTCGCCTTGGAGGCTTCGCCGACGCAGTACAGCGCGTCGAGTCCCGCCTCGGCGGCAAAGGCGCCGACTTGGCGGTGGGCCGTTTCGGAAAAGCTGCCGAGCTCAAGCATATCGCCCAGCACCGCAATGCGCCGTTTTGCCGGCGTTTTGGCAAGCACCGTCAGCGCCGCCTTCTGGGAATCGGGGCTCGCGTTATAGCAGTCCTCTATGACGGTGACCCCGCCCGCACGGCGGATACGCTGGCGCATCCCCGCCGGCACATAGCCCGCAAGCCCTGCGGCGATGCGCGCGGGCGAAACCCCGAACAAAAGCCCCGCGCCGAAGGCAGCAAGCGCGTTGTAAACCTGGTGGCGGCCGATAACCGGCAGCGCCACGCGCTGCTCCCCGCCGGGGAAGCATACGGTAAAGCGCATCCCGTCTTGCGTCTGCTCAATTTCCGCCGCACGGATGTCGGCGCGCGCGTTTTCTATGCCGAAGTGCACGACCCTGCACCGTTTATCTGTAAAGTCTTTTAACTTGTCGTCGTCGCCGTTGACCAGAAGCGGCGCGCCGTCGGGCATACCGGCAAGCACCTCGGTCTTGGCCTTCAGAATCCCGTCCCGCGAGCCCAGATACTCGATGTGCGACACGCCGATATTGGTGATAATCGCCGCGTCGGGCTTTGCTGCAGCGGTCATGCGGGCGATTTCCCCGAAATGGTTCATCCCCATTTCCACCACGGCCGCCTGCGTTTCCGGTGCAATGCGGAACAGCGTTTTCGGCATCCCAATCTCGTTGTTCAGGTTCCCTTCCGTTTTCAGCGTTTGGAATTGCTCGGAAAGAACCGCCCAGACCATTTCCTTGGTCGTCGTTTTGCCGACGCTGCCTGTAATGGCAATAAGCTTTACATCCCGCCGCGTCTCCCGATACAGCCCGGCAATATCCAACAGCGCCTGCCGGGTGCTTTTTACCAGCACATACGGCACGGCCGCGTCCGGCGCACGCTCGCAGACGATTGCCGCCGCGCCGTTTTCCACGGCTGCCGCGCAGAAATCATGGCCGTCGAACCGCTCGCCGCAAATGGCGACGTACAGCGCGCCGTCCGACGCTTCCCGGCTGTCGGTTACAACCGACGCAATGCGCCGGTTTTCGCCGCAGCACGTGCCGCCCGCAGCGGCGGCAATCTGTTGCAGCGTCAGCTCCATTTAAATCGTCCCCTTCAAAATACCGGCGACGATTTCGCGCTCGTCGTAATGAATCTTGCCGGTGGCAAGAATTTGGTAGGTTTCGTGTCCCTTGCCGGCAAGCAGCACCACGTCGCCCGCCTTCGCCATGGAAAGCGCCTTGCGTATCGCTTCGGTACGGTCGACCAGGACAATCTTCTTCGCCCTGCAGCCGTCCATACCGGCCAGAATATCCTGCACTATCGCCTCCGGGTCTTCCGTGCGCGGGTTGTCGGAGGTCACTATGGCAACGTCGGAGAGCGCGCCGACAATCCGGCCCATTTTCGGGCGCTTGGTCTTATCCCGGTCGCCGCCGCAGCCGAAAACGGTTAAAATACGCGCCGGCGCAACCTCCCGCAGCGAGGTCAGCACGTTTTCCAGGCCGTCCGGCGAGTGGGCGTAGTCGATAATGACCGTGTACGGCGTGTCGGTGTCCACCACCTCCACGCGTCCGGGCACGCCGCGCGCCTCGCCGACGAGCGCCATGACGCGGTCAAAATCGAGGCCGGCTTCCACCGCGCAAATGGCGGCGCCCATCGAATTGTACACGGTAAAGTGCCCGGGAATTTTGACCCGGACGCGCGCAATGCGGCCTTTACCGAGCAGCTCGTACTGCACGGCGCCCGCCGTACACTTGATATTTTTTGCCGTGTAGTCGCAGTCGTCGCGTTTTGCTGAAAAGGTAATAACCTTTACAGGCAAGCCCGCCGTAACGGCGGCGGCGTGCGGGTCGTCCGCATTGACAATGGCCGTGTCCGCCATCTCGAACAGGCGCCGCTTGGCCGCCAGATAGTTTTCAAACGTCTTGTGGTAATCCAGGTGGTCCTGCGTCAGGTTGGTAAAGACCGCCAAATCAAAATGGCAGCCGTCCACGCGGCGCTGGTCGAGCGCCTGGGAGGAAACCTCCATCACGCAATGCGTGCAGCCCGCCGCCGCCATATCCGCAAACAGGCGGTGCAGCTCCTTGCAGTCGGGCGTGGTCAGCGCAGCGGGATAGCTTTGCGCGCCGACCATGTTTTGCACCGTGCCGATAAGCCCCGTCCGGTAGCCGGCGCGGTCGAGGATGCCCTTTAGCAGCATGGTCGTGGTCGTTTTGCCGTTGGTGCCGGTGACGCCGATGAGATGCAGCTTTTCGGCCGGATACCCGTAAAACGCCGCGCACAAATGCGCGTAGGCGCTGCGGGTATTCTGCACCAGAATCTGATTGGCCGCACCGGTATCGCGCTCGGCTACAATCAGCACGGCGCCGTCCGCCTCCGCCTGCAGGGCGGCGTCGTGGCCGTCAAAATGCGCGCCGCGAATGCACACAAACACCGTGCCCCGGCGCACGCGGCGGCTATCGTCCGTCACGTCCGTTACGGGCGCATCCGTATAAGCGCTTGCTACGTTCAGCCGTTCAAGAAGTTTGGAAATCAGCAATTTGGTTCCTCCTAAAAAGCCTTCCGCTTTCTGCGGCAAAGCCGGCTTTAGCCGTCCTGCACGTCGACGTTGGATTTGAAATATACGGTAATAACGCTGCCGAGCTCCGCTTCGCTGCCCGCTGTCAGGCTCTGCTTGTAGGAAAGCACCTCGCCCGAGTGGGAGTTGCCCGCCACGCGAATGTTGAAGCCCGCGTTCACCGCCGCGGCGTTCGCCTGCGAGATGGTCATGTTCGCAAGGTCCGGGACCGTCCCGCGCTCACGCGGGGTCGTTTCATCCGTATAGACGACGATAACGCCGCCCGAACGCATCTGCTGCCCCGCCGCCGGAATCTGCGACACAACCTTCGTGCCGCTGCCGACGACGCGCAGGCGGAATTTGGCCGCCGCGGTCTTGGCCTCGCCCACGGTCATGTTGGCAAGCGACGGCGCGACGGACGAGACGTTGGAAATCTCGTCGTCCTCATACTGCGGCTCTATGTTGAGATAGGTCAGGATTTTTTCCAGCAGCTCGCCGGCAATGGGCGCCGCCACCGCGCCGCCGCCGTGCTCGCCGACCGGCTCGTCAATGGCGACCAGCAGCGTAATCTGCGGGTCATCCGCCGGGGCAAAGCCCGCAAACGAGGCGATATACGCCCCGTCTATCCCGATTTTTTCACTAGTGCCGGTCTTGCCCGCCACATGGAAGCCCGCCACATAGGCGTTTTTGCCGGTGCCGACGGAAACGACCTGCTCCATCATATCGGCGACCGTCGAAGCGGTTTTTTCCGAGATAACCTGCCGCTTAACGGTCGGTTCGGTTTTATAGACCACATTGCCGTCGCCGTCAAGCTTTGAATCCACCACATAGGGCTGCATGAGCTTGCCGCCGTTGGCAATGGTGTTCACCGCGGTAATCATCTGGATGGGGCTGACCTGGAAGGTCTGGCCGAATGAGCTGGAGGACAGCTCCGTGATGCCCATATCCTCGAGCGCGTGGTAGGTTTTCCCCGCGACGGGAGACGCTTCGGCAGGCAAATCGATGCCGGTTTTTTCCGTCAGGCCGAACGCCTCAAAATACTTGAAAAAGCGTTCCTTGCCAAGGCTCTGGCCAATCGTGATGAAAAACGGGTTGCAGGAGTTCATCAGGCCCTGCGTCAGATTTTCCGTGCCGTGGCCGCCGGGCTTCCAGCAATGCTGCACGCGGTCCGCCACGCGAATGGAGCCCGTGCAGGTATAGGAGGTGTTGAGGTCCACCACGCCCTCCTCGAGCGCGGCGGAAACCACAATCGTCTTGAAAACCGAGCCTGGCTCGTACGTGTCGCTGATGGACCGGTTGCGCCATTGCGCGTACAGCGCGTTGGTCGTTTCCTGCGCGCGGGCCGCCGGGTCGGTCATGGCGGCGATTTCCTCGACCTTTTTGGCGTCGGAAATGGTGCGCGGGTTGTTGAGGTCAAAGTCGGGCTTGCTCGTCATGGCAAGCACCGCGCCGGTGTCCGTATCCATCACAATCCCGTAGGCATATTTTGCGCCGGTGTCGGCAATCGCCTGCGACAGGCTCTGCTCGAGATAGTACTGGATGACTTCGTCAATCGTCAGCACCAGGCTTTCGCCGGCCTCGGCGTCATAGGTCGTCTCGTAGCTCGAATCCATCAGCCCCTGCCGCGCGTTTTTCGCGGTGATGATACGCCCCGAAACGCCGGTCAGGTCGTCGTTGTACTCCATTTCCACCCCGGCGATGCCCTCGTCGTCGGAATTGGTAAAGCCGATAATGGTGGAGGCGAACGACGAATACGGGTAATACCGCTTCGTGTCCGGGTCAATGCCGATAACCTGGGAAAGCGCGCTGTCCTTATGCTCGGAAATATAGGTCTCCAGCTGCTCTTTGACGTCCGTTTCCACCTCGCCGGCAATCTTCTGGTAGCCGGTCTCGGTTTTGGACAGCTTCTTGCGGACGTCCTCTTCGTCGGCGCCGAGGACGTCGACAAGCCCGCGCACAACGAGCTCGAGCTGGGCGTCGTCCTTCACCTGCGACGGGTTGACGTAGATAAGCCACGCGGAAGCGCTTTTTGCGAGCACCTTCATGTTGGAATCGTAAATCGTCCCGCGCTCGGCGGCAACCTGGGTGTCCGACAGCTGGTTGCGCTCCGCCTTCAGGCGGTATTCGTCGCCCTTCACAAGGGAAGCGTAGGCAAGCGCGCCGACACAGTATACAAACGCAAGCGCCAATATGGCCATGGCGAACATGGCGCGCTGCGCGGTCTGTTTTGAGGGTCTCGACTGCATGGACGCGCTCCTTCCTTTAAAAAAATGACCAAACGAGAGTCAAGGCAGCCTTGCGCCTTAACCCTCGTTTTTATACCTATTTTATTTCGATTTCAGATATGCCAAAACCCGGTCGACGACCGACGGCTCCTCCTGCGGCGAAACGCTCTTGTCGCCGGAGACGACGACCGCGTCCTCGCCGGACAGGTCAATGTGCTCTATCTGGTAGCCCTCCGCCTTCGTCATCCCGAGCACGTCGCGCGCATACGCCTCGACGCGCTCTAAGGAAAAGTCGGCGTCCAGCTTCATGTTGAGGCGCGTGTTTTCGTCCTGCGCCTCCTGCAGCAGCACGGCGGCGGCGTCGACCTCGCGGGAAAGCTCGTCCGCCCGCAGCCTGCCGTACAAAAGCACCGCGAACAAAGACAGCAAAAACACCGCAATCGACAAAATTTTCAGCGCCTGCCTGCCGCCCGCCTGCATTTCCCGCCGGGCTTCGGCAACCGTCTTTTTTTTGCGCTCAACCAGCCGCATGGGCGGCTGCTGCGGGGAAGAAGCGGGCTTCGGCGCAAGCTTTCTGGCCGCATTTTGTTCAAACGCCTGTGCGGGCGGTTCAAAGCGGGCGAAATCAATCTCGGAATACCGTGCGTTTCTCGCCATATCCGCTTTCCTCCTTGTTTTTTCGTCAGTCGTCCGTCTGCCGGTCCCGCAATTTTTCTATCGCGCGCAGCTTGGCGCTGCGGGCGCGCGGGTTTTCCTGAAGCTCGGCCGGCGCGGCCGCCGTCCCGCGGCAGGTTACTTTGCCGCGCGGCTTTTTTCCGCAGACGCAGACGGGGAATTCCTTCGGGCAGGTGCACCCTTCCGTAAATTTTGCAAATTGCCGTTTTACAAGGCGGTCCTCCAGCGAATGGAACGTAATAACCGCCAGCACGCCGCCTGTCTTAAGAGACGCAAACATCGCGTCCAGCGCGCCCTCGAGCATTGCAAGCTCGCCGTTGACCTCAATGCGTATTGCCTGAAAGGTGCGCCGCGCCGGGTGCGCGTCGCGCATGGCCTTGCCGGGCAGCGCGCTTTTTATGGTATCGACCAGCATAAAAGTCGTTAAAATCGGCTGTTTTTCCCGGTCGCGTACAATCGCGCGCGCAATGGCCGGGGCGTATTTTTCTTCGCCGTACTCCCACAGCAGCCTGCGCAAAGCCTCCTGCGAATAAGTGTTTACCACATCCGCGGCGGAAAGGCCGGTCTTGCTCATGCGCATATCCAGCGGCGCGTCGCGGTGGAAGGAAAAGCCGCGTTCGGCACAGTCAAGCTGGTGCGAGCTGACGCCGAGGTCGGCGAGGATGCCGTTTGCGCGTTCGCCCCGCAGAATCTCCGCCACATGGTCAAAGGTGTCGTGCACGATGCGCACGCGCCCGTCGCCGGAAAAGCGCGCCTGCAAGGCGGCAATGGCGTCCGGGTCGCGGTCAACCGCCACAAGGCGCCCCTTATCCCCGAGCCGGGAGAGAATGGCCGCGGAATGGCCGCCGCCGCCCGCCGTGCAGTCGCAGTACAGGCCGCCGGGGTGAATGTGAAGCGCTTCAATCGTCTCCGCAAGGAGAACCGGTCGATGTGAAAACTCCATAGCCGTCCGCGCCCGTTAAAAGCGGATGTCCGAATACGTGTCGGCGGACGCAGCCAGGCGCGCGAGCTCCTCGTCGCGCGTGGCGGTATCCCAAATTTCAAGGCGTTCGCCGGTGCCCGCAATGGTCACGGATTTTTTCAAGCCGATGCGCCGGCAGAAGTCGGCGCGGATGGTGATGCGTCCCTGCTTGTCCGTTTCCGCCGTGACGGCGTTGCCGAAAATCAGACGCTCATAGCCGCGGTCGTTTTTCGCGAGCACCTCGCGCGCAACCTCTTCCCAGCGTTCCTCGCTGTAGATGTACAGGCATTTTTCCCGCGGGGGCAGGAACAAAATAAAGCTGTCGCCCACCTGCTCGCGTATCTTAACCGGGATGAACAGACGGTTTTTCGCGTCCAGCGTATATTCGGCGTTGCCCTGAAACATCATACCGGCTGTTTCCCTCCCTTTCGGCTTGTTGGGCGTTTGAATTCCCTCTGATTACCTATTGACTGTTTTCCAGTCCCTTTTAGTACCACCATTATACCCAATTCCCCGTCGGTTTGCAACCCCCTGCAAGAAAATATTCAACAAAGTTTTTTGTATGGATTTGACTATATTCCACAAAGAACCGGCAAATTCTCCCATGTTTCGCAGGCAAAACCGCCGTTTTCCCGCTCCTGTATGCGCACAGGACGGCGTGTGGCACTTTTTCCCACACAGGGCGGGCGACCGCGCCGCGGATATTCCGAAGCGCGCGGAGAAAACTACCGGGAAAAGGGGGATTTTCTGTGCAGACCTTGTTTTTCGGCGGCGACGTGGTCACGATGGAACCAGAGGCAACTGCGCCGGCGCAGGCGCTGCTTACGGAAAACGGCGTGGTGCGCGCCGTCGGCCGCCCGGACGACCTTTTGCGGCAGGCGGCCGGCGGTGTGCGGCGCGTGGATTTGCGGGGCGCGGCGCTGCTGCCCGCCTTCATCGACGCGCACAGCCATTTTACGCAGGTCGCCTATTCGTTTTTACAGGTTTCCCTTTCCGGCGTGCGCAGCGTGCGGGAGATGGAGACGCGTCTTGCCGCCTTTATTCGCGGCCGGGGGCTCTCGCCCGGCGCGTGGGTCACGGCGTGGGATTTTGACCCGACGGACATGGAAAACGGGCAGCCGCCGGACAAAGCGGCGCTGGACGCGCTGTGCCCGGGGTATTTGCTGCTTATCCGCCACAAGTCCGGGCACATGGGCTGGTGCAACGGTGCGGCGCTGCAGGCGCTCGGCATTACGGCGCAGACCGCCGTGCCCGCCGGCGGCAGGATTGGCGTGCGCGACGGGCAGCTCACGGGCTATTTAGAGGAAAATGCGTTTTTCGAGGCGCTCCGGGCCACGCCCGCCCCGGACAAGCAGGCGCTTCTCGGCGCGTACCGAAGCGCGCAGGCGCTGTATGCGTCGCACGGCATTGCCACCGTACAGGAGGGTATGTGTACAAAGGAGATGCTGCCCGCCTACCGCCTGCTTTTGGCGGAGGATTTGCTGCGGCTCGATTTGGTTGTCTTTACAGACCCGGCCTGCTTTGCGGAAGTCCAAGCGCTGTTAAAAAGCAGCGGGCGGCGGCGGTGCCGTCTGGGCGGCGTCAAGATTTTCCTGGACGGTTCGCCGCAGGGGCGCACGGCGTGGATGCGCGAGCCGTACCTGGGCAGAGACCCCGGCTACTGCGGCTACGGTGTGATGACGGACGAGGCGGTCTGCGACGCCTTTCGCTTTGCCGCCGAAGAGAAGGTGCAGCTTTTGGCGCACAGCAACGGCGACGCGGCGTGCGAGCAGTTTTTGCGCTGCCTTGCCAAGGCAGAAGCGCAGTATCCCGTTTTGAAAAATCTGCGTCCCGTTCTCATTCACGCGCAGTTTTTGCAGCCCGAGCAGGCAAAACGCGCCGTCGCGCTCGGCGCGGCCGCATCGTTTTTTGTCGCGCACGTGTACCATTGGGGCGACGTGCACCTGCAAAATTTCGGACCCGCGCGCGCCGAAAATATAAGTCCCGCCGCCGAAGCTATACGCGCCGGGCTTCGCTTTACGTTCCACCAGGACGCGCCCGTTATCGCGCCCGATATGCCCGAAACGCTGTGGTGCGCGGTCTGCCGGCAGACGAAGGCCGGCCGGACGCTCGGCAAACGGCAGGCGGTCTCCGCACAAGAGGCGCTTGCCGCCGTCACGCGCACGGCGGCCTGGCAGTACGGCGAGGAAGCAAAAAAAGGCACGCTCGCCCCGGGCAAGCGCGCGGATTTTGTCGTTTTGGACCGCAGCCCGCTTTGCGTGCCGCCCGAAGAGCTGCGCGCCCTGCGGGTGCTTGCAACCTATAAGGACGGAGAGCAGGTCTTTCCGAACGCCGCCGGCACATAAGCAAAGCTTTGGTTCGTTGGCGCCGGCCGCGAGCTGAATTGCAAGATATCGTATAAGACTTGCAGAGATATGCGTTCTATTTACAAGCATTTTCATGTGTTCATCTCGCATATTTTTACAATTTTTCCTGCCTTTTTGGATAAATCGCTCGTATTTATGCGCTGTTTCGTGAAAATTAACAAATTTTACTTGATTCTTGCCGCAAGGAATGGAAAAAGCAATATTGACAATATGCAAGTCTCATGATACCATATTGCAAAACAGAGGGCAACGACGTCCAATTTCACGTCGCTGCCCTCTGTTTTCATTTTGGAGGAGTGATGCATATGGAATTCAGTCTTATCGACACCCTGTGGGTATTCCTCGCGGCAATCCTGGTATTCTTTATGAACCTTGGGTTTGCTTCGGTGGAAGCAGGCTTTGCACGCGCAAAAAACACGGTAAACATTCTTTCCAAGAATTTCATCGTGTTTGCCGTCTCGTCGCTCGGCTTTCTGCTTTTAGGCTGGGGGCTGATGTTCGGCGGCGACAATCCGTTCGTCGGAACCGAGCATTTGTTTATTTTAGGCGGCGACAATCTCAGCTTTTATGACGACACGCTGACTTCCAGTGTACCGTTCTGGGGCAAGGTCTTTTTCCAGCTTGTATTCTGCGGCACGGCGGCGACCATTGTTTCCGGCGCGGTCGCCGAACGAATCAAGTACGTTTCGTTTATTCTTTTTTCCTTTGTACTCACGCTGGTCATTTACCCCATCGTCGGGCACTGGGTATGGGGCGGCGGTTGGCTTGCCGACCTCGGCTTTATGGATTTTGCAGGCGACACGGTCGTCCACTCCGTCGGCGGCTGGGCGGCGCTTGCGGGCGCAATGATTTTGGGACCGCGCATCGGGAAATATGGCAGCGACGGCAAGCCGCGCGCCATTCCCGGACACAGCATGTCGCTGGCGGTCATTGGCCTTTTTGTCCTGTGGCTCGGCTGGTTCGGCTTTAACCCCGGTTCAACCATGAGCTTCCAGAATCCTTCGGATATTGTCCATATTCTGATGACCACCAACACTTCCGCCATTGTCGCGGTTCTGACTTCCACCGTTGCCTCCTGGGTTCTCATTGGCAAGCCCGACCTCGGCATGACAATCAACGGATGCCTGGCAGGCCTTGTCGCCGTAACGGGCGGCTGCGCGTACGTGAGCGTGGGCGCTTCCATGCTCATCGGCGCAATTGCGGGTGTGCTGGTTGTGTTGTTCGTCAGATTCTTTGACCGCATCAAGATTGACGACCCGGTGGGGGCTACTTCCGTTCATCTCGGCTGCGGCGTATTCGGTACGATTTGCGTAGGTCTTTTCGCCAAAGAAGGCGTTACCTCGCTTTCCACCGCAAACGGTCTGTTCTATGGCGGTGGGTTCCGTCTTTTGGGTGTGGAATTGCTCGGCATTCTTGCGGTCGGCGCCTTTACCTTCGCAGCTTCCGCGCTCGTGTGGCTGGCGCTCAAAAAGACCTGCGGCATTCGGGTTTCGCCTGCTGAGGAAACGGAAGGTCTCGACATCGGCGAGCACGGCAATATGGCATACCCCGACTTTGCACCGGCCGCTGCCATGGACGCGCCCGCAGTGGCTAACGCTGTCCCCGCGGCAGAAGCGGCGCCTGCTGCCGCACCCGCTCCGGCAAAAGAAGCCGTGCCCGTTGTCCATGCCCCGCGTGCAGCCGGCGGCGTGAAGATGACCAAGGTCACAATTATCACCAACCAGTCGCGTTTTGCTGAATTGCAGGATGCGCTGGAAAAGCTCGGCGTAACGGGCATCACCATTACCAATGTGTTCGGCCACGGTATGCAGAAAGGTCACCGGGCCTATTTCCGCGGCGCGCCTGTGGAAACACGGCTGCTGCCCAAGATTAAAATCGACGTGGTAATCTCTAAAATTCCTACCGACGTATTGGTAGACACCGTACAGAAAGTCCTGTATACGGGCAACATCGGCGACGGTAAAATCTTCGTCTACGATGTGGAGGACGTCATCAAGGTCAGCACCAACGAGCACGGCTACGACGCGCTGCAGGACGTAAAATAAAGAAACCCACAACAAAGCCGACGCGAAACTGCGTCGGCTTTGTTTTTTGATTTTATCCGAATCGTTTTGTCCGTACAAACGGCTCGCGCACCCGGGGGTCTAAAAGCGCGCCGTATGCCGGCACACGGCGGTAGGCGTTGCCCATGACCTCCTTTTCCCGATACGCGCGAAGCGCGGCAAGGTCTATGCGCGCCACATAAATCCCCTCTTGTTCCGGCGCTTCCAAAATGCACATATCCCGCGAGGCCGGCTCGTCGGGGAGCCACGCCACGCCGTCGAACACCGTTGAATGCCCGTTGCAGTCGGGCTGCCCCGCCGGGTAATTGCAGGTCGCGACGGCAAGCATATTTTCGTACGCGCGGGTGCGCAGCGCCGAAAGACGATTTATCTCCATCGGGCAGGCGTTCGGCGCCAGAATCACCTCCGCCCCGCCGAGCATCAGAAGCCTTGCACTCTCGGGGAACTCACGGTCAAAGCAAATCATCGCCCCGAGTTTCACCGTACCGCCCGCCGTTTCCAAGCCGACGACCGAAAACCCGTCCCCCGGCGCGAGCACACGCTCGAGGTCGAACGCGCAGGTGTGCACCTTGGCGTAGCGCAGCACCTCGCGGCCCGTGCGGTCAAACAAACATACCGTGTTGCGCGGGGCGGGGTCAAAGGCTTCTAAAAACGTGACCGCTATTGCCATTTGCAGCTCACGCGCCGCCTCGGAAAACGCGCGGACAAAGCCGCTGTCCGCCGGAATGGCCGCTGCGCGTAAGGCGGCCGCGTCCTGCGGGATAGAATAGCCCGTATTCCACATTTCGGGAAACAGCGCAATGTCCGCGCCCAGCGCCTTTGCCTTTTCGCAGGCCGCAAGCCCCTTTTGCAGGTTTTCCTTTTGTGTATGCATCGGCAAAAGCTGCAAAAGCGCAATCCGCAATTCGTCCATACGAACGCCTCCTTTTCCCTTTGAGCATACCACATTTCCCGCGGTTTCGCAACGCCGCGCTGCACTGTGCCGAATTCCCCTTTTTCCTGTGAAAGTTCCCCCTCTTTTTCTCTTGTATTCCAAAATGCGCCATGCTACAATGAGGCTGAGAGGAGGCGCTCTATGAACGAGGAAAAATTCAGCGGCAAGGCGCAGCTTTATAAGGCCTACCGCCCCGCCTACCCCGACGCGGCGCTGGACTTTTTATACGGTGAACTCGGATTTTCATCCGACAGCGCCGTCGCCGACATCGGCGCGGGCACGGGCATTTTGACCGCGCTGCTGCTTTCGCGCGGCGTGCGGAAAATGTACGCCGTCGAGCCGAACGCGGATATGCGGCAAGCGATGGAGGCCGCGCTCGCACACGACCCGCGTTTTACCGCCGTGGACGCTTCCGCCGAAAATACGGGGCTGCCCGCCGGGAGCGTCGATTTCGTCACGGCGGCGCAGGCGTTCCACTGGTTCGACCGCGCGCGGTTTCGGGCGGAATGCCGCCGCATCTTAAAGCCCGGAGGACAAGTCCTCCTGCTTTACAACAACCGCGTCGAAAGTCCGATTGTTTCGGAAAACGCCGCAGTCAACCGCACCTATTGCCCCGATTTCAAGGGCTTTTCGGGCGGACAGACGCAGACGCCGGAGGCCTTCGCCGACTTTTTTAAGGACGGTACGGCGGCGCACCGGCAGTTCCAAAACCCGTTTTTCCTCGACGAAAAGGGCTTCGTCGGGCGCAGTCTTTCCTCCTCCTACGCGCCGAAGCCGGGCGACAAAGCGTATGACGCTTACGTCGCGGCGCTGCGGGCGCTTTTCCGAAAATATGCGGAAAACGGGCGCGTCTTTATGCCCTATGAAACGCACGTCTACTACGGGGAGGTATAACGATATGGAAAACCTGTGCACGCATCCGAATCCGCAATTCGCGCGCACGACCTATCAGGACTTGAACGGCGAATGGGAGTTCGGCTTCCAAAAAGCGCGGCGCGGCTTTCGGTTCTCAAAAGATTTTTCGCGCGCCGAAAAGCTCTGCGCAGCCGCTTCGTATCCTTACAAAATCCGGGTCCCCTTCTGCGTGGAAAGTACGCTTTCCGGCATCGGCTATACGGATTTCATCCACCTCGCGTGGTATCGGAAATTCGTCCAAATGCAAAAGGGCGACGGGCGGGTGTTTTTGCACGTCGGCGCGGCGGATTACCTGACCACCGTGCTCGTAAACGGCAAGCCTGCAGGCCGGCACACGGGCGGCTACACGTCGTTCGCCTTGGAGATTACCAAGCTCGTGCACGACGGCGAAAACGAAATTTTCATTCTCTGTGAGGACGACACCAGAAGCGGCCTTGTCCCCTCCGGCAAGCAGAGCGCGCGCAAAAAAAGCTACGGGTGCAGCTACACACGAACAACAGGCATTTGGCAGGACGTGTATCTCGAATATACGCCGCAAAGCTACATCCAAAGCATCCGCCTTTATCCCGACCCCGCCGCGGGGTGCGTAACCGTGCACGCCGCGCTTTGCGGCAAGGGCGGTTTGCGCTGCGAGGCGTTTTATAAGGGCAGTCCCGTCGGCTTGCAGGAAGTCCAAAACGCCTGCGGGGAAGCGGTCGTGCAAATCCCGCTTGCCGAAACGCATTTGTGGGAGGCCGGGCACGGCCGGCTTTACGACCTGAAGCTGACGTTTTGCGGCGACACGGTTGAGAGCTATTTCGGGCTGCGCACGGTGCGGCTTTGCGGGATGCGCTTCCTCCTCAATGAAAAGCCGGTGTTCCAGCGGCTCGTGCTCGACCAGGGGTACTACCGCGACGGCATTTACACCGCGCCCGACGACGCGGCGCGGATACGCGACATCGAGCTTGCGCAGTCCGCGGGCTTCAACGGCGCGCGGCTGCACCAAAAGGTTTTTGACCCGCGGTTCCTCTATTTCTGCGACAAGCGCGGGTATCTTGTCTGGGGCGAATTCGGCAGCTGGGGCCTGGACACCTCCGATGCGGCGGCGCTCGAGGTCTTTTTGCCGCAATGGCTCGAAGCGCTCGCACGCGACTGCAACCATCCGAGCATCGTGGGCTGGTGCCCGTTCAACGAAACGTGGGACACGCACGGCAGAAAGCAGCGCGACGGGCTGCTTACGGCGGTTTACGACGCGACCAAGGCGTTCGACCCCACCCGCCCGTGCATTGATACCAGCGGCAATTTCCACGTCAAGACCGATATTTACGACGTCCACGACTACCGCTATGACCCGGCGGAATTCAAGGCCTCCTTTGACCGGCTCGAGACAGACGGCGAGCTGTATGAGCACGTGCTGCAAGACCACCCCGGCCGGCAGCGCTACAACGGCGAGCCGACCTTCGTCAGCGAATACGGCGGCATCAAATGGGCGGCGGACGCGCAGTACAAGTCGTGGGGCTACGGCGAGGACGTGCACAACGAGACCGATTTTGCCGCACGCTATGCGGGGCTGACGGCGGCGCTGACCGGCAACCGCAAAATGTTCGGCTTTTGCTACACCCAGCTTTACGACGTGGAGCAGGAGCAAAACGGACTTTTCACCTACGACCGCAAGCCGAAATTTGCAGACGCGACCTACCGGGAAATCAAGGCTGCAAACGAAGCGCCGGCGGCGATGGAAGCAGACGAAGAAGGAGGCGCACGATGAAGCGTATATTTTGCGGTTTTCTTGCCTGCCTGTCGGCGCTGCTGTGCCTTGCAGGCTGCGGGGCGCAGACGCAGCCGCTTGCGGACTATGCAAATGAAAACCCGAAGCCGCTGTCGCTTTTGCAGGTGCACGACGGCGCGCTCGTAAACGAAGCGGGCGAAACGGTCATTCTCAACGGCGTGAACCTCGGCAACTGGATGCTCATGGAAACCTGGATGAGCTTCGTCCCCGAATACACAGAGGACTGGGGCTATTACGACACGCTCGACGTCCTGAACGAGCGGTTCGGCGCGGAACAAACCGCCGCGCTGGTGGAAGCGTATGAGGAAAATTTCATTACGGAAGCGGATATTGCGCAAATTGAAAGACTCGGCTTCAACTGCGTGCGCGTGCCCTTCTGGTACCGGAATTTCATGCGGGAGGACGGCGCGTTTTTGACGGAAAACCCGGACGATAACCCCGGTTTCCGGCGGCTGGACTGGCTTGTGGACACCTGCGAGCGGCACGGCATTTACGTCATTTTGGATTTGCACGGCGCGCCGGGCGGGCAAAGCATGAACCATTGCACCGGCAAGGCGGGCCGCAACGAGCTGTACGAAAACGAGGCGCGTATGCAGCAGACCGTCGCGCTGTGGGAGACGATTGCCGCGCGGTACAGGGACAGCAAGGCCGTCGCCGCCTACGACCTGTTAAACGAGCCGCAGAACAACGGCGGCTATACCGGCGACTATGCCTGGGCGGCGGAAAGCGAGGAGGCCGTCCGCCGGACAAACGAGGCCTATGACACGCTCTACCGCGCGGTGCGCGCCGTGGACCCCGACCACGTCATTTCGTTTGAGGGCGTGTGGTCCACGACCGTTTTGCCCGACCCCCGGGAAAAGGGCTACGAAAACCTGCTTTACCAGCTGCACCTCTATGACGATACGCGCGGCATGGTCCGCTACCGCGTCAACGAGCTCAAGGACGCGCGCAAAAACCTTGGCGTCGCGGTGCTGGTCGGCGAATACAACAACCACGAAAAAGAGGCGTACGCCCAGCGCAAATATCGAAGCGCCGACATCAACCGCGTCAAATGGACCTACAAGACCTTTAACGCGGGCGAGCAATGGGGCATTTTCAACAAGGACGTCGAACGCATCGACATCCGCACCGTTTCCTACGAAGCGCTGCTGGACTTTTTTGAAAACGAGCTTGCGACAGACACCTTTGCGTTCAACGCCGAGGAGACCGCGCGCATAACAAACTAAACCGCAAGCAAAAGCCGCGGGGCTGTGCCAACGCACAGCCCCGCGGTTGTTTTTCGGGTCGGGCTCAGATGTTAAAATACGCCACGGCGTTGCGGAACATACCGTTGTCCTTGTTGCCGTCCACGTTTTTATAAACGTTGTCGGAAACGCGCTCGGAGTGTCCCATTTTGCCGAAAACGCGGCCGTCGGGCGAGGTAATCCCCTCCACCGCCAAAACAGAGCCGTTCGGGTTGCAGCGGATGTCCATCGTGGGCTTCCCCTGCCCGTCTACATACTGCGTGGCAATCTGGCCGTTTACGATAAGCTCCTCCAAAAGCGCCGGCGGGCAGACGAACCGCCCCTCGCCGTGCGAAATCGGCACGGTGTGCAAATCGCCGACCGCGCTGCCCGAAAGCCACGGAGACAGGTTCGACGCCACGCGCGTCGTCACAAGCCGCGACTGGTGCCGGCCGATGGTGTTGAAGGTCAGCGTCGGGGTGTCGGCGCACGGCTCCACAATATCGCCGTAAGGCACAAGCCCCAGCTTAATCAGCGCCTGGAAGCCGTTGCAGATGCCGCCCATCAGGCCGTCGCGCTCCTGTAAGAGCGCCCGCACCGCTTCGGTGACGCGCGGGTTGCGGAAAAAGGCCGTAATAAATTTGCCGCTGCCGTCCGGCTCGTCGCCGCCCGAGAAGCCGCCCGGGATAAAGACAATCTGCGCGCTGCGCATCGCCTCGGCAAAGGCTGCGGCGCTGTCGGCAATGGCCTTGGCCGACAGGTTGCGGACAACCATAATCTGCGGTTCGGCGCCGGCGCGCTCCAGCGCGCGGGCGGTGTCGTATTCGCAGTTCGTGCCGGGGAACACGGGAATGAGCACCTTCGGCTTCGCCGCGCCCACCTTCGGCGCGACGCGGGTCTTTGCCGTATAGGAAATTTCGCGGACCGGCTTGTCCGGCGTCGGGATGTTGCAGGCAAAGACGGGCTCGAGCTTGCCCTCGTACACGTCGCAGAGGGCTTGCAGGTCGACCGTTTCAATGCCAATCTTCAGCGCGTAGTCGTAGGTTGTCTCGCCAAGCTGCGTCAGGCCCTCAAGCGCCTCGGCCGCCTCCAGGATAAACGCGCCGTAGCGGTAGTCGTAAAGCGCGCTCTGGTCAAACAGCCGGTCCAGCTTAAAGCCAATCCGGTTGCCGAACGCCATTTTCATCAAGCCCTCGGCGATGCCGCCGTAGGTCGGCGTATAGCAGGACAGCACCTTTTTGTCGGCGATAAGCTGCGACACCGTCCGGAACACCGAAAGCAGACTTTCCGTGTCCAGCGTGCCGTCGGCGTTGCGGGCGGGCTCCAGGTAATAGACCTTGGAGCCGGGCAGCTTGAATTCCGGCGAAAGGACGTTGTCGGAATTGCAGACGGACACGGCGAAGGAGACGAGCGTCGGAGGCACGTCGATGTCCTCAAACGTGCCGCTCATGGAGTCCTTGCCGCCGATGGACCCGAGCCCGAGCTCGAGCTGCGCGGTCAGCGCGCCCAGCAGCGCGGCGGCGGGCTTGCCCCAGCGCGACGCGTCCTCGGTCATGCGCTCAAAATACTCCTGGAACGTCAGATAGCAGGTCGAAAGGTCCGCGCCCGAGGCGACCAGCTTCGCGACGGATTCCACGACCGCGTAATACGCGCCGAGGTACGGGTTCTTTTCCGTAATAAAGGGGTTAAAGCCCCACGCCATCATCGAGCAGGTCTTGGTCTCGCCGTGCAGCACGGGGAATTTGGCCGCCATCGCCTGCGCGGGGGTCAGCTGGTACCTGCCGCCGAAGGGCATAAGCACCGTATTCGCCCCGATGGTCGAGTCGAACCGTTCGGCAAGGCCGCGTTTCGAACAGACGTTCAAATCGCCCGCGAGCGCAAACAGCTTTTCCTCGTTCGTCTTGCCCGGCACCGCGCGCACAATCGGCGACGGCGCGCAGACGTGGACGCGGGTGTGCTTTTCGGCGCCGTTGGAATTCAAGAATTCGCGGGAAATATCCACAATCTTTTTGCCGTTCCACTCCATGGTCAGGCGCGGCTCGGCAACGACCTCGGCGACGACGGTCGCCTCCAGGTTTTCCCGGGCCGCAAGCGCCAGGAATTTTTCCGCGTCTTTTGCCTCCAGCACGACCGCCATGCGCTCCTGCGATTCGGAAATGGCAAGCTCGGTGCCGTCCAAGCCCTCGTACTTCTTCGGGACCTTATTCAAGTCGATATGCAGCCCGTCCGCCAGCTCCCCGATGGCGACCGAAACGCCGCCCGCGCCGAAATCGTTGCAGCGCTTGATAAGCTTCGTCGCCTCCGGGTCACGGAACAGCCGCTGCAGCTTGCGTTCCTCGGGTGCGTTGCCCTTTTGGACCTCCGCGCCGCAGTGCTCCAGCGAGGAGAGCTTGTGCGATTTCGACGACCCCGTGGCGCCGCCGCAGCCGTCGCGGCCCGTGCGGCCGCCCAGCAGCACAATCACGTCGCCGGGCTGCGGGGTCTCGCGCCGGACGTTTTTCGCCGGCACCGCGCCGACCACCGCGCCAATCTCCATGCGCTTGGCAACGTAGCCCTCATGGTAAAGCTCGTCGACCTGGCCGGTCGCAAGGCCAATCTGGTTGCCGTAGGAGCTGTAGCCCGCGGCCGCCGTGGTCACGAGCTTGCGCTGCGGCAATTTGCCGGTCATCGTGTCCTTGACGGGCTTGAGCGGGTCCGCCGCGCCCGTCACGCGCATGGCCTGGTACACATAGCCGCGCCCCGACAGCGGGTCGCGAATCGCGCCGCCGATGCAGGTCGCCGCGCCGCCGAAGGGCTCGATTTCGGTCGGGTGGTTGTGCGTTTCGTTCTTAAAGAGGAACAGCCAGTCCTCCTGCTCGCCGTCCACATCCACCTGTACTTTAACGGTGCACGCGTTAATCTCATCGGATTCGTCCAGATTTTTCAGCTGCCCCGTATGCTTTAAGTACCGCGCGCCGATGGTCGCAAGGTCCATCAGGTTCTGCGGCTTCGTGCGGCCGAGCGTCTTGCGAATGGCAACGTACCGGTCGTACGCCTTCTGCACGGCCGGGTCGTCAATCTCCACGCCGTCAATCGTCGTCAAAAACGTCGTGTGGCGGCAGTGGTCCGACCAGTAGGTGTCAATCATGCGGATTTCCGTAATCGTCGGGTCGCGGTGCTCCGAGCGGAAATAGCTCTGGCAGAACGCGATGTCGGCGTTGTCCATCGCCAGCGCGTATTTCTGCACAAAGTCGGCAAGCTCCTTTTCGGAAAGCGCGGTAAAGCCGGTCAGCGTTTCCACCTCGGTGGGGACGTTGTAGGGAATTTGCAGCGTGTCCATGCGGTCGAGCGAGGCTTCGCGGCTCTCCACGGGATTTATCACGTATTTTTTGATAGCGGCAAGCTCGACGGGCGAAACCTTGCCGAACAGCATATACACCTTCGCGGTGCGCACGGTCGGCTTGTCGCCCTGGGAAACAATCTGGATGCACTGCGCGCAGGAGTCGGCGCGCTGGTCGAACTGCCCGGGCAGGTATTCCACCGCAAACACCGTGCCGTCGGTCTGCGGCAGGTGGGCGTAGGTGTTGTCGAGCTGCGGCTCGGAAAATACGGTCTTTTCGCACGCCCGGAACAGCGCTTCGTCGATGTTTTCCACGTCGTAGCGGTTGAAAAGCCGCAGGTCGGTGACGGAATCAATCATCAGCAGCGTGCGGATATCGGAAAGCAGCGCCGCCGCTTCGTCGGCAAACTGCTTTTTCTTTTCCACATAGATTCGATATACCATTTGCTCCTCCTTATTTCCCGAGCGCCGCGAGCGCGCGCGCGCCGATGTCCCGGCGGTAAAACGCGCCGTCGAACGAGACCTCGCGCACGGCCGCATACGCTTTTTCGAGCGCCGCGGGCAGGTCTTCGCCCGTCGCCGTCACCCCGAGCACCCGGCCGCCGCTTGTGACAAGCTGCCCGTCCCGCAGCGTCGTGCCGGCGTGGTAGACGGTGACGTCCGCGCGCGACTCCGCATCCCCGAGGCTTATGGGAAGCCCCTTCGGGTACGCCTGCGGATACCCGCCGGAGGCGACGACCACGCAGGCCGCCGCGCCGCCCGCAAATTCCACGGGCACCTCGGCAAGCCGGCCGTCGTGGACGGCGCGCATGACGGTGAACAAATCGGTTTTCAAAAGCGGCAGGACGACCTGCGTTTCCGGGTCGCCGAACCGGCAGTTGTACTCAATGACGCGCGGCCCTTTTTTTGTAAGCATCAGCCCGAAATAGAGGCAGCCTTTGAAGGTGCGCCCCTCGGCGTTCATGGCGCGCACGGTGGGCAGGAAAATGGTCTCCATGCACTGCCGGGCGACGTCCGCCGTGTAATACGGGTTCGGCGCGACGGTTCCCATACCGCCGGTGTTCAGGCCCTTGTCGCCGTCGAGCGCGCGCTTGTGGTCCATGGAGGAGACCATCGGCACAATCGTACGGCCGTCGGTAAAGGAGAGCACCGAGACCTCGGGGCCCGTCAAAAATTCCTCGACGACCACGCGGTTGCCGCTGTCGCCGAACATTTTGTCCTCCATAATGGACTTGACGGCTTCTTCGGCCTGCGCCATCGTTTCCGCAATAATAACGCCCTTGCCGAGCGCGAGCCCGTCCGCCTTGATAACGGTCGGGAACTCGTTTTGCGCGCGGATGTACGCGAGCGCCGCCACCGAATCGGAAAAGACCTCGTAGCGCGCGGTCGGGATGCCGTATTTCTGCATCAGGTTCTTTGCGAACACCTTGCTGCCCTCGATGACGGCGGCGTCTTTGTTCGGCCCGAAGCAGGGAATCCCCTTTTCCTCCATCGCGTCGACGCAGCCGAGCGCAAGCGGGTCGTCCGGCGCAACCACGCAGAAATCAATCCCCTTTTCCACGGCAAAATCGACAAGCGCGGGAATGTCCGTCGCGCCTATGGCGACGCATTCCGCGTCCTTCGCAATGCCGCCGTTGCCGGGGCAGGCGTACAGTTTCGTAACCTCCGGGTTTTCCCGAAGCTTTTTGATGATGGCGTGCTCGCGGCCGCCGCCGCCGATGACCAGAATATTCATATGCGTACCCTCGTTTTCCCCTGCGGCTTAGTGGTGGAACAGGCGGATGCCCGTAAACGCCATGACAAGCCCGTGCCGGTTGCAGGCGTCAATCACAATATCGTCGCGAATCGAGCCGCCGGGCTGCACGATGTAGGAAACGCCGCTGCGGCGCGCGCGCTCGATGTTGTCGTCGAACGGGAAAAACGCGTCGGAGCCCAGGGAGACGTCCGCAAACTGCGCAAGCCACGCTTTTTTCTCTGCGGCGGTCAGCGGCTCGGGGCGGGTCTTGAAGGTCTTTTGCCACACGTCCGCGCCGATAACGTCCTCGTATTCGTCGGAAATGTATACGTCGATGGCGTTGTCGCGGTTCGGGCGGGAAACGTCGTCGAGGAAATCGAGCGCGAGCACCTTCGGGTGCTGACGCAGGTGCCAAACGTCCGCCTTGTTGCCCGCCAGGCGCGTGCAATGGATGCGCGACTGCTGCCCGGCGCCGACGCCGATGGTCTGGCCGTCCTTCGCATAGCAGACGGAGTTGGACTGCGTATATTTCAGCGCGATGAGCGCAATGATAAGGTCGCGCTTCGCGTCGGGCGGCAAATCCTTTTTCTCGGTTACGATGTTTGCCAGCGAGCGCTCGTCGATTTTCAAATCGTTGCGGCCCTGCTCAAACGTCACGCCGAACACGTCCTTGTGCTCCACGGGCGCGGGGACGTAATCCGGGTCAATCTGCACGACGTTGTAGCTGCCCTTTTTCTTCGATTTGAGAATCTCCAGTGCCTCTGGCTCGTAGCCGGGCGCGATAATGCCGTCGGACACCTCGCGCTTGATAAGCGTCGCCGTGGGGACGTCGCAGATGTCGGACAGCGCAATCCAGTCGCCGAACGACGACATCCGGTCCGCCCCGCGGGCACGCGCATAGGCCGCAGCAAGCGGGGAAAGCTCGAGGTCGTCGACCCAGTAAATTTTCTTGAGCGTGTCGGAAAGCGGCAGGCCGACCGCCGCCCCGGCGGGGCTGACGTGCTTAAAGGACGCCGCCGCCGGAAGACCCAGCGCCGCTTTGAGCTCGCGCACGAGCTGCCAGCTGTTGAAAGCGTCCAGGAAATTGATGTAGCCGGGCTTGCCGTTTAAGACCGTGATGGGCAGCTGCGCGCCGCCCTGCATGAATATTTTGGAAGGCTTCTGGTTCGGGTTGCAGCCGTATTTGAGTTCGAGTTCCGTCATACCGTTCGCTCCTTACTGGTTCTTATTGACAATGCGGTCCTCGGCCTTGCCGCTGGCAAGGTCAATGTAGCGCACAAACAGCGAAACCTTGTTGTCCGCGTTGAGCGCGTCCCACACCGCGTCTGTGAAGTCGTCGATGTCGTTTGCCGTCGCGATTTTTTCCGGCTCGCCTTCGAATGAGGGCAGCGGGTTCCCGTCGCCCATATAGGTGTGCAGGAAATGGCCTTCGCCGGCAAGCGGCCGGGTGTAGCTGAACGTGAAGCGGCGGACGCTGTCGGGATTGCCGTCCGCCGACTTGAGGATGGACAGCGCGTAGTTGCAGCGCCCCTCCTCCAGATGCACAATGCCGGAAATGCGCGGCGTGTAATTCGGCGCGTCGTCCTCATACTCGCGCGTGCGCAGCGCCTGCTCAAAGGTCTGCTGCTTGTCCATCAGCTCGTATATGGTATCGGTCTGGTCGCCGTTTGTGACGATGGTCTTGTTGCCGAGCACGCGCACGGGCGAATAGATAATCAGGTGCGGGTCGGTAAGCTTCGACTCGTCGAACGCCTTCGTGCGGATGCCGTCCGCCGTCGCTTCAAACACGCGGTTGCGGGAATTGACGCTGCGCCCCAAGATAAAATAGGCAATCACGGCGTGCCGCCCGTCGGGGCTCACGCCCAGCACAATCCCGCGCCCCGGGTATGCGTTTTCCCGCAGCAAAGCCGTCAAATCCAACGTTTTCATATGCATTACCTCCTGCATCCTGTTCCATTCCACAGGTCAGCCCTCTTGTATGTAGGTCCGACCGTTTTTTACCTGAATTTTGCCGTCGCAAAACAGCGCAACGGCCTTCGGCAGCAGCTTCCATTCGCACTGCTCCATAACGCGGCGCTGCAAAATTTCCGGCGTGTCGCCGTCTTGAACCGGCACGGCGCTTTGCAGAATAATCGGCCCGCCGTCGCAGACCTCCGTAACAAAATGCACCGTCGCGCCCGTCAGCTTGACGCCGCGCTCCAACACCGCTTCATGCACGCGCAGCCCGTAGTAGCCTTTCCCGCAAAACGACGGAATAAGCGCCGGGTGGACGTTCATCATGCAGTTCGGGAACGCGCGCACAACCTGCTCGTCCAAAATCGTCATGAAGCCGGCGTATACCACAAGGTCCGCCCGCTCCGCTTGGAGCGCCTCGACCATCGCGGCGGAATACGCGGCGATGTCCGGATACCGCTTGCGCTCCAGCACGCGCGTCGCGATGCCGTTTTGCCTTGCGCGCTCGAGCGCGTACGCGTCGGACCTGGACGAAATCACGCAGGTGATGCGCCCGTTCGGGATGTCGCCGCGGCGCTCCGCGTCGATAAGCGCCTGCAGGTTCGTCCCCCCGCCGGAGACAAGCACCACGATGTTCTTTCTGCTCATCGGATAATCACGCCCTCTTCGCTTTCCACGATTTCACCTATCGCGTAAGCGGCCTCGCCGTTGTCGCGCAGCACGCGCAGCGCTTCGTCCGCCTGCTCGGCGGCGACGACCACGCTCATGCCGACGCCCATGTTGTAGGTGTTGAACATATCGCGTTCGGGAATGCCGCCGGTCTTTTGCAGCAGCTCGAAAATGGGCGGGATGCGAAGCGCCTTGCGGTCGACTGAGGCGCTCAGGCCCTTCGGCAGCGAGCGCGGGATGTTTTCATAAAAGCCGCCGCCCGTAATGTGCGAAACCGCCTTTACGGAAACGGCCTTTGCAAGCGCCAGCAGCGGCTTGACGTAAATGCGCGTCGGGGTCAGCAGGCATTCGCCGATGGTTTCGCCCAGCTCGTCCGAATACACCGTCAAATCCGCGTTTTCCACGTCAAAGACCTTGCGCACCAGCGAAAAGCCGTTGGAATGGACGCCCGACGACGGCAGCGCAAGCACCGCGTCGCCCGCGCGGACCGTCTTGCTGTCAAACATACAGCTGCGGTCGACAAGGCCCACGGTAAAGCCCGCCAGGTCGTAGTCGTCCTCGGGCATCATGCCCGGGTGCTCGGCGGTCTCGCCGCCGATGAGCGCGGCGCCCGCCTGCACGCAGCCCTCCGCCACGCCGGAGACTATCGCGGCAATCTTTTCCGGGTCGTTTTTGCCGCAGGCGATGTAATCCAGGAAAAACAGCGGCTGCGCGCCGCAGCAAATGACGTCGTTGACGCACATGGCGACGCAGTCGATGCCAATCGTGTCGTGCTTGTCCAGCAGCATGGCAATCTTCAGCTTCGTCCCGACGCCGTCGGTCCCGCTGACGAGCACCGGCTCGCGCATACCGGCAAAGTCCGGCACAAACAGGCCGCCGAAGCCGCCGATGTCCGACGCCGCGCCCGGCGTTACGGTGCGCGCGATGTGCTGCTTCATCAGCTCCACAGCCTTGTACCCGGCGGTGATGTCAACGCCGGCCGCCTTGTAGCTTTCCGAAAAACTCTTGCTCATGGTCGTTCGCCTCCCGCGTGTTTCGCGTTCTTCAAAATGGTTTCGCAATAAAAGCGGAAAAGCCCCGTGAATCCAAAGGATGCGGAGCTTTGTCTGCAATGGCTTCCGGTCAGGCGAGCCCTAAGCGCCGGAAGACTTCGTTGTACGCTTCCTCCACGTTGCCCATATCACGGCGGAAGCGGTCCTTGTCAAGCTTCTCGTTGGTTTCAACGTCCCACAGCCGGCAGGTGTCGGGCGAAATCTCATCGGCCAGGATGATGGTGCCGTCCGCCGTTTTGCCGAACTCAATCTTGAAGTCGATAAGCTTCATGCCGGCGTGCAGGAAATAGCCCTTTAAAAACTCGTTGACCTTTCTCGTGTAAGTCTTGATGGTGTCAATGTCCTCCTGCGTCGCAAGGCCGAGCGCCAGCGCGTAGTCGTCGTTGATAAACGGGTCGCCGAGGTCGTCGTTCTTATAGCTGAATTCGAGAATCGGGCACAGAAGCTGCGTCCCCTCGGGCACGCCCATGCGCTTCGAGAAGCTGCCGGCCGCCACGTTGCGCACGATGACCTCCAGCGGCACGATGGAAACCTTTTTGACCAGCGTTTCCCGGTCGGAAAGCTCCTTGACAAGGTGCGTGGGCACCCCGACCTTTTCGAGCTCTGCGAACACGTGGTTCGTCATGCGGTTGTTGACGACGCCCTTGCCCATGATGGTGCCCTTTTTCTCGCCGTTGAAGGCGGTGGCGTCATCCTTATAATCTACAATCAGCAGCTCCGGGTCGTCGGTCTTAAAGACCTTCTTCGCCTTGCCTTCGTACAGTTGTTCCAGTTTTTCCATAGGTACAACGCTCCTTTATCGTCTGCAAATTTTGTCAGTTTTCAAACTGGGCGCAAATCCGCGCATCCTTGGCGCGGACCTCGTCCGCCATGGTCCGGCGCATTTCGTGCAGCTTTTCCGCCAGCGCCGCGTCCGACAGCGCCAGCATTTCCGCCGCCAGAATCGCCGCGTTCTTCGCCCCGCCCACCGCGACAGTCGCCACGGGGATGCCCGACGGCATCTGCACCGTCGCAAGCAGCGCGTCGAGCCCCTCAAACGAGGATTTCCCGGGTACGCCGATAACGGGCAGCGTGGTGTTGGCGGCCAAAACGCCGCCGAGATGCGCCGCCATGCCGGCAATGGAAATCAGCACGCCGTAGCCGGCCTCTTGCGCCGCTTTTGCAAATGCGCACGCCTCGTCCGGCGTGCGGTGCGCCGACATCACGCGCACGGTGAAGGGAATCCCGAGCGCGCGAAGCTGCTCGGCCGCCTTTTCGGCAATGGGCAGGTCGCTGTCCGACCCCATAATCACAGCCACTTTTTTCATAGGTTCGCTCCCTTGCAAACGCCGGAGAAGGCCCCCGGTTTCTGTTCTGCCGCGCGCAAATGCACACGGCGTTTGGATACTGCTATTCTACTTTTTTTGACGCGGAAAATCAAGTGCCGCGCCGCCGCTTTTTGCGAATATCGGCGGGTTAGACAACTCGCCAAAAAATCCCCACACCGCTTTGTGGAATATGCCGACCCCTTATACCGGCTCCGGCGCTGCGGCGGGCGTTTTTGCGGGCGCGGCTTCGTCGGCCGGCAGGTGCGCGTCCAGCCAGCCGATAACGTCTTTGGTCACCTCGCCGCGGTCCAGCTCGTTCAAAAGCTCGTGCCGCGCCTCCGGGTACAGCTTCATCATCACGCCGGTGTGACCGGTCTTGCGAAGCGTTTTGTAAACCTCCGTTACGCCCTTGCCGTACTCCCCGACCGGGTCCTTGTCGCCGGCAATCAGCAGGATGGGCAGCGCGGAAGGGACGGTGTTGTACCAGACCTTGCCGGAAACCTCCTTCAAAAGGCCGAACAGCATTTTGAAGCCGTTGGCCGTGAAGCGGAAGCCGCAGAGCTTGTCGTGCATATACTTTTCGACCTCGCGCGCGTCGCGGGAAAGCCAGTCGAACGGCGTGTTTTTCGCCGTTTTGCGGTTGTACGTGCCGAACGCCACGGAATCGAGGAACTTCGAACGGCACATCTGCCCCTCGCTTTTGATGACGGTGTCGGCCAGCAGCATCCCGAGTCCGACCGCGGGATTGGCGCCGCTCGTACCGCAGAACACCGCGCCCGAGAGCATATGTCCGTATTTTGCGGCGTACTTGCGCGCAAGGAAGGAGCCCATGCTGTGCCCGAACAGGAAAAACGGTACGTTCGGATATTCCTGCCGCGCGATGTCGGAGAGCTGCTTCATGTCCTCTACAAGGCTGTCGGCGCCGTTTTCACCGAAAAAGCCGAGCTCCTCCTCGCTCGAAACGGACTGCCCGTGCCCCAGGTGGTCGTTGATATACACGGCGTAGCCGCGGCGGCAAAGCTCCAGCGCAAACTGCGCGTAGCGGTTGGAATATTCCGCCATGCCGTGCGCAATCTGCACCACGCCCTTGACCGCGCCGAAGTCGGCGGGCGCGGCGCTCTGGGCAAAAATGTCGCAAAGCCCGGAGGCGGACGGATACGTAAATTCGTTCGTTAAAAATTCCATGCGGTTTCATCCCTTCGGGCGGCTGCCGCAAAAGCCGCCGAAATCTCTCGAATACGGACACAGTATACCACAAAATCGGGAAAGTGCCTACGCTTTCGCGAAAGATTTAGATGGTTTCACGAAAACGCTTTGTAAAAATTGGTGGGTATGCCCAATTCCCCGCCCCTTTTGTCCCAAATCCGCCCGGCAAAAATTTTTTCAAAAAAAGCCTTGCACATCCCAAAAACCTGTGGTACAATAGCTAAGCAATCGCGGCGGACAGATTCGCCGTCACATATTTGGGGGCGTAGCTCAGCTGGGAGAGCAAGCCGACAGGTAAACTACCCCGAAACGCATTGAACAATTGAATATAAAAAGCATGCCGAAACGCAATAAAATCAACGGTATGCGAAGATATGGGGGCGTAGCTCAGCTGGGAGAGCGCCACACTGGCAGTGTGGAGGTCATCGGTTCGATCCCGACCGTCTCCACCATATTAAAAAAGACTGCAATTAAAGAATGCAGTCTTTTTTAATTTCAGATTTAATTTTTTTGAAAAAATTTTGCTGTCAATCAACATACCAATGCTCAGAAATTTTTGCATTCGAGCTATCGGTATTTGGAGAAGCTTCTTCAAATTTTGTTAAAGTTGGAAGATTAATT
>DGYFJ06201__coassemble_593_pt1 | contig 38218 bp, 31 predicted proteins | sample DGYFJ06201__metabat2_low_PE_011 | metagenome-assembled genome bin DGYFJ06201
TTGCTATCCCACCCAAAACCATGTTTTCACAATTTGCAGCAGCCGTATTTGAAACGGAACAGGAGGACGATTAGATGGTTCTGTGTGAGATTAAAAATTTGAGAAAAACCTATCCTTCTTTCACCTTATCTGGCTTGTCTTTTCAACTGAACGCCGGACGGATTGTGGGATTCATTGGCCGAAATGGAGCCGGAAAAACGACAACAATCAAATCTATACTGGGCCTTGTTCATCCTGACGGCGGCGAAATTGATTACTTCGGGCTGCCATTTTCCCGGAACGAGAAGCAGATCAAGCAGCGGATTGGGTATTCTACGGGGGCGGTCAACTACTATCCAAAGCGAAAAATAAAAGACATCGTTTCTGTTACAAGGATGTTCTTTGACACATGGAATGAAGAAGCATATCAGGAATATCTTTCTTTGTTTGCGCTGGACGAGAACAAGATGCCTTCTGAACTCTCCGAAGGGATGCGGGTGAAGTTTAATTTGCTTCTGGCTCTGTCCCATAAATCGGAGATTCTAATTTTGGATGAGCCTACCAGCGGCCTTGATCCTTTTTCCCGGGATGAGCTGCTTGACATATTTGCGGAATTAAAAAAGCGTGGCGTTTCCATCCTGTTTTCCACACACATCACCTCGGATATTGAGAAGTGTGCCGACGATATTCTGTATATTCGGGACGGAAAGCTTGTAGCCAGCTACCCACAAGAGGATTTCAGAAAAAACTGCTGTGAAGCAGGCGAAAGCATAGAAGAAGCAATTTTGCGGATGGAAAGGGGCGCCAACATATGATACGATTGTTGAAGAAAGAAATGAAGTTGGCTGCTTCGCCGTTATCTTATCTTTTTATTGCCTTTGGCCTGATGGCGTTTGTCCCCGGTTATCCTATCTTGGTCAGCGCCTTTTTCCTGTGCCTCGGCCTGTTCCAGTCCTTTCAGGCGGCAAGAGAGGCAAACGATATCACCTATACGGCGCTCCTGCCGGTGGCGAAGGCAGATGTGGTCAGAGCAAAATACCTCTTTTGCGGATTTATCCAGCTTTGCTATTTTGTGCTGACTGCCGCTGTAACTCTGATCCGTATGACTGCACTATCCGAAGCGGAGGTTTACAGGAGCAATCCGCTGATGAATGCCAATCTTGTATATCTTGGTTTTGTGCTGCTGATCCTAGGTCTGTTTCAGAGCATCTTTGTGGGCGGATTTTTTAAAACAGCCTATCGCTTCGCCAGACCGTTTGTAATGTTTATTGTTGCGGCATTTCTTGTGGTAGGGCTGGGTGAAACGCTGTTTCATATTCCGGGTATGGCGGCTTTGAATGCCTTCGGATTTGCGCATATCGGCTTGCAGATATGTGCCCTTCTGCTTGGGGCGACAATGTATTTTGCGCTTACTTTGATCTCTATTCAGAGAGCCATACGTAATTTTGAAAGGATCGATTTGTGACGGTATATGGATAATGTAAATAGCACTTTATATATTCCACTGTACGGTAAGGCGAAGGTCAGCCAAATGGGGATTATTCTTGAGGACAGGACTGCTGAAAAGATATGGGCGGAAAATACCGTACTACTGGGAAAGAAATCAAAGTCAAAATGGCTGGCCTATTTTATGGCAATGCAGGCAAGGGTCTTTGATGACTGGGTCAGAAAAATACTTGCTATGGATTCAGAAGCTCTTGTATTGCATATTGGATGTAGATTGGACAGCCGTGTACATCGTGTCGGGGCATCCGGTGTGCCTTGGTATGACCTGGATTTCCCGGAGGTCAATACACCCGACCGGACAAATTTTGATATTGAAGAACTGGGCCTGTCGGTGCAGGCGGCGCGGAATCTGTACACCGGAAAAGCCAATGCGGAGATTGTCAACCGCCTTTTGGAAAGCCCACGCTTTGCAGAAGTCACCTACATGATTGAGCAATATTTTGACGATACGCTGGCCGCCGGTTTCGCCGGACAGAGAAGAAAATCGGCACACGGAATGAGATGCACGTGGTTGAGCAATCGGAGTTCCCTGTATACGAGGGGAAGCATGAGGCTATCATTTCAGAAGAAGATTGGAACCTCGCGCAGGAAAAACGGAAAGTCAATGCTTACCGGCGAGAGAAAGTCAATGACCCTACCCACGCACATATCCTGTCCGGTATTCTGAAATGTCCCTGCTGCGGCAAAAGCCTGTACGGGAATATTGCGAAAGCCCACAGTAAGGACAAAAAGACCCGCTATTACTATTACTGCAAGAATACCGTTACACCGACTGGTCATGAGTGCGCTTTCCGGCTGAATATTGAGCAGACAGAGATGAACCGCATGGTAGCGTCAATCATCTCTGCTATGGTCAGTGACCCACGGTTTGCGGATGCAATCAAGGCGAAAATCGGCTCCGCTGTCGATACGAACGATTTGGAAAAGCAGCTGGAAGCATTACAGGCGCAGCTGCGGCAGACATTAGGCACAAAAGCACGCCTGGAACGGCAGATGGACAATTTGGATGTGAATGACCCGTATTATGACCGGAAAATTTCTGATTTGCAGCGCCGCTATGATGAGCAATATGGCGCAATAGATGAGATTGAAGTCCAGATTGACGATGTGCAAAGCCAGATACGGAGCATCCGGCAGGAGAAGATTTCCGGTGACAATATTTATCGCCTGTTGCTGGCGTTCGATCAGGTCTATGAAGCCGCCTCCGAGGTGGAGCGGAAGGAATTCATGCGGGCGTTCATTGAGCGAATCGAATTATTCCCGGAAAAGCAGCCGGATGGCAACTGGTTCAGGAAGATTATCTTCAACTTCCCCGTTCCTGTCAACGGGGCAGAAGTGAAAGAATTGCCCTTGGAAAATGAAACAATGGTCGAGACGGTGGCGCTCTTGGTTCGGAAATAAGGGCCGAATCAAAAAGGCCGTCCGGCTTCTGCGAAACGGCTTTGTGAAAAAAGCGGACAAAACCCCGTTTTGCGCCGTCTTTCTTTGCAAAGCCCAACGGCCCCGGCCGCATTTTTGCCACGAGGAACAGACGATGAAAGCACCTGAGCTTCGAGCCTTACACGACAACACGAAATACATGCTGCGCAACTGGTACCGATGGCACCGGCGCAGCTTTTTGTATCTTGCGGCGCGCATCCCGGCGCTGGTCGCCGTACCGATGCTGATGGCCTATGCGCCGAAGGTCATTTTGGACTGCGTGACGGCGCACGCGCCCGTTTCCGCGCTGGTGCTGCGCGTGGCGCTTTTAAGCGCCGCCATTGCGGCGGCGAGCTGGGTCGCGCCCTTCATGCAGCAAAAGCTGGAGGGCAGCTCGCAGATTTTGCGGATGCGCTACGCGGTGCTGTCGTTCCGCAAGACCATGACCGCCGACTTTGTGGACGTGGAAAGCCTGGCGGGGCGCGAGCGGCTCGAACGCAGCGCAACCTTTACCAATTCCGGCTCGCGCGATTTCTGCGAGGTGCTCTGCCTGCTCATGCAAAGCGTGTTCGGCATCATCACCTCCGTCGCGCTGCTGCAAAAGCTGCCCGCCTTGATGCTGCTGCTGTTGCTGCTGGCGTGCGCGGGCGAATTCCTCCTGTACCGGCTCGAGTACCGCGCCGACCGCAAAAGCCGCGAGCAGCGCAACCGGCTGCTGGTCAAATTTTCCTACTTTTACCGCACGAGCCACGAATTTTCCGCGGGCAAGGACATCCGCCTTTTCGGCCTCGGGGACTGGTTCATCTGCATGACGGCGGCCGCCCTGCGCGCGTACACCAAGGTTATCCGGCGGTATCTGGGCGTGTCGTTTTCCGTTTCGGCCGCGCGCGCGCTTGTTTCGGCCGCACGCGACGGCGTGGCGTACTTCTTTTTGATTACCTCGGTGCTCGACGGGCGCATTTCCGTTTCGGACTTCATCTTCCTGTTCGGCATCGTCACCGGCTTTTCGGGCTACGTGTCGCAGCTGACGGCGCAGTACAACCAGCTTATCCGCTGTTCTCTGGAATGCACGAAATTCCGCGACTATGTGGAAAGTCCCGAACGCGGGCAGATTGTGCTGCCGGCGCTCCCCAAAGCGGACGGCTATGCGGTGGAATTTCGCGACGTGCATTTTCACTACGCCGACAGCGACCGGGAGACCATCCGCGGGATGTCCTTTTCGGTGCGCGCCGGAGAAAAAATCGCGATTGTCGGCGAAAACGGCGCGGGCAAAACCACCGCAATCAAGCTGCTGTGCGGGTTGTATGCCCCGACCGGCGGCGAGGTGTGTGTAAACGGGCAAGTCCTTTCCGGCGTGTCGCAGAAAAGCTGCTTCGACCTTTACTCGGTCGTTTTCCAGGATTACCGCTTTTTGCCGGTGAGCATTGCGGAAAACGTCGCGCTGCGCCCCATGGCGGAAATCGACCGCACAAGGCTTTTCGACTGCCTTAAGAAGGCGGGGATGTATGAAAAGATTCAGTCTCTGCCCGAAAAAGAGGCCAGCAAAATGGACAAAAGCGTGTTCCCGGGCGCCGTGGACTTTTCCGGCGGGGAAAAGCAGAAGCTGCTGCTTGCGCGCGCGCTTTACAAGGACGCGCCCATCCTCATTCTGGACGAACCGACCGCCGCGCTCGACCCCATTGCGGAAAATGAGCTGTATTTGCAGTACAACGCGCTGTCGGCGCACAAGACCTCGTTTTTCATCTCCCACCGACTTTCCTCCACGCGCTTTTGCGACCGCATCCTGTTTATCGCCGACGGGCGCGTCGCGGAATTCGGCACGCATGAGGAGCTGATGCAAAAGCACGGGCGGTATTTCCGTATGTACGCGCTGCAGAGCTATTACTACCGGGAGGAGGCGAACGCGCTGTGATTCGATACATCCGCGCCTATCTGCGGGCCTTTGCCGAAACCGTGCGGTTCGAGCCGCTGCTCGTCCCCGTCGCCGTACTCCTGGCCGTCTGCATGGGGGCGAAGCCCTTTGTCAACATCTATTTTTCCGCGCGGATTGTCGCGGAGCTTTCCGGCACGCCCGAAACGGACGCGCTTGTCCTGCTCGTCGCCGTCTGCCTCGGGCTCAACTTCCTTTTGCAGCTTTTGCAGGACGCGCTGACCCCGACGTTTTATATGCTGCGCAGCCGCCTGTACGAAAAGGAACGCATGGCCGTCGAGCACAAGCTGTTCCGGCTCGATTTCGCTAAGCTGGAGGACAGCTCGTTTCAGGAGCTCGTCCATTTGCACACCGAGTCGATGGACCGCATTTTTTCGGCCTTTGTCCAGCTCTGCTGGATGTTCAAGGACTTTTTGACCGGGCTTGTGACGCTCGTCTGCGCCGCGGCGCTCATCTGGCCGCTTTTGCGGCTCGGCGTCACAAAAACGGGCGACGGGTTTTTGCACTCGCCGTGGTTTTTGGCGGTGCTGGGGCTCGGCATTGCGGTGTCGGTCGTCGTCATCCTGCACCTAAGCGGCAAAACCAGCCGCATCTGGTTTCACTCGAACGAACGCTACGGGCGGCTCAACCGGCTGTTCCGGCGCTACCGCGATTTGCTGGCGGATTACAACTCCGGCAAGGAGGTCCGCCTTTACAACGAACGCCCGCTTATCGAAAAAGAGGCGACCGAGCAGCTTTTGTCCAAGGGCGAGGTCATTTTGCGCGAGACCTCGCAGCAATCCGCGGCGGCAAGCGCCTACATCGCCGTAGTCGGGGCGCTGGTGGGCTTCGGCGTCTATACGTTCATCGGGGCGAAGGCGTCGCTGGGGCTTTTTGACATCGAGGCGCTGGTGCGCTACATCGGCGCGTTTATGCAGATGATTTCCGGCATCACCGCCATTGCGACCACGCTCGGCCGCCACGCGGAGCTGCTGCCGAACCTGGAATACTATTTCCGCATCGTGGACACGAAAAGCGACATGGTCTACGGCGACAAGGAGATTGCCCTGGACGCGGTCGAGGTGGAATTCCGGGACGTCTGGTTCAAATACCCGTCGGCCAAGGACTACACCCTGCGCGACATCTCCTTGAAAATCGGCCGGGGCGAGCGGCTCGCGGTCGTCGGGCGCAACGGCTCGGGCAAGACGACGTTCATCAAGCTCCTGTGCCGGCTGTACGACCCCGACCGCGGCGCGGTCTTCGTCAACGGCGTGGACCTGCGCGACCTTTCGTGCGAATGCGTCACGCGGCTGTTTTCGGTCGTGTTCCAGGACTTCAAGCTGTTTGCGCTGACCGTTTCGGAAAACGTCGCCTGCGGGGAGGACGCCGACGAAAGGAAGCTTGCCGAAAGCCTCAAAAGCGCGGGCGTCCTCGAGCGCATAGAACGCATGGAAAAGCGCGAGCACACCCCGCTTTACAAGGACCTGGACCGCGACGGCGTGGAGATTTCGGGCGGAGAGGCGCAAAAGCTGGCGCTCGCGCGCGCGCTTTACAAGGACGCGCCCGTCGTGGTGCTCGACGAGCCGACCGCCGCGCTCGACCCGGTGGCCGAGCACGAAATTTACAAGCAGTTCAACCGCTTTGTCGAGGGCAAAACCGCCATCTACATTTCGCACCGGCTCTCCTCCTGCCGGTTCTGCGACCGCATCGCCGTATTTCGCAAGGGCGCGCTGGTCCAGCACGGGACGCACGACGAGCTGGTCTGCGCCGACGGCGAATACAAGCGCCTTTGGGACGCGCAGGCGGCGTATTACATAGAGGAGCTTGCGCAGTAAGCTGCCGACCGAAAAGCAGAGCCCGCGCCGGGATTCCGGCGCGGGCTTTGTTTTGGTTGTGTGGGCGTTACGCGAACCGGCAAATGGAATTGAGCGGGAATTTGCCGTCGCTGTATTTTTGCGCGCCGGACTCGAAAATGCCGATGACCGCGCCGTCCTTCCAGTCTATCCCCTCCAAAAGCGGGGGCAGGCGCCGTTCTTCGTGCCTTGCGTCCTTCGTGAGCGCATAGACCGGCGCTTCCCCGCCGGGGACGGTCAGGTAATAGGCGGGCTCGCGGCGGGTCACGTCGTCGAACACAAGCAGGTGCGAGTCCGTGTTGCGCCCGTAGGACGTGCTCAAGGCAAAACCGCCGTCCGCGGTGCGCGCAAGCCCCTGCACAAGGTTCGGCGTGGTCAGCGCAAAGGCGGGGACAGGCACCGTGTCGTTGCCCGCCTGGAACGCGGCGTCGAGCGCGCCGAGGGCATACGCGTTGCAGCGGGAAAAGTGCAACTCCCGCATCGTCATCTGCATATGGTGCGTCGCGTCCGTACCGTAGCGTTCGTCGGGATAGTAGGTGTAAAACTCCCCGGCGTACAGGTACGTCCCGTCGCAATGGATGTAGGAGCAGCGCACGTCGGTCTGCACAAAGGCGTCGAGCGTGAGCGTCCCGCCGTCGGACAGCGCCCGCAGGGCCTCCAGCGCAAAGCGGTAAATCCGGTCGCCCGAGCAGAGGTACAAATACCGTTCGCTGTCGGCAAGCCCGCCCGCATGGCCGGTAAAATCGCTTCGGTCCGCGTTTTGCAGCCGCAGCGTTTTGGTGCGCGCGCCGGCGTCGTCCACAAAGCTCAGCACGGAGGCGCCGTCGTCGTGGTAATAGGACACCACGTGGCTTTCCAGCGCCTCGCAATAGCAGTAGCCCTGCGGCACATAGCCGTTTTCGACCTCCGGGATGTCGGCAAGCGGCGTGTAGCCCGTATAGTCGTTGTCGCTGTGTATGGCGCCGCGCACCCCGCGCACAATCGTTTCCGAAACGTTTGCAAGCGCCTTGCGGTACCCCGTCGCCGCCCGCGGCGCGTTTGCGCCCCCGACGAAATACGCGGCCGTGCCGACGGCCAGCAGCCCCGCAAGCGCAATCGCGGCGGCCTTTCCGAGCTTCCCCTGCCGGTTTCGTTTTTTCATAGCCGTTCCCCCCGGGAAAAAGAGGGGCGCGCCATCCGAAAACGGCACGCCCTTTTTGTAAAGCTTATTTTGCCAGCGCGGCGACCTCGAGCATATAGGTGCCCAGCTGCCCGCCGAATTCCGGCGCGCCGTCCATGATAAGACGGCCCTTCTTGACCGCTTCGAGCATATCGTCGGTGCCGAGCAGGATGCCCAGCGCGCTGTCGAGCGAGTCAAAGCGCAGCGTGAAGAACGGCATGGCGCGTTTGTACTCGCCCCTGCCCGCGCGCGATTTGCCCGCCTTGATGCGCAGGTACGCCGAGACCTGCGGATACCCGTTGACCGCCCAAGCGTAAACGCGGTCGGGGCTCTTGGAGGTCCAGCCGTGGATGTCCTCGTGCCCCATTTTGTTCAGCTGGCTGATGCCCGACGACAGCAGGTAAAAGAAGCATTTGACCATGAGCTCCTTCGTCGCGTCGTCCTTGGGCGCTTCGGTGGCGCCCAGCAGCGAGGACATTTTGAGCAGCGTCATCAAAAACGCCTTGAACGCGCCGAAATGCGAGAACACACCGCGCATTTTCGGCAGCGTGGCGGGCCCAATCTTGCCCTTAAAAAAGGCGTTCATCGCCTCCACGCTCTTAAATTCCAGCTCCACGTGCGGGTGCGGCTCGACCTTATTGAGGTGAACGAGCCACTCGTCGCTGTTGACGACGAAATGCATCCCGACCTTGCCGCCCTCGGCGTCCGGGTCCAGGGCGCTGACCTGAATGACGGCGTGGACCTTTTGGAACTGCTTTTTCAAGGAAGGTACGTCGGTCGCAATGACCTTCACCAGCGGCAGCGCGGCGTTGAAAAAAATCTTATTGGAATACAGCTCTTCTTTGGTATGCAAAGCTTTCACGCTCCTTTCTCGACTGCAAGGGGGACTTTAAACTTCGTCGTCCCAGTTGTCGTCGAGCTCGAAGTCCTTGTGCATGACCTCGCGGACGGCTTCAATGATGCCGTTGGCGTCGATGCCGACGATGGACATGATGTCCTCATGCAGGCCGATGGGCGCGAACTGGTCCGGATGGCCGAGCTTTTTGAACGCGCAGCCCTTGCCGGATTCCACCACGACCTCCGCGACGGCGGAGCCCAGGCCGCCGAGCACGCTGTGGTCCTCCACGGTGATGATGCGGCGCGTATCCTGCACCGCCTTGAGGATGGCTTCCTTGTCAATCGGCTTAATCGTGTGCATATTGAGCACGCGGACCTTTAAGCCGTCGGCCGAATCGAGGAACTTCGCCGCCTCGCGCGCCTGGAACACGCACGAACCGCAGGCGATAACGGTGATGTCGGTGCCGGGGTGGACCTCCACCGCCTTGCCGACCTCAAAGCCGTAATCCTCGTTGTCATACAGCACGCGGTCAAAGCCGCGGTTGATGCGGATATAGTAGGGGCCGAAATTCTCATACGCCGCCTTGACCGCGTTGGCGGTCTCGTAGCCGTCCGCCGGGCAAATGACCGTCAGGTTCGGCATGGCGCGCGTCACGGCCAAATCGACAATGGCGTGGTGCGTCGAGCCCGCCTGGCCGAACGACGTGCCCGCGTGGGTCGCGATGATTTTGGCGTTGACGTTCTGGTAGCAGATGTCGGTGTGCAGCTGGTCCGCCGCGCGCAGCGACGCGAACACCGAGAAGGTGGACGCAAAGGGCACAAGCCCCGCGCGCGCCATGCCGGCCGCGACGCCCAGCATATTCTGTTCGGCGATGCCGACGTTGAACACGCGCTCCGGGCAGGCGTTGGTGAAATCCTGCAGCTTCGTCGAGGTCGCAAGGTCCGCCGTGACGGCGACAATCTCCTTGTGCTCCTTGGCAAGATTTGCCAGCGTTTTGCCGTAGATTTCCGAGGTGGAAAGCTCGGGGGTCTCAATGACGTTGTAAACGAATCCTCCAGCCATTACGCAAACTCCTTTCCGCAGCGTTCGATGCGCTCGGCGCTGTACGCGTCGAGGTCCTTGGCCGCCTCTTTCGCCATTTCCTCGTCGATGGCGCCGTAGTGCCACTTGTAGTTGCCCGCTGTCAGCTTAATGCCGACGCCCTTGACGGTATCCGCCACAATGACGCTCGGCTTTTCGGTGCAGGCGTGCGCCTCGTCAATGGCGCGGCACAAATCCACAATGTCGTTGCCGTTGCAGGTGATGGTGTTGAGCCCGAACGCCGTAAACTTTTCGGGCAGGGGCTCGAGCTTCATCACGTCTTCGGTGTTGCCGTCAATCATGCAGTGGTTGCGGTCGACAATCGTAATGCAGTTGGTGAGGTTGTAGTGGCGGATGGTCATCAGGCCCTCCCAGTTGGAGCCCTCGTCCAGCTCGCCGTCGCCCGTCACGACGTAGGTCGTATAGTCCTTGCCGAGCACCCGCGCCGCAATGGCCGTGCCGGCGGCGATAGGGATGCCGTGGCCCAGCGAGCCGGTGGACGCGTCCACGCCGACGACCTTGTTGGAGTCGAGGTGGATGCCCATTTTGGAATTCGTCAGGTTAAAGGTTTTCAGCTGCTCGGGGTCGTTCCACCCCAGGTCGCACAGCACCGGCGCATAGGCGATGCCCGCGTGGCCCTTGCTGAGAATGAAGCGGTCGCGGTCCTCCCACTTCGGGTCGTCGAGCTTGAGGTTCAAATAGCGGTGGTACATAACGGTCAAAATGTCCATCACGCTCATACCGCCGCCGATGTGGCCGCTGCCCGCCCAGACCGTCGTCTGTAAGCAGAGATGGCGCAGGTCGTTGGCTTTTTTCTCCAGCGCCAGCCATTCGTCCTTGGTCAAAGGTGCTCTTTGCATGGTTTTCCTCCCTTATATCCTGCGGCAGACGCCGCAAACATTAGCCCTTAAGCTCCGGGTGCCGCTTTTCCACGACGGAAAAGGCGTCCTCGGCAATTTCGACGGCCAGCTTGATGTCCTCGTCGGTGACGGCGGCGTTGATGAAGTGGTTGTGGTGCGACGCCAGGAACAGCCCGCGGCTGACGCATTCGGCTATCCACTCCTGGTGCAGCATCAGGCTGTCGTCGTTCGCAATGCGCAGATAGAACAGCGCCGGCTCGCCGGTTACGACCAGGTCAAAGCCGTGCTCGGCCGCGGCGGCCTTGAAGCCCTCGGTCAGCTTCGTGCCCTTTTCGCGGAACAGCGTCGGGATGTCGAGCTTTTTCATCTTGTTGATGCACGCAATGCAGGCCGCGAACGGCACGGCGCTCATCCAGTACGAGCCCGTATAGGTAATGCCCGAGACGGTGCTCTTCATGTGCGCGCCGCCGCAAAGCGCCGACATATTGTAGCCGTTGGCAAGCGCCTTGCAGAAGCAGATAAGGTCCGCCTTGATGCCGTAGTAGTGGTCGGAGCCCTGCAAATCGAGCCGGAAGCCCGTGCGCACGTCGTCGAAAATCAGGACCATGCCCTTTTCGTCGCAGAACTTGCGCACCGCCTGCCAATATGCCTTGGAGGCGACTTCGTTGTCCTTGAAATTGCCGTGGTCATAGGGCTGGGCGATAAGGCCGGCCACGTCGCCGTCGCAGGCGTTGTACGCGTCCTCGAGCGCCTGCAGGTTAAACCACGGGACGACCACGTTGTTCGCGACGTCCTCGGGCAGGATGCCGGGGTAGTCGACCTTCTGCGCCCACTGGAAGTCGCCGTGGTAATAGCCCTTTAAGAAGAACATCTTCTTTTTGTGCGTATGCGCGCGCGCCGCCATAACCGCAAGGGTCGTGGTGTCCGAGCCGTTCTTCGCAAAAAACGCCCAGTCGGCCGACGCAACCGTGTCGACCAGGTTTTCGGCGCATTCCACCATGACCTTGGACGGCGAGGTGGTGCAGTTGCCCTTTTTCAGCTGCTTTAAGGCCGCGGCGTCGACGTCGGGGTCGTTGTAGCCGAGCACGTTCGGGCCGTAGGCGCACATGAAGTCGAGATACTTGTTGCCGTCAACGTCCCAAAAATAGGTGCCCTGCGCCTTTTCCGAGAAAAAGGGCCATTTCGAAACCGGCACCCAAAGCCCTTCGGCGGGGCCCAGGTGGCCGTAAATGCCCGAGGGGATAACCTGGATGGCGCGGTTAAAATATTCGCGGCTCTTGTCGTGTTTGTACTCCGGAAATTTGCTCATTCGAAACGCCCTCCTTTACGCCAGATACAATGCGACGCGGTCGAGGATGCGGTTCATGTTGTCGACCATGGACAGCATCCCGCGGATTTCCACCGTGCCAAGGCCGATGCACTCGAGCGCGTTGATTTTGCCCGTGAACAGGTCGTGCGCCAGCTGCAGAGAGTCGAACTGCATAATGGCGCGCGGTTTTTCGGGCGCTTTTTTAATCGCGAGCAGGTGGTGGTCCTTCACGCGCAGCGTCGCCGCGGGACCGTCCTTGATGAGGAACGCCACGTCGCCGTCGAGCATATACGACGCGCTCGCCCGGCCTATCGCGTCCTGGTTGCCAATCTGCGCTAGGGAAACGGCAATCGTGTAGAACGTCAGTTCCGTGGAAAGCCTGAAAAACGCGGGGTCCCGCAAAGCCTCCTCGCTCGGGCGCAAAAGCTCCGTCAGACGGTCGGTCAGGGCGACGAAGGTCTTGAGCAAAAAGCCGATTTTCGTAAAGCCCTTGACGGGGACGGGCGTGACGGTGCCGTCAATCATCCCGTTGAACTGCTTGCAGGAAGCGAAGGGAATGAGGATGTCGTGCGGCTGTTTGCCGTCCTCCATGCGGCAGCCCTTGCAGGTGAATTTGATGGTCGCCGTGGGGCCGTCCTTGACGTCAAAGCAGACGGAGACGGGCTTTTTCAGCTCGTACAAAATTTCCTTGGCTTTGGTGTCGAGCTCGCACAGATTCTCGAGCGTCCCGAGGACGCCGTACAGGTTGACGAATGCGAGGGTTCTCGAATCGGTCAATGGGATTCCTCCTTTGCGTTTGGGCAGCCGGCATGGGGTCCAAACAAAACTATGTAAAAAGTATAACAAAGTTTTCATGCAAAGTCAACGAAAACCGCCGCGTCCCCGCGGAAAAATCCGTGAAAAAGCGACGCGGCGCGATTTTCGCGCAATCCCCCAAAAAAACAGGTGATTTTTCCGCGCATATATGGTATAATGTGGACTGTATGTGGCCGTTTGCACGGCAAGCGGCAGGAAAGGACGAATTTCGATGTCATTTTTCAAAAAGATATTCGGCGACTATTCCTCGCGCGAGATTAAGCGCATCATGCCCCTGCAAAAGCAGGTGCTCGCGCTCGAGGACGAGTACGCCGCGCTCACAGACGACGAACTCAAGGCCAAGACGCCCGCCTTCCGCGAGCGGCTCCAAAACGGCGAAACGCTCGACGACCTGCTGCCCGAGGCCTTTGCGGCCTGCCGGGAGGCGGCGTCGCGCGTGCTCAACATGAAGCACTTCCCCGTGCAGATTCTCGGCGGCATCGTGCTGCACCAGGGGCGCATTGCCGAAATGAAAACCGGCGAGGGCAAAACCCTGGTTGCAACGCTCCCCGCCTACCTCAACGCGCTCGCCGGCAAGGGCGTGCACATCGTCACGGTCAACGACTACTTAGCCCGCCGCGACTCGGAATGGATGGGCAAGCTGTACCGCTTTATGGGGCTTTCCGTGGGGCTTATCGTCCACGAATGCTCCAACGAGGAGCGCAAGGCCGCCTACGCCGCCGACATCACCTACGGCACGAACAATGAGATGGGCTTCGACTACCTGCGCGACAACATGGTCCAGTACGCCGAGCAGCGCGTGCAGCGCGGCCACAGCTTCGCCATTGTCGACGAGGTGGACTCCATTTTGATTGACGAGGCGCGCACGCCGCTTATCATCTCCGGACAGGGCGACAAGTCCACCGACCTCTACAAGATTGCGGACACCTTTGCGAAATCCCTGAAAATGGTCACGGTCAAGGAGCTGGACACCAAGGTCAACGCCGAGGACATGGTCGACGCGGACGGCGACTTCATCGTCGACGAAAAGGCGCGCAGCGCAACGCTGACCAAGCGCGGCATTGCCAAGGCCGAAAAGACCTTCAACGTGGAAAACCTGATGGATGCGGAAAACAGCACCCTGCTGCACCACATCGAGCAGGCCATCCGCGCCATCGGCGTCATGAAGCGCGACGTGGATTACGTCGTTAAGGACGGACAGGTGCTCATCGTCGACGAGTTCACCGGGCGCATCATGCTAGGCCGCCGCTACAGCGAGGGCCTGCACCAGGCCATTGAGGCGAAGGAGGGCGTCAAGGTGGAGCGCGAGAGCCGGACGCTCGCGACCATCACGTTCCAGAACTATTTCCGGCTGTACAAGAAGCTGTCCGGCATGACCGGTACGGCGATGACCGAAAGCGACGAGTTCCGGGAAATCTATACGCTCGACGTGGTCGCCATTCCGACGAACAAGCCGATGATTCGCGTGGACGAGTCCGATGTGCTTTTCAAGACCGAGCAGGCCAAGTTCAACGCCATCATCGAAGAGATTCTCGCCTGCCACGAAAAGGGGCAGCCGGTGCTTGTGGGTACGGTCAACATTGAAAAGAGCGAGGCGCTTTCCAAGGCGCTGCGCCGCCGCGGCATCAAGCACGAGGTGCTCAACGCGAAGTACCACGAAAAGGAAGCCGAAATCATCGCCCAGGCGGGCAAGTACGGCGCGGTGACCATCGCCACCAACATGGCGGGCCGCGGCACCGACATCATCCTCGGCGGCAACCCGGAATACATGGCGAAGGCCGAAATGCGCAAGAAGGGCTATACGGAAGAGCTCATTGCCGAGGCGACCGGCTTTGCCGAGACCGGGGACGAGGAAATTCTCGAGGCGCGCCGGACCTTCCGGGAGCTGGAGGACAAATACAAGGCGCAGATTGGCAAGGAGGCCGACGCCGTCCGCGAGGCGGGCGGGCTTTACATCATCGGCACCGAGCGGCACGAGTCGCGGCGCATCGACAACCAGCTGCGCGGGCGGTCCGGCCGTCAGGGCGACCCCGGCCGCAGCCGCTTCTACCTGTCGGCGGAGGACGAGTTGCTGCGCCTGTTTGCGGGCGACCGGTTCTACACCATCCTCGATTCGTTCAAGTCCGTCGGCGATATGCCCATTGAGACGAAAATGCTCACGAACCTCATTGAGGGCGCGCAGAAAAAGGTGGAGGGCAATAACTTTGCCACCCGCCGCAACGTGCTGAAGTTCGACGACGTGATGAACAAGCAGCGCGAGGTCATTTACGGCCAGCGCAACCAGGTGCTCGACGGCGTGGATTTGCACGCGACCATCCAAAAGATGATGGACGACTACTGCGACGCGCAGGCGGCGTTCTACTGCCCGGCGGCGCTGCCGAAGGCGGAATGGAACCTGCGCGGGATGCAGGCGAAACTCGGCTGGCTTTTGGGCGCGGCGGACGTGTCCGGGCTCGAGAGCCAAGAGGCGTGCGCCGAGCTGCTTCGGGACCTCGCCGCAAAGCGGCTGGCCGCGCAGACCGAAAAGTACGGCGAAGCCGTTATGGCCGAGCTCGAGCGCGCCATCCTGCTAAGGAACGTCGATTTGCGCTGGATGGACCACATCGACGCCATGGAGGAGCTCAAGCGCGGCATCTACCTGCGCTCCTACGGCCAGCAGGACCCGGTGATTGCGTTCCGCCGCGAGAGCTTCGATATGTTTGACGAGATGACCGCCGCGATTCAGGAAGGCACGGTCACGGGCGTGCTGACCGTGCAGCTTCGGACAAACGAAGAGGTCAAGCGCGAGCCGCAGGTCAAAATCACCGGCACCTCCGGCGCGACGGACGGCAGCGAAAAGCGCCAGCCCGTGCGCAAGGCGAAAAAGCCCGGCCGCAACGACCCCTGCCCCTGCGGCAGCGGCAAAAAATACAAGCATTGCTGCGGCAAGGACGAATAAGAAAAACCGGCAGGAAGCCCAAAACCGCCCCCGTTTTTCACGGGGGCGGTTTTTCCGCGTGCGCGGCGTTCCGGCCGCCGGCGCGAGCGCCGTGAGCGCTTCGCCCATGCTCCATACACGGTCGCCGGTACGTTCAAAGTCCGTCCGCGTTTCCGAACGCATCACGCAGAGAGACATTTCGGACCGCAAAAATCCCCCGGCGTTTTGCACCGGGGGATTCGTCTTGCCTGTTTTTACACCAGCGACGCGACAAGGTCGCCCATTTCGGACGTGGAGACTTTTTTAAAGCCGTCCTCGTAAATGTCCGGCGTGCGCACGGTCTTGAGCGCCGCGTCCACCGCCGCCTCTATGGCGTCCGCCGCCTGCGGCTCGTCGAGCGAATAGCGCAGCATCATCGCCGCCGACAAAATCGTCGCCAGGGGATTCGCGACCCCCTGCCCCGCGATGTCCGGCGCGGAGCCGTGGATGGGCTCGTACAGGCCGAATTTGCCCTCGGCCAGCGACGCGGAAGCGAGCATCCCTATCGAGCCGGAAATCATGGAGGCCTCGTCCGACAAAATATCGCCGAAAATGTTCGAGGTCACAATGACGTCGAACTGCTTCGGGTTGCGCACCAGCTGCATGGCGCAGTTGTCCACATACATATGGGAAAGCTCGACCTCGGGGTATTCGGCGGACAGCTCGATGACCGTTTTGCGCCACAGCCGCGAGGAGTCGAGCACGTTGGCCTTGTCGACGCTGCAAAGCCTTTTCTGGCGCTTCATCGCCATTTCAAAGGCGGTTTTCGCAATGCGGCGGATTTCGGAAACCGAATATTTTTCGGTGTCGTACGCGTACGCCTCGCCGTTTTCCTCGCCCGTGCCGCGTTCGCCGAAATAAATGCCGCCCGTCAGCTCCCGGACAATGAGGAGGTCCATGCTGTCGCCGATAATCGCATCCTTAATGGGCGACGCGCTCTTAAGCGGCCCGAAAATCTTGGCCGGGCGCAGATTGGCGTACAGCCCCAGCGCCCCGCGGATGCCCAAAAGCCCCGCCTCGGGCCGGTTCGAGCCCGGCTGGCTGTCCCACTTCGGGCCGCCGACCGCGCCCAAAAACACGCAGTCCGCCGCTTTGCACGCGTCGACGGTCTCCTGCGGCAGCGGCACGCCGGTCGCGTCTATGGCCGCGCCGCCCATGAGCTGTTCGTCACAGACCATGTGAAACCCGAATTTCTCGCCGGCGGCGTCTAAAACCTTCAGCGCCTCGTCGACAATCTCGGGGCCGATGCCGTCGCCCTTTAATACCACGATTTTATGCTCTCTCATGTTCCATTGCTCCTTTTTTATGCAGGTTTTACCGCCTTGCAGCGCAGACGCACATAATCCGCCGTCCACACGCCGTTTTGATATAAGCGCAAACGCAGGTCCTCGACAGCCTCCCGGATAATTTCGTCCGCCTCGGCAGCCGGAAGCGCCTCGAACGGCGCTCGGACGAACATCCGAATCCAGTCCGCCATGCCCTGTTCCCCCGCAAGCGGCGTCGGGCGCGCAAACAGCGCCGCAAACGTCACGCGAAAGCCCGCCGCCTCCAACAGCGGCGCGTATTCGCCGACGGTGGGGAAGAAAAACGGCACACGGTAGGCAAGCCCCCGCCGTTCGAACGCCTGCCGCAGGGCGGCATGAATCTGCGCGCCGCAGCCCGCACCGCCCATTTCAAAAACGAACTGCCCGCCCGCGCGCAGCGCGCGGAAAACGCAGGCAAGCGCGTCCGGCTGGCGCTCGCGGTCAATCCAATGCAGCACCGCGTTGGAAAACACCGCGTCCACGGGGGTTTCCAGCGAAAAATCTGTCGCGTTGCCCCGAAAAAAGCGGATGTCCGGGTGCGCCCGCCGCGCCGCGGCAAGCTGCCCTTTGTCCGAATCCATACCGCAGACCGTATAGCCCGCCGCCCGCAGCCGCTCGGTCAGCGCCCCGCCGCCGCAGCCGAGGTCCAGCACCGTGCGCGCCGTTTCGGGGTCGAGCAGCGCAAGCAGCGCCTCCCCGTATTTCGGCACAAAGGCAAACTCCTGCGCGTACCTGTCCGCGTCCCATTGGATATTCATGTTACTTCGCGCTCTTCGCCGTGTCAAAGATAGGCGGCTGCTCGGCGCGCACGCAGTTTTCCAGGCAGCGGTTTATCGCGCACAGAATGCCCTTTAAGGACGCGTAGTTGATGTTGTGGGAAATGCCGATGCCGAACACGTCCTTGCCCGCCGGGTCCTTGATGTGGATATAGCTGACCGCCTTGGAATCGCTGCCGCGGGAAATGGCGTGCTCGCTGTAGTCGACAAACTGGTAGTCCTGCAGACCCACCTTGTTGAGCGCCTGGCAGAACGCGCCGATGGGGCCCGAGCCCGTGCCTTCAATCGCGACGGGCGCGTCGCCGTTGTATTGCAGCGTGCCGGTGAAGCGGACCTTGGTCAGCGCCTCGTGCTCCTCTTTTTCCTCGCTGAACTTGTGGTTCAGAAGCTTATACGGTCCGCAGACGTTGCGGTATTCCTCGATAAAGAGGTCGAACACCTCCTGCGCCTTGAGCTCGCGGCCGGTCCGGTCGCACGCCTCCTGCACCACGGCGCTGAATTCCGGGTGCATGGCCTTGGGCATTTTGAAGCCGAATTCCTGCATGATATACGCCACGCCGCCCTTGCCGGACTGGCTGTTGATGCGGATGATAGGCTCGTACTCGCGGCCGACGTCCGCCGGGTCTATGGGCAGGTACGGCACCTCCCAGCGGTCGGAATGCGTTTCCTCCATATAGGCCTTGCCCTTGTTGATGGCGTCCTGGTGCGAGCCGGAAAACGCCGTAAACACAAGCTCGCCGGCATACGGCTGGCGCGGGCCGACGGTCATCTTCGTCGTGCGCTCGTAAACGTCCTTGATGTGGTTGATGTTCGAAAAGTCGAGCTTGCAGTCCACGTTTTGCGTATACATATTCAGCGCCAGCGTCACCAAATCGACGTTGCCGGTGCGCTCGCCGTTGCCGAACAGCGTCCCCTCGATGCGGTCCGCCCCCGCAAGCAGGCCCAGCTCCGCCGCGGCGACCGCCGTGCCGCGGTCGTTGTGCGGGTGCAGGCTGATAATCGCGCTGTCGCGTCCTTTCAAGTGGCGGCAGAAATATTCAATCTGGTCGGCGTAGCCGTTGGGCGTGCTGCCCTCAACGGTGGACGGCAGGTTGAGGATAACCGGGTTCTCGGGCGTCGCGCCGAGCTCCTCGAGCACGCGCTGGCATATCTCAACCGCAAAATCCGGCTCCGTGCCCGTGTAGCTCTCGGGCGAATATTCATAGCGGATGCGGATATCGGACTGCGCCATCAGCTCGTCGGACAGCTTTTTGACAAGCCGCGCGCCGGAAACGGCGATGTCGGTAATGCCCGCCATGTCCTTTTTGAACACGACCTTGCGCTGCAGCGTCGACGTCGAATTGTAAAAATGGATGATAACGTTTTTCGCGCCCTCGACCGCCTCAAAGGTACGGCGGATAAGGTGCTCGCGGCACTGCACCAGCACCTGGATGGTCACGTCGTCGGGGATGTAATGCCCCTCGATAAGCGTGCGCAGGATTTCATACTCCGTCTCGGACGCGGACGGGAAGCCGACCTCAATCTCCTTAATCCCAATGTCCACAAGCGTCTGGAACATTTCGAGCTTTTCCTCGAGATTCATCGGGTCAATCAGCGCCTGGTTGCCGTCGCGCAGGTCGACCGAGCACCAGACCGGCGCTTTTTCAATCGTTTTCGAGGGCCAAGTGCGGTCGGGGATGTTCACGGGCACAAACGGGAAATACTTGTCTGTTTTCATGGCGGTTCTCCTTTTTTGTTCTGCAATAAAAAATCGCCCGCATTCTGCCGTTCGGCAAAACAGGGGCGAGGAAGCTTCCACGCGGTACCACCCTAATTCAGCGGCGAAAACGCCGCCCTCTTGACGACCTCCAACAAGGTCTGACCCGATAACGAGGTCAACCGTCCCGGCCTATGCTTTCAGCCGGGCGACTCCGGAACGAGCTATGCGCAAACCCTCCGTACTGCCTCGCACCACACGGCAGCTCTCTGAAACCCTCCGGTTTGCCTTATTTCCTTCACAGTCTTTGACAGGCGATATTCTATTGGTTCCTTCATTATATGCGCGCCGCGGTTATTTGTCAAGTAAAATTTCCTGCGGCTCTTCGATAAGCGCCCGGTTCTTGTAGGCGAAATGCTCCCATTTGCAGGGCACGCCCCGCGTTTCGAGCACGTCGAGCAGCGCTTTTTCCAGCACGGGGCTGTCCGTCCCGCAGGCCGTACACAGCGTCACCCGGCCGTTCAGGCCCACCGCCGAGGTATTGAAGCCCCGGTAGCCCGCGCCGAGATACAGCTCGAGCCGCTCGACCAGCTCGCCCGCCGCGCCGTCGAGCCGGTGCGCGCCGAGGTTCGAGAGCGTGGTGGTAATGGACCCGCCCGCCACGTGGCGGTACGCCTTGCGAATCGCGAATTCCCGCGCCGCCCGCGGCGAAAAGCGCGTCACGGGGTTGTTGGCGGCAAGGTAGGTCGTCGCGACGCCCGCGCGCACACCCGCCTCCCCGGCGGCCTTCCGCACGCCGTCGTGGGCGGTCTGCATGGCGCGCGCAAAATCCGCGCCGCACACGTCCCGGTCGAACCGGATGTTGGTGTAATAGGCGAAATTGCGCTGCGTGTGCGAGCCGAAAAACGCGCGCAAATCTATCGGGACGGAAAGCGACACGGGCAGGTCGCTTTTTCCGGCGTCCGTCGCGCGCAGGATTGCGAAATAGACCGCCGCCGAAAGAAAGTCGTTGATGGAAAAGCCCTGCGGCTTGGTTTGCCGGCGAAGGTCGGCGGCGTCCATCGTAAAGGTCGAAAAGCGTATGTAGTAGTTCCCGTTTTTCGGGGCGGGCAGCGGCCCCCAGAACGCCGGCTTTTCCAAAAGCTTCGCCGGCTTTACGGGCTTGTAGTAGAGCTTGTAGGGGTCTAAAAGGTCGCGTTCGGGCGGGACGACCGCCGGCAGGGCCGGTCTGCCTTTTTGCATATCGGCGTAGGCGGTCAGCAGCGCCTTCAAGAACGTGACGGCCGCCACGCCGTCGGCGTTCGCGTGGAACACGTCCATGGCAAGCCGCCTGCCGCGAATATACAGCCGAAAGCAGGGCTTGTCGGTGTCGAACATCTCGGGGTTTTGCACAGGGGGCTCGCCGAACGCGACGACGTCTAGGTCGCGCGCCGGGACGTGCCGGTAGCCGAAAAAGGTCTTGACAAGATGCGAGCACATCACGGGGAACTGCGGCGCAACGTGGCGCACCGCGCGCCGCAGGACGGCCGCGTCAAATTCGAGGCCTTCAAACAGCACCGCGCAAAGGCGGAACACATAGCCGCCCATGGCCGGATACATATTGGAAACGGAATCTATGGGGTAGCCTGCCGCCACAAAGCATCCTCCTTTCCCCATTCTGTTTAGAAAGACGGCCTAAAACCGGTTTTGTCCGCACGCATTTTTCTGTTATCATACGCCTTTTTTTCGGAAAGCGCAACCGAAAAATCCGGCGCCGCCGCCCGCTTTGCCGCGCAGAAAAAGACGACGGGCTTGTCCGCACGCCGAGCCGTGCCCGCCCCTTCGCACACCAGGTATTGCAAGCTCCCTAAGCTTTGGCGGCGGTACGGGGCGACGTAAAAGAGGGGCAGCACCAGCACGCACGAAAGCAGCCACGGCAGAAACCGCAGCCGCTCCCGCGCGCAGGAAAAGGACAGCGTGCGCGCCTGCGCGCGGCCCGCGCGCAGCGCCTCCGGCACGCCGCACGCCGAATCAAACAGCAGGCGTCCCGCAAACAGGAGATACCGCTGCGCGTCGGCGAAGCCGAAATACGCCCCGAGAAGCAGCGCGAGCGCGAGCGCGGCAAGCGCGCAAAAAAACAGCGGCGCGGGAAGTCCCTCGGCGCGCAGCGTCAGCCACAAGACGGCCGCGCCCGCAAGGCCGGGCGAAAGGTAGGCGAGCAGCCGGAGTCCCGCAAGCACCCGGCGCAGCCAGAAACTGTAAATATACACGCAGGTTTCCCGCAGAGAAAACCGGGCAAAATAGGTACGCACGCGCTGCGGGAAGCGGGCGTTTTGAAAGAACCAGCGCTCCGCGCACACGCCGGCGAGGGCGTACAGCGCCACAGAAAAAACCGTGCCGAGCGAAAACAGCGCGCACAGCGCGATGAAAACGGGCGAGGAAAACGCCTCCGGCGCCCGGGCAAGCTGCATAAGCATCCGCACGCTCACAACCGCGCCCACGGCGTTCACCGCGCAAAACAGCGTCCGCAGCAGCCACACCGCCGTCATCGCGCCGCGGTTTTCGTACAAGCGCCTCTGGGTCAGCAGACGCGCGCGCAGGATTACCGGCATAAGCCCGCCTCCTTTGTCCTTCTGTTTGCAGTATGTCCAGATTCCGGCCGGTTTAAACCGCGCTTTTCCAGGGTTTCCCGGCAGGTTTGACAAAAACCGTATGTTTCGCATATAATGCTTCTAAGCCCGCCCGGCATAAGCCGGCGCGCGGCAAAGCGCCGGCGGCACGCGTTCGCGGCCGGCAAAATCCGGAAGGAAAGGAGAAGGCCCTTTTGAAATTTTCGGGCGGAAACGAAAATAGCGCCGGGCCTGCGGCGGGACGCGCGTCCTTTTCGGCGCGCCGCAGGTGACGAGGAAGAAGTAATCGAAGGTTTCGGCGGATGCTTCTTGCCCCGGATGTGCGGGGGCAGGACCGTCTTGCGGGCGTTATGCGCCGCAGGACGTCCGCGCGTTTTGCAAAACCGGACGGCGACGTCCGGCACAAACAAAGCGCGGCGCGCAAATTTTTGAAATTTGCAAAGGAACGATATCTATGTGTGGAATCGTCGGATATATCGGCGCGCAGGACGCGGCGCCGATACTGTTGGATGGACTCGGCAAGCTGGAGTACCGCGGGTACGACTCGGCCGGCGTCGCGCTGGCGGACGGCGCGGGCATAACGGTCGTCAAAACCAAGGGCCGCGTGCAGGACCTGCGCAGCAAGCTGAAGGCCGCCGGCGCAATTGGCGGCACCGTCGGCATCGGGCACACGCGCTGGGCGACGCACGGCGCGCCCAACGACGTCAACGCCCACCCGCACACGAGCACGAGCGGCCGCGTTACGCTGGTGCACAACGGCATTATTGAAAATTATGCCGCCATTGCCGCCATGCTGGAAACGGCGGGCTACCGCTTTGTTTCCGAAACGGACACCGAGGTGCTCGCGCAGCTGTTCGACTACTACTATACCGGCGACGCGGTCGACGCGATGTGCCGCGTCATGCGGACGGTGCGCGGCTCTTACGCCGTGGCGGTGCTCACCGCCGACCGTCCCGACCGAATCCTTGCGGCAAAAAAGGACAGCCCGCTCATTTTGGGGCGCGGCGACGGGGAAAACTTCCTCGCCTCCGACATCCCCGCCCTTTTGCGCTACACGCGCGACTGCTATCTGCTCGACGACGGGGAAATCGCCGTTTTGACCCGCGATTCGACGGCCTTTTTTGACGCGTCGGGCGCCCCCGTGCAAAAGGAAATCTATCATGTGACCTGGGACGCCGAAGCGGCGGAGAAGGGCGGCTACGCGCATTTCATGAAAAAGGAGATTGCCGAGCAGCCCCGCGCGGTGCGCGAAACGCTGGCGGCGCGCATGGAGGACGGCCGCGTCTCGCTTTCCGACCTGCGCCTGACGGACGACGACATCCGAAAGATTGGCAAAATCCACATCGTCGCCTGCGGCAGCGCCTGGCACGTGGGCGTCGCGGCAAAATACATTTGGGAGTCGGCCTCGCGCATTCCGTGCGAAACGGACCTTGCCAGCGAATTCCGCTACCGCGAGCCGCTTGTGCAGCCGGGCGACCTGTGCGTCGTGATTAGCCAGTCCGGCGAAACCGCCGACACGCTTGCGGCGCTGCGGGAGGCGAAGGCGCGCGGCGCGCGGGTGCTTTCCGTCGTCAACGTCGTTGCGAGCACCATCGCCCGCGAGAGCGACGACGTGCTGTACACGCTCGCGGGGCCGGAAATCGCCGTCGCCACGACCAAGGCGTTTTCCGCGCAGCTTGCGGTTGTCTACCTTCTGGCGCTGCGCTTTGCGCGGGCGAAGGGAACGCCGTTTGCCGCGCGTGAGGCGGAGGTCTGCGCCGCGCTTTTGCGGCTGCCCGAGCAGCTGGAGGGTCTTTTGCAGCTGGATGACCGCATGGCGGGGCTCGCACGGCAGTTTGCCGCGGCGAAAAGCCTGTTTTTCCTCGGGCGCGGGCTCGACTACGCCATTGCGCTGGAGGGCTCGCTGAAGCTCAAGGAAATCTCCTACCTGCATTCGGAGGCGTATGCCGCCGGCGAGCTCAAGCACGGCACCATCTCCCTGATTGAACCGGGGACGCCGGTCGTCGCGGTGGCGACGCAGGACGCGCTGTATGAAAAAATGCTCGCGAACATCAAGGAGGTCTGCGCGCGCGGCGCGCGGGTGATTGCGTTCGTCTGCGGCGAGCACCCGGAGCTTGCCGGCCTTGCCGAAACGGTCGTCCAAATTCCCGAGACCGAGGCGTTCTTCAAGCCGTCGCTCGACGTTGTGCCGCTGCAGCTGTTCGCCTACTACATGGCGCTCGAGCGCGGCTGCGACGTGGATAAACCCCGCAACCTCGCAAAATCCGTCACCGTCGAATAAGCAAAGGCAAAGCGGACCCGTGCTTTTTGCACGGGTCCGCCGTTTTTCGCCTGTAAATTTTCTCTTGCGGCAGCTTAAGCCGCCGGATAGAGGCACAGCTCAATTTCGTAAATCGTCGCCGCGTCGGCCGAATAGACGCGGAAAACATTGTACGGGTTCGCCGCGTCGCGCCAAAGCACCGACGTGTACGCGCCGCTGTCGCTTGCGAAGCTGCTTTCCTCCTGCCCGTACACCGCCCGCAGCGCCTCCAAATCATACGCGCCGCCGACACAGACGCCGCCCGGGAAAACGATGTCCGCATACGGGTCGTCAAAGCTCCTGTCCGTCACGATGCCGACCACCAGGCAGTCCTTCGCAAGCTTCGAGCCGGCGTCCGGGTTAAAGAGCTTAATCTCTATTTCCCGGCCGCGCGCATCCTGCGCGTCGATTGGGGTGGTGGTGCTGTTTTCCCCGAGCAGCTCCTCCAAAGCGGAGGCCTCGTCGGGCTCGACCGCATAGCCGGTGCGCTGCGTGAATTCCGCATAGCTGCACGGCAGAGAGAGTTCCGTACCGTCCACCAGCAGCGTTACGCCCGACCAGCTGAACGCCGTATCGTTCGCCGCACCGCCGCCTGCCGCGCCGTCGTTTGCCGACGTCTGCGCGTCGTCGAACAGCCCGCCGGAGACCGGCTCGCCGTCCACTATCACCTGCTCGCCGTCGATGGTCAGGTCATCGAGCGCGCCGTCCTGATATGCCCGGTAGCCGACCCAGAAAAGCAGCGCATACGACGCGATGGTCACGACAAGCCCGACAAGAAACCCGGCCAGAGCGCTTTTTCCCATGGATTTTGCGCGGACGGGCTTTTCCGACTTGGTCGTCAGGTACAAAATCAGGCCCACAAGCGGGAAGAAAAAGCTGAGGACGTTAAGCCCCGCCGACTTTTTATCCACCACCGGCGGCACGGCCCCCTGCGCGTACGCGTAAGGCTGCGCGGCCGGCGGGACATAACCCGGCGCGGGCTGCCCGGCGGGATTGGGCTCTGCGCCCTGCGGCGCGGCGGCGGGCTCGGCGGGCGCGGAAGGCTCCCTGTAGCCGCACGCCGGACAGACCCCGTTTTGCAGTTCGGCTCCGCAATTTCGACAGAACATAGTATAGCCCCTTTCCGGCGTTCTAAAGCACGCCGTTTATGCTGCTTTCAGTATAGCATAGTGCGCGGCGGCTTGTCCAGTATGCGCGGAAAGTTTTTGCGCGGCAAACTTTGCGCGGCTTTCCGAATTTGCCTTTGTGCCTTGACAAACGGCGCAAGGGCGCGTATACTTTCCCGTATAAATTGAAAATGATTTTCATATTCATTTTGGGAGGCGTACCATGCCCTATAAAACCCGGCAAAGCGCGTCGATTGAACGCCTGCTTTCGGAAAACCGCGACCGCCACCTGACCGCCGAGACGCTCTACCGGCTGCTGCAGGACGCGGGCGAGCGCGTGGGACAGACGACGGTGTACCGCCATTTGGAAAAGCTGTGCGCCGAGGGGCGCGTGCGCAAATACACGCTCGGCGACGCGGGCGCGTGCTACCAGCTGGCCGAAGACGGCGGCGCGTGCCGCGCGCATTACCACCTGAAATGCACCCGCTGCGGGAAACTCATCCACGCGCGGTGCGATTTTCTGGACCGGCTCTCCGGCCATATTTTCGCAGAACACGGCTTTGCGGTGGACGGCTCCAAAACCGTGCTTTACGGCCTTTGCAAAGACTGCCGGGAAAGAGAGGAGGGCGACGGATGCTCGAGCACACCCACGAAATAACGGACGTTTTCTCCTGGGCCGGCGCCGGGCACGTCCTGCTCGACGCGCTCATCGACACGCTCAAGGTGCTCCCCTTTTTGTTCGCGGCGTTTTTGCTGCTGGAATTTCTCGAAAAGCACGCCGGGGAGGCGCTCAACCGCTTTTTCCTGCGCGCGGGCCGCGCGGGCCCGCTGGTGGGCGCGGCGCTCGGCTGCGTGCCGCAATGCGGGTTTTCGGTGCTGTGCGCCAATCTGTACGCGGGCGGCGTCGTCACGCGCGGGACGCTTTTGGCGGTGTTCCTTTCGACCTCGGACGAAGCGGTGATTCTGCTCGCCGCCGAGCCCGGGCGGTACCGGGACATTCTGCGGCTGCTGCTTTGCAAGGTCGGCGTCGCGCTGCTTGCGGGATACGCCGTCGACCTGCTCGCCGCGCGCGGCCGCCGGAAATCGCCCGCGCCGGACATCCGCGACCTTTGCGACCACGAGCACTGCAACTGCCACAAGCACAAGGGCATCGTGGTCCCCGCGCTTTTGCACACCGTGAAAATTTTTGCGTTCCTGTTGGCCTTCAGCGCCGTGCTCGGCTTTTTCGTCGCGGCGTTCGGCGCCGAGCGCGTCGAGCGGCTGCTGCTGACGGATTCGCCCTTCCAGCCGCTGCTTGCGGGGCTTGTGGGGCTTGTGCCGAACTGCGCGGCTTCGGTGCTGTTGACGCAGCTGTACTTGGACGGCGCGCTGAGCTTCGGCTCGGTGATAGCCGGGCTTTGTACCGGCGCGGGCGCGGGGCTTCTGGTGCTGTTTCGGGAGAACCGCCGCGTTAAAGACAACCTGCTCGTTCTCGGTCTCCTCTATGGCGTCGGCGCCGCCGCCGGGCTGCTGCTCCAGGCGGCCGGGGCTTAAAAACGGTACAGAAAAAACGGACCCGAAAAACGGGTCCGTTTTCTTTTTCCCGGATTATTCCATGGTGATGTCGACGGCGGCGCGGCCCTCGGTCACCTTGGCGACGAACGCGGCAATCTTTTGATGCGCCGGGTGCGTCTTGTACGCCTCCAGCGCGTCCGCATCCGGCACATAGACCTGCAGCATCGCGTCGAAATTCCGGTCGCAGTCGACCTCGTTTTCATAGAAATACAGGTCCTCGAGCACCGGCACGACGCCCAAAAGCGCCTCCAGCCCCGCGCGGACGGTCGCGAGGTTCTCGGCCTTCGACTGCCCCTCGGCGCTGTCCTTGAATTTCCACATGACGGTGTGCAAAAGCATGGATTCCCCTCCCTTTCTCACATATGCTCGGGCACGGTGATTTTAAACATGGTCAATACGTTCCAAAGCGTCTGCTTGACCGCCCGGCACAGCGAAAGCCGCGCCTGCATTAAGGACTCGTCCTCGGTCACGGCAATCTTGCAGGCGTTGTAATACTTGTGGAACCGCGTCGCAAGCTCCACGGCGTAGCGCGTAATGCCCGCCGGGTCAAGCGTTTTCGCCGCCTGCTCCACCTCGCCGGTCAGCGCGGCAAGATGGCGGATAAGCTCGTGCTCCTCGGGCGTTTGCAGCCGCATAAGCTCGTCGCGCGTGCAGTCGCGCGGCACAATGCCGTCGGCCGCAAGCTTTTTGAGCACGCTGCAAATGCGCGCGTGCGCGTACTGGCAGTAATACACCGGGTTCTGCGCGTTTTCGCTGACCGCAAGCCCTAAGTCGAAATCAATCGTCGAGCCCGGCTCGCGCAGGTTGAAGAAGAACCGCGCCGCGTCCACGGGGACCTCGTCGAGCAGGTCGTTCAAGGTCACGGCGTTGCCGGTGCGCTTGGACATACGCACGGGCTCGCCGTCCTTTACCAGATTCACAAGCTGCATGAGCACGACCTGCAGGCGGCTGCCGTCGAGCCCCAGCGCGTCGAGCGCGCCATGCATACGGGCGACGTGGCCGTGGTGGTCCGCGCCCCAGACGTCAATGGCGCGGGAAAAGCCGCGCGTTTCCAGCTTGTTTTTGTGGTAGGCGATGTCCGCCGCGAAATAGGTCGGGTTGCCGTTTTGGCGCACCAGCACGTCGTCCTTGAGCGCGAGCTTTTCAATCTGCTCGGGCGTTTTGCCCGCCGCCAGCAGCCGCTCGGTCTGCACCTCGATGTTTTTGTACCAGAGCGCGCCGTCCTTTTCATAGGTCTTGCCGCGCTTCGTCAGCTCCTCGACGACCGCCTGCACCGCGCCGCGGTGCAGCTCGCTTTCGCGAAACCACACGTCGTAGTCGATGCGGTACTTTTTGAGCGTGTCCTGCATATTTTGAATGTTTTTCGGCAGCGCGAAATCGACAAGCGCCTGCCGGCGTTCGGCCTCCGGCTTTTCCAGATAGCTGTCGCCGTACTGCGCGGCAAAGGCCTTGGCGCGCGCGGTGATGTCCGCGCCGTGGTAGCTGTCCTCGGGCAGCTCGACGGCGTCCTCGCCGAGGTACAGCTGGCGGTAGCGGACGTCTAAGGACAGGGCGAATTTTTCAATCTGGTTGCCCGCGTCGTTGATGTAAAACTCCCGCGTTACGTCGCAGCCCGCCGCCTCGAGCACCGCGGCAAGGCAGTCGCCCAAAGCGCCGCCGCGCGCGTTGCCCATGTGCATGGGACCCGTGGGGTTGGCGGAAACGTATTCGACGTTGACGCGCTCGCCTTTTCCCCAGTCGCTTTTGCCGTAATTTTCGCCGCATTCGAGCACGTCGCGCACGACGTCGGCGTAAAACCCGTCGTTTAAACGGAAATTGAGGAAGCCCGCCCCCGCCACGGTGCAGGAAGCAAAGGGGCTGCCGGTAAGGTCCATGTGCTTTTCAATCGCCTGCGCAATTTTGAGGGGCGCCATGCGAAAGGCGCGCGCGCCGGCAAAGGCGGCGTTCGTCGCGTAGTCGCCGTTGGCGCGGTCCTGCGGGATTTCGACAATAAACGCCGGCATTGACGCTTCGGGAAGCTCCCCCGCGGCTACGGCGCGGCCGAGCGCCTCGAGCACCCGGGTATACAGTTCCTGTTCGGTTTCCTTGACCAGTTTAGACATCGTTCTTTTCTCCTGTTCCCTGTGTTTCAACAAGCAGCCGCACGCGCGTGCGCACCGGCGCCTGCCCCGGAAAGGTCAGCGCGTAAGCGAAGCGCAGCTCCCCGCCGCCGTCGCCCCACGCGTTTTCCACGCTTTCGGTGAAAATGCGCAGCGGCAAAACGCCGTAGGGCGTTTCATAAGGCGTCTCGTGCGCGGCGCCGGCTTCAAAAACAAGCTCGCTGCGCACGTCGCCGCTGTGGCGCACGCGGACCTCCCGGCTGCCGACGGTCTCGACCGTCGTGCGCAAATAGGCGCCGTTTTCCCCGTGCGAATAGGTCACCCGCACGCCGGACGCCGTCTGTAAGAGCGCGCCGTCCGCAACAAGCTCGGTCGTCTGCGCGTCGCCGTCCATATCCTGCACGCTCAGCACGTGCACGCGCGCGCGCCGCAGGCGGCTCACGCTTCCTCGGCCAGCCTTAAAAGCCGGTCCAAAAGCGCCCCGTATTCGACGCCGTCATACGCTTGCAGCTTCGGGTACATACTGATGCTCGTAAAGCCCGGCATGGTGTTGAGCTCGTTGAACAGCACACGGCCGGTCGCCTTTTCGTAGAAAAAGTCGACGCGCGCAAGCCCCCGGCAGCCCATAAGCGCATACATGCGCAGCGCCGCCGCGCGGACCGCCTCGGCCGCCGTTTCCGGAATACGCGCCGGGACCTGCAGGTCGCTGCCCGCGTCTATGTATTTCGCCTCGTAATCGTAAAATTCAGCCGCGGGCGCAATGCCGCCGACCGCAGAGGCCGTCGGGGCGTCGTTGCCGAGCACGGCGCATTCGACCTCCAAAATGTCCTGCGCCGCCGCCTCGAGCACCAGCTTGTCGTCAAAGGCGAACGCCGCCTCGAGCGCCCCGGGCAGCTCGGACGCGCCGCGCACCTTGGAAATCCCGCGCGAGGACCCCGCGTTCGCGGGCTTGACGAACAGCGGCAGGCCGAGCTTTTCGACCGCGCCCGCCAAAAAGGCCGCGCCCTCGCGCCGATACTGCGCGCGCGTGACGGACAGCCACGCAGTCTGCGCAATGCCGGCGGTGTCCGCCAAAAGGTTCGTGACCGCCTTATCCATGCACATGGCGGACGACAGCACGCCGCAGCCGACGTACGGCAGCCCCGCAAGCTCGAAAAGCCCCTGGACGGTGCCGTCCTCGCCGTTTTTGCCGTGCAGCACGGGGAAGGCGGCGTCCACGCGGATGCGCTCGAGGCCGCTTTCGCGGAAAACCAGCAGGCCGCCCGCCTTGCGGTCCGGCGAGAGCGCCGCCGGGGTACAGGGGCCCGCCTCGAGCCAACGGTCGCCGGGCAAAGCAGATGCTTCGCCCTCATAAAGGTACCAGGCGCCGTCCTTCGTTATCCCAACGAGCACCGGCGTGTATTTGTCGCGCGGGAGATGCTCGACGACCGACTGCGCCGACACGCACGAGACCTCGTGCTCGCTCGACACGCCGCCGAACAGAACCAACACCGTTTTCTGCATACCGTTCACCTCACGGAAACTATACGCGTTCATCATACCATATACGCCTGCGTTTCGCAATCGCTATCCGAAAAAAAGTAATGACAAACCCGGGATTCTATGCTACAATGGGTACGATTTTGAAATAAGGCAGGTTTTCCTATGCTGACGTTTGACGACGCGCTCGCGCAGGTGCTGCACGGCACGGCGCAGGTCCTTGCGGACAACGGCTTTGCGGCCGTCGTGCCCGAGGGCACGAAAAAGGGCGAACGCCCCACGCAGAAAAACGGCGACGAGACCTTTGTCGACTTTGTCGGCGACAAGGGGCAGGTGCGCCTTTCCTTTGCGGACAACAAGGCGGTGCTGCTTTTGGCGGCCGCCGACGAAAACGGCGAGGTCCCGGAGCTCAAGGCCGCTTCCACGAACTTTTTTGACCCGGAAAGCTTTGACGAGCGCGACATCAAATCACTGTGCAACGAGATAAACGACACCATCGCCTCGAAATTCGGCGAGACGAAGGCAAAGGCGAAAAACGCGAAAATGCCCACGCCCGTCTCGCGCTCCGCGGCCAAGGCCGGCGCGCAGAGCTACGACGCCAACACGCTCGCGAACCGGCTGGTCGCCGTGTACCCCGAGCTCAAGGCGCCCTACCACGAAAATTACGAGCGGTACGGCGAATTTTTAGCCGAGGAATTTTTCACGCAGTACGCCACAGAGCGCATCATCGGCACGCTGCGCGAGGGCAACAAGCAGACGCTTTCCAAGCTTTTCCGCATTCTCAACGACATTTACGAAAACGGCACGAACGACACGCAGAGCCTCATTGCCGTGACCATTCTCGGAGAAATGCAAAACGACCCGGCGCTGCTTGGCACGGCGCAGGACTATATGTGCGAGGATATGTCGGAGACGGTGGTGCTTGTCAACAAGTTCCTGGCCTCCCCCGCCGGGCAGCGGGCGAAAAAGAAGATGCTCGACCCCCCGCCCTATAAGCCCAAAAAGCAGAAAAAGCCGAGCGCCTTTGCGCAGGCGCTTGCCGGCGGCGGGCAGGGTATGCCCCCAACGATGTGACGCAAAAGACGGACCGCCCCCGTACCGTATGGTATGCGGGGCGGTTTTTTTAGAAAAAAATGCCTTCCCGCTTGCAACGGTCTGCCGTCTTGCGGCGTCTATTGGGGTGGAAGGGCTTGAAAACGGAAAAAGGGGGCATGGGTATGGAAAAGACGCCGGCGCAGCTGCTTTTGCGCGCGCAAAACGGGGACGCGGACGCCTTCGGCGCGCTGTACGCCCTGTATGCCGACGAGCTGTACGCCTATGCGCTCTATGTGCTCGGACGCCGGCCCGACGCCGAGGACGCCGTGCAGGAGACCTGCCTGCGCGTCTACCGCTCCATTCGCAGCATCCGTAAGCCCGACCGCATCAAAGCCTATTTTTTCAAAGCCCTTTCCAATACAATCCGCACCCTGCGCCGGCAGGCGGCCCCCGCGCCGCTGCCGGACGACGCCGCGCTGCCCGACCCGGCCGATGAAGCGGCCGGCGCCGACCTGCGCGCAGACCTTAAGGCGGCGCTCGACGCGCTGCAGCCGGACGAACGGCAGGTCGTGCTGCTGTCGGCCGTGGCGGGGCTGCGCTCCGCCGAGGTGGGCGACGCCGTCGGCCTGACGGCGGGCGCGGCGCGCTCGAAGCTTTCCCGCGCGCTGCGGAAAATGCGGCCGTATTTGACCGAACCCGGGAGGGAAACCGAATGAGAAAACAGGAGAAAAATCAGGCGATTTTAAATCGCATAAAAGCAGAAACCAAAACGCCGCTGCCGAAAAGCCTTGCGCCCGAGCGCATTGCAGAGCGCGCCGCGCAGGAGACCGTCGCGCCGAAAAAGCGGCACAGCGCGCGCCTTGTCGGGGCTGCCGCCGCCGCAGCGGTGCTGCTTGCCGCCGGCGTCTTTGCCGCGGTGCATTTTTCCGCGCAGCCGCCGACGCTCACCGCGCCCGAGGCCACGCTCGAGGAGGCCGTCCCCGACGCGGGCGACGCGCACCTGCGCACGGCGGAGAGCTATGCCCAGGTGGAGGCGCGCTTCCTTTCCTTGCGCGACGAAGCCGCCGAACGCGCAAAGGCGGACGGCTCGCTTTTTGACCGGTTCAACACCGGCAGCAAGGAAAGTACAGACCTTGCCGCCGGGACCGGCAAAGACGCATCCTACGGCACGACAAACCTCCAGGTCGAGGGCGTGGACGAAGGCGACATCCTCAAAAACGACGGGGATTTCCTCTATATCGCCCGCCACGACGACGACGGCGCGTACGTGGACATTGTGGACATCCGCGACCGGCAGACGCTCAAGCGCCTTGCGCGCATCCCGCTGGCCGGCTCGGGGGTTTCCGGCGAGTCGCAGGACTGCCTTCTGGATTCGACGCAGCTTTTCGTAAGCGGCGACACGCTGACCGTGTACGGCTGCGAAACCGTTTGGCACACCGAAAACGCGCCCGAGAGCTACGACGGACTCGGCGCGGTGCAGAGCAGAACCTTTGTCGCCGTCTACGACATTTCCGACCGCACAAAGCCCGCGCTTCGCTTTGCGCAGGCGGTCGACGGACGCCCGGTGTCGGCGCGGATGCAAAACGGCGCGCTGCTGCTCGTCACCGAATACAGCGTCCCGCTTTATAAAAACGACGACGACTTAAAAAACGCGAGCATCCCCTGCTATTATGAAAACGGCGTGAAATACCGCTTCCCGGCGGGCGCGGTCTGCCTGACCGAAAACGACGACGCCCGGAGCTTTTTGACCGTCACCGTGCTCGATACCGCCGCGGGCGCCGTGCAGCACAAGGCCGTGCTCGGCGCGGGGACCGATATATACTGCGCGGACGATACGCTGCTTGTCGCATCGACCGAATACGCGCCGGCAGGCGACCTTGCCGACGCCGCCGACATGGCGGTGTTCCGGCCGGCCGACGCCGACACCCGGCTGTACGCCTTTTCGCTTGCGGACGGCATCCGCTACCGGGGCAGCGTGTTGCTTGAGGGCGCCGTCCTGGACCAGTTTTCCATGGACGCGTACAACGGCTTTTACCGCATCGCCACCACGACGCCGGACGGCTGCGTGGTCACGGTCTTAAACGAACAGCTCGAAACCGTCGGGCGGAAAGACGGCATCGCGCCCGGCGAGGATATCTATGCCGCGCGGTTCCTGGGCGACACGGCGTATCTCGTCACCTTTTACCAGACCGACCCGCTGTTCGTGCTGGATTTAAGCGACCCGGCCGCCCCCAAGATTACCGGCGAGCTGAAGGTGCCGGGCTTTTCGAATTACCTGCACCCGATAGGCGACGGCTGGCTTGTCGGTGTGGGCGCGCAGACGGATGAAGCGGGCGCCGCCGCGAGCTTGAAGGTCTCGCTGTTCGACGTGCGCGACCCGGCCGCCCCGCGCGAGGCGGATACGATTGTGTTTGACACTGCGCCATACACCTACAGCGCCGCGCAGTCCGACCACCGCGCCTTTCTGGAGCTGGCGGACGGCACGTTCGCCCTGCCGGTCTCCTGCAGCGGTGCGGCAAAGCTGCTGCCGAGCGGCGCGTGCCGGCTGTCGGCCGAAAACGGCAAGCTGCGCGTTTTGGGAAGCTTTACGCCCGCAGAGGCAAGCGGCTTTGAGACGCTGCGCGTCACATACGCCGGCGACGCGTTCTACACCCTGTCCGCCGACGCGCTGACCGCCTACGACCTGACAAGCGGCGCCGTTTACGACACGCTTGACTATCCTGATGCGGGAGGGATGCTGTCATGAAGCGCCGGTTCTGCTCCTTCGCCGTCTTTTTCGGCGTCTCGGCCCTTTCCTGGCTGCTTTTGAGCTTCTACTTTTTCCCGCTCGAGTCGGCGTCCCCCGCGGCGGATTTCCGGGCGTTTTTCCTCGCTTCGCTCACGCACATGGCGGCGCTCAAGGCCCTCTTTTCCCTTCTGTTCGCCGTGTTCGCCCTGTTCGTTTTGGACCGCCGCAGGGAAAAGCGGGAACGGGGCGAAAAAAATGGGGATTGACATTTTTTGTGGGCTGTGGTTTAATAGGCTAAACCGATGAAACGGAAGTAAAACTGCACGACGCGCATACAGAGAGCGGGCGGCGCTGAGAGTCCCGCTGCAAACGCGGCAGAAAATGGACCGGAAGAGGGCGCATTGCAAAGATGCGACGGGGCTTTCCCGTTACAGAAAGAGGGATATGTCCGTATCCTGTTTGAGCGGGCGGCGTTTTCGCCGTCAAGCAAGGTGGTACCGCAGGTCTTTCGCCTGTCCTTGTTATCAAGGACAGGCGTTTTCTTTTGTTTTGGGAGGCGAAATTATGCTGCATACCCGCGCTTCCGGCGTTTTGATGCCGGTTTCGTCGCTGCCGGGGCGTTTCGGCTGCGGGACGTTCGGGGAAGACGCGCGGCGGTTCGTGCGCGCCGTGAAGGAAATGGGCTTTTCCTACTGGCAGGTCCTGCCCCTAAACCCGCCCGACCCCCACGGTTCCCCCTACGCGAGCGCGTCGGCCTTCGCCGTCTCCACGCTGTATATCGACCCCGACACGCTCGCTCGCGAGGGCCTTGTTTCCCCCGCGGACGTCGAGGCGGCGGCCTTTTCGGGCTCGCCCTACACGGCCGACTACGCCTTTTCAAAGGCCGCGCATGAGACGCTCTTGCGCCGGGCCTTTGCAAACGCGCCGCAGGCGCTGCTCGAACGCGTCCGCGCCTTTTGCGGCGAGCACCGATGGTGCACGGACTACGCGCGGTTCTGCGCGCTGCACCGGGCGTTCGGCGGCAGGCCCTGGTACGAATGGCCCGCGCCGTTTGCCGACTACGCGCGCGCGGCGGACGCCATGGACGACGCGCTCAAGCGCGAAACGCGCTTTTACGAATTCGGGCAGTACCTCGCCTGTACCCAATGGTACGCGTTAAAGCTCTATGCCAACGAGCAGGGCGTCAAGGTGCTCGGCGATATGCCGTTTTACGTGTCCGCCGACAGCGCGGACGTCTGGGCGAACCGGGCGCTTTTCGAGCTGGACGCGCGCACCTATTTGCGCCGGCGCGTTTCCGGTGTGCCGCCCGATTATTTTTCCGCCGACGGCCAGCTCTGGGGCAACCCGCTTTACGACTGGGCGGCCATGGAAAAGGACAACTACCGATGGTGGTGCGACCGCCTGAAAGAAGCGCGCACGCTTTATGACACGATTCGCATCGACCATTTCCGCGCCTTCGCCTCCTACTGGGCGGTGGACGCCGCGGCTGACAGCGCACGCGAGGGCGTTTGGGAAAAGGGGCCGGGGATGCGGCTTTTTGACACGCTGTACGCGGCGTTCGGGGAGCTGCCCATCGTCGCCGAGGACCTCGGAACCTACGGCGAGGACGTGACCCGGCTTTTGGAGGACACCGGCTTTCCGGGGATGCGCGTGATTCAGTTCGGCTTTTCGCCGGACGCGGACTCCACCCACCTGCCGCACAACTACCCGCAAAACTGCGTCGCCTACGTCGGCACGCACGACAACACCACGCTGCTTGCGTGGCTGTGGGAGGCCTCGGAGCGCGACCGCCGCTTTGCGCTGGATTACTGCGGCTTTTCCGGCGGCAACTGGGGCGAGGGCGGCTTTCAAAGCCCCGCCTGCCGCAGGGTCATAGAAACCGTCTGGCGCTCGGGCGCGAAGCTCGCCGTCATTGCCTTTCAGGACCTTTGCGGCTTCGGCTCGGACGCGCGCATGAACGTACCCGGAAGAGCGCAGGGCAACTGGCTGTTCCGCACCACGCAGGAAACGATAGACCAGATTGACAAAGCCTATTACCAAAAAATCAACCGTCTGTTTAAGAGAGGATAAGGTGAACCGCTATGGCAAAAATCCCCTACCGAACCTATTTGACCGAGGACCAGATTCCGAAGCAATGGTACAACCTGCGCGCGGACATGAAGGAACTGCCCGACCCGATGCTCAACCCCCAAACGGGCAAGCCCGCGACCGAGGAGGACCTGTACCCGGTCTTCTGCAAGGCGCTCGCGCATCAGGAAATGGACAACACGACGCGCTACGTCGACATTCCCGACGAGGTGCGGGAGATGTACAAAATCTACCGGCCCTCGCCGCTGTGCCGCGCGTACAACCTGGAAAAGGCGCTGGGCACGCCCGCAAAAATCTACTATAAATTCGAGGGCAACAACACCTCCGGCAGCCACAAGCTCAACTCCGCGATTGCGCAGGCCTACTACGCAAAGGAGGAGGGGCTGACCTCCCTGACGACCGAAACCGGCGCGGGGCAGTGGGGCACGGCGCTCGCCGAGGCGTGCGCGTACTTCCATTTGCCGCTGACGGTCTATATGGTCAAGGTTTCCTACGAGCAGAAGCCGTTCCGCCAGTCCATCATCCGCACCTTCGGCGCGAACGTCGTCGCGAGCCCTTCAAACACCACCGAGGCCGGGCGCAGAATCCTGCAGGCCGACCCGCAGAACAGCGGGTCGCTGGGCACCGCCATTTCGGAGGCGGTCGAGACGGCCCTGACGACCGACGGCTGCCGCTACGTTTTGGGCTCCGTGCTCAACCAGGTCGTGCTGCACCAGTCCATCATCGGGCTTGAGAGCAAGACCGCCATGGAGATGCTCGGCGAGTACCCCGACGTCGTTATCGGCTGCGCCGGCGGCGGCTCGAACCTTGCGGGCCTCATCGCGCCCTTCATGCAGGATAAGCTTCTGGGGAAGGCCGACCCGCGCATTGTCGCGGTCGAGCCCGCCTCCTGCCCGTCCCTAACGCGCGGGAAATACGCCTACGACTACTGCGACACCGGCAAAATGACGCCGATGGCAAAAATGTATACGCTCGGCTGCGAATTCAAGCCCTCCCCCAACCACGCCGGCGGCCTGCGCTACCACGGGATGTCGCCGATTCTCTCGAAGCTTTACCACGACGGGTACATGGAGGCCGTCGCCGTCGAGCAGACCCGGGTTTTTGAGGCGGCGACCGAATTCGCCAAGATTGAAACCATCCTCCCCGCCCCCGAAAGCGCGCACGCCATCCGCGCCGCCGTGGACGAGGCGCTCAGGTGCAAGGAGACCGGCGAGGCGAAAACGATTCTCTTCGGGCTGACGGGCACGGGCTATTTCGACATGACCGCCTACACGGCGTTCCGCGAGGGGAAAATGCACGACTACATCCCCACCGACGCGGATTTGCAGGTCGGCTTCGACAAGCTGCCGAAGCTCCCCGGCATCCAGGAATAATTCTTCTTCTGATACTTATGAAGGACGACTCTGTATTCAAACCGATACAGAGCCGTCCTTTTTATACGCTGCCTGTAAAAACGCAGGCAGTTTTGTTTTTGTATTAAGTTTTTCAAAAAAAGGTGTTGACAACCGAACTTTTCTCGGTTATACTCCACTTGTAAGGCAGTTAGTTGCTCAACTAACAAACCAGCAAGCTAAGGCGGTGATCCTATTGCAAGTGCATCCGAGCATAGATAAGCCCATATTCCTTCAAATCGCGGAGCAGCTGGAAGATTCGATCTTCACAGGTGTTTTCCCCGAGGAGACGAAGATCCCTTCCACCAATGAGGTCGCCGCTGTGCTGAACATCAATCCCCACACGGTGCTCAAGGGCATGAATCTGTTG